>Ga0210383_10003293_pt1 | contig 14489 bp, 9 predicted proteins | sample IncBWC14OmetaG_FD_160072 | JGI IMG/M metagenome (GOLD analysis project Ga0210383, IMG submission 160072) | Forest soil microbial communities from Barre Woods Harvard Forest LTER site, Petersham, Massachusetts, United States - Inc-BW-C-14-O ...
CCGGTGGTCGGGCCCCTGGATCCGCTCCCGGTCGGCCAGGGTGCGCTCGTATACCGGGATCGCCTCCCGGAGCCGCCCTCCGCTGCGGTAGGCGTAGGCCAGGTTGGCCCGCGACGCGATCGTGTCCGGGTGATCGGCGCCCTCGACCCGCTCCCGGTCGGCCAGCACCCGCTCGTACTGCGCGATGGCGTCCTTCAGCTTCCCGGCCGAGCGGTACGCCGAGGCCAGGCTGGCCCGGGCCGCGATGGTGTCCGGGTGGTCGCGCCCGTGCATCCGCTCCTGGTCGGCCAGCGCCCGCTCGTACTGCTCGATGGCGGGCTTGGACTGCCCGTTGGCCGCGTAGGCGGCGGCCAGGCTGGCGCGCGCGCTCAGCGTGGTGGGGTGCCCTGCGCCGAGGATCTGCTCGGCGTCGCCCAGCAGCTGCTCGTAGCCATTGATACCGTCCCGCAGTTGGCCTGCTTTCTGGTACGCATCGGCCAGGCTGGCCCGGCTGCCCAGGGTGACCGGGTGGCCGGGGCCGAGCAGCCGCTCGGAGTCGGCCACGGTGTGCTCGTACAGGCCTACGGCGTCCGCGGGCCGTCCGGCGCTCTGGTAGGCGTGGGCCAGGTGCCCGCGGGCCGCTATGGTCTCCGGGTGCTCGGGTCCCTGGTTGCGCTCCCGGTCAGCCAGCGCGGTCTGGAACACCGAGACCGCCTCGGCCGAACTCCCCGCCGACTCGTACGCCGCGGCCAGCCGGTCCCGGGCCACCACCGCGTTGGCGTGCGCGGGGCCGAGCAGCCGGGTGCTGGTGTTCAGTATGGACTGCCAGTACGTGATCGCGGCGTCGGACAGCCTGCTGTTCTCCAGCGACAGCCCGGCGCGGAACAGCAGCGGATGAGCCTCGGTCTTCCACAGCACGCCGCCGTCGTTGGCCCGCAGCGCCGCGGCGCAGTCCCGCAGGGCCTGGTCGAGCTGCGGCCCGCCCTCGCCTTCGGGCCAGGTTTCCAGCAGCGCGTCCGCGCTGGCCAGCGCGACCTGCTCGAGGTCGGCCGGCGGAAGGTAGGAACGCACCGCGGTCTGGACGGCCGAATGCATCTGGACGGTGCGCACCGGGCTGACCGGGTCGATGGTGATCAGGTCCATCGCGGCCAGGTTGTTGATCGCGGCCCGGACCATGTTCTGGTCCATCGCGTCCGCCGTGCTCGGCCGGCCGGCGATGTAGCTGCACGCCGACGGGCTGGTCATGACGGCGCCGGGGATCCCGTGATGGTCCATCATCGCGGCCAGCGCCAGCGTCGGCCAGGCCAGGCCGCCCGGCGGCAGCTCGTGCGCGCACTCGGCGGCCAGCGACCAGGTGGCCAGCACCGTGGCCGACGCCCCGTCCACCCCGGACATGTACTTGCGCCGCTCGCCCAGCATCGCCCGGTACTCCCGGCAGCCTTGCTGGCGGGCGTTGATCACCGCGGTGGCCTGACTGAGCGCGAGCGGCAGGCCGGCCAGGTCCTCGGCCAGGTCCAGCGCCTCGATCCGCTGGTCGGGATGGTCGGTGAGCCGGGAGGTGAGGTAGGACAGCGCCTCCCGCCGGCTCAGCCCCGGCACCGGGATGACTCTGATGTCCATAGCCTCAAATGATTCGGCGGGCAGCCGGGTGGTGATCAGGGTCCGGCCGGACGCGCCACTCGGCCACAGACGCTGCATGTCGCCCAGGTCGCCCAGGTCGTCGATGATCAGGGCCCACGGGCGCTTGGTGTGCGCCAGCCAGGCTACGAACCGCGCCGCGGCCGCCTCCGCGCCTTCACCCGGCGGGCCGGCGTCGACCATGTGCGCCGCCTGCGCGAAGCCGGTAAGCACCGCCTCGGCGTTGGTCGCGGTCACCCAGACCAGGACCTCGACCAGCCGGCCGTTCCACATGGCGTGGGCGAACTCGACCGCGAGCTGCGTCTTGCCCGTGCCGCCCGTGGCCACCGCCGCGGCGTCGCTCTCCTCGCCGTGCACCAGCACGACGGCCTCGCCGGGCTGCAGGCTGCCGGCCAGTTCCGGTCCCGTCTCGGTCCGGGTGTCGTAAGGGTCCGCGAGCGGCGGCACGATCCCGGACAGCAGGATCCCCGGGTTCGCGGACGTTCGGGGTTGCTGCGCGACCACTTTCGATAGCCTCTCTCACCAGCCGGGCCCCTATCGGATGATAATAAGGATCACCGCGCCGTGATGTTATGTCGTGACAAGTCACGGTATGAGGCAGGGAATCCGAAGCGTATCCTCCCGGGCACCGTCCGTACTCGTCTGCTGGTGGCCGAGTCTAGCGACTTCTCCCAGGCCGCATGAGGGTTAGTCCTTCATATCCGTTTTCAGGCATTCTTTTACGACTCGCCGGCCTACCGGGTTTCTCTATGAGTATCTGGAGTACCACTGGTCCCTTACCTGTTTCTTCCGGCTTTCACATATCAGGGGCAAAATCTCAACAGGTGATAAGCCTCCGGCGGGCCTTACCGGTCAGGTTCGCGTGGCCGCGTCGAGGTTGCCGCGCACGGTCTGGGTCATCGGGTGATCCGGGCCGAGGTGGCGCTCAGCGTCGGCCAGCGCGCGCTGCAGCACCGCGACGCCCTCCGTCAGGCGCCCGCCGGCGTACAGCGCCGAGGCCAGGCTGACCCGGGTGGTCAGCGTCTCCGCCTCGCCCGGGCCGAGCATCCGCTCGCAGTCGGCCACCGCGCGCTCGTAGTGCTGGACGGCCTCGTTCAGCCGGCCGGCCTGCTGGTAGGCGGCGGCCAGGTTGCAGCGCGCGGTCCGGGTATCCGCGTGGTCGGGGCCCTGCACGCGCTCCCGGTCGGCCAGCGTGCGCTCGTACTCGGGAATCGCCTCGCGCAGCTGCCCGGCGCTGCGGTAAGCGAAGGCCAGGTTGGCCCGGGCCGCGATGGTGTCCGGATGCTCGGCCCCGGCGGTCCGCTCCCGGTCCTGAAGGACCCGCTTGTACTGCGCGATCGCGTCCTTGGACCGCCCGCTCCGGCGGTAGGCCGAGGCCAGCGCGGCCCGGGCCGAGATCGTGTCGGGATGATCGCGGCCGCTCATCGCCTCGTAGTCGGCCAGCAGGCTCTTGTAGCGGTCCACCGCCTCCCGGGTCTGCCCGTTGGCCAGGAACGCGGCGGCCAGGTTGTCCCGGGCGGCCAGCGTGGTCGGGTGCCGCGGGCCGAGCAGCCGCTCGGTGTCGACGCTGAGCATCTGGAAGGCGGTGAGCGACTCCTGGGTCCGGCCCGCCTCGGAGTACGCGTCGGCCAGCCCCGCCCGGGCGGTCAGCGTGACCGGGTGCCCGACGCCCAGTTGCCGGCTCGAGTCCGTCACCATGTGCTCGTACAGCGCCACCGCCTCGGCGGGCAGGCCCGCGCCGGCGTACGCGTGCGCGAGCCGCCCGCGGGCCGCAATGGTGTCGGGGTGGTCCGGGCCGTGGCTGCGTTCCCGGTCGCCCAGGGCGCCGGCGAACATGGCGATGGCGTCGCCGAAGCGGCCCGCCGACTCGAACGCGCCGGCCAGCCGCTCCTTGGCCGTGAGCGAGTCGGCGTGCAGCGGTCCCAGCCGCCGGGTGGTGGCGGCCACCATGAACTGCCAGTAGGCCATCGCCGAATCGCCGAGCTGGTTGTCCTCCAGGCTCCGGCCCAGGCGGAACAGCAGCGGGTGGGCCTCGGGCAGCCACAACGCGTCGTGCGCGGGCGCGGTATCGGACCCCGGCCCAGCATTCGCCGGCCCGGCATTCGGCCGCCCAGCATTCGCCGGCCCGGCATTCGGCAGCCCAGCATTCGCCGGCCCGGCATTCGGCCGCCCGGCATCCCCTGGCTCCCCGGCCGCGCGCAGGCTGATCGCGCAGTCGCGCAGGGCCTGGTCCAGCTCCGGCGCCCCGTCCCGGCCGTTCCCCGGTTCCGGCCACGTCTGGACCAGGGCGTCCGCCGCGGCCACCAGGACCTGGTCGGCGTCTGCGGGCGGCAGGTAGGCGCGCACCGCGGCTTGCACGCAGCGGTGCATCCGCACGGTCCGGATCGCGTTCGCGGGGTCGATGCTGACCAGGCCGGCCTGGGCCAGGTTGGTGATGGCCGTCCGGGCCAGGTTCTGATCCGCGCCCGTGGCGCTGCTGGGCCGGCCCGCGATGAAGCCGCACGCCGCCGGGCTGGTCAGCACCGCGCCCGGGATCCCGTGCGGGTCGAACACGGCGGTCAGGGCCAGGGCCGGCCAGGCCAGCCCGGCGGGCACGAGCTGGTGCGCGCACTCGGCGGCCAGCGACCAGGTGGCCAGGACCGCCGGCGATACCCCCTCGACCGGCCGGCCGGACATGTACGCGCGCCGCTCCCCGAACTGAGCGCGGTACTCCTGGCAGCTCAGCCGGTTCGCGTTCATCACCGCCGCCGCCTGGGCCAGGCCGATCGGCAGCCCCTCCAGGTCCTCGGCCAGGTCGAGCGCCTCGATCCGCTGGTCGGGGTAGTCGGTGAGCCGGGAGCCGAGGTAGGACAGTGCCTCCCGGCGGCTGAACCCGCCCACCGGGGCGATCCGCAGCCCGCCGGCCGCCGCGTGCGCGCCGACGCCGAAGGCCGCGGCGGGCAGCCGGGTGGTGATGATGATCTGGCCGTTCGGCCCGGCCGGCCACAGCCCGTCCAGGTCGGCCAGGTCGGCCAGGTCGTCGAGGACCAGCGCCCAGGGCCGCTCGGTGCGCGCGAGCCAGGCGGTGAAGCGAGCCGCGGCGTCGCGCGCGTCCGCGTCCGGGTCGCCCGCGCCGACCGCGCCGGCCGCCCGCGCGAACCCGGCGCGGATCGCGTCCCGGCTGCTCGCGGTGACCCAGACCAGGACGTCGACGGCCCGGGCGCTCCGCAGCGCCTGGGTGAACTCCACGGCCAGCTGGGTCTTGCCGGTGCCGCCCATGGCCACCGACACAGCGTCGCTGTTACCGCCGTGCACCAGCACCACGGTCTCGCCGGGAAACAGGCCCGATTTCAGGTCGATCCCGGTCTCCAGGCGCTGGAAGTAGGCGTCGGCCAGCGGCGGGATGATGCCCGACACCAGCATCTCCGGGGGCGGCGGCGCTCCGGCATGCTGCGCGACCACGTTGACAGCCTCTCCCGCGGTACCCCGGGCGGCCGAGGGGATCCTGCCTCGGCCGCGGCCAACTTCTCCAGGTGCGAGCGGCCGCTGCCCCCCGGTCATGGCCGTCCGCGATGCTCGAACCGGCCCGCCGCTCCGCCTAAGCACTCGTTGTGTTTACCGGGTCGCTGAGGGCCACCATCCCGCACGTGCAGCGCAGTCCGGTCTGAAGGGAATGGTAGTGGCGATTCCCGCCCCTGGCTATGCGTTGTCAAAAGTTGAGAAAAAGCCCTGAATAGTGTAAACAAAAGGGTTTTCCTGTTTCTTGCAATCGATTTCGGAGCTGTGAATCGCAAACCGGGCAAAGCCGGATCAGCCTCCCGAATACCTAACGTTATGGCGGTGCCCGAAGGCGCTACGCTGCGTCGTCGGTAGCTTTCGGAGCCCTCCCCCGCTCCCGATCCCGCTGACCGCGCCGGCCCGCGTCCGACTCGCCTCGCACCCCGCAGCCGCATTCACGCAATCGATTGCCGCGCGACCCGGAGCCCCTCTGGGGCGCGCTTAGTTGGCCGTTGCGAAAATGCCGCGAGGGCAATGACAAGGATTATTTTTAACCCATTCGGCAGGACAGCGATGATCTGTAGCGATACGGCTGCTTTCCGTTGTCCGTCGGGTCTGCAGACGGGTTCGCCGCCGGAACCTCCTGACGTGGCCCTTTGCCCGGTCGTGAGCCTCTGACCAGTGCTTTTACGGCAAATCGGAGCCCGCAGACAGTATCGGAACACACCTGTTCATTACGGCGTCGAAACCGTATCTTTACTGAGGACGTGCATGATGAGGGCCCAGACATCATCCCCCAGAACCCCAACGCCCCCCTGGAGTGAAGGATGAGTGGCGACGTCGTCGCAGGCAGACACGGCAGACCGCGGCAGCCGTTGGAGGAGATCCCCCAGGAATACGCCGCCTTCAAGATCGAGCAGCGCGGGATCGACCTGATCCCCGACGCCGAGCGGGAGATGCGCCCGTCCGGTTTGTTCTGGCTGTGGTCCGGCGCGGTGTTCAACGTGGAGTTCTTCTTCTACGGAACGCTGATCATGTTCTTCGGCCTGGACGTGCTGCAGGCGGTGGCCGCCATCCTCATCGGCAACCTGTTCTACGCGCTGCTCGGGTTCGCGAGCCTGCAGGGCCCGAAGACGGGCACGACCGCGTTCATGGTCAGCCGGGCGCCGTTCGGCCAGAACGGGAACCGGATGGTGGCGCTGTTCAACTGGGTCACCCAGGTCGGCTTCGAGATCGAGGGCATCTTCTTCGTCGTCGCCACCGTCATCTTGCTGTTCTCGCTGCACGGCACCAACCTCAACGGGCCGGCCAAGATCGCGGTGATCATCATTGCCGCGCTGTTGCAGATGATCGTGCCGCTGCTCGGGCACGCCACGATCACCAAGGTCCTGCGTTACCTGGCCTACGTGTTCATCGTGTTCTTCGCGGTCCTGGCCGGGTTCACCTTCAATCGCCTGCATCTGTCGACCTTCCACGTCCATCCGGTGTCGTTCGCGGTGTGGACCACCGCGCTGGTGGTGATCATCTCCACCGGCGGCCTGGGCTGGACCGAGAACGGCAACGACTACTCGCGCTACCTGCCGCGTGACACCCCCTCGTCCCGGACGTTCTGGGCCGCGACGCTGGGCGGCGCGATCCCGTCGATCATCCTGGAACTGCTGGGCGTGTTCGCCTTCACGATCACGCAGAAGAACTTCGTCGGCATCACCCAGATCGGCGTGCCGCAGTCGTTCCCCGACTGGTTCGTGACCCCATTCCTGATCTTCGCGATCTTCCAGCTGCTGGCGATCAACACCATCGACATGTACTCTTCGGGCGTCACGCTGCAGGCGCTGGGCGTGCCGGTCCGGCGGTGGGGCGCGGTCATCATCGACACCGTGGTCTGCGCGGTGATCACCGGCTTCATCTTGTTCCACGGCAACTTCAGCAAGGACTTCGCCGGGTTCCTGCTGTACATCGTGGTGTGGCTGGCGCCCTGGTTCGCCATCCTGATGACCGACTATGTGCTGCGCCGCCGCCAGTATGACTCGCTGTCGCTGCGGTCCGCCCGCGACGGGCTGTACTGGCGCAACGGCGGCATCCACTGGCCGGCCATCATCGCCCAGGTGGTCGGCATGGTAGCCGCGCTCTTGTGGATCAACGCGGCGACGGCCTTCCCGGCTTACACCGGGCCGATCTCCAACCACTTCCCCGGCCTGCACGGCGGGGACTTCAGCTGGGCCATCGGCATGGTGGTCGGCGCGCTGGTCTACTGGGCGCTGGCCGCGCGCGGCGTGCGGCGGGAGGCGGCCCAGACCGTCCGCGTATGACCGACCAGATCGCGGCGTTCATCGACGGGCTGCCCAAGGCGGAGCTGCACCTGCACCTCGAGGGCACCCTGGAGCCGGAGCTGAAGTTCGAGCTCGCCGCGCGCAACGGCATCGCCCTGCCGTACGCCTCGGCCGCGCAACTGCGCGCCGGGTACGCCTTCCGGGACCTGACCTCGTTCCTGGCGGCGTACTACGAGGGCATGTCCGTGCTGCGCGGCGAGCAGGACTTCTACGACCTGGCCATGGCCTACTTCCGCACCGCCAGCGCCCAGCACGTCGTCTACGCCGAGGTCTTCTTCGATCCCCAGGCCCACACCAGCCGCGGGATCGGCTTCGAGGACGTCATCGGCGGCCTGCACCGGGCCCGGCTGGACGCGCAGGCCGAGCTCGGCCTGCGCGTCCAGCTCATCATGTGCTTCCTGCGGGACATGTCCGCCGAGTCCGCCCTGGCCACCCTCGAGCAGTCCCTGCCGCACCGCGACAAGATCATCGGCGTGGGGCTCGACTCGGACGAGCGGAACAACCCCCCGGTGAAGTTCCGGGAGGTCTTCGCGCGCGCCCGCGCCGAGGGCTACCACCTCACCATGCACTGCGACGTCGACCAGGCCGATTCGGTCGCGCACATCTGGCAGTGTCTGGACGACATCGGGGTCGAGCGGATCGACCACGGCGTCAACTGCCTGGAGGACGACGCGCTGGCCGCCCGGCTGGCCCGGGACGGCATCGGCCTGACCGTGTGCCCGGTCTCCAACCGCTGGGTCACCGACGGCCTCAAGGCCGGCGAGCTCAAGACCATGCTCGACCGGTCGCTGCGAGCCACGGTGAACTCTGACGACCCGGCCTACTTCGGCGCCTACGTGAACCAGAACCTGGCCGCTGCCCAGCAGGCCGCCGCCCTGACCGTCGCCGAACTAGCCCAGCTGGCCCGCAACTCCTTCCAGATCGCCTGGCTCACCCCCGCCGAGCGCGCCCCCTACCTAGCCGCCCTCGACACCTACCTCAGGTGACGCAGAACTCGTTGCCCTCCGGGTCGTACAGCGTGACCGAACTGCCGCGCACGTCGTCGGTCCGCCAGGCCAGCGAGGCGCCCGCCTGGACCAGCCGTTCCACGTGCTCGCTGACCAGCCGCTTGCGCCGCTCGCCGCGGACCTCGCGCCCGGCTACCCGGACGTCGAGGTGAACGCGGTTCTTAGCGGTCTTGGCCTCGGGCACACGCTGGAAGTACAGCCGCGGGCCCTCGCCCGCCGGGTCGATCCGGGAGGCCACCTCACCCCACTCCGCTTCCGGTATCCCGGCCGACCCGGCGAAGTCGTCCCAGCTCTCGAAGCCCTCCGGCGGCGGCTCGACCACGTAGCCGAGGGCCAGCCCCCAGAATTCGGCCAGCTTCTCCGGCTCGGCGGCGTCGAAGGTCACCTGGATCTTGGTGTACATGCTCACGCTCCTCAGCTAGCGAACGGCTTCAGCCTCGTCCGTCGAACTGCCACAGGTACAGATCACGCAGCAGCGCGATCTCGGCCCCGTGGTGAAGCATCTCCCGGTTGATGTGCAGGACGAGCTCGGCCATGGACGCCTCGGCGTACGGGCCCTCCGCCGGCCCGCAGGGCCGGGCCAGCCCGTCGGCGCCCAGCCCGCGTACGCCGGCCATCCAGCCGCCGTACGCGGCGTCGAGCTGGGCCAGGGCCGTCGCCGCGTCGCCGGGATAGCGATGCGTGTCGTAGTCGGACGGCGGTCCGCCGAAGTGGGCGGCGACCCGCATGCCGAGCGCCCCGACGATGATGTGCCCGAGCCGCCAGGCGATCGTGGTCACCGGCGGCGGAACCGGCGCTGGCCAGGCGTAGTCCAGGGTGAACTCGCCCGCGCCCACCTCGACCGGGGCCGTTCCGGTCCCGCGCGGCCGCACGTTCCACGCGCCCGGCACCGGCTCCCAGCGGTACTCCGCGTCGGTCAGCCCGTCCAGCCGCGGCCGCAGCTGCTCGCGCCAGTGCCAGTCCAGCTGCTCGGCCAGCTGGAAGTTCCAGTCCACGTCTGCCACGCTGCTTACCCTAAACGGGTCCCAGACTTCCGCAAGTAATCTCCCGCCCGGTCGTCCACATGGCTGGAACGGTTCTCCACAGCCTGAGTTGCCGGGCCGGCAAGGCTCGCGGCCCCCGGTGTCCACAGCCCGCGGGCCGTTTCCCGGCCGTCGTCCACAGGTTGGCCGCCCTTGCGCACATGGCGATCCACAACCTGCCGGAGGTAGCGTGCTCTTTCCTGGGCAGTGCGTATGAAACCTATATGCGCCGGGCAGGGGCCTAGGTCTCGATTGGGGTGGGCGCGGCGAGGCGATCATGATGAGCAGAGCGGGCGACACATCGATCGTTACCGACGTGGCGCCACGTCGCAGGGTCGTCGTGGACGTCATCCTCCTGCTGATGAGGAACGGGCGCATCCTGCTCCGAGAGCGGGCCAACACCGGTTACGGTGACGGCGCGTACGAGCCGCCGTCGGGTGAACTCGCCGACCGGGAAACGATCGTGGAGACGGCGATCCGGGTAGCCTCGGCGGCCGGCATCGCGATCGGCGGCGAGAACGTCTCGCTCGCCCACGTCATGCACGACGTGTCCGGCAGCGGGCGCATCGCGTTCTACCTGTCCGTGTCCGGCTGGACCGGCCAGCCCGCGTCGCCCGACGTGTGCTGGTTTCCGGCCGGGGACCTGCCGACGAACATGCTCGACCGGGCCCGGGTGGCGCTGCGCAACTACGCCGACGGGATGCGCTTCTCCACCTACCCGGCGTTCGTGCCCGCGGGCACGGGCGGAACTGACGGCTTCCACGCGAGCAACGGTTCCGCCGTATTGAACGGGTCTTTCGGCGAGTCCGACGGTATCAATGGGCTATTTGGGGCTGGTGAGTCATATGGGGCTAATGGCATTTCTGAGGCCAAAGGACGGGCGCCGCGGAACGGATCTCCAGCGCGACGAGTCCAAGCCTGCGGGGGCCGCAAACTGGGGTGACGAGCCGACGGCCTCGTGGCCGTCACCGCCCCCGGCCAACCTGACCGCCGCGGACCCGGCCGCTCCGGACCGGCGCCGCGCCGGGCGGCACGCCGCTCCGCGTAACCCCGGCCATCACGGCGGCGCTGGCCAGCACGCCCGGGCCAGCTTAGCGGCCCTCGCGTTCGGATAGGCTGACCGGCGATGGCCGAGATCCTGAACGCGCACGGCTCGCTGAACGACATCTTCGTCGCCGAGCTCACGCCCGGTGACTTCGCGTCCGACACGGACCTGCGCGCGTTCGTCCGGAACCTGTGCGACCGCGGGGGCCCGTTCGGCGGCGACGGCGTCTACTTCGACGACGCGGCCCCCGCCGTGCCCGAGGCCTGGTTCTTCAACCCGGACGGCTCGGCCGCCGAATTCTGCGGCAACGGCATGCGCTGCCTGGGCCGGGTCATCCTCGACCGGCGCGGGATCGACGCGGCCGAGATACGCAGCGGCTCCCGTGACTACACCGTCCGGCGGGGCGCCACCACCCCCGAGGGGGTGCGCCAGGTCAGGCTCGAGCACCCAGCAGTCGACTTCGAGCCAGCAAACCCCGTGATAACAGACCGCAGCCCCGCCATTCAGGCCCCCCTGCCCGAACTCGACCCCGCCCTGGCCTTCACCGCCGTGACCATCCCGAACCCCCACCTGGTCGCGGTGATCGACAAGTACGTCGAATCCGAACTGGTCGCGATGGGGGAGCAGATCGCCGTCCGGCGCGAACTGTTCCCCGCCGGAGCTAACCTGTCGGTCCTGCTCCCGGTGACTACCGATGAGGTCTTCGTCCGCACCTTTGAGCGCGGCGCCGGGCTGACCGCCTCCTGCGGGTCCGGCATGGCCGCGGCCCGCGCGGTCTACTCCCGCGTCGGCCGCGCCGACCCCGAGCGCGACGTCCTCATCCGCAACGCGGGCGGGATGGCCACCGCGTCCCTGCGCGTCCGCGACGGCCAGTGGTTCCCCGTCCTGGAGGGCAACGCCACCTTCGTCTACCGCGCCGCCCTCGATCCGCGCCAGCCAGCTCCCGCGAACGAGGACCGCGAGCCCTACCCCGACGAGATCCGCGCCTACGCGATCCAGGCTAACGAGAACTCCGCCCGCCTTCGCTCACTAGGCATCGACGCCAGCTAGGGCGGCAGCGGCCCGCCCGCGAACGCGACGATCAGGCCCACCGCGGCCGCGCTGAGCAGGGTGAGCACCACGCCGCGCCGTAGCGCCAGCAGCAGCACGGCGGCCCCGGCCAGCACCGCGAACTGCCAGCCCACGCTCAGCACCCGGGCCAGCAGGATCGCCGCGCCGAAGATCGCCCCGATGGCAGCGGGCCCGGCGCCGTCCAGAAACGACTGCGCGGCCTGGTTCTCCCGCAACGCGCTGAAGTACCGCCCGCCGCCCAGCACGAACGCGAACGACGGCGAGAACGCGACCACCGCGGCCAGCAGCCCGCCCGGCAGCCCCGCGGCGGCGTAGCCGACCGCGGCGACCGTCTGCACCACCGGCCCCGGGGTGATCTGGCCCAGCGCCACCGCGTTGAGGAACTGGTCGTTCGTCATCCATCCCCGCCCCACCGCGTCGGCCTGCATGAGCGGGATGATGACGAACCCCCCGCCGAACGACAGCGCGCCCACCTTGAACGCCACCCAGGCCACCGAGGCCAGGAGCCCGCCGCTCAGCACCGCCGGGAACAGCGGCTTCAAAAACAACGGCGCGATCACCGGCACCGTCGAAGGCCGCCGCCAAACCCGCCGCCAGGACAGCTCGACCGCACCGGACCCCAGCAGCACGAGCACCAGCCAGGGTCCGATCGTGGCCGACGCGGCCGCGCCCGCCAGCAGGTAGCAGACCCAGCGCACGCGAGAGAAACGGGCCGGTTCCCGCGCCGAGGCCCGCTTCCAGCTGGGCGGCACCAGGCTCCACCCGGTCGCCGCCGCGACCGCCGCCACCGCGGCGCCCGCCCCCGCGCCCGCGCCGCGCACCCACAGCGGCGGCGCGCCCGCCAGGAACAGCGCCGAGAGGAGCAAGATGATGATCAGCCCCGGCAGGATGAAGGCCAGCCCGCCGGCCACCGCGCCGGCCCGGCCGCGCACCCGCCACGCGCAGAAGATCGCGAGTTCGGTCGACGCTGGCCCGGGCAGCAGGTTGCAGGCGGCGATCGCGTCCTCGAACTCGGCCGCGTCAAGCCATTCCCGGTCCTGGACGCACAGCCGGCGCAGCAGCGCGATGTGCGCCGGGGGCCCGCCGAACCCGGTGATCCCGATCCGCCCCCACTCGCGCAGCACGGTGCCCAGCCCCGCCAGCCAGGTCCCCGCCGCTGGCCCGTGACCGTCGTCCGCCGCCTCCGGCACACAAATCATTATTCCGAACGGAGCGTGGTTCGTGGCCCGCAATTCCCCCCAGCGGCGGAGGGGCCTAAACGTGCGGCAGGTGCCAGTGGTAGGGCGCGATCAGACGCTTGACCGACTCCGGGCCATACGACCCGACGGGGTACGGCTCGACCGGCGGCGGGTTCTCCAGCAGCGGCTCGGAGATCTCCCACAGCCGCTCGATCCCCTCGGAACTGGTGAACAGCGACTGGTCGCCGACCATGGCCAGCAAGATGAGGTGCTCGTAGCCCTCGAGCGCGTGCGACGCGGCGAACGAGTTCTTATAGTAGAACCCCATCTCGGCGTTGCCCAGGCTCAGCTCCGCCCCGGGGACCTTGGCCAGGAAGTAGGTCTTGATGGCGCCGGGGTCGGCGAAATCAATCTCGATCTCGTTCTGCAAGCCGTACGGCGTGTCCTTGCGGTGCGCGGGGAACATCCGCAGCGGCGGCGGCTGGAAGCCGAGGACGATGATCTGGCGTGAGGCGCCCATAGCCTTGCCCGAACGCAGGAAGAACGGCACTCCGTGCCAGCGCCAGTTATCCACCTCGGCCCGCACCGCGACCATCGTCTCGGTCTGCGAGTCGGCCGCCACGCCGGGCTCGGACCGGTACCCCTCGTACTGGCCGCGCACCACGTGCCGGACGTCGATCGGCTTCAGCGCCTCGTAGACCTTGAGCTTCTCGTCCCGCAGAGACTTGGCGCTCAGCGTGGTCGGCGGCTCCATGGCGACGAACGCGAGCACCTGGAACAGGTGGGTGACGATCATGTCCCGGTAGGCGCCGGTGGCGTCGTAGAACGCGCCCCGCCCCTCGATCGACAGCGTTTCCGGTACGTCGATCTCCACGTAGCGTAGGTGAAGGCGATTCCAGATCGGCTCGTAGAGCCCGTTCGCGAACCGGAAGGCCAGGATGTTGTCGACCGATTCCTTGCCCAGGAAGTGATCGATCCGGAAGACCTGGGACTCGTCGAACACCGCATGCACCGCCTGGTCGAGCTTGCGCGCCGAGGCCAGGTCCGTGCCGAATGGCTTCTCGATGATGACCCGGGCACCCTTAGCCAGGCCGGACTCACCGAGCATGCCGACCAGCGAGGTGAACGCGACCGGTGGTATGGCCAGGTGGTACAGCCGTCCCTGGGTGCCGCCGATCTCCTTCTCGGCCCGCTCGACGGCCGCCACGAGGTCCCCGTAGTTACCCGGCTCCGCGGCCGCGAACGACAGGTTCGCCGCGAATTCCGCCCAGGGCCCGTCATCGGGCTTGGTGATGCAGAAATCCTCGCACGACTGCTCGGCGTGCTCGCGGAACTGCTCGTCGGTCATGGCCACGTTCGGCGGCGCCGATCCGATCAGGCGGAACTTCTTGGGCAGCAGGCCCGCCGCGTACAGGTGGAACCACCCGGGCAGCAGCTTGCGCTTGGCCAGGTCGCCGGTGGCGCCGAACAGCACGACGACGTAGTTCTCCGGCCGCGGAAGTCCGTTGTCGCTCATGGTCAGCTCAGGCCTTCTTCTCTAGGTGCCCGCCGAACTCCTCGCGCAGCGCGGACAGGACCTTCCAGGTGAACTCGCCGTTGTCGCGGGAGTCGAACCGCTCGTACAGCGACGCGGCGATCACCGAGGCGGGCACGCCCTCGTCCACCGCGGCCAGCACCGTCCACCGGCCCTCACCGGAATCGGACACCCGCCCGCTGAATCCCGCCAGGTCGGGCGACTTGGC
>Ga0210383_10003298_pt1 | contig 14482 bp, 7 predicted proteins | sample IncBWC14OmetaG_FD_160072 | JGI IMG/M metagenome (GOLD analysis project Ga0210383, IMG submission 160072) | Forest soil microbial communities from Barre Woods Harvard Forest LTER site, Petersham, Massachusetts, United States - Inc-BW-C-14-O ...
AGGCGAGAGCCACTGATCCGCACCGAGAATGATGCCCGCTCGAAGCGATGAAAGTTGAACGGGGGTGGGCGGCCGAGTGGCCGGTTCGACAGGATTCTCGATCGTTGCGATCAAGATCGCATCTTTCACAACGGCGATCATCACGCGCCCCGCGGCGAGATTGACGACAATCTCCTGGCTAGGCTGGACGTAAGTATCTTGCGCGGAGGAACAACCGGGAAAGAAGGGAATGGCGAGGCACAGAGCGGCACCGCACAGCAAGAATCGAGTACTCAAGCGGCGGCCGCCCGCGGAAACCTTCATCGAATTACCATATCACAACGGGCGGCAGCGAGAGTCCGATGAGCGCGTGAACTTGAGGGCGGGCGTGGAGCCATTAGGCGAAGTCTAGTAGACTGAACCTGCACAGCACATCGGGCTGCACGGCGAAACTGGATATTCAAACGATTGGCAAAAGGGGTACATTTTGAGGTCTTCACGCAGCATCAAGCACAATGGCAAGAAGGTTTCCGAAATCCTCGCGGCGCATGACAAGTTCATTCGCGGCGACGAATCCGGCGCGCGCGCCGATCTCTCCGGGGCCGATCTTTCGAAAGCGGATTTGGCCAAGGCGAATCTCGCCTATGCGGTCCTGACCGGCGCGAATCTCGAGGGCGCGAGCCTGCGAGAAGCAAAATTGAGCTTCGCGAACTTGAGCAAGGCCCGGCTGCAGCGCGCCGATCTGCGCCGCGCGGACCTGACCGAAGCCAACCTAAGCGGCGCCAATTTGACGGATGCGCAGGCGGGCGGCACCGAGCTCTTCCGCGCGGATTTGCAGTCTGCCATTTTGCGCGGTGCGGACTTCGGCGCGGCGAATTTCCGGAATGCCGAGGTGCGTGGAGCGGATTTTCATGGCGCCATCCTGAAGACGACAATCCTGCGCGAGACGAATCTCGAGGGAGTGGATCTTTCCGGAGTGGATCTCTCGACGGCGTTACTACCGCGCGGTTACAATCCGCCGAACGCGGCGAAATCGTAAGCCAGTCGCTGGACGAGACAGCAGATGCCAAGTTTGCCCTGGATCCTGGTGGAGGACTATAAGCTGCCCCTCGGCTGGACCCAGCCCGATGGGCAGGACGAGCGCGCCCGCGCCTACTGCGAGATGCTCGAGAGCGGGCAGCTTCTCTTTTTTCGCGAGCTGCCATACCTGCTTCCCGCGTCTGACCGCCAGTACTTGCTCTCGCAAGAATGGGCCGAGCTGCGCCTGCACAAGAATATTTCCTATCGGCCGGGCGAGGATGTGTTGAAGGGTGTCGCTGGCGACGCGAATACCACCGAACGCGTGCATAAAATCATGCACAGCTACAGCCGCGCGGTGATTGATTTCGTTGGCAATTTCCTGTCACCCTACGCCGGCAAGTGGACGCTCGATTACGCGAGCTTCCGTCCGTTTGAAGAGGAGCGGCGCGGCTTGCCGTTGCACAAACGCAATGACTTGCTCCACGTGGACGCGTTCCCGACCCGCCCGACGCAGGGCGGCCGCATCCTGCGCGTTTTTACGAATTTGAATCCCTCGCAGCCGCGCGTGTGGAATGTTACCGGACCGTTTGAAACGCTGGCCCGCCAGCATGCGGAAGAAGCCGGCTTGCGGCAGATCGCGGAGGACGATTCGTTTCTCAGCCGCACGGTGCAGAGTTGGGGCGCGAAGCTCGGCTTCGCTGGATTCGGCCGCTCGCCCTACGACATGTTCATGCTGCGCTTTCACGACTACCTGAAAGAAAACGCGGAGTTCCAGAAAGACGCGCCGAAAGTGCAGATGGAGTTCCCGCCGATGTCGACGTGGATGGTGTTCACGGACGGCGTGGCGCACGCGGCGATGTCTGGCCAATATGCGATCGAGCAGACGTTCCTGATTCCGCCCGATGCACTTGTGAGCCCGGATCACGCGCCCTACAAGATTCTCGAAGCGATTGCCGGTTGCCCGCTCGTAGATTGAAACGCCGCACGCGCAGTGATATCGAGAAAACTGGGAGACCCTCGGATGGACAACTATCGCGGTATCGAAGAATCACTCCGCAAGTCGCTTGGCCTGCGAACGCGCCCGGTGACCGTGAAATTCCTCGAACAGCCGCCCGCGAGCGTGCCGAAATTTCAGGGCACTGAGCCTTCGGGCTGCAGCTTCTGGCGGGTCGCGGCCAGCGGCAAGACTTTCTACACGCTGCCGAGCGACCACTACAACTGCCCGATCGGCAGCCACACGCACAATATCCCGCTTCCAGCCGAGCGCTCCAAAGAGCTCGAGCAGACGCTGAATTTCATCGTCGGCATCGGCTATCTAAAGATGGAGGAAGTGCCGGGCATTCCGCAGCTGCCACGCACGCCCGGAGCAGTGGTTTATGCGCCGCTTGCCGACGCGCCTTCGGATCCCGACGTTGTGATGATGTCTGTGACGCCTCGGCAGGCTATGCTCGTGGAAGAAGCCGCGATGCGCGCCGGGAGCGCGGCGAAGTTCCCGATTCTCGGACGGCCGACGTGCGCTGCGATTCCCGCCGCGATCGCGCAAGGCGGAGTGGTGGCGAGCGCAGGCTGCATCGGCAATCGCGTCTACACGGGATTGAAGGACGACGAACTATACGTGGCGATTCCTGGGAAGAATCTGAACCGCGTGACGCAGGAAATCGAAACGATTGCCTCGGCGAACGCGCAGCTCGCGGAGTATCACACGGCGCGCCGGCAGTCTCTCGCAACCGAGTAATCCACCGCGCGAAGCTGAGAGACGCTACTTGCCGGCGCTGTATTCCGCTGGATCCGGGCCGTAGCCTATGCCGGGAGTTCGCAAGCCACCGGGGCGCCGCCGCGTCTCGATACCCAGGCGCTTGATCTTTTGGTTGAGCGTCGAGAGTGGGACCTGAAAGCGCTCGGCGGCTTCCGTCTGATTCCAGTTCGTTCGCTCGAGCATGTCGATGATGATGCGCCGCTCGACCTCCTCGAGAATTTCAAAGAGCGACGGCGCCGGTGCGGAGCCGCCGCGCGCGCCTACTTCCCCCGGAAGCGGCGGCAGGAATTCCGCAAGTTGCAACCGCACGCCCTTCACGATCTCGCGCGTGCGCACGGTTTCCGGTAGTAGATCCGAGTCCATCAGTTCCTGAGTGGAAAGCACCACGGCGCGCTCGACCACGTTTTCAAGCTCGCGCACGTTGCCCGGCCAATCGTAGTCCATCAGCAGCTTCATCGCGCCGTGCGTGAAAGTGCGCGGCGGCTTGCCGTTTTCCTGGCAGAACTGTTCCAGGAAGCGATCGACAAGCAGAGGCACATCGCCTTTGCGCTCGCGGAGCGGCGGGAGCTGCAGCGAAATCACGTTGAGGCGATGGAATAAATCCTCACGGAAGCGGCCGTCGCGCACGAGCTTCATCAGGTCTTCGTTCGACGCTGCGAGAATCCGGACGTCGACTTTGATCGTCTCCGTGCCGCCGAGCCGCATGAACTCGCGCTCCTGGATGACGCGCAGGAGCTTGGCCTGCGTTTCGGGGCTGATCGTCGAGATTTCGTCGAAGAAAATCGTGCCCTGATCGGCGACTTCGAAAAGGCCCTTCTTCGAAGCGATTGCACTCGTGAACGCGCCTTTCACGTGACCGAAGAGCTGGGACTCAAGCAAATCCACGGGAATCGAACCGGTGTTGATCGGGATGAATGCCTTGTCCGCACGCGTAGACGCGGAATGAATCGCTTTCGCGATCAATTCCTTGCCCGTGCCGCTCTCGCCCATGATGAGGACCGTGGAACGCGAAGGCGCCACTTGCGTCACCAGATCGAGCAGCGTGAGCATTTTCTCGCTCTTGCCGATGATACTCGGGAAGTTGTAGCGCTGCTTCAGCGCGCGCTTCAGTTGGACGTTTTCTTCGCGCAGCCTGCGGCCCTCGATGGCCAGCGACACTTGCGCGATGAGCTCGTCATTGGACCACGGCTTGGTAATGTAGTCCTGCGCGCCGCTCTTGAAGGCCTGGCGCGCCATGTCAATCGAGCCGTAGGCGGTGATCAGAATGATCGAAAGGTGGGGATCGCGCCGGCGGATTTCGCGCAGCAATTCGAGGCCGTTACGGTCCGGCAGGCTCACGTCAAGGAGCATGAGGTCAAACGGCCGCTCCTCGAGCTTCTGCAGTCCGCTCTCGCCGGTGTGCGCCAGTGTTACTTCGAAATTCTCCGAAGTGAGAAGCGCTTCGAGGCCTTCCCGGATTTCGGATTCATCATCAACAACCAGAATATTTCCTCTAGGCATGGACGGCTTTCCTGGCTACGGGAAATTCCAGGCGGAAGGATGTGCCTTTGCCTGGCGTGGAGCGCACGTCTACCTTGCCCGCGTGCTCCTTGATGATCCCGTAGCTCACCGATAGACCCAAGCCGGTGCCCCTGCCGGAGGCCTTCGTCGTGAAGAACGGATCGAAAATGCGGTTGAGATTTTCCGGAGGAATACCACCTCCGGTGTCGGAAACTTCCACTTCCACAGAACCATTGTGCGCGCCGGTGCGGACTTCCAGCATGCCGCCGCTCGGCATCGCGTCGCGCGCGTTCATAAAGAGATTCAGAAATACCTGCTGCAAGCGCGTGGAAGAGCCGAGCACGCTTGGCAGCTTGTCCGTGTAGTTCTTGATCACGTTCACGTGCGCCGTGCGGAAAGGATGCTGCACGAGGGTGAGCGTCTCCTCGAGCACGTTATTCATGTCGACTTCGATCAATTCAGCTGCACCGGTGCGCGAGAAATTGAGCAGGTTGTTGACGATTTCGCTGGCTCGGAAGGTCTGTTTCACAATTCGTTCAATCGTTTTCTGGCGCGGGTCGTCCGCCGGAATCTGCTTTGCGAGCATCTGGATGTAGTTCGAGATTACGGCGAGCGGCGTATTCACCTCGTGCGCCACGCCTGCTGCGAGCAGGCCGAGCGACGTCAGTTTCTCGGTCTGGATCAGCTGATCTTCCAGGCGGATGCGCTGCGTGATGTCGTCGAGCAGGATCAGCCGTCCGAGCCGTGCGCCGTTCTTGCCCAGAAGCGGCGCAATCGAGGCGTTTACCACAAGCTGGCGGCCGTTCCGCGCCGTCAGCCGGTATTTGTAAATACCGGAAACGTGTTCGCTCGCCGCATGCAAAGCGATTTCTCCGGCAAGGTCGCCCGGTAACACTTCGTCCAGCTTGCGGCGCAACGCTTCGCGGCGGGGCACGCCCATCAGATCCTCAAGCTGCGGATTCCAGGATTCGATGCGGTCCTCGAGGTCAACCGTCACCACTCCGATCTTCAGCGATTCGACGATATTTTCGCTGAAGTCCTTCAACCGTTCGATCTGAATTGCCTTTTGCTCGAGCGACTGATAGAGCCGCGCATTTTCGACCGCAATCGCGACGTATCCTGCGATCGTAGACAGCAACTCCACGTCTTCGGTGGAAAGATAATCGCCGTCAACGGTCTTGCCGAGTCCCAGCACTGCGACCGTATGGTCGCGGAAGCGGCACGGAATGAAGTAATTGAGATCGAGTTCCTCGAGCGTGTTGCGGACCGACTCCGATTCCTGGCTGGCGCCGCGGGCGGACTCGTAGAAAAGGCAGCCGCGCTCAAGCGAAGCCCGCGAGGGATCCAGGAAGCTCAAGTCGAGCGGGCCGGCTGGGCGCGAACCCATCGAGCGCGTGAGGGCGAATTTCTCTGGATTCGCGGGATCCTCGAGGAAGATCGCCAGGTGGTCCACCAGAAAAGTCTGCGACACGCGATCCAGCACCGAACCGACGAGCGGCTCCAGCCGAACCTCGTTCGTGAGCGCACGGCCGAATTCGATGAGCGTGCGGCGATAATCGAGGCGGTCGCGATAGAAAAAGCGGTCGAGGCGCGCCTGCATCCAATCGCGGAACGGCTGAAAGAGAAATGCCGCGACGACGATGGCGATCACGCCGCCGGCCGGGCCGCTCGGCCAAGCGGTGTGGAAAAGCTCACCGATCAGCGCGATGCTGGCGATGTAAATCGCCACCACGCTGGCCGTAGCAAACGTATATGCCAAGCCGCGCTTGAAAATGATGTCCACATCCATCAGGCGATAACGCACGATGGCGTAGCCGAAGCTGAGTGGAATCAAGGCGAGCGTGAGCGCCGAATACATCATCCATTGCGGCGTCACGGGAATGAAGATTCGCGGCACCACGTACAGCAATACGAACGGGACAGCTCCCGCAAGAGTGCCGGCCGTCACCCACTTCAATTGCTGCCGCAAAATCCCGCTCGGAGAGCGGAAGTAGCTCGCCAGGAAGATCGTGGCTGCCAAAAGGAAGCAAACGCTGTTGCAGAGGATGTTGAGGTTGTCGAGTAAGTCGCGGCTCTGCACCGATGGCACGAAGTCTAGCGAGGCTGTGGCCACCGCGATCTGCAAAAGCAGAAGTCCGAGCGGAATCAGGTACACCGGCGTCAATTTCAGCCAGAGCGAACCGCGACGCTGCGGAAAGACGAGCGCGAAATGCACCAGCAGCGCCGATTGCAGCAGCAGCGCGACAACGTTGCCCCAGTAGATCACCCAATCAAACGAGTTCAACTTGCCCGTGTAGTGAAACGTGAAGGCGATGAACGAGACAAGGCAGAAGAGGTAGAAATGAACAGCGCGCGGCGCGCTCCACCGGCGCGCGAAGATGAAAAGCCCGATGAAGAGATAGAGCAGCCCGGTGACGCGCAAATAATTCTGAATCGAAGGGTTCTCGTGCGGTACGGTGACTTCGGGAACTTCGATCGAAACGCCGGCGCGCTCGATCTTGTAGCGCACTTCCGCCCACGGACCCACACGCCACAGGTCTTGAGTCACGTTGAGCGCGCGACGAACTACGCGATCATTCACGGCGGTGACGACGTCGCCTTCGCGGATGCCGGCGCGCGCTCCAGGAGAGTCAGGCGCTACGTACCAGGCGACCACACCTTGCGAGCCATCGATCCAAGTGATGCCGTCTTCCGGGGCAACGAAGCGCGAGCTCTGCTGGAAATTCAGGAGGGCAAAAACCATCGCGGCCAGCGTCAAAAGCGCCAGAACCGCCGCGCCAAACCGCATGAGCAGACCGTCTTTCATACGAGTACACCCGCACCCACTGCGCTGCTATATGCTAGCACGTCTGCTTCCAGCTATTCACAGTTTATACGATTCCTAAAGGCATACATTTCAGTCATTTACACGAGATATACGCGAACCAAAGCCGCGAAATACCATTTGTGGAAGCGGGCTTCCCAATTCCTATATCGGTGTTTGCAACAGCTTTCTCCGCTCGGATTACGATCGAAAGCTGCGGACAGGCAATGACCAGCGGCAATACGCGAGCGGAAGCTAGAACTGTAGGCTGAGCCCACCGCGGATGAAGCGATACGAGGGAACAAGCTCAACTTGCCCGTCAGAAGTGGAAATGGGAACGTATCCTTGCGCGAGCAGATTGCCCACGTCTGCCATTACTTCCATGTGGCACTGGAAGAAGGCCGGCAGCGGCTGACGCACTTCCATGCTGAGGTAGGGGTCGAGGTGGTAGAGCGAATCCGCATAGGCGTCCAACCCTGAAACCGCCGGGCCGCCAATCCACTTGTAGCCGACCGCGAACTTTGTCCCAAGCTTTGGCGCGGTAGCCGCGACGCGTGCGCCGAGGCTGTGCAGATCTCGCGTCGTCAGCATCTCGCGCAGAGCGCCGCTCGGCGACCCCTGCAGCGGAACCAGAGTGCCGGCGTACGAGTAGACAAGCGTCATGTTCACATTCTTGGTGAACTTCTCGCGGAACGCCACGCGCGCACCCATCGAGCTGGAGAGGCCTCCATCGTAGGCAAACGCATCCGAGAAATAGTCTTGCAGGAAGTCGGAACCAGTCACGGTGCCGCGACCGATTACCGCCGTGTGGCTCGCGGCATCATGGAAGACCGCCGCGCTCACTTCGGCATTCTTGCCCACGGTGCGCTTCACGCCAGCTTCTTCGTGCCAGCCGTTTTCGAGCACGGGTTTGCCATTGCGCACAAGCAGAGTGGGGAAATCATCGAGCGCGTTGATCGCGCCCTGAAGCGCGCTGCTGGTCATGGGATTATCGTCCCACGGTTGCGCGGCCACTAGCGCCGAGACTTGCCAATCCTGCGCGAGCTTGATGGCCACTTCGCCGCGCGGGCGCAGCGCCGAGGTGGTGCCGCCGAATCCCGCCGAGAGAAACTCCGCGCCGTATCGCACGCTTACGTGATCGCCCACCGCAAATTGATCGTCGCGTGAAATGCGTAGGCCGCGGAACGTGGGGCCCGCTGGCCCAATTTGCGATTCGCGGACTACTAGCGTCATTACGGGCCCGGTGCCGAGTTCGCCGGTGGGAATCCACTCAGTCGAGAAGCCGCCCGAGGGCGACACGCCGTTGTAGCTGAACTCTCCGGCCATCAAGAGGCGACCACGTGCGCCCGCGCTCATGTCGTACGCAAAAGCGGTCGCCGGCGCATCGGCTACCGTCCCAACGGAGCCCGGATGATCGGCGCCGGAGGTGACGTCGAACCTGCCGTGGAGTTCTTTCGGATGAACCGAATCCGACTCGGTCGCCGGGTCATAAAGCGCAAGGTCTCCGTCGACACTTTGCCATCGCAGAACGGCACGCGTGCTGGCCGACGAGCGCAAAACCCACGTCCAATCGTCTGGCTCAACCGTTTGATTCGGCTGACGCCGCATTTTCTCGAACGACGAGAAGACCGATCCCAGCACAATATCGAGCAGCGTGGTGTGTTCGTTCGTGATTTCGATGTGCTGATCCATCGTGGGCAGGAAGCCCGCGAGAGTCACCTTAATGGAGTAAAGTCCCGTGGGAAGCATCGCAGTCGTGAATCGGCCGCGATCGTTCGTGAGCAACTGCACCGGAACCGAGCTCGCAATTCGCTCCGAGGAAACGATCACAGTTGCGCCCAGCTGAGGAGTTCCGGAAGGATCGGTAACCACACCTGTGATTCGCCCCGAGCCTGGCGCGGCCGCGAGCGGCAGCGCCAACATGCCCAATAGGCATCCCAAGCCGAAGGCGCGAATCATCCGGTGCTTCAAAACCTGCTTACCTCCCCTGAGGCGAACGGGTCGGTGCTTGTGGCGCTGGTGCAGCAGCAGGGGCCTGCGTCGGCGGCTTGACGGTGAAGTCCGCCGTCGGCGTAATCGTCTGATTAGCCAAATGGTCCGTGACTGCAACTTCCAACTTGTAACGTCCCGGCGCGAGCGAACCGAGCGTTAGCTTGTTCGCGAGCGTCAATTCCTCGCCGTGCTGTGGAAGCTTGTCCGCCGGCAAGTCAAATTTAAGCACTGCGTCGGTGCCCTTCTCCGGCAGGACGCGAAATTGAACTGAAGCGTCGGGCTTGTGCGTCTTCTCGTCCACCTTCAGGTTGTAAACCTGCAGGAAAACGCCCATCGGATCGCTGACGGCAAAGGCAGAGTCGAGCTTAGGCCGCACTTTCATATCACCGAGCACGAATTGCCCAAGGCCAATGTCATGCGATGAGACAGGGTGAATATCGTCCGCGAGAATCAACGAGCTAGCGGTGAGCTGATCGTCCTGGAAACGCGGCACTGCCAGTTTGGTGTTCACGACGCCGACGTTATTGCTATTGGTGTCCTTGAGAACGATGTCCAGGCGGTAGAGCCCGGGGCTGAGCGGGACGGCCTTCTGATAGATCAGCGAATGCGTCATGGACTGTTGCAGTAGCGCGCTGGGCGTTGCCTCAGTCAGCGGCTCTTCAAACGTCTGAATGATGCGGCCCGAGAGCGTCGTTATGCGCGCGAACAAGTTGACGTTCGCGGTGTCCACTCCACTCGCTTCCTTGTAAGTAAGCTGGCGCATCGGAATCTGCACGGTGATCGGGACCAACACGGTGTCCGAGGTGATGCGCAGGAAATCCGAAGCGCGGTATTGGAATTTCACCTGGTCCTTGATGATGCGCGACGTGCTGAGCGCTTCCAGGTCCTTATATTTCACTGGCGGCGCTTGCTGAATCTTCGTGTAGAGATCGAGTCGCGAAAACTCGTTGTAACTTTCCGGCTGCATGCCGAGCGGCGCGCCGAGGTGTGTGCCGTCGGTGTTATTGAAGCGATTGGTCTTGCTCGAAAGACCCATCTGCTCGAGCATCGTGAGGCCGGCGCCTGGCACGTAGGTTAACGCATCCTTTTCGCTCGGATCCATCGTCAGGTGATACTCGCCGCTACCCGAAGGATCAACGAATTCGATGATCACGTTCTCGCCGATGCCTTCGAGATAGCGATAACGCCAATCTTCGAAGGGATACGTTGTCGTTTCGCCGCCGCCTTCTTCCGGGGGACGCTCGTAAGTGCCGCCGCTCGGATGCGAATCCGTCTCATCGGGCGGGCCCCACATGATGTAGATACGGCCGCGATCCGTCTTCCAGCCCGGGATGCCCGAGGCGTAATGCTCGTTGGCATAGGCGATGCGGCGGTAGTGCTCTTCCTTGAAGGTGTTTTCGGGTGAGTCGGGGTCGGGATTGCGGCGCTGCCAGAAATTTTCGATGAACGACTCGCGCTCCTCGTTCGTCGTCAGGTGCAGGAAAGCGCTCCGCTCTTCCGGCGAAATGATGTACGGAACGTCCTCGTCGAGCCATTTCTTGTAGGACGAGTCCAATTCCTTATAGAGGTCGCGTTCTTTCTTCTTCGCTTCCTTGGCGGCTTTCTTCTGATCTGCTTTGGCTTGTTGATCCTGATCTTGTTGAGGAATCCCGGCGTAACCTGCGGCGGCGCACACCGAACCAGCGGCCAAAACGGACAATAGCGACAGCTTTTTCAAGCGGCCCATAGTGACACCTTTTACCTTGTTTGGTTAGAAATCTTAACCTGTCCCAACGTACAGGTCAACAATGCAATGCCCCCGGTCTTCGCCTGTAGACCGTTGGAACTCAAGGGGAGCTAAATGGGTTGCCTGGAAGGAATGAAAGATCAGACACACTGCGGGGACTTCGAGCGAATTTAGAGAGATGGGACGCCGCTACGTTGCCTCAGCGCTTGCCTCGATCGCCTGCCCGAAAGCTCCGCACAAAAGAAAAGGGCCGAGAGAAGTCCGCTCCCGGCCCTCTGATCGAAGTTCGAGCTACTTACCAGCCAATGCGGATCCCGATCTCCATTTGACGAGGCGTATTTCCCTGCACGTTCCCGCCCCCACCTAGAACTCCAAACGTGGTGGGGTCGTACAACGCGAAGGTAGGATCATTGGGCTGCATGTGATTTAGCACGTTGATGAACGCCGCATAGAGCGACGTGTTCAAGTGCTCGTTGATGTTGACCGTCTTGTTGATGGACAAGTCCAAGTTCCAGAACGGTAGCCCGCGAAGCGGTCCGGCTCCGCCGTCCCTCGTGTCCAACCCAAGAATCGGGTTTCGAAAATCCTGGAACGCCTGCTGGGGATTCGAGAAAATATTCTGTCCCGCACCGGCCGTTCCGACGCCACCACTGCCCGAAATGCCTTGTTTACGTGAATTGGTGTAATCGAGGGGCGCGATCAGGATTGCATTCTCTACCAAGCCCGACTCGTTGTTCGCGTTTCCCTCGCCCCATGACTCGCCGTTGCCGTTCGCCGTTTGAACTTCCACCGGGAACCCGCTGCCGGCGACGAATAGCGGCGAAAAGCTCCACCCTCCCAGCAGCTTCCCTTCGATTCCACGCTGGTCTCGGTAGAATGGTGGGCTGTAAGTGAAGTAGAGGTTGTATGCCCACCGCTCGTCGAAGGGCTGCACTCCGTAAGACGTGGCAAGATGGTAGGGATCGTTCATCGTGATTTCGCTGCTCGCCTGCACTTCATCCTGCGTACCCAAACTCTTGCTGAACGTGAGGTTTGTCTTCATCGTCAGCCCGTGCCAATCGCTGAATGCCAATTGGAAGTAGGCCGCGTTGTAATTCCCGTACCCATTGCTCGTATTCAGGAAGATGTCACTGGCCTGCCCGTTACATCCCAGCGTCGCTCCGCTGCCGCAGGTGCCGCTGATCGGATCGTTCAGCATGCTGCGCCCGAAGTTGAAGGCACCTGCGCCAGAAAGGGAGGTCCAAGCATCCCAAACTCCGGCGTAGCTCAGAGCAGCAGCTCCATTCGTACTCACAACATTGTTGTTGAGGAATGCGTCGGTGCAGCTTGAGAAGCCTGCACAGAACGATGGATTCAATGCCGCCTCAAAGAAAGGCTGACGTGTTGCGGCACCGGGATTCGCACCGAAGTTTGTCTGTTGCGTCAGTGTCGCCCAGGCATTCGCAAATGTCTGTCCACCCTGACTCATCATGTACGGCACGTTGTTCAGATCATACGCATCGAATTCGTTCCGGATCGTGCGTCCGATGTAGCCCACCTCCAGCATGATCTTGGGGCTAATCTGACGTTGGATGCTCAGATTGAATTCGTCCGAGCGGTCCGGACGGAAATTCGGGTCGAGACCTTCTCCCGACCCCGTAGCAACGTCATTCGACCCGGGATACCACGGCTGGGGCAAACTCGCGGAAGCAGCAGCTAATGGCGCACTCGTGCCGTTCACGCCGACTCGAAAAACGGTGTTCGGGTCGCCGCCGCCGCAGCCGTTCGCTGTGCCCGCAATGGGCCCGTAGCACTGCACGGTTTGCATAAGACCCGGGGCCAGAATCGGGACCAACACCTGGTCGACACCGTTCAGACGGCCATAGATGCGTGCCCAGCCGCCACGAATCACGGTGTTGCCTGACCCGAATATCTTTCCGAGCAGCCTGTCTGAATCGAGATGGGGATTCCACGCTAGCGAAATGCGCGGACTCAGTCCCCCATAGAACGGATTGTACGGATACTTCGGATGGCCGTTCACATTATTGATCGTGGAAAAGCCCACCAGCGGGTCATAGGCAACCCCTTGCTGTGCAGCACCCTCGCGCGCCGCCAGATAGTTCGCCACGTTCAGTTCATTGCCGTTCTGATCTACAACGATGTCCTCCGTGCCATTGCCCGAATACGGGGGCATCTCGATCGTGTAACCTAGGCCGTAGCTCAGAGTCAGCGACGGTTTCATCTGCCAGGTATCGTTGAAATACACATTGTAGAACGGAATCACTACGTTGTTAATAGCTGGAGGTGAAGCTTCGCAGCCGGAGGTGGCTGCAACGCTTGAAATGGCACAGGAGTTGGATGTGTTTAGAGCCAGTGTCGACCCGGTGCTGCGGGTGTATAGCTTCTGCGTGGAAGTCACCATGCCCAAAATGTTCGCGTAAAGATCCCCGTACTTGTTGGTGCTGGTAACGCCCGTGGGGATGTACGGAGCCATATTGATATCCACAAGAGAGGTACCCGTGCCCTGCCCAATCAGGTACTGCTCGTAAATGTTGATGGCGCCGCCGTTGTCGATGCGCTCGTGCGTGTCGTTGTTCCGCTGATAGATGCCACCGAACGTGAAGAGGTGCTTCCCGCTGATCTTTGTCACGTCGTCCCGGAACATATCGTCATGACCGTTCCAGTAACGCCACCGCGTGTTCTGGTTATCGGTGTTATAGGGACCGAATGAACCGCTCGTCTCGCCTCCGATTTCCAGCGCGGCGGGATAGCCCGCGACGTTCGGCACGCCACCCATGCTCTCGTACGCCCACCAGTTGCGCGTTCCGCTGTAATGAAAATCGTTGGTCAAGGTCGGAGAAATATTCGTGGTGACGCCAGCTGTATAGAACCAGGAATTCTCCGGTCGATTGGCAACAGAGGAATAATCTCCCAGAGTATCTCCGGGGAAGAATCCACCAACGTCTACTTGGTTCCCTACCGCCTTATTCAGATGGTAGTAGTGATAGGTACCGTTGAAATGCCACTTCGAGCCGAAGTCGTGGTCTACCCGCATCACGCCGAAGTTACTCGACTGTGGTAGGGCAAGATTCGATTTGTATCCTCCGTAGTTCACCCCGTCGCCGTGCGTGTAATCGTTGGGCAACGGCAAGTACGTGTCCCAAAGCGTCGAAATCACGGGGTTAAGGCCAAGACCTTGCGGGTCGCATGGTCCGGAGTAGCCTGACGTGGCGTTGCAAACTGTCGTCGGGATCATCTGCCCGGCAGTAACGCCGTAATTCGAATAGAAGCTGGACGGCATCCCAGTCGGAACCGCCGTCGAAACGGGATTCAAGTTGATCACTTGCCCGTTCACTCCCATCATTCCAGCGCGCAGCAGCGGACTTGGATAACTTCGTTCGAACGACTCCGAGAACGGGTAGTGGAAGCCTTCGTAGTCCCCGAAAATGTAGCTCTTGCCTCCCAGAATTTGTCCAGGATGCAGTGGCCCACCGGCATTCCCTCCAAAGCGGCTGTAGTGAAAGCTGGGCTGCTGTACTCCGACGTTGTTGTCATCCCAGGTGTTGGCACCGGCGAAGTTATCGTCGAGGTAGTATTCGTACGCCGCTCCATGAAAGGCGTTCGTGCCTTTTTTGGTCACCATTTGCACCTGACTGCCGGCGCCGCCATTGAAGTCCGCCGTCTGATTCGCTACCCCCACTTTGACCTCTTCCACGCTCTCCACCGG
>Ga0210383_10003299_pt1 | contig 14474 bp, 11 predicted proteins | sample IncBWC14OmetaG_FD_160072 | JGI IMG/M metagenome (GOLD analysis project Ga0210383, IMG submission 160072) | Forest soil microbial communities from Barre Woods Harvard Forest LTER site, Petersham, Massachusetts, United States - Inc-BW-C-14-O ...
GTCATACGCATTTCGTTCAGGTGCCCTTCGAAGAAATGGTCGCCAGGAATGAACACGAGTTCCTTGGGTTCCGCGGCTTCGGCGACGACTGACTCCAGCGCCTCGTGGGGCCCGAACTGATCGTGATCGCCGCTGAGGAATAATTTCGGTTTGCGACAGTCGCGCAAGAACGTGTAGCTGTAGAGCCGCCCTTCCGCTTCGACCGGGGTTCCAAGCGAAATCAACAGCCGGACGTCAGGGTCGGGACAGCAGGCGCGAAGCCCGCGTGCGGCACCGAACGAAAATCCGGCAAAAACGATGGGCAGGGCAAACTCGTTCTTCAGCCATTGCAAGGCGGCCTGAACGTCCTCAACTTCCGCTCTCCCATCGTAGGTTCCGCCGCTTAATCCAGTGCCACGAAAGTTGAAACGCAACACGGGAAACCCGAAGGAATGGAGCGCCTTCATGGCATGAAAGACCACTTTGTTGTGCATGGTTCCGCCAAACATCGGGTGTGGATGGCAGACCAGTCCGGCGTAGGTCGCGTCGGCCGCGCCGACGTTGAGCAGCGCCTCAAGCCGTCCGGCTGGGCCGTCGAGAAACAGCGTGCGGATGGCTGTGTGTGAAGCGGGCAATTGAACAATCTCCGCGCAAGGATGCAGACGATCATCATATTCCACGCTATCTTGATAGCTGGCTGGGTTGGCGCGAATGAATCCCGGCGCCGGCCACCACGAGTTCGGAGACGGAGCACTCATGATTCGATTTGGCATTGCGGGTTTCGGTCTACATGCAGTCAGGCGCTTGATGCCTGGATTTACGAACGCCCGGAATTGCCGGGTGACGGCACTCTCTCGTCGCGATCCGGAACGCGCTCGCGAATCGGCGCGAGAGTTCGGCATTGAACACGCGTTCACTTCGACCGCGGATTTATGCGCCTGCCCCGACGTTGATGCTGTGTTCATCGCAACGCCCGATGCGCTGCATCTGGCCGACGTCCTGGACTGTGTGCGTCACAAGAAGCCCGCACTGGTTGAAAAACCGATGGCGATGAATGCTGCCGAAGCCCGGCAGATGGTCGAAGCGGCGCGTGTAGCCGACGTACCCCTTGGGGTGGCGCACGTCATGCGCTTCGAAGACAGTGTGCGCTGGTTTCGCGAGCGGGTTGCGACCGGTGCCATCGGCAAGCCCGTGTTAGCTCGCGCGGCATTTGTTGCGCTGTTGCTGAACAGCGCACGCACCTGGATCAACGATCCTCACCTAGCTACCGGAGGGCCACTGGCCGACATCGGCGTGCATTGCTTCGACACGCTGCGCTACGTGCTGGGTGACGAGATTCAGTCGGTTATGGCGCAGGCCCAGTACGATGCGCATTGGGTGGTGGAAGCGTCCGGCACGGCGCTGTTCCAGTTCGCGGGAGGCGCGCTGGCGACGATGTCAGTTTCGGCACGAGCCCCCTATCAGACGCTGCTTGAGGTTATCGGTGAAGACGGCGTGCTTTCTGCCGTCAACGCGATGAATGTCGAACACCCTGTAACGCTAGAACTGCGCCGCGGGTTCGATCTCATCGAGAAAAAGGAAGTCCTAAACGAGAGCGCGTACACAGCTCAGGTCGAGGCGTTCGCCGAGGCCATCGAGTCAGGTAAGCCGTTCGAGATCCCCGGGGAAGAAGGGCTTCAGAACCAGATAATCCTCGATGCTATTTTCCGCAGCGTGAAGAGCGGAAAATCGGAGGCCGTCTAATCGACGGCTCTATTCCGATGGTTCCGTTGCCACCGCATGATGCGGCAGCGGCTGCGGCATCTCGGATACATTCCACGCCCAAGCCGCGAGAAAAGCTGCTCCTTCGTTGATCTGATCAGAAATCACCTTGTCGAAGGTATCGGTTTGGCTGTGATGCGCTTCGCGATAGTGGTCCGGAAGTTGAATACAAAAATAAGCTGGCACGCCCTTGTCCAGGAACTCAACATGGTCCGATGCCCCGAAATACCGGGTGCTGAGCGGTTGCAGGTCGAAGATCTCCTGCAGGGGACGGTAGATTTCCGACATCAGCGGCGCTGTCTCCCATAGGTTCTCCAGCGCGATGCTGAACACCTTGCCTGTGCCGGTATCGTGAATCAGTACTGCGTCGGTCTTTGCAAGTTCTGCCGAATGGTTCTTAACGTAGGTGCCGGCGCCCAGTCCGCCTTCTTCTTCACCCGTGAACAATACAAAGGTAATGGTGCGTTTCGGCTTCCATCCCAGTGCCTTCAGCGTACGCGCCGCTTCCAGCACGGCCATTGCACCGGTGCCGTTGTCGAGCGTGCCCTGCCCGAGGTCCCACGAATCGAGGTGACCGCCAACGATCACACGCTCGTCGGGCAGTTCCGTCCCCTTAATCTCGGCCACCGTTATCGACGCAGACACTGATTTCTTGCTGAAGGTATCTTGCAGATCGGCCTTCAACGTTACCGGACCAGACTGCAGCAGCCGCCAAATCAGGTCGTAGTCCTCATGCGGCACGAATGCGATCGGCGCCACACTCGGCTCATACGCCGGGTGACTGCCCGTCATGTTGAACAGGTTGTCGGTCTTGCCGCTATCCAACAATATGAGCGCCGGTTCCTGCTCACTGATTTCGCGCATGAGTTGCGCGCGTTCCCGCCATGACATCCCGCTGGGCTTTACTCCGTGACCGGGCGAAATCACCGCATCGTAGGCGTTCTCAGGATTCGGTTCGGCCTTAGAAAGGTCCGCCGGTTTATTCGCCAATACCACCGCGCCTTTCAATTTGCCCTTGTACGCATCGAAGTCGGAAGGTTGATGCACTTCGATGGCAATGACTTTGCCGGACACCTCGCCAGCCGTGGCTTTACTCCAGCCCAGCGCGCGAATCCCGATGCGCCGCTGGATGGGGCTGGTAATCTCGGCGGTCTCGACCCCTCGTGTCCAAGCGTGCGCTATGGTGGCTGTCTCGAGATGCGCCTCCACGCCGTAATCTTGAAACCGCTTCAGGGTCCAATCGCTGGCCGCCTGCATTTGCGGCGAGCCGGTCAGCCGCGGACCAATTTGGGTGGTCAGGTATTCCAGGTTCTTCATCAGCTCGGAATGCGCTTTCACTTCATCAGCGATGTTCTGGTCGGCAACTTCCATAGCTTGGCGGTAGCCGCGCTGCTCTTCAGTTGTGCGCTGTGGGGCTTGTGCCGTAATCAGTCCGCACAAAGCCATCGACAATGCGATGTGCTTCAGCGGAAGGTGAAGTCGAGTCATTGCACCATCCTTAACGAAACTGCAAAGGTTCTCATGATAGCGGTAGCCGCTCGCATTGCGCCACCCGGGCAACTGGCAGGCAACACCCGAAGCGTCGCGAAACCACGATAGCGTTGAATTTACGCGATTTTCATAGGAGAGATGGTTCAATGTCCTTGCAGCCTCACTGGCAATGCGGTTTGCAAGAGAGGTCGGCTGGCGGTGGTAAACTCGTTATACCGGCCAATGGAACTTCTGCTCAATCTGGCGTGGGTGGCCTTGGTGCTCGCTGCGTTCAGCGCGCTCTTAAGGAGCCGCAGCGCTACGTCTCAACGCCCCCAGCTTCCATATGGGAAGGCATTGTTCGCGCTGACCTGTGTGCTGGTCCTGCTGTTTCCTGTGGTTTCCGCCAGTGACGATCTGCATCCCGCCCAAGCGGTGCTGGAGGAAGCAACCAAGCGCATTCAGCAGTTTGCCTCTCCTGTGCAACACGTTCAGGGCATTCCCCACACGGGCGTGATTCCTGTGTTATTTGCAAGCTATCTGTTGTTTTCCCTGATAGCGTTGCGGGTCTGGAAACCGATTGACCAAGAAGCCAAAGTCCTCCGTCGCGAGCGACTCCCCCGCGCTGGCCGTTCTCCTCCGTCGTTCTAGTCCGATCTCGCAGTTCCCATATTAGCGATCACAGAATCCTAAGGTTTTGGGCTTGAATGCAGGAATCTCTCGGGAATTGCCCGCATGGAGTTCGGTCAAGCCGGTTATCGGATGAAAACAATGGCTATAAATATGGATACCGGTCGGCATTTCCGGGTACGCCTGTGCCTCGGCAAGTTTGCAATTGCCATGGTGCTGGTGTCGCTCGCAGCGGGATGCTCACGATCGAAAAGCGACTCCGGCGAAACTACAGTAGAGACCAACTCCGACCCGAACGTCTTTACTCTGCAGCACCCCGAAGAGTTTCCCCTGGTCGAAGTTCAGCTTCGCAAGGTCACGGACGAGGTACACGTCAACGGCGTGATTGCCCCCGACATCACTCGCTCGATACCGGTTGTCTCGTTGGGCGGCGGCCGGGTGGTGGAGATAAGAGCCAAGCTCGGTGACAACGTCAGGAAGGGCGAGACGCTCCTGCTGATCAACAGCCCCGACTTGTCACAAGCCTTCTCGGACTACCAGAAGTTTAAGGCTGACGAGCAACTGGCGGCCAAGCAAGTAGCGCGCGCCCAACTGCTCTACGACAAGGGTGCCATAGCGCTCGCCGACCTGGAGACAGCGCAGGATGCGGATGCAAAGGCCAAGGTTGATACTCAAGCTGCAGCCCAGCATGTCAGGGTACTCGGGGGGAACCTCAACAACCCGTCGCCGCTGTTGCCGGTAGTTGCACCCATCTCTGGAACCATTGTCGATCAGCAGATCACCGGGGGCACCGGCGTAAAGTCACTCGACAACTCACCGAACCTTTTCACCATCGCCGACCTCTCGACGGTTTGGGTTCTGTGCGACGTGTACGAAGACATGCTCTCCCGTGTTCAGGTAGAAGACACCGCGCAGATCACTTTGAACGCTTATCCGGACAAGATGTTCCCAGGGAAGGTAGTCAATATCAGCGCAGTACTGGATCCGGCAACGCGCACCGCGAAAGTCCGCATCGAGTTGGCGAACCCCCAGGGAATCATGCGTCCAGGAATGTTTGTGACGGCAACCTTCAAGGCACGACAAATGGTTGACCGAATCGTTATTCCTTCGACTGCTGTGGTCCATCTGCATGATAAGGACTGGGTCTTCGTCCCTGCCGGTGACAAGCGCTTCCGGCGTCTCGCGCTCCAACTTGGCCCGCAAGACACCGACGGCTCCGTGCAGGTCCTGAGTGGCCTCAAGCCGCAAGACAAGGTCGTGACCAACGCGCTGCAGTTTTCAGCCGAGGCCGAGGAGTAGCAGCGCATGATCGGAGCTTTGGTCAATTTTGCCCTGCGCAATCGGATGCTTGTACTCGCATTGGGCGTGTTGCTGCTGATTTGGGGCATCATCTCGTTCCACAGCCTGCCGGTCGAAGCCTACCCTGATGTTGCCGACAAGTATGTCTGGGTCATTACCCAATGGCCAGGCCGCGCTGCTGAGGAAGTCGAGCAGCAGGTCACCATCCCCATTGAAACGCAGTTGAACGGCGTGGCGCACCTGACTCACCTCCGTTCGACTTCGATTTCCGGACTGTCGTTCATTACCGTGCTCTTCGACGACGAGTCAGACAACCAGCAGAACCGTCAGCAGGTGCTGGAAAAATTGACACTGGTTAGCCTTCCGCCAGGCTTGAATCCGCAAATCGGCCCTGACTTCAGTCCGGCCGGGCAAATCTACTTCTACACGCTGCAAAGTACCGATCCACGCTACGACATCATGGACCTCAAGGCGCTTCAGGACTGGGTCGTATACAAGCACCTGATGTCGGTCCCGAATGTCGCCGCGGTTTCGATCTTCGGCGGCCAGACGCGCGAGTACCAGGTGCAGATCGATCCTGACAAGCTGGTTGCCTACGGCCTGACCATGGCGCAAGTAGAGCAGGCGCTGACCAACAACAACGTCAATGGTGGCGGCAGCTTCATCGAGCAGGGGCAGCAGGCCTACAACGTCCGTGCCGTCGGCCTGATGCAAAACACAGACGACATCGGCGCCACCGTAATTGCGGCTAAAAACGGCACTCCGGTGCGTATTCGCGACGTGGCGGTGGTTACGCAGGGGGCGAAAATCCGCCTGGGCCGATTAGGCAAAGCGATTCGTCACAATGACGGCCGCGTTACCGACAACACCGATGTGGTGGAAGGCATCGTGCAGATGCGCAAGGGAGCGGAAGCAGAGGCTGTGCTCCATGACATCGATGAAAAGGTGAAGCTTCTGAACGAGCGCGTCCTCCCCAGGGGAGTGAAGATCGTGCCGCACATCGATCGCGATGATCTCGTCCACCTGACGACGCACACCGTTCTGCACAACCTAACCGAAGGCATTCTGCTGGTTGTGTTGGTGTTGTTCTTCTTTCTCGGCAACCTGCGCTCGGCTCTCATCGTCGCGCTCACCATACCGTTCTCATTGTTCTTCGCCTCGATTTTGCTCGACTTGCGGCACATTCCCGCCAACCTGCTTTCGTTGGGTGCGCTCGATTTCGGAATGATCGTGGAAGGCGCTGCTGTGATGGTGGAGAACATTCAGCGCCGTCTGGAAGGCTCGAAAGACAGCCACGCAACCATGGACGAAACCATCCGTTCCGCGGCTCACGAGGTACAACGTCCCGTCTTTTACGCCATCGCGATCATCATCATTACCTATCTTCCGATCTTCACCTTGCAGCGGGTCGAAGGCCGTCTCTTCAAGCCGATGGCTTGGACGGTGACCTTCGCACTTCTGGGAGCGCTGCTGTTTTCCATCATTATGGCTCCCGTCCTCTGTGCGTATGTCTTTCGGAGAGGCGTTCACGCGTGGGACAACCCAATCGTGAAGTGGATCACCGTAAATTATGAAAAGACTCTGAACTGGATCCTCATTCGTCGTCGCGTCGTGCTGGTCTCGGCAATCGTGATTTTTGCGGTGACAGCATATCTTGCGTTTGGCGGCTTGATCGGTTCCGAGTTTCTGCCTCATCTGGATGAGGGCTCGATCTGGGCCCGCGGAACGCTAGCGCCCAGCACCGGCCCGTCCACAGGAGGTCAGGTGATGGATCAGGCCCGCGTCATCTTCGCCAGTTTTCCGGAGGTGACGCAGGTCGTGTCGCAAGTTGGTCGCTCCGACGACGGAACCGACGCCACCGGGTTCTTCAACACCGAATACTTCGTCGATCTCAAGCCACGCGACCAATGGAGGCCCCAGTTCCATGGGCGCAAAGAGCTGCTCATCGAAGCCATGGACAAGGAAGTGGAGAAGATTCCCGGCGTGACCTGGGGCTTCTCCCAGCCCATTGCCGACAATATGGAAGAAGCGGTCAGCGGGGTGAAAGGTGAACTCGCCGTAAAAATCTTCGGCTCCGACTTGAAAGACCTTGAGCAAAAGGGCGAAGAGATCATGGCGGTGATGCGGACCGTACCGGGCGTCGCCGATCTGGGACTATTTCGCGTGCTCGGCCAGCCCAACGTAAACATAACCGTGAACCGCCAGAAAGCCGACCGCTTCGGCATCAATGCCTCCGACATTCAGGACGCCATCCAGACGGCAGTTGGCGGCAATCCCGTGAGCCAAATCCTTATCGGCGAGCAGCGCTTCGACCTGGTCCCTCGCTACCAGGAGCAATTTCGCCGATCGGTCGACGACATTCGCAACGTCCGCATCGTGGCCCCCAGCGGCGAGCGAGTTTCGTTGGGTGAAGTTACCGACATCAAGATCGAAGACGGCGCATCGATGATCAATCGGGAAGGGAATCAGCGCTACATCGCGATTAAGTACAGCGTGCGTGGCAGCGACCTCGGCACCACGGTCGAACAAGCCATGATGAAGGTCAATCGTGAAGTGAAACTCCCCCAGGGCTACACGCTGGAATGGGCGGGAGAATACGAGAGTCAGAAACGTGCGAATCATCGGCTGGCGATCGTGATTCCTCTGACCATTCTGGTCATCATGCTAGTTTTGTACTCCATGTTCCGGTCGTTCAAGTGGGGCTTTCTGGTGCTGCTTAATCTCGGGCTCGCGCCCATCGGAGGCCTGATTGCGCTGCTGATGACCGGCGAGCACTTCAGCGTCTCCACCGGTGTCGGCTTCCTGGCATTGTTTGGCGTCTCCGTGCAGACGGGCGTGGTGCTGATTGAGTACATCAATCAGCTTCGTGCCCGTGGCCTGCCGGTGCATGAAGCAGTCGTGCTCGGATCGACGCGCCGCTTGCGACCCATCATGATGACGATGCTGGTTGCCAGTCTGGGGCTGTTGCCCGCGGCCACTTCGCACGGCATTGGTTCCGACTCGCAGCGTCCCTTCGCCATCGTGATTGTCGGCGGACTGCTGACCGAGTTGTTCCTGAGCCTCGTCCTACTGCCCGCTTTCTATGCATGGATGGCCGGCCCGAACGATGTGTTGCCAGAAGAGGCTGAGGAGGTCACCGAATAATGTTTCGAATCAACTCAATCTTCGGCCTTCGCTCGTACGTCGTTTTCTCGGGACTTGTCGCGCTTGCCGTTCCATTTGTCGCGCGTGCTCAGCAGCCTGTGCCGCTGCCGGATGCACCGCAACCGCATCGAGTTCTGACCGCACAGGTTCAGACCCCGCCTGTGTCCGGAACTCAACAGGTTCCGACGCCTGCGCCCATGCCTTCCGGGCAGGCCATCACGCTCGAACAAGCACTCGATCTCGCCAAGCGGAACAATCCCACGCTGCAGGCGAACCAGACGCTAATTCTGCAGAACAGGGCGCAAGAGATTACGGCCAATCTGCGCCCCAACCCAGTGCTTTCGTGGGACACGCAATATCTCCCCATCTTTTCGCCGAGCCTTTTCACCGACTCGAACTATTGGGAAACCCAGGCCCAATACGACGTCGGCATTGGCTATCTCTTCGAGCGCGGTAAGAAGCGCCAGCACCGTCTCGACGCCGCCAAGACCGCGACAGCCGTCACCGAAGCGCAAGTGACTGATGCCCAGCGCACGGTCCTGGCCAGCGCCGCGCAGCTATTTGTCAGCGCGTTGCTCGCGAAATCCAATCTTGAATTTGCTCAAACCCTGCTCGACAGTTACAAGAAGACGGTCAAGATCAGCGAAGACCGCTTCAACGCTGGCGCGATGAGCCGCAACGATCTGCTCAAGATCCAGTTGCAGCAATTGCAGTTCGAGACCGACGTCAACACGGCCGGGCTGGCCAAGACACAGGCGCTGTTCTCGCTACGCCAATTTCTTGGATTCGATTCGGTTCCCGCAGACTACGATCTCACCGGGAATCTGGCATACGAAGCGGTTCCACTGCGCCTGGAGGATGTGCAAGTTCGTGCCCTCGCCAATCGTCCCGATTTGCTGGCGGCACAGCGCGGCGTGGTTGCTTCGGAGAGTCAGGTTGGTCTGGCCAAAGCAAACGGCAAGGTCGACGTGGACGTGAGTTTCGATTACACCCGCCTTAATCAAAGCAATCTGGGAGCTTTCTACTTCAGTGTTCCACTGCCCGTCTTCAACAAGAACCAGGGCGAGATTGCCCGCACGCAATATGCTCTCACGCAGTCACAATTCCAGCAGAAAGCTGCCGAGCAACAAGTGCTCACCGATGTAAAGAACGCTTACGAAGGACTGCGCAGCAGCGAACAAGTGGTCCAGTTGTACGACAAGGGCTACCTCGGTCAGGCTACGCAGTCGCTCGACATTACACGCTTTTCTTACGAGCACGGAGCGGCGTCGCTTCTCGACTTTCTCGACGCCGAGCGCAGCTATCGTTCGACCGAACTGAGTTATCGCCAGGCACTGGCGACCTACATGACTGCATTGGAGCAACTGCGCCAGGCTGTCGGCAGCCGGGATCTGCACTAGCCGATGAGCCGCGACTGAGCGGCGGCGGTAATCCCACCTCTCATGTATTCTGAAAACTCCTGCATGTTGACCAATCCTGCCCTACGCATCTCTCGTCGCTGGCCGCTAGCCTCACTGGTTCTTCTCCTGTCACTGCTGCTGGCTTCCGCCGCCGCACAAACAGCTTCGCAATCCAGCGAACCGCCCAAACCGGTTCCCGGCATCGGCACGACCGTACAGGAGCATCCTCCCCAACCGCAGGCCGACTCGGAGGAAGAATCCAAGCCGATCACCAAGGCGCAGGCCAAAGAGCTTTTCCGTTCGGTCGACAGCATCCTTCAGTTCGTCAGCCAGGACACCGGTCTTCCTATCAAGCACAAGGTCAAGCGCAAGCTCATCACTCGCAGTCAGGTTGAGAAATATGTCGACAAACGAATGAAGGATGACAAGGATGCCCAGCGATTGGAACGTTCGCAGCTCGTCCTGAAAAAATTTGGCCTGATTCCAGAGAATTACGACCTGCACGCCGAATTTCTCAAGCTGCTCAGCGAGCAGGTGGCCGCCTACTACGACTCCAAGACGAAAACCGTGAACCTGCTCGACTGGGTGCAGCCCGAATTGCAGCGTCCCGTGCTGGCGCACGAACTGACGCACGCTCTTCAAGACCAGTCCTTCAACCTGCAAAAGTGGTCGCTCGCCGGCGCTCCCAATGACAATCCGCAGCCCGATCAGCAGGAGCAAGTTGTCGAAGAGGCCCAGGCTGCGCGCCAGAACGTCACCGAAGGCCAGGCCATGATGACCATGCTCGACTACACGCTTGCCCCGGCTGGCTTGAGTGTCCTCAAGGCGCCTGACATCGTGAATGCCATGCGCGCCGACATGACCGATCCCAAGGGCTCGCCCGTCCTGGAAGCCGCGCCGGTGTTTCTGCGCGAGTCTCTCATGATGCCCTATACATTCGGCTTGGACTTCGTGCGCGCCGTATTGACGACGGGAGGCAAGGCCGCAGCCTATGTAGGCATGTTGGAGCACCCGCCGGTTGACACTCTTCAGGTGATGGAACCCGAAGCTTACTTGCAGAGTAAGGTTGCGCCGCCGCCAACGATCCCCGATCTCGACAAGCTCATCGCTCCCAGCTATGAGCGCTATGATTTCGGCGGCATGGGCGCATTCGATGTTTTCCTGCTCGCCCGCCAATATGCGCCGAAGACCGATGCCAAGGATTATTACTCCCACTGGCGCGGAGGCTATTACCTGGCCGCACGCGCCAAGACGGCGCCCAAGGACCAGATTGCACTCATCTATCTTTCGCGTTGGGACTCACCAGAGGCGGCGGAAGCATTCGCGAAGCTCTACAGCAGCTATGTTCCCACGCGCTATCACTTGGATCAGGCCGGAATGGTTAGTAGTGCCGGATCAGGAAATCAAACGATAACGTGGGATGCCGGACAGCAGGGAAAAGTGGTCATTCAAGTTCATGGAAACGACGTGCTGGTACTCGAAGGCCTCGACGACGCCACCGGGAAACGTACGTCCGAGGCCCTGCTTCCGGGCTTGCAATCCGCCAGGTAGCCGCCGAGTATACATGCGTCATCACCGCTAAAAACGCTGCCCAAACGCAGAAAGCTCGACGACCGTGGTCCTGTGTTCCACGTCACAACCCGCTGTGACATAAGTATTACAATGCGTTTCCTCCAGCCTTGGTAGTCTTGAAATGGCCCTGCGGTTCAGTCCCGCGCGGCGATCAATACCACTCACGAGGTCACATGGTCCGGGTAAACAAAAAGGTGAATTGGATCACCTCTTCTTTCATGATTGCGTTCCACATTGGCGCCGTCGCGGCATTATTTATGTTCACCTGGCCGGCCTTCTTTACGGCACTCTTCCTGTACTGGGTTGCGGGCAGTTTCGGCATCGGCCTCGGCTATCATCGTTTGCTCACCCATCGCGGCTTCAAGTGTCCGAAGTGGTTTGAGTATTTCCTCACCGTCTGTGCGACTCTTGCGCTCGAGGGCGGACCGATCTTCTGGGTGGCCACACATCGTGTTCATCACCAGCTCACCGACAAGCCTGGCGATCCCCACAGCCCGCGTGACGGCGGCTACTGGGCGCACATGGGATGGATTATGAGCGGCGAATCGTTGCACAACAAACTGCAAGGGTTGCTGCCTTACGTGCCTGATCTTCGCAAAGACAAATTTCATGCATGGATCAGTGAGTGGCATTGGGTTCCGATGGTTGTGGTCGGCCTCTTGCTTCTTGCCATCGGCGGCTGGAAGGTTGTTTTCTGGGGCATCTTCCTGCGGACCGTGTTCCTTCTGCACAGCACGTGGTTTGGGTCGCACTGTTGAGCTTCGGTGAAGGCTGGCACAACAACCACCACGCGCATCCGCAGTCAGCGCGTCACGGCCTCGCGTGGTACGAAGTGGACTTCAACTGGTATCTGATCAGCGCCCTGAAGTCGGTCGGGCTGATATGGGACGTGAAGCTGCCCAAGTTGCGCGAGGCGCGCATCAAGGCAGTCGACGAAACGCCCGTCGCGGCCGAAGAGCAGCTCGCGCCAGCCTACAGCGGCGACTGACAATCAAACAAAAATTTAGTCGAAAAGACGGCGCATCCCGCGCCGTCTTTTCATTTTGCTCGGTTTGTTCGGCCTCATGGGAAGAGAAGCTACAATGGCGACCGAGGCCTCATAACATGGTTCGAGTTCGTCATCTCGCCGTATGCCTTCTTGCGGTCAGCTCAATTCTCTTCCTGTCGTATCCCATGGTTGCGCAGCAGTCGAAAATCGTTTGGAGCGACCAGGAAAAGCCAATCGTCGAGCAACTGAGAAACCTGCGTAATCTTCCAGATGGTACCCGGGCGACCGTCACAAAAGAGCTTGCGCTGCAAATTCGCCAACTCCCAGTGGTGCACAACAAAGTCGTGCTTGCTGTCGGCCTCGCGAATCTCTCCACCGAAGGCGATTTCGGCCATCAGACCCTGCAGGAAGTCGCAACCACTCTGGCCGATACTCTCCGCGAACAACCGCAGCCAGACGTGAAGGGACAGCCTGCCGCTCCGTACACGGAGCTCGCACAGCTTGTGCGTTACGAGCACGTAGAGGCCACCTTGGATGTTCCGCAATTCAAGGCTGCCATGGCGAAGCTCGAAGCGGACGACGCGCTCCGGCAGGGGATCAACTTCACTCTCACCGACCTCAAGGGCAAGAAGTGGTCGCTAAAGGAACTCCAGGGCAAAGTTGTACTGGTTAATTTCTGGGCCACTTGGTGCCCGCCCTGTCGTAAGGAGATGCCCGACCTCGAGAGTCTCTATCAGCGTTTCGCCGAACAGGGCTTCGTGGTCCTTGCGATCTCCGACGAAGACGTCGGCAAGGTGAAGCCCTTTATCGAAGGACGCGGCGTCACCTATCCGATTCTGCTCGATCCGGGCCGCAAAGTGACCGAGTCGTTCCAGGTCGACGGCATCCCCAAGAGCTTCGTTTACGATCGGCAAGGAAAGTTGGTCGCGCAATCCATCGACATGCGAACGCAGCAGCAATTTCTGGAGATGCTGGCCCAGGCTGGATTGCAGTAAATATCCGGCTGCCGAATGCAGACGGTGGGCCGTTGGCAGGTGCTATCCTTCTTCTTTGCAGCGTCATAATGTCTTAATCGACAGCTTGCGGCCAACTGCCGACAGCCGCTCTCCATGCGTATTACCAGCCGCAAAAAGACGATCGCCTTCGCCATCACGCTCGGCGTGCTCGTCGCCGTTGTAGCGCTGGTGCTCAACGTCAGTTGGATCGTGCTCAACTGGCGCGAAGTCGTTCCGCTCATCCTGGGGGTCCTCTTCTTTGGATTCATCATCGCCGGCGTCATCCTGAACACCATCTTCCTGGTGCGTGAAGTCCGCCGCAATGAGCAGCAGGACAGCTTTCTCAACGCCGTCACGCACGAGCTGAAGACCCCCATCACTTCCATCCGCCTTTACCTCGAAACCCTGCAACAGCGCGAGGTCGACGAAACCCAGCGCGGCGAGTTCTATCAGGTCATGCTCGATGACACCCAGCGGCTGATGGGTACCGTGGAGCAGGTTTTGCGCGCCGCGCGCGTCACCCAGAAAAACGCCGCGTTGAACAAGGCGCGAATCGAGGTGGGGCCGCTGGTTCAGGATGCCGTCGAACTGGCACGCGTGCGACATCATCTTCCGTCTGAGTCGGTCGCGTGGGACCTCGATGGCCGCCCCGCCGAGCCCCTCAGCGTGTCCGGAGATCGCGAAGAGCTTTCCGCGGTGTTGTCGAACGTTCTCGACAACGCGGTGAAATATTCTCCGCAGGAACCAAAGATTCGCGTCGAGGTCGTTACACCCGACTTAGAACATGTACAAATCAAGGTTCAGGACAACGGCATTGGCATCCCCAACAGCGAACTAAAGCGTGTGTTCAAGCGTTTTTACCGCGTAGTGACGCCTGGTTCGACGCAAGTGAAGGGAAGCGGGCTAGGGCTGTTTATTGTCCGCGCTATCGCCAAGCGGCATGGTGGCAAAGCCTGGGTCGAGAGCGAAGGCGCTGGCAAGGGAACCACCGTGACCATCGAACTGCCCAGGTATCAGCAATGACTGCGCAAATTCTGTTGGTGGAAGACGAAGAGCATCTGGCGAGGGGCCTGAAGTTTAATCTCGAAGCCGAGGGCTACTCCACTCAGGTTGCAGGCGACGGCGAGACCGCGCTCGATCTCATGCTCAAGCAGCATGTTCCATTTGATTTGCTCGTACTTGACGTGATGCTTCCCGGCAAAGACGGCTTCACGGTTGCCGCCGAGCTGCGCAAGG
>Ga0210383_10003300_pt1 | contig 14473 bp, 13 predicted proteins | sample IncBWC14OmetaG_FD_160072 | JGI IMG/M metagenome (GOLD analysis project Ga0210383, IMG submission 160072) | Forest soil microbial communities from Barre Woods Harvard Forest LTER site, Petersham, Massachusetts, United States - Inc-BW-C-14-O ...
GGGAAAGAACGCTCCGGCGTTGTTGACCAGGATGTCCAGTCGGCCGAATTCCTTCTCGACGGCCGCAAAAAGTGTGGCAACCTCCGCGCGCCGCGAGACATCCGCTTGAATCGCAACGGACTTAGCACCGAGGGACTGAATCTCGCGCACGACCGACTCAGCTTCAGGCTTCGACGTCCGGTAGTTCAGGGCGACCGAGGCGCCGTCTGCAACCAAACGCAGCGCGATGCTCCGCCCGATGCGCTTTGCCGCGCCGGTCACGAGCGCGACCTGACCTTCGAGCGGTTTCTGAAGCACCGAAAACTCCTCTTAAATGCAGACGGACACATTAGCATTAGCCGGGCTCGCCGGACACCCGGCATTTTTCCGGCGCGATTGCTTGACGGCGCCCCCTCGGCCATAATGCGCCGGTTCAGTACCGCTGTTCGGCGGGAGACACATTGACCAACCTAGAAGCAACGAGACCGGCGCGAGACATCCCGCCGCCGGAGCCCGACCTCACACCGTCCGAGATCGTCCGCCGTGCCGAAGCGATGCGCCCGACGTTGCGCGAACGCCAGAATGCTTGCGAGGCGGCGGGACAGGTTTCTGAAGATACGAACGATCAGTTCATCAAGGCCGGCTTCTATCGAATCCTTCAGCCGCGATGCTTCGGCGGCTACGAATTCGACCTACCGACTTTTCTCAAAGTGATGATCGCGGTTTCGCGCGGCTGCTCGGACAGCGGCTGGGTGCTGGCGCTGACGGCGGGCCACGCATTTCTGATGGCATCGTTTCCGGAGGCTGGCCAGCGCGAGGCCTTTGGCGACCGCGGTGAGTTCCGCGCTCCCAGCGTCGCCATGCCGGGAGGTTTCGCTCTTCCGGCCGACGGCGGCTATCGCGTCAAGGGCGCATGGGACTACACATCGGGTTGCGATCTGGCCACCCACTTTATCGGCGCATGCATCATCCAGAATCCCGACGCACGATCGCCGGGTGCCGGCGCCTTCGTCCTGTTCGACCGCGACCAATATCGAATCGTGGACAATTGGCACGTGATCGGCATGCAGGGCACATGCTCGCGCCGCGTGGTAGTCGAGGAGATGTTTGTGCCGGCGCACCGTGCGCTGGTGGTGTACGACGGGAAGGCTCAGTACATCCATCCGCGCCCGGGAAGCCTGCTCCACGCAAATCCCCTGTATCGCGGCAGAATCACTTCCCTGTTGGTCTCTGAAGTCGGAGCCGTCGCCGTCGGGATCGGCCAGGGGGCCCTGGACATCTATGAGGAAGTCCTGCGGACCAAGAAGGCCAGCTTCCCGCCGTTCCAAGACCGCGCCCATGAAGCCGAGTTCCAGCGCCATTTCGGCGAGGCTCAGTCGCTGGTGGACACGGCCGAGGCGGCGCTGCTGCAGATGGCGTCGGACTATACCGTGCGCGCGCGTCGGGATGCCGAAGAGGGAGTTCCCTTCACCGATGAGGATGACCGAAGATTTCTGCAGATCGAGCAACAGTGCGTGCGGCTCTGCTGGGAGGCGGTAGATCTGATGCTCCGGACCAGCGGAACCTCCGCTGCGGCCAAGACATCGCCCTTAGGGCGATACTTTCGCAATCTGGCAGTGATTCGAACCCACATCACGCTGCAGCATCACCACACGGCGGGAAATGCCGGGCGCTTGCACTTTGGATTGCCGGCGCTCAGCCGACTGTAGGGAAAGCCCACAGCCGCCGATTGCGCCTGAAGGCTGCGGCAGCGGGTTCCTTTCCGGTAATGCGTCAGGCGGGAGCTAGCAGGGCAGGCGCGAGGAGCGCAGGCAGGGCTAAAGGACGCCGACAGGAATCCATGGAAAGATTGCGAGTACTCCGCTTAGACCTATCAGAACGCGATACCGGCCTTTGCCCGCTATGGCCGCCACAATCGAATAGGAGAATAGGAAGATAGCAACATTGCTCACTGGATCTCGAACTCTCCAAGACTCACGAGTGAAATGGAACCGGAGCCAAATTACCCAGCCCCACCACAACACAGAATTGACAGTGCTAGCCAACAGCCCGGACAAAAAAAGTGGCGCGCCATTTGGGATGTTGAAATCCAGCTTGACGGGCCCAGGCCCACCACGCAAATCCCAAGGACACGGGCGGAGCTGCCAGCGCAGCTAGATAAAGAGAGCCCAAAAGCCAATCTTGCCAGACCATTTTTCCAGATCTCCCATGCCATTGTCCCTAATTGTGACCCTTCCATGGGAAGAGCCTAGTGTGCCGGTCACCGAATCGGTACTGGAAGTGGACAGTGTAGTCACGCCGTAATGTTAATCGTGAGGCATCTACGGCTATCCCGGTATCGGAAACTGACCCACTGCCAAGGCTGCTGGTAGCTGGACACGCGAAACTGAGTTGCCCTATGCTTCGTAATCGGTTTGACTGAGACTTGGCGAGGAGGTGAGCCGTGCCCAATCAAATTGTGTGGTGCGACATTCCGGTGGCCGATCTCGATCGCGCGATCCGCTTTTATTCTGCACTCATCGGCCAGGCAGTAAGAAAACAGGAATATTCTGGCTTTGCCATTGGACTGTTGCCCGGCGGGGGGCCTGACTCCAGCGGCTGCTTGTACATCCCCGAGAACAACGACAACAGGCCCGGCGCGTCCGGTCCGCTCGTCTATATGAATTGCTCTGGCCGGCTCGACGACGCAATCGCGAAGGTCGAATCGCACGGCGGCAAAGTGGTCCAGGCGAAACATCAGATCGGGGACCACGGCTTTCGCGCCGTCATTCTCGATAGCGAAGGCAACCGCATCGCGCTGCATTCGATGTGAGAGAGACGGATAGCCAGAGACGCGGTTACGGTGGATGATGCGATGCGGGTGTTCGCGAAGTGTGCTTCTCTATGAAGCGACTGGGCTCTTTTCGTGTGCTTCGGCAAGAATCGCAGCGATGGTCGAGCGGTCGCGCCCTTCGGTTTTCGAGAGGTAGAGCGCCTGGTCGGCGAAGTGAAGCAGCTGTTCAGCCGTGGTGCCGTGGCCCGGAAACGCGGAAATGCCGATGGAAAAGGTGATTTTCCCCAAGACTCGGCCCGCGTGATTTACCGTCAATTGCTTCAGTTCCTCACGCAAAAGTTCCGCGCGCTTGTAGCCGTCGTCGCTCGACGCGCCGGCCAGAATCAGAGCAAATTCCTCTCCTCCAAAACGGCAGGCTACGTCCTGGCCGCGAGTCCGTTGTCTCAGAAAGTCGCCCAGCACTCGCAGCAGGGTGTCTCCTGCTTGATGGCCGAAAGTGTCGTTGAAGCGTTTAAAGTGGTCGATATCCATCATAATCAGCGATACGCACTGGTCGCTGCGGACTGCGCGCCGCAATTCCCGCTCCAGGGATTCTTCCATGTATCGGCGGTTAAACAGACCCGTCAGAGGATCGCGAATAGACTGGCTGCGAAGCACCTCGCGAAGCCGAAGATTCGCCAGCGCTAGGGAGATACGTTCTCCAACGGCGCCCCCCTGACGACTCAATGTTTCCATTCCCTGTTCGACAGAGGCGATTGAAGAATTGGGGCCCGCCGGCACTCGGCCCAACGACAATACTCCGAGTGTTTCGCCCTGCGCCGCCAGTGGCACGCAGACGTAGCCGCCGTCGAAAGTTGAACTGACGTGGCTACAACGCATGGGCGAGCTCGAATCATCAACGCGGTGAACTCTTCCGCGCCGGAGCGCCCAGCAACTGTCCGGCGCAAACGTTCTCTCGGTCGCGACCGCGTCACCCCAGGTGACCACAGCTTCCACAATGTTTCGAGACGCGCTGGTAATGCAGAGCGCTCCAGATCGGGACGAGAGAATCGCCGGCACGGCGTTTCCAGTGATTTCGTAGGCTTCCTCGACCGTCTGGCAAGATTGCAGAATGTCAATCAACTCGGTGATCTTGGCGCTTTCTCTCGCGCGCTGTTCGGATTCCTCGAGAGCGGCGCGCAGATTCTCGTGCGCCTCTCGCAGCGCTTCTGCCTCTCGCTGACGTGAGCTTATATCTTGCCCGACGCCAAAACTGCCGATGACGCGCCCATTCTCGTCCTTCACCGGTCCAACGCTCAGGAGCATCGTGAAGGTAGACCCGTCGCGCCGAAGTGAAAGGCACTCTCCCCGCCAGCCTCCGTCCTGAACGGACTTCTCACCGATCTCCTGCACCAATCCTGGAGGATTGTTTGGCGCAAACGCGATCCCAAAATGTTTCCCGACAAATTCTTCTCTCGAGTAGCCGAGGGCCTGCAGGAAAGTTCTGTTCATGAACGTAAGATAGCCTTCGGGATTGGCCATGCCGATCATATCGGAGCAATTTTCAACTGCTTGGGCCAGCAGGTGAATCTCTTCCGTCCGGTTGTTTCCCGTGGCGATCTTCTGCCGGCCGGGACGTTTCGAGCTACGCCTTTTCATCGCAGTTTTCCTGATGGAGCCCTGCCTACTGAATCGGCAAGAATCCGACGAAGAGTCATCGCACGTTCACCCTCCGATAATAGCTCAACTGCATAAATCCAAAACCTCATGTGCGTCAAGGGTTCCAGGTCGGTGACTGGTTCTCTGCGCGCTCGATGATTGTGGTGGCGACCTCCTTACAAAGTCGGCGTGCTGTGCTAGCTTGTCTCTGGCGAAATCAGACGGCAAGCGAATCCGTGAGGCAAAGAGGACACTCCATGAAACTCGATCTGCTGGCAATTGCGCCACATCCGGATGATGTCGAACTGACCTGCGGCGGGACGATGATCAAGATGGCGCAGGCGGGCTATCGCACCGGCATTCTCGACCTCACCCGCGGCGAGACCGGCACACGTGGCACTCCTGAGGGGCGGATCAAGGAGGCGGCGCGCGCCGGAAAAATCATGGGTGCCAAAGTAAGGCGAAATCTCGGCCTTCCCGACGCGCACCTTAAGGTGAGCGACGAGTACAAGGCCGCCATCGCCGAAGTAATCCGCGAGTTCGAGCCGCATACGGTCATACTTCCATACTGGGAGGGCCGCCATCCGGACCATTACACCGCCGCTCGGTTCGGGTACGAGGCCTGTTTCGTAGCAGGATTGAAAAACTATCCACTGGGAGGCGAAGCGTTTCGCCCTTTCAAGATTTTGTACGCAGCTGCCTACGCCGATGTCCGGCCAACCTTCGCCGTGGACATCACGAAACAATACGACCGGCGGCGGCGAGCGATCCTGGCGTACGGGTCACAATTCCGCCCGCCCGAACGCGATCGCAAATCGAAAGTGGCTCTGCCACTCGACGAACTCGAAGAGCGGATGGGCCTGCAGGCTCGTCTCTACGGACGGATGATCGGCGTGAAATACGCGGAAGGATTCGTCGTCAAGGAAGTGATGCAATCCGACGACGTGATAAGAATGCCCGTGCGATCCATGTAGAGCAACGCTGCAGCGCAAGCGGTCACACGCTGCTCCAGCCCGCCGAGAAAGAAAACGCCCCGGCAGAAACTCCCGCTGGAGCGTTTTTGGTTTTTCGGATTCGGTCTGACGCCCTAGAACTGGTTCCAGAGGAACTGGTTGTAAACCTCATGATGGAACTGAATTTCGGGCCCCTTGACGACTGTGCCCAGCAAGCGAGCGCAGCGGTCGGCGGAGGCCTGTTTGAGGTCAGCGTAACGGTCCCTCACGTCCGCACCGAGCAGCGTAGTCGTCCACTCTGCCTTCCGGAAATCATCCAGCGCGGTGTAAATATTGTCGGGCAGGTACCGCTTCGCCTGGCGAAGATTGGGAATTTTCGCCGTGGTTCCGTCGATCCCCGTCTTGAAGATTGTGTAGAGGACCATGTAAGGATTCGCGTCCGGAGCGACCGAGCGAACTTCAACGCGCATACTCTTGTCGTTTCCGATGGGGATGCGGACCATTGACCCGCGGTCAACCGCCGAGGCAATAATCTGGTTGGGAGCCTCGAAGTGCGGATCGAGTCGGCGGAACGCGTTGACGCTCGGATTGAGGGCGAGGCAAGTATCGTTGCCATGAGTCAGGATCCGGTCCACGAACGCCCATCCCAGTGCCGAAAGCATTTCCTCGCCGTTCGGATCCCAGAAGAGGTTCTTGCCGTCCTTCATTATCGAAACGTTGGTGTGCATACCGCTTCCGTTTACGCCGACAACGGGTTTGGGCAAGAACGACGCGGTCATTCCGAGGCTGGTGGCCACCTGGCGGCAGATCAACTTATAGAGCTGAATCTGGTCCGCCGCGGCTACCACTTCGCCGTATCCGTAGTTGATTTCGAATTGCGACGGCGCAACTTCCGGATGGTCCTTCTCGTTCTGGAAGCCCATGGAGCGCTGCACCTCTGCGACAGCATCAATGAACGTGCGCAGGGCATCGCCCGGGAGCGAGTGATAGTAGCCACCCGTATTCACGTACTCGAATTTCCCGGTCTCGGTATAGTGACGTTCGGCATCCACGCCTTTGAACAGAAAGCCTTCGATTTCGTTTGCCGCGTTGAGCGTGTAGCCGTCGCTCTTGTGCTTCCCTTCGGCGAATGCCTTCAAAATGCCGCGAATATCGGCGGCGTACGGACCGCCCTTCTTCTCGATCACTTCGCCGAAAACGAGCACTTTCCCGGAACCAAAGAAATCCGATGGCGCCCAGTAAAACGCGCCCCAATCCACGCCCAGGCGCAAATCGCTTTCGCGCTGCGCCGTGAAACCGCGGATCGAAGAGCCGTCGAATGTCAGGTTGTCCCAGCTCTTGATTAGGAATTTCTTGTCATAGTCGAGCATGTGCAGGCGGCCTTCGAGGTCGCTGAAACACAGCGTCACAGCCTTGATGCGCTTTTCGTCGGTCAGATACTTCAACCGCTCTTCCTGCAGCTTATGGCTTTCGACGCGATTCTTGCGCTGATCTTTTGCCTTAATGTTCAGATCTTCCAGCTCGCCATATGGCAGTGCCAAGAAGTTGCGAAGTTCGTTAGACATGAAGCTCCTTCGAAATTGGAATGAACTGCCCCTCGAATGAAACGCTTATGTTATATCGTTTGCGCGAACAGACCAAACGGCCCCGAATTCCTCCGGAAGGGTATCGTGCCGGTCTCCGAAACGTCAAATCCAAAAAGCTGATGCGACGAATCCAGAGTGTGTGGCATTCGAGCTCAGTTTCCGCCAGAACTCACACATAAGGCATAAAGAAATCTCGCGCACAAACTTGCGGGATTGCGGTTGCAGCACGTGACAACCGCTCCGTGGCCGGGAAATTCGCGCCGGTCGAATCTGATAAACTAGTTGCCGGGTGAAATACAGACGATGAGATTATTCGGCCGCAAATCCGCTGCCACCTCCCATTCCCGGCTCCTCCCGGCGAACGGCGAAGGGCGTCTCCGGGCTCCGTCCCGCCGGCTGACGCTGGATTTGGCGCGCGCGGAGACCTTGGCCTCCATGCTGGCGACGAGCCGCGCATCGCAGGTGATCGAGGTTTCGGACCTGCTCGCGGGAATGTACATCTGCAATTGGGATCGTCTGTCGGTGTATTGGGAACAGGAAAATCGCGAAGCGGTTGAGAACTTTCTGCGCGGCATTTGCCGCATCAGCCCTGAGAGATGGCACTCCTGGATCGAGATCTACGACGATTCACGCCGCACGAGCGAGCGCCGACAAGCCTGGGGCCCGTTGCGCAAGCTTACGAAAATCGCGCCAACCGAACCCGCGCTGCGGCCCTCCGCCGCCCTCGCCACGGTGCTGAAGCATGCAGAGGAGCTCGCGCCTTCGCGGGATTCCGTCGGAGACGGTCATCTGCCAATCTTAACCACTGAATGCGTTCTTCTATGCATCGTGCAGAGCTTCGGATCGGAAGTCAGTCGGAAACTCGCGGGCACGGGACTGGACGTCGGGCGGCTCGAACTCAATGCCCTGTTCCCCCGCCGCGGACCTCGCACCTAAACCTTCGTCCGCCGCCCGCTTCCGGTTTCATCAAATGATCATCTTGAATCGCGGCCAAAGGACTGTAAGCGGCGCGATCGGCTTACGACAAACATACACGGCAACGCGTTGCTCGTTGGGCATGGCATGTGGACTGATGATGGTCCCCGCGCGCTGGACTTCGCCGAACCATTTGATGAACTCGTCCGAACGCTCCCCGAAAATAATCATGCAAGCGCCCGAGTAGCCCCGCGGCCCCCAGTAAAAATAGCTGTTGTGACCGCTGAGCGCTTTCGGCAGACCGAGCACCGGCCCGTAGTGGTCAATCGCTCCGGCCTCGCCATAATTCCCGCCCAGGATTCCGCAATCGGCGCGATCGGCTTCGGGAAGGCTCCAATAAACTTGCGCGACTGTCGCGGCCATCGTGTCCCATCCAAACATATCCGCATAGAGCTGCGGAAGCGGAGCGTACACGGCGTCCCGCTCGGTCTTCACCGCGCCCGATGTCGGTAGAAACGCCGAATAGCGCATGAAAGTTTCGACTGGAAGCACCGGAACTCCAAACGGCACGGCAATCAATCCGCCAATGATGAGCAGCGCCGGGAAGGCGACTCGCAGCGCGCGCCGCCCAGTTGATTCAGAGACCTGTTCAAACGCAACTCCGCCGGCAGCCATCAGGAACGGGTACACCGGCAGAGCGTAGTAGGATTTCCCGCCGAGAAAAATGAAAACGGCTAGGACAATCACGTAGGTCCACCCGAGAAAGCGGAACGGCTTCCCTGCCCGCACGCAGAAACACCACGCCAATCCACCGAGCCAGACAGGCAGCGCGAGCGGATGCAGAAATATAATCTGTTCCCCAAGAAAACGTAGCGGCGAAATGGGAATGTTTTTGTAAAGCTGCGCGTTGCGCACGACCTCGATCTGCGGCCAGCCGTGGCGCGCTTCCCAGAGCAGGTTCGGCAGAAATATCCCCAGCGCGACGAGCCCTCCGATCCACATCCAGCGCGACCGGAACAGGTGCATCTCACCGCCAAGCGCAAGTCCCGCCACAGTCGCAAAACCAAAGACGAGCATGGTGTGTTTGTTCTCTAGCCCCGCACCCGCGACGGCGCCGAATAGCAGCCACAGCTTCGGCGAAGCACCTCGAACGATCCGGACCACAATCCACGCGCAGAACAGCCAGAAGAGCGGCTCGAGCGCATTCATTGAAAAAAAACTGTCGAAGGCAAGATACGCGGGCGCAAACAGGATCGTCACAGCAGCGAGAAATTGCGCGAAGCGTCCTCCTCCTAGTTCACGTGCCAGGATCCCCGTCATGAATACGACAACTGCGCCCGCTAGCACCGGAAGCAGACGAAGCGAGACCAGCGAATCACCGAATAGGTGTCGCGAGAACCACGCGGCCAAGGCGATGAGGGGCGGTTGATCTACATAACCCCAAGCGAGATGTTCGCCACAAGCCATGTAATACAACTCGTCGCGAAAAAATCCATAGTGGCGAACGCCAAGAAAATGAAGAAGCAGCGTCGCGGCCGCCAAGCCGGCCAGAATCGACATCGCGCCGAATACCTCATCGCCAGCGTGAGCACCTGAGAGAGGCCGCGCGTCGAATTCGTTGATTTGAATCTCACTCATGCGGGCTGGGAGATGATGCGAAAAGGCCGAGCGAGAGAAACATGCCTTGTTCCGTCCGCTGCGGGATCAGTTGGCAGCCGACGGAACGAGCGTGGCTGATTTGATCATGTCAATGTCGGGGAAATTCTTATCGAGATACGCTTTTCCCTGAGACGTGATCGCGCTCTGGTCCGGGCGCTCGCCGTAACCACTGTAAAGTTTCTGCACGACGTCCATCCCCGAGGTGACCTTGCCAAAGGGAGAAAATCCCTGGCTATCCAAAAACGTATTGTTGCCGAAATTGATGAATAGCTGCGTCGTACGCGTGTTCGGGCCGGCGGTGGCAAACGTAATCGTGCCGGGAGCATTGCTCTGCTTGCCGAGATCGTCCTTGATATTCGCGCTCTGCCAGACCTTGTTGACCGCCGGGTCCGCGCTCAATCCGAACTGCACGATGAATCCCGGCACGTTGCGGAAAAAGGCCGCGTCGGTGAAGAAACCGTGCTTCACCAGATTGTAGAAGCGGTCCGCGCCGAGTGGAGCCCAGGCGCGCGTGACCTCCACAACGAAATCGCCCTTCGTGGTCGTGAATTTCACTTGAAACGATTCGGGCGCTTTCGCGTTAAGCGTAGACGGGTGCAGCAAAGCGGGATCGCTGGTCATGTGTGTTGTCCTTGGATGTGCAGCTGCGCTCGTTTGTCCCGCGGGCGCCGCTGGAGCTTGTCCTGCGAGCGCGCCCGGAGCAAGAACGGCGATCGTGCAAACGGTCATGATTGCGGCGAGACGTTTCATGCGATCTTTCCTCTCCCTGACTTGGCTGCGGCCTCCACATCTTGCATCAGTCGCAGCACATTGCCACCGAGAATTTTTTCGATATCCGATTCCGAATACCCCTTCTGCAACAGGGCTTCGGTGATCCGAGGCAGGCACGAGGCGTCCTCCATGCCATAGGGCATTTCAGCGCCGTCAAAATCCGAGCCAAGCCCGACGTGATCAACGCCGGCTACATTCACGGCGTGGTCAACGTGGTCCACGATCAAAGTCCACTCCACGCGCGGCAGTTTGCCCTCCGCCACGAAGCCGCGAACGATTTTATCCGATTCGAGGATCTGGCAGGCATCATTTTCGCCACACCGCTTCTCTGCTTCCGCGTCGATCTGTTTCCACAGCCCGGGCTGTGCTTTTTCCGCGTCGCGAAATTCCTGGCTGAGAAATCCCATGTGGAAATTGATCTGCACCACTCCACCCTTCCCCGCGAGGGCCTTGATCATTTCGTCGGAGAGATTCCGCGGCGTCTTGCAGAGCGCCTGGCACGACGAATGCGAGGCAAGCACGGGGGCGTCGCTCACGGCGAGCACGTCGCACACCGTCTTATCGGAAACGTGCGAGACATCCACAACCATTCCCAGGCGATTCATTTCGCGGATCGCCTGTCTGCCGAATTCGCTCAGCCCATTGTGCGCGGGCTGCGCGGTTGATGCGTCGGCCCAATCTGTATTTTGCATATGCGTCAGCGTCATGTAGCTCACGCCCAGCGACGCGAATTCGCGCAGGATGCCCAGGTCGCCGTTCATCATATGGCCGCCCTCGACCGCCGTCAGAATGGCAATCTTGCCGGCCGCCCGCGCGCGCCGGATATCGCCTGCGGTTCTCGCAGCCACCAGATCATTCGGGTGCAAGGCCACCTGCCTGCGAATCGCCTCGATCTGTACCCGCGCTCGCTCGATCGCTTCCCTGCCGGTAATCGTGCCCTTAATCCAGACCGCAAAAAAAATCGCGGCCAGTCCGCCCTCGCGCATTCTGGGGATGTCCACCGAACCGTCGGCATGGCGGGCGCCAAGATCGAAGTTACCAAATATGAACCGCTGCGTAGTGTCCGCATGCGTGTCAATGACGAGCGAACGGAAATGCAGATCTCGAGCCTTGGCAGAGATTTCGAACGGAGCATTGGAGCCCAGTGATAACAAAACGCCTCCGCGGTACCGCACCGAGCGAACGCCCGTGCACCACCCACGATTCCAGGCGCGAATCGTTCGACGTTCCGCCCCGTGTAAGGTTATACCAGAACTCTCGTACCACGGTGGCGCTCGAAGCCCCAAAATCGGCAGACCGGGTGTTGCAATCGGAGCACTTACCACGTAATGCAGCCTCCGCTCGAATCAGCGCCCGGGGTATCCTGTGTTAGACTTCGTTTCCAGAAAACCAAACCTGAGATGGCCAGCGAGCACATTGGCGAATTGAAGAAATGGGCAAGCGACGTCGCGCGCAAAGGGGGCGACGGCGAGCCGATGCAACTCGTTCGCGTTCTGGAATTGATCAGCAAGAATTTTGGCTTGCAGCCGCACGAAGTCGCCATTCTCGGTGTCACGTCGGACGGGCGCTCCTTGCGTTTTCTGGCGCCGGATAATTTGCGAACCGTCGGGCAGATTCCGCTCTCGAGCACCAATTCCCTGGCGGCGCGCACCGTGCGCGAAAAACGGCCCGAGCTGATCAATCACTTCTCGGTGGTTCCTCACGCCTCGGTATTCGAGGCGGTGCCGATCGTTGATGAGCAACGTGGCGATCCCATCCAAAAGATCATGAGTTCGCCGATTTTGTCAGCCGGCAAAGTGATCGGCGTCCTCCAAGTCTCGCGAAAAGGCAAAACAATCACGGATGCGGGCCCAGATTTCACGCATCCTCAGCTTCGGGAACTGAAATTGATCGCCGACGCTCTCGCGTCCTGCGTTGTGATCTGCAATAAAGAGTGAGCGCCAGCGCGAACGCACCGATTTCCTCCTCGTTCACGCAACTGTAATTTCCGCAACGCGTGAAACTAGTTGACATCGCTGCACACGCTTGCTAATTTTCGAACGCTGAATTTTTCGATTGAGACATCAGGAGGCACCGCACTCCGGCACGACTCATGGCGTTCGTCGCGAAGAACATTTTCCTCACCAAGGGAGTCGGAAAGCACCGCGAACGCCTGTCGAGCTTCGAGCTCGCATTGCGTAACGCGGGTATTGCCGCTTGCAACATCGTCCGCGTCTCCTCGATTTTCCCGCCTTCCTGCAAACTGATCTCTCGCAGCGAAGGTCTGAAGCACCTCAAGCCCGGACAGGTCGCGTTCACCGTCATCAGCGAGAATCAGACGCGCGAGCCGCATCGCCTCATTGCTGCGGGCGTGGGCCTTGCTCTTCCCGCGGATAAATCCATGTACGGATACCTCTCGGAGCATCATTCCTTCGGCGAAAGCGAAGAGATCGCCGGCGAATACACCGAAGAACTCGCCGCCGAAATGCTCGCCACCACGCTCAACGTCGAGTTCGATCCCGACCTTTCCTGGGACGAAAAAAAAGAGGTCTATCGCATCTCGAACAAGATCGTCCGCACCATGAACATCACGCAGTCGGCCGTCGGCGACAAGCGCGGCCTGTGGACCACCGTCCTGGCCGCCGCCATCCTGCTCGGCGAAGACGATTAAACCCTCCCCTGCCCAGCTTCCCTGTTCTGCCGCTGCCAGCCTCGCGAAAAGTTTGACTGACCGTGTAGCATTCGCCGCGTTCCGCCCTTATTCTTTTGCCATTCATTCTCCTCGCAGGTAACGTCGAAAGAGATGGTGCCGCCTGCGGGCGGCGATCCGAGATCTTCCGAAGGAAGCATAAGCCGACCATGAGCCGATATACGCCTGTCCCGCCCGAAAACTTCTGCGGAATTCCAGAAGAGTATTCCCGGTACGAGTCTTCGCGGGCCGTCATTTTCCCGGTGCCGCTCGAGCGGACCACCTCGCATCAGCAGGGCGCGCGCAATGGTCCCGCCGCAATCCTGGTGGCAAGCCGCAATCTCGAACTCTATGACGAAGAGCTTCAGCTCGAACCGTACAAAGAAATCGGCATCCACACACTGGCCCCCATAGACACCATGGATGGCGGCCTTGGCGAAGTCATCACCGAACTCTTCACGGCCGAGACCGGCCTGCTCGACGACAACAAGTTTCCAGTTGCGCTCGGCGGCGAGCACGCACTCACGCCGCCGCTCGTTTCCGCCATGGCGAAAAAATACAAGAACCTCTGCGTGCTGCATATCGGCGCGCACGCCGAGCTGCGCCACGAATATCAGGGATATCCCGCGAGCCCCGCGTGCGCCATGCGCCGGGTTGTCGAGATGTGCCCGGCGGTGCAAGTCGGTATCCGCTCGATTTCCGCGGACGAGGCCCGCGCGATCCCGCAGTTGAAAACCCAAGTTTACTGGGCCAAGGACATCGCACGCCTGCCGCTCAAAAGCTGGATCGCGAAAGTCCTCGGAGATCTTAGCCCCAGCGTTTATGTCACGATTGACCTCGGCGGCTTCGATCCCTCGATCATGCCTGCCACTGGCAGTCCCGAACCCGGCGGCCTCGACTGGTATCAGATGACGTCGCTCTTGCGCGCCGTCGCGGACCATAAGAAGATCGTGGGGATGGACGTGGTCGGGCTGTTGCCCCATCCGGGCGGCCACGCATCCGATCTGCTCGCGGCGAAGCTGGTCTATAAATGCCTGGGATACGTTTTCTGCCAGGGATGACAGCCTAGCCTGAAAGGCTGTCATCATGCTTCCCCTCTCAACCGTCGCTGTCCAGGTCGTGCATGACTACTATTTCGGCGTTTCCTCCCGCGGTTTAATCGGTTGGATCGTCATTGGATTGCTAGCGGGATGGATCGCCGGGCACATTACGCGCGGACGCGGGTTCGGCTGCATCGTGGATATCATCCTCGGGCTGATTGGCGCGGTCGTCGGCGGCTGGATATTCACAAAGCTGGGGATCGTCGCATGGGGATTCTGGGGCAGCCTCGCGGCCGCCACCGTGGGTGCTGTTGTGTTGGTGGCAATTGCCAGATTATTCGCTGGCGGCAAGTCCAGCTAGATCGAGCAAGTGCACAAGCCTGATCCGCTTTCTCTGTACGCTTATCGCGTGGCGATCCATTGCCATGCGATCCATACGACCGGCGCCGCCAGGATCAGGCTGTCAACCCGATCGAGCACACCGCCATGGC
>Ga0210383_10003301_pt1 | contig 14471 bp, 13 predicted proteins | sample IncBWC14OmetaG_FD_160072 | JGI IMG/M metagenome (GOLD analysis project Ga0210383, IMG submission 160072) | Forest soil microbial communities from Barre Woods Harvard Forest LTER site, Petersham, Massachusetts, United States - Inc-BW-C-14-O ...
GGCTCGCGCGCAGGATCAATAGCGTTGGCGAAAAGTCTCCGATGCCGTGCGCGAAAACTCCCGCGAGATAGCGCCAGTAACTCCGGGGCAGCTGCGCAAACCTCGACGCGATCGTTACCGAAGCCTCCGACGCGTCTCGTCCCACGACTTTCTTGCTCGCCGGTGCCAGGAACGCGAAGACCAGTGCTGCAGTCAGACCTGGCAGGAGCGTCCAGCGAAGCACGCCGCGCAGGCCCAGCACTCCCAGCAACGCTGTCGCGCACAGGGGGCCAAGCACGGCGCCGAGCGTGTCCATCGCGCGCTCGAATCCGAAAGCGCGACCCGTCTGGCCCGGCGCGACGCACTCGGCCAGAAGCGTGTCGCGCGACGGTCCCCGGCTGCCGCGTCCCATCCATCCAAACGCGCGCAGCACCAGCACGGCCGGCCAGCTCTGCGCAAACGCATATCCAAACGTGGTGATCGCCGTTGCGAAGTAGCCGACGATGCCGGTGGGACGCCTCCATCGCGGGCGGTCGGCGACGAAACCGCCCGCCAATTTCGCAAAACTCGAAAGGCCATCGGAAACGCCTTCGATCACTCCCAGCGCCACAGCGGGCGCGCCAAGGCTCGCAAGAAATGCGGGAAGAATCGCGGTCGCGGCCTCGTGTCCCCAATCGGAGAAAAGGCTGGCCAGACCGATACCGAGCACGCCGCGCGTAAGCCAGCGCTTTGGCGGTGCGGATGGGACAACAGGTTCGCTCATGGCGGTAATCCAGCAGTCTTATCGCATCGGCATACTCCGGTCAACACAACGGCAAGCGGCGTGGCCCCTGATTTGCCTTTCTCTTCGTAGGGGCACGGCATGCCGTGCCCGCCAACAATTCTTGGCGCGCAGGTGCTTCTCCATCTCTCAGTCACGCCGGACTCTGACTCAATGTAGAATCCACCGATGCGAACGGTAATTCAACGAGTAACGCACGCGAAAGTGATTGTGGAAGGCCGAGTGACCGGCGAAATCAATGCGGGCCTCGCGGTGCTGATTGCCGTGGGACGCGAGGATTCGCCGGAAACGGCAGCCGCAATGGCCAAGAAAATTGTGCAGCTGCGAATTTTCGACGACGCTCAGGGCAAGATGAACCTCTCGCTTTTCGACATCGGTGGCGCGGTATTGGCCGTGTCGCAATTCACGCTGTATGGTGACGCGCGCGGCCAGCGTCGTCCAAGTTTTCTCCAGGCCGCTCCGCCCGATCAGGCCAAGGCAGGCTACGAGGAATTTGTCCGCGCGCTGCAGGCACTCAACGTCCGCGTCGAAACGGGAGTGTTTCAGGCGCATATGTCCCTCGAGATTGTGAACGACGGTCCGGTCACCATCCTGCTCGATTCCGACAAAGTGTTTTGACCTGCCGACGACTTGCCTTGTCCTGACGGTTGGCCTAGGCTTTTCTCCGGAGTATAACGATGAGTGAAATCCACAGGATTCTCGATCAAATGGACCGCGCATTTTCCGGAGATGCGTGGCACGGCCCCAGCCTCATGAGCGTGCTCGATGGCATTTCCGCGGAAGACGCATCGAAGCACCCAATCCGCGGAGCGCACTCGATCTGGGAGCTTGTGCATCACATAGCCGCGTGGAGCACGATCACGCAGCACCGGCTGGCGGGCGAGAACGTGGAAATTACGCCGGAGCGCGATTGGCCGCCCGTGTGGGAGGTCAGCGAGACGGCCTGGAAGCGAGCGCTGGAAAGTCTCGTCGAAGGCCGCGCTCGCTTGCGCGATTCCATAAAGGGATTCAGCGACGAGCGACTGGAACAAAAAGCCACGGGGCCGGACTATACGTGCTACGTGGTCCTGCATGGCGTTCTCCAGCACGACCTGTATCACGCCGGCCAAATTGTGATGCTGAAGAAAGCTTTCTCTTGACGGGGCTAGCCTCATGCAATTGAGCTTGCGTGCGGGCGAGCCCACCGAAATCGCCGCATTCGTGCTGGCTGCGGGCTGGATCGGTTACGGCGTGATTCTCGCCCTCGGCAAGCGCGGCGCGGCGCGCGGCGACGCCAAGCGCGACGTAAAATCGAGCGTTGGCTTTCTGCTGCAGTGCGCCGCCTATGGAATTTGCTTTCTGTTTCCCCGGACGTATTTCTCTCCGCTGTTTCCGATGTCGCGCCTGAATGAGGGAATCCTCGCGGGACTTGCCATTGCGCTCACCATCGCGTCGGTTTGGTTTTGTTTTGCGGCTGCGCGCGCACTCGGCAGGCAATGGGCGCTGATGGCCCGCGTGATCGAAGGCCACGAATTAATCAGCCAGGGCCCCTATGCCGTGGTGCGCAATCCGATTTATCTCGCCATGCTTGGAATGTTGCTCGCCACGGGTCTGGTGGTCAGCCGATGGCCGGCGCTCGTCGGCGCGGCAGTCGTGTTCGCGGCGGGCACTGCAGTTCGCATCCGTGCCGAAGAAAACCTGCTGCGCGAAGCGTTCGGCGCCAAATTCGATGACTACGCGCGCCGCGTGCCCGCGTTCCTGCCGCGCCCATGGGCATAGGTCCACGTAACCAACGCAACAATTCGAGCGTCCCATAGTAATTGCTGATAATATTCACCGCGACTTTCAAGGGGGGATTTGATTCATGCGTTCCAATTGTGTTTTGAAGATGGCGGGATTCGCGATATTGACAGCGTCTTTCGCGGTGGCGGCCCAGGCGCAAAAAGGCGCCGGTGATTGGCCGATGTACCGCCACGATTCCGCGAGCACGGGCTATTCCGAACTCAAGCAGATCAACACCAAAAACGTGACGACGCTGGCGCAGGCCTGGACGATGCGCCTGAATGACCGAGGCGGACTGGAAGTCACGCCGATCGCCGTCAACGGAGTCATGTATCTTCCCGCCGCCAACAAAGTGCTGGCTGTTGACCCGGTAACCGGCAAGGAAATCTGGCACTATGATTTGGCGGCGAGCCAGGCGTCTTCGCGAGGCGTCGCGTACTGGCCGGGAGACGGCACGAACGCGCCGCGCATCATTTTCACCACTCTTGATCGCAAGCTGATCGCTCTCGACGCCGCCACCGGCAAGCTCGTTCCCAGTTTTGGCACTGGCGGTATCACTGAGCTGACCGTCGGCTACAACGGAGTTCCCACAATCTTCAAGAACATCGCCCTGCTGGGCGCGAGCGTTGGAGAGCTGCCCAAAGGACCTCCGGGCGATACGCGCGCCTACGACACGATCACCGGCAAGTTGGTCTGGACGTTTCATACCGTTGCTCAACCGGGTGAAACCGGCCACGATACCTGGCTCGACAATGGCTGGGAGGGCCGCTCCGGCACAAACGTCTGGGGCTGGTACATGAGCGCGGACGAAAAAACCAATACGATCTACATGCCCATCGGCGGACCTTCCCCGAACTATTACGGAGGAGACCGGCCGGGCGCGAACCTGTTCGCAAATTCCGTCGTCGCCGTGGATGCGGACACCGGCAAGCTCAAATGGTATTTTCAGACGATACACCACGACCTGTGGGATTCGGATTTGCCGCCGGGACCCAGCCTGATTGATCTGAAGGTGAACGGCAAGAAAGTGCCCGCGCTCGAAATCATCGGCAAGGCCGGTTGGATGTTCATTCTTAACCGCGATACTGGCACACCGGTGTTCGGCGTCGAGGAGCGCCCCGTTCCCAAGGGCGATGTGCCCGGCGAATGGTATTCGCCCACACAACCCTTCCCGTTGAAACCGCCCGCGCTCGCACGAACTACCTACAGTGCGGATGACATCGTCACCGCGGATGACACTAACGCCGACCATGCGAAGGCCTGCCACGATCTTTCTGAAAAGAGTGGCGGCTTCGTCAATCAGGGGCCTTTCACGCCGTGGCTCTATCACGAGGACGGCGCGCCTCCGAAAAGCACGATTCAATTCCCGGGAGGAACCGGCGGCTCAAATTGGGGCGGAACATCCATTGACCCGAAATCCGGATACATTTTCGTGCAGACGCACGACATGTCGCTGATGGGCTGGATCGAAAAGAAAAAGTCCGGTCAAAACTACGGCCGCGGCACGGAGGGTTCGACCCAGCAGTATGATCGCGCCAGCGTGACCGGCCCGGGACCCTATTCCGGATTCAGCGCTCCCGGTAAAGACGCCAGCGGCAAAGTGGTCGGCAACTGGCCCTGCCAGAAACCGCCGTGGGGACGCTTGACCGCCGTCAACGGCAACACCGGCGAAATCGCCTGGCAAACCACGCTCGGCATCAGCGAGGGTCTGCCCGAAGGCAAGCAGAACACCGGAAACGGCGCCAGCGCGGGCCCAATTACGACTGGCGGAGGGCTCGTCTTCATCGGCGCCACTTCAGACCATCGCTTCCGCGCCTTCGATTCGAAGACGGGCAAGGAGCTATGGGTCACCTTGCTCGAACGCGACGGGAACTCGGACCCGATGACGTTCGAGGGGAAGAATGGCAAGCAGTACGTCGCCATCGTCGGCGCGGACATGCTCTACGTCTACTCGCTGCCGTAGAATTCACCGATCTCAAGACGCCTCTTAGCTAGGCAGTCGGTCTGGCCCGCCGTGACCCGGCGGGCCGTTGGCCTTCGCCGGAACACGTCGAAAAAGTGTGTCACTTTATTGGGTGCGCCATCCTTTGTTTTCATGGAGTTACGTCGAAGAATACTTTGCATGGTGTGTCACTTAATTTCGTGATTTGTGAGCGGTCGCGCCGCGCAAAGTCCCATGGCTGAAGCCATGGTTAGCGGGAGTGCGTTTCGTGGGCCTTAAGGCCCACGCTTTCATCGGAACGCACAGAGAGATCCCTCGGCTCCTCCGCCGCGGCGGACTCGGGACGCCGGTTGATCTCCCAGACTCCACTCGCCGTGGACACTGGGAGCCCTGTTTGCATGGCCTCGGGAGCCCTGGCCTGCGTCGACACTGTGAGCCCTGTTCGTCATATCGCGAGCACCCCCCGTTTCAGTGACGGGTAGCGATGGTCGCGGTTCCGCGTTTTCAATCATTTGCGACCCATTCTACTCGGCACGCAGTGACGGGTAACTTCCGAATTTTGGTGCGAAATTTTTCGGATGACGACCCGCCAGAAAGCGGCGCGGCAGTTACCGGCACGCACAGGCCCTCCACACGACTGGCCGGCAAGCGTGATCTCTCGCCTGCTTCGACTTCGGCCCTTTTGATCGGATCGTCAATTTTCAAAGAGCGATACGGCACTCGTCGAGAGCGCCGGGGCACATACACGCCCAACAGCGAGGCAAAAGAAAGCCCCGACTCACGCTAATACAATGGGGTTTCGCTGTCTATTGTGGAAACTACGTATACGGCAAACCATCGGCAGACAAGCCCCTTTGATTTTGAGAGCGTCTTGCGGCAAATGTTTCTTGTAGAACTCGGCCTCGGTAATTCGGATGTTTCACCGTTATTTAGCAGCCTGATAAACTGCACACCACCTCTATGTAGCAGGGCCGGCCATCCGCGCTCACCGAAAACAATGCCACATTTTACCCAGTAAGGATTGGATTAAAGCCGCCAATTTCATCACCACTTTTTCCGCCCGGTTGATTGTAGTGCAGGCTACAAAGAAAAATTGAGGTTTGGTGTAGAGTGAGTCCCGTAGCGCCTTGCGATTCTGAAGTTCGTCGTAACTCGTCAACCGGAGGCGCTATGGGCGACAAGAAACAGATTGTATTTTACTATGACGGCGAAATTCGAGACGAAGACACCGTTGTTGATCCGGGCGGAGAAACTCCCGTACCGGAAAAAGGACAGACCATCAAAAAGCGCGGGTAATGGTGGAGAGTAACCTTCGTAATGCTGCAGAGCGGCGCCGGAACGGGCGAGTATCCGGTCCACAAAGTTTACCTGGCCCGGGCGTAGTCCTTTTACGCTGCTATCCATTGCTGTACGAATTCTCAACCGACGTTTATACAGGGAAAACAGACTGGCCTAATCGAAAGGCGGAGGTAAATTTAGGTTCTATGCAGATTCATTGTCCCCAGTGCGGATCGATCATACATGTGGAAGATGCTGAGAGCGCTCCCCGGGTGGTCAAATGCTGGATGTGCCACTCGGTTATAGAAGACGTCCCGTCTGACTCGGGTCCGCCTACGCTCAGAGTACCTTCACCATTGCCGCGAGAAAGGCCTATCCCGATCGGTTTAACGCAATCTCCATTTCCGGAAACTGCAAATCCCAAGCTTGCGGCGGAGGAACGCAGAAAAGTTTGCGTCGTGACCGGGGCATCCCAGGGAAACGAATTTGAAATCACACGATTAATCACAATGATAGGCCGGATGGGCGGGGGAGCGGATATTGAAATCGATGATCCTGAAGTTTCCCGTTCACATTGCGCCATTGAAGTCAGGCGCGACGGGATTCTCCTATACGATCTCAGTTCTACGAACGGAACTTTTGTGGGCAATTCCCGGATTCAGGTAGTCCGGTTGGAGCCGATGTCAATTTTTCGAATCGGCACGTCGCAGCTGCAACTGAAAGCTACTTAACAATACGTGATTTGAAGCCCTGCGCAGTTAGTTGTTCCTGAGCGTGATCGAGCTGATCGGATGTCGCAAAAGGACCGACTTGAACGTGATAGGTCTGCATCCACAGAAGGGTCTTGTGGACGCAGATGGCGTGAAATCCTTGTTGAGAGAGCCGTTCCACCGCATCGTCCGCCCATTTTGTATCCTTGAACGAGCCTACTTCAAGATAGGTTTCGACGCCCGAGGCTGTATTGTCTGCACCGGGTTTCGATGAGTCGGCACCTGGCGAGGCGGCTGCCGCGGGTGGCGCCGCCGGTTCGCCAATGGGTGCTGAAGCCGCGCCAGCAATGCCGGGTGTCTGATCCGCAGGAGACGGGTGAGACGATACTTCGACAAGACCGGGCTTGATGTTCGCGGCATTCGGTTTGATCTGTGAGGGCAACGAGGCCGAAACCGGTCGCGGCTTCGCTTTCTTCACTGGCGCTGAAATTGGCTTGTCGGGCGGCGGAGTGCTATCGGCTGAGGGTATGGCGGATGAAGCAACAGCGGTCGAAGGAGCGGCTAATCCTTGGTTGATTACGGGATTGAGATCAGCGTTCTCCCGGCTTGCGAATTCTATCGGATCGCCAGGAGTAGTCAACGCGACGAGCGAGGCCGACGGCGGCTGTACAGAAACGGCTGGCTCAGTGCTCGGAAGAGCCGGCGAGATCATCGCCTCGGATGTCATTTGTTTGCGGTTCGTATGCTTGCCGGCGAACAGAGCAACCAGAGACACGGATATAACTGCAACCATCACCACGGCTGCAATTTGAATTCGGCGATTTTTTCTCAGGTCTGAGGCGTTAAGGCTAGTTGTCCAAAGCGCAAGCCTGCTCGACTCATTGCGCACGATCTGAATGACGCGGCGCGTTGCGTCAAGAAGTTCGAGCCTGAGGCGCTCCAGTTGAGGAAGAAGATCCCGCCATTTGCCGGATGCACGTTCCGCAACGACATCTATTCCGAATCGGGCGACGATCGGGCTGGGAGCGGCGTTCGAGGCCGCCTTGCACAGCGCTGAATCGAGCTGCTCGATTGACTGAAAACGGCTATCGCAATTCTTGCGCAGGCATTTCAGAATGACCGCCTCCAGCGCGGGAGAAATCGTCGTTACCATCTCGGATGGACGCTTAGGCGATTCTCGAATCTGTTTGAGTGCGACAGCGATGGCGGAATCGCCTCTGAAGGCCTGCGAACCGGTGACCATTTCGTAGAGCAGTAGACCCAGAGAATAGATATCGGTACGCGGCCCCATGGCCTTAAGTTCCAGCTGTTCCGGAGCCATGTACTCGGGCGTTCCAACCAGTGTCCTCGTCACCTGACCATTTTCTTGAGAGAGGTGAGCGATTCCGAAGTCCATGATCTTCACGACGCCGGCTGCGTCTATCATGATGTTTGCAGGCTTCAGGTCCCGATGCACGATACCGTGGGCATGCGCCTCGCGCAAACCTGCGCATACTTGACGTGTGATTTCGATCGCGTCGCGTACCGGGAGGGCGCCGAGACGGCGCAATCTGGACAACAGAGTTTCGCCCCCAACGAACTCCATGGAGATACACGAAGCGGAATCTGAGCGATGGAACTCGTGAATCCGGCAGACGTTTTTATGTGTGACTTTTCTGGCGAGACAGACTTCTTTTCGGAGTTCCTCGCGCATCCGCGGATCCGAAGCAATTTCCGGTTTCAGCAGCTTCAGCGCGATGATTTCACTTGTTTCAAGGTCACGAACTTTGTAAACGATCCCCATGCCCCCATTTCCGATTTGGGACAAAACCCTGAAACGCCCGGGAATGCCTGGAAATTCAGCGCTGCGCTCGGAGACGGGAAGAGGGTGCCGGTCCGCGGCGACGTCAACTGGCGCCGAGTCAAATGCGCAGCTCTCACTTCGGCGTGTCAAAGAGGTGTCAGTAATCGTCATGGGTTAAACCCATAGCTTCTGGGAGCTTCCAAGGTAAGTCCCTTGGCGGCCGGTGCAAATGGACTGTTCGTCAGCTAGCCCTAGTACTAAGGTTTAGTTGGGATCAGGCCTCCCCGGAGCTGGTTTTCGCGTACCGCTGCCAAGGGAACCGATCTCCGGACCCATAGATCAGGCTCTCATGAACCGCAATAATTCATTACGGTGAAAATGTGAAACCACTCGAGGCAATTTCGGGATTGGCATCGCTCTCAAGGGGGCTTCGCAACCCATCGCGCGGTCGCTCGAATCTGTGCGATCCCCCAAATAGTATTCAAATGGCAGATCGGTAGCCCGACATGCCCGAATCAATTCCGTGCACAGAGCGCTTTAATCAAAACGAAGTAGTCCGGCAGGAACCTAGTGGATACCGAGTTTTTCGATCGCGCGGAGAACGTCCGCAGAGGAAACATCGTAGAGGGCGTGCTCGTCTTCCTGCTCGAGCCGCCCGCGAAGATATTCGGCGCCGATGTAGCTGGCTTCGCGGTCCGATAGATTGCGGCCGGCGCGCTCGCGGAACTTGACGAAACCGGTGTGGGCGAGGCCGAGCACGACTCCTTTGCCATCCACGAGGAATTTGCAATCCATCGTGTCGCTGTGGCGCGTGGCAATACCGTTCCAGCAATGCGAGAAACGGCATTTATAGACGTAGTCGGTCACTTTCGACGGCACGTCGAACGCTCCGATGAATTCGCTCATCGCGCCGACGTTGGGAATCCTCGAGGGGATTGCTGTTTTCGCCATGAAATTCCCTACTTCCTTGCGCCTACTGCAACGGGCTGCGAGCTGTGCTGATAACTTTGAAGAGCAGCGGCCACGCCCGCGCCTGCAGGAAGCCGGAAGCCCTGGTCGGCTAAAGTTTTTTCGAACGCGGCGAGGAAAAGAAGGACGTTCGTTTCCTGGCACGAGTATCCCATCAGGCCGACGCGCCAGATTTTGCCTTTGATCGGGCCCAGGCCTCCGGCGATTTCGATATTGAATTCGTTGAGCAATTGGCCGCGAACTTTTCCGTCTTCGATTCCGTCGGGAATGTTGATCGCGGTGACGGTTACCAGGCGATCGGCCGCTTTCTTGACGAACAGTGTCAGTCCCATTGCTTCCACGCCCGCGATCAAGGCTTGCTGGTTGCGGGCGTGGCGCTCCCAGCGCGCTTCCAGGCCCTCTTCCAGGACGGCTCGCAAGGCCTCGCGCATCGCGTAAATCAACGAGATCGGCGGTGTGTGATGGTACAGGCGCTCCTTGCCCCAGTAATTCATGGCGGAGGTCAGATCGAAATACCAGCTGCGGACGGGCTCCCGGCGCGCATGCATCGCCTCTTCCACGCGCGTATTCACGGTAATCGGGGCCATGCCCGGCGGCGCGCTGAGCGCCTTTTGCGATCCGCTGAAGCAAATATCAATTCCCTGCTTGGCCACGTTCAGAGGAACTCCCGCCAGGGTCGCGACCGTATCCACCACCAAGAGCGCGCCCAATTCATCGGCGACCTTGCGGTAGTCCTCGATTCGCTGAATGACGCCGGAAGAAGTCTCGCCATGCGCCAGACCAACGAATTTTATTTTCTTGCCCTTGCCGAGGCGCAGGATATCCTGCGGATCAACCGTGTGGCCGTACGGAACTTCGGCGCGAATCACTTTCGCGGGTATGCGATCGGCGATAATCGCCATGCGCTCCGAAAATGCGCCGTTGATGCAGACGATGCACTCATCGCCGGCGTCGAGCGCATTCATCACTGCCGCTTCAATTCCACCGGAACCGGACGCGGAGATCGGAAACGTGATGCGATTTTGCGTTTGAAAAACGCGGCGCAGCATTTCCTGGACATCTTCCATCATCTGCGTGAACCACGGATCCATGTGGCCCACGATCGGCGCGGCCATGGCGCGGTACACCCGCGGATCCACACAGGAGGGACCTGGCGTCATCATTAAGCGTTGGGGCGGCAAAAGCTCGCCGAACAATTCCTTACCACGATCTGTCATTGCTTTTCCTCGCAGCCTGGGACTTTCTTTCCGCCTGGCGAACCAGATGGAGTTTACTTGCGGCGGACCGCAGCTGAAATGATTAATCCGTTCGCCCTGCCTTCTAGTCTCCCTAAATCCGCCCGTCGCGGTCAACCTCCAAAATGGCTTCGCAGGACGCGTCGGCCTGAAGCATCCATGGAATCAGTGCGTTGCCGGCCGGGATTCGCGAATTCCCAAGAAGCTGCTGTTGCGGCCTTCGCAACTGTTTTTTCGCCGCGTTGAAAGGCCCATACCGCTATGCTAGATTTTTAAATTGACCCCTTCTAATGTCGATGGAAGCGAAAACTAGCGCCGCTGCTAAGCCGAAAGTCACGCGCGTCGAGGTGTATTGGCACACCGTGAAATATCGCACGGTGGTGCTGTACGCGGTCGTCGTGATGGCGATCGTGCTGGCATCGGTTTACCTCGTGTTTCCGGATTTCTCGAACGGCGTGTTGCGGAGGATTTCGAACACATCGGCCGGACCGGACGGCGGAGTTGCCAACCCGTCGTCGCGGCAGGCCCGCTTTGTCAACCTTGACGGCAAGGTGCAGGTGAAAAAGGTCAATTCGGTGCAGTGGGTGAACGCCGACTATCAAGTTACGTTGGACAAGGGAGACCTGATCCAAACCACTTCCGAAGGCGTCGCGCGCATCGCGTTCGCTGACGGTACGACGTATACGGTGAAGGGCGACACGCTCGTGACCGTGGAAGAAAACATCGTGGATCAGGACCGCGCTTCGCAGGTTGCCGTGCACATCACATCAGGACAGGTGGACCTGCAAACCGCGACGTGGCAGGTCCCAGGATCGAAGGCCCAGGTTTCCTTCGAAAATGCGACCGCTTCGCTGCGTGAAAACAGCCGTGCGGCGGTTCGCAGCGATCCCGATAACAAGGAACAGCAGATTACCGTGGATGCCGGAAGCGCGGAACTGAAGCGCGGCGACGAGCATGTGGACATCGCCCAATACGAGAGGGCGACGTTCCCGACGGCCGCCGGCGGCACGATTACGAAATCCCAGGTACTGGCTCCTCCCCAATTGGTCGAGCCGCTTAATCTGCAGCCGATCATCGTCGCGGATCCAAAGCACGATGCGATTCACTTTTCGTGGAAAGCGGCGGCAACGGCGAAGATGTACGATTTCCAGGCCAGCACGACCACCGCTTTCAGCCACATCGTGATGGAACGGAAGACGCCCGCGACGAGCGTGGATGTTACCGGGCTCGATCCGGGCGATTACTTTTGGCGAGTGCGCGCAATTGACGACAAGAGTAACGTAAGCGATGCGAGCGAATCCTATAAGTTCACGCTGGTAACACAAGGCAAGGAGCAGGACATGCTCCTCGAAGTGGACGACACCGAATTGCAGGGCAGTGTCGTCGAGGTCATCGGACGCACCGAACCCGGCGCAGCGTTGATTATCAACGGCGCGGCGGTGGCCGACATCAAGTCGGACGGCCATTTCCGGTATTTCACCGACCCCATGACGCGGGGCAGCCATACGATCGTTATCACCGGCCAGAACCGCCGGGGGGGAACGGCGATCAAGCGCGTTGATGTTGTAATTCCGTAAGATCGTAGAAATCCGGCTGGCGCGCGGCACTGGCGGCGCTCGCGAATACCCTGAGAGGAAAGCAATTCGTGAATAAAAGCGGCTATAACATGCGGTCGGTCTTCAGCCTGTTCTCCTCCGACCTGGCCATTGACTTGGGAACCGCCAACACGCTGGTCTTTGCGCGCGGCAAAGGCATCGTCGTCAACGAGCCCTCGATCGTCGCCATCAACAAAAACAACGGAGAAGTTGTTGCCGTGGGCCGCGAGGCCAAGGAAATGCTCGGCCGGACGCCGGGCAACGTGGTGGCCATCAAACCGATGAAGGACGGCGTGATCGCCGATTTCAAGGTGACTGAAAAAATGCTCACCTACTTCATTCAGAAGGCGCACAACCGCCGCGTCCTCGTTCATCCCAGAATCGTCATCGGAGTTCCCAGCGAAATCACGCCCGTTGAAAAGCGAGCGGTGCAGGACTCGGCCTATCGCGCGAGAGCGAGCGAAGTTTATCTCGTCGAGCAAGCCATGGCCGCGGCCATCGGCGCCGGCCTTCCCATCGAGGAACCTTCCGGAAACATGGTCGTGGATATCGGCGGCGGGACCACGGACATTGCCGTCATTTCGATGAGCGGAATCGTTTACTCGCGCTCCGTGCGCGTGGCCGGAAACGAAATGGACGAATCCGTGATGCATTACCTGAAGCGCAAGTACAACCTGCTCGTCGGCGAACGCACCGCGGAACAGATCAAAATTGAAATCGGCTCGGCGTATCCGCTGGAAAAACCGATGACGCTCGAAGTCAAAGGACGCAACCTGATCGAGGGCGTGCCGCGCACTGTCACGATTGACGACAGCGAAATCCGCGAAGCGCTTTCCGAAAATATTTCGACGATCGTCAACGCCATCCGCGTGGCGCTGGAACGCACGCCTCCCGAGCTTTCCGCGGACATCAGCGACCGAGGCATCGTGCTCACCGGAGGCGGCGCGCTGATCAAGAATCTCGATAAGCGCATCCGCGAGGAAACCGGTTTGCCTGTTTCGATCGCCGACGATCCGCTGGCTTCCGTCGTGCTCGGCACAGGAAAAATGCTCAGCGATTTCCGGCTGCTGCGCCTGGTTTCGATTGATTAAGGCAGGCCCGAGCCGCCTTCTGGTTTTCGACTCCGGGCCGATAGCATCGAGTCTTTAGAATGCTCGACACCACTTTTCGTCAACGTCCTCTCGCGTTGCTGGCTGCCCTCGTGCTGGCGCAAGTCCTGCTGCTCGCTTTCCAGATCAAGCGCGACCATGACGTGCGGCTGATTCGCTACTGGGCTGCGGCAGTGGTGATGCCTTTCGAACGCGGCGGCACTGACGCCATTTCGCACACCGGCGGCATCTGGTCCGACTACATCGGCCTGCGCGGCACTCGTGCGGAGAACGCGCGTTTGCGCGCCGAGTTGGATCAAATGCGCCTACGCAACCGGGATCTCGAAGGCCAGGCGGCCGAGGCGCAGCGCCTCAGCGTCCTGCTGAATTTCCACGACGCTCATCCGGATACGCCGATGCTCGCGGCGCAGGTAATTGGCGCGAGCGCTGATCCCTCCTCGCACACGCTGTTCCTGAATCGCGGCGACCGCGACCACGTTCGCCGCAATCAGGCGGTTATCACTCCCGATGGCATCGTAGGAAAAATCGTCGAGGTCTTTCCGGCTACTTCGCAAGTGCTTCTTATCAATGATAAGGACAGCGGAGCGGGCGCCTTGCTGGCCGACACGCGAACGCACGGCGTCGTCAAGGGCAGCGGCGATCCCGATCCGCGACTGGACTACGTGGTGAATGACGAGCCCGTTCACGCGGGCGAAATGATTCTTACCTCCGGCGAGGACCGCATCTTCCCCAAGGATTTACTGATCGGAACGGTATCAATGGCAAATCCGGGAAACCCGTTTCAGGTGATTCATGTTCGGCCCGCAGCGCGACTCGACCGGCTGGAAGACGTGTTGATCCTGCTGACGCCGCAGGAGCTGAAGAAGTCCAATGAAGCAGCCGACGCGAGCGGCTCGGATGCGAACGCGCCGGGAATCGTGCAAAAGGAAGCCGCGCCGTCCCCGGCATCGCCGAAGCCAGCCGCCGCAGCTACCACGGCGAAACCCACGGCTTCTACGCCGCCGGCTCCCAAGAACTGAAAAATGTCCTACACACTCAATTCCGCAATGCATTCCGAATCGAATATCGAAGTCCATAAATATTACGGCGGCACGGTGCTCGTTACGGCGTTTTTGGCGCTGGTCCTGCAGGCGTTCCTGCATAAGTACGGCCGCTGGTCGGAATTGGTTGATCTTCCGTTGCTGGTGACGGTTTATTTCGGCGTGAGCCGGCGAAATCCGGTCACAGGCATGTTTCTCGGAGGCGCGATTGGCATCCTGCAGGACGCGCTCAGCCACGACAACCCGATCGGTCTCTTCGGTATCGCGAAGACGATCGTGGGGTATCTTG
>Ga0210383_10003304_pt1 | contig 14467 bp, 13 predicted proteins | sample IncBWC14OmetaG_FD_160072 | JGI IMG/M metagenome (GOLD analysis project Ga0210383, IMG submission 160072) | Forest soil microbial communities from Barre Woods Harvard Forest LTER site, Petersham, Massachusetts, United States - Inc-BW-C-14-O ...
ATGGGAAGAAACTGTACGCCCACTGAGGCGAGTTTTCAAGACATGCGGTTCGGCGGGCGATTTTTTTTCCGCCAAGAGCCACTCTGTGAACATGGGACGGATGTACCCCCCCAGGCGCGCTTGACAAAACAGGACGACGCGGCCAAAGGCAGAAACGCGCGGACGATTCGTCAATCGTTGAACTCTCATTGAACACGAACCTCATACGCTTTAAGAGTGAACGGCAGGACGATGGCACGGTGAAGTTATTCGTGCTCCCCGAAGATGAATCGCGTGCGCGTGAGATTGTCCGTGTCTAAGATTCTGGTGATCGCTGCCACTTGCTTACTCCACTCGCGCGTTTCGTCCTGGAGCTTCTTCCTCCCTTGTTCGGTCAGGGTGTATACTTTGCGCGCCTGTTATTCTCACTGGCCTTCCATTCGTTTTTGATCAGTCCAGCTCGTTGCAGGCGTTGGAAAGTGCAACACCATCTGGTATAAAGCTGTTTTCAAAGGTGGTGTTTATGAAACAAGGGAGACGGTTTGGGCTTTGAGCGGAGCAGAAGAGCGACGTGTGGCGTCGTTGGAAGGCGGGGCAGACGCTGCATGAGATCGGCCGCGCTTTTGGCAAGGACCATAGCTCCATTCGTGGTGTAGTGTTGCGTCATGGTGGGATTGTTCCGGCAGTACGACGGCGTGCGCCACGCTGCGTGAGCGCGAGGAAATCTTTCGTGGGCTGGCTGCCGGTTCGTCGATCCGTGGGATTGCCAAATGTTTAGAGCGCGCGGTATCGACCGTGAGCCGGGAGGTCGCACGGCATGGGTGGCCGTCCGGAATATCGAGCCAGTCAAGCGGACGTGAAGCCTGGCAGTCGGCCTTAAGGCCCGAGCGCTGCCTTCTTTCCATCCACCTGAAGTCGCGGAACATCGTTGCGAGTAAACTGATTCTGGACTGGTCGCCGAGCAGGTTTTTCGGCTGGCTGAAAACCCAGTATCCCGAGGATGAGAGCATGCGTGTGTCCCACGAAATCATTTACCGAAGCTTGTTCATTCAAGCCCGTGGAGCGCTGAAAAAGGAGCTACTAGAGCACCTGCGATCCAAGCGTCGCATACGCCGGTCGCGGCACTCTCGTATCTTTAAAGACGGGCGCGGTCAAGTCCCCGAGGCCATCTCGATCCGCGAAAGGCCCGCTGAAGTGGAAGACCGCGCCATTCCGGGGCACTGGGAGGGCGATCTCCTGCGCGGCTCAGGGAACAGTCACATCGCGACCTTGGTGGAACGCCATTCGCGCTTTGTCATGCTGATCAAGATACCCAGCAGAGATACGGCGCAGGTTGTGGGGGCATTGAGTAGACACGTTCGTAAACTTCCCGTTACTCTGCGGCGCTCGCTGACGTGGGACCGGGGACTGGAGATGGCCAAACACAAGGACTTTACCGTGGCCACGGATGTGAAAGTTTACTTCTGTGATCCGCAGAGTCCCTGGCAACGCGGCTCGAACGAAAACACAAACGGGCTATTACGACAATACTTCCCGAAGAAAACCGACCTGTCCAACTATTCCCAGTCGGATCTGAACAAAGTGGCGCTGCGCTTAAATCAACGCCCGCGAGAGACTTTAGGTTTTCAGACTCCTGCGAGTAAACTTCAAGAAAGTGTTGCGTCGACCCATTGAGACCACCCACGAAATCGGAAAGCTTGCTCATAGTACTGTCTCACGCGAAGATCCGATGGTAGAGGTCATAAAGAGCGAGAGTGACCAAGAAAGCTGCGATACCGATCATGACTGGCGCGTCCAGAGCCAAAATAAAATAACCGGTACGAAGGAACACTCGGCCGGTCATCGCGTCGTAAACAATCCAGCCTGCAATCAAGAGAGCAGATGTCTTCGAACATTTGTAGGAATTATACGTTCCCCGGCTTAGCAGCTAAGCGTCCTTTTCAACTCCTAGTCTGTCCCGTAAGCGGAGAAGTTCGCGCCGGGACCATATTTTATTTGAATATTTGGGGAGGTTGCTCCGGGTCCGGTTTACTCAGGAAGGCTGCGGAGTCAAATTAACAGACCACTTCACAAACCGATTAGTCGCCCCTCCGTCAAGGCTAATCGATGTCGAAGCCTTTCAAGTCGAAGGAACTCGCTGAGAAAGCGGCTCGAAATATCCGGAGCAAGAACGCAAGAAGATTGGGCTTGGTGTGATTCGAATTACGCCTTAATGACAACAGGAGGGAGGAGGCAAGCAGGTCAACTCGCCTCCTTGTCGGGGGCTTTATCGACGTACTGAGGAGAATCCGCTTCCCGGTTGGTTTTGGCATCTGTATTTTTGGATGCTGACGGCCTACATCCGTTGCGTAAGCCCTCCCAGCGTCTCGCACTTTCCATTCGCGTTGACTTGCCCCCTGCCTCCACCTAACATGTGCTGCGTATGGGGCGGCCAACACTCGCAGGGAGTTCCTGGAAGCGAGTGGACGGGATCGAATCTGATGCAATTCGTCGGGAAATCTAGGAGGGTCCGATGTGGGGTGATAAGAAGAACCAGGCTGCGCCGCAAGCTGCGGCTCCAGAACCGAAAGACGCGATGACTAAAACGAAGCGTACCGATGCGATGAGTCCGTTGGATGAGGCCAGTGAACTCAAAAATGGGTGGCTAGGGTCAAGCCTGCGTGTGAAAGGCGACATTTCGGGCACTGAGGACCTACTGATCGACGGGGCGATTGAAGGACTGATCCAGCTTGTTGGACGAAAGCTGACGGTTGGAACGACGGCGAAACTCACGGCTGACATCAACGCCCGCGACGTGGTTGTCTATGGATACGTGAAGGGAAACGTGCACGCCACCGGAAAGATCGAGATTAGGAAGGGCGGTTCGGTGAATGGGAATTTGACGACCGCACAGATTTTGATCGAAGACGGCGCGGACTTTAGAGGTTCGATTGAAATCGACCGGGGTGCGGAGAAAGAAGCGGACAAAAACATTTCCTCGCGGGCTGCTGCTGCCGGTTCTCGGTGAAGACAGAACATCTCGATCCTACCGCCGTTCTCTGGTAATCGCGCAAGCCGTCGCTCTTGGTTGACTTGTCTCAGAGCAAAACCTAACATTGCGGCACCATGGCGGATTCCGACTCGCTCATCGGTAAGGTTATCTCGCACTACCGCATCATCGAGAAGCTGGGCTGCGGGATGGGTGTCGTCTATAAGGCCGAAGACACGCGGCTCCATCGCCCGGTGGCTTTAAAGTTCCTGTCTCCTGAAATGCTCCACGACGCTGCTGCTCTCGAACGCTTCCGCCGCGAGGCACAGCCCGCGTTTCAGGAACAACTGCTGAAATCGATTTCAGCCACGTTTGTCGTGGTGGCGGGTAACGCTTTCAAAGGCTGCGCGTTTATGTCCTTTGCTGTGGTGTCGTCGGACGGCATACAATTCGGTATTCCGCCGCTGAGGGGCACCGCCGCTCGGGCGTCAACCGTGAAGAGCACATCGCCGGTTGCCGGAACCGAATAGCTAAATCCCGACGAAGCAAAAATGGCCACACTTGGATTGCTGGCCGGAACAACTAGAGTATAGCTGGCGCAATTCGAGTTTGCGGGTGCCCCGTTCGGGCAGCTCGTATTGGAGGAGACTGAGATCAGCCCAGTCGAATCCACTTCCGGCGTGAGCTGTGTTGCCGGAATCGTTTGCAAAGGAATCGTAATCGATCGCATCGTTGCGGTGGCGGATGTCACCGTCTGTAAGGCGGAAAGGCTGACGTCGATGGTTCCCGCCGCCGCGCCATTCGTGGCCGTCACGAAGCCTTGAAAGATGGCAGGGGCCATCGCGCCTACCTCGGCAATCAAGGGAATCGCACCAAGGTTGGTTCCGTTGGGCACATTCAAAACGGTGGACGCATTGTAGGGCACGTTTGTGGGGCCGATGCCAACCACCACGATGTCAAACATTCCGGTAGGCAGCGGGCAGAAGTCGAAGTTGCCGTTGCTATCCGCGACCGACTGCATGAGGATGCGGTCGACCCCCGAAGAGTCCTGCTGTTCAATGGCCACTTGCACACTCCCCACGATCGGCGCCTTGGTGATGGAGTCCAGCACCTGCCCACTGATTCCCGTGTTATTCGCACTGACTTGGCCCGCAGTGAGGGTGGGCTTCAACCGAAATTCACCGTTGCCTTCCTCCACAATCGAAGCGCACGCGTTGAAATCAATATTCAGGTCCACGCTTTCGCCCGCCATCACGTCGATCGGCCCGCCAACAATTTGGCCTGGCGGAATCTTCAACCCGGTATTGGCCTGGCTGCTCAGTTGGAGTTCATGAATAGTGGTATCAGCAAGTACAACGCAATTGTAGCCATTGCCTGCACAAGCGTTAGTTGCGGGAAGCGCGGAGCCTGCGGCAGGCGAATTGGAGACCAACAGTAGACGAATCTGCTGGTAGCTGCCCACTGGAAGGCTTGCGGAACCGAGCTGCGCCAACACACAAGTCGTCTGAGGCTTCGAGAAAAGATCAATTTGCATGGGTTGGCTGGTCAATTGCGGCGCCAGTTCTTGCCATCCAGAGCTGCTATCTGTCGCATTCGGATCAATGTGAGCCTGAACCGAGCGTACGGTCACGTAGACGTGCACAAATTGTCCGTTGGGCGGCATGCAGCTCGGCGGATCGCTCAAGCTGATGTTGATCGTGCCCATTCCCGGTCCCGTGGTCATGGTGTTGGAGGAATTTCCCCCGCAGCTTACAATGATGCCCGTTATCGCAAGAACTGCCAATGAGGCAAGCAAAAGCGCGCTCGCGCGAGGGCTCCGCGCAATCCACAAAGATTCCATGTTGCTTCTCCTGTGAACTACTGGCTTTTTTCAGTTGCGCCGGGTGGGACACTGCAACCGGCGAATTTCCGATCATCTGCGGGCTGGTTTTGGGCGCTGGGAGCCGGGCACTCTCATCCTGAATTATACCACTGGTATGCCGACGTGCCGCTTCAGCCCATTATGTCGGCAAATCGGAAGCGTTTGGCCCAGTACCGACATGGACGGTTACCCCTGCCGGCTCAATCGGTCGATGCAACACCATCTAATCTCTGTTCCGACAATCTTTGCCGTGAGGAGCCGATCTGTTTGGTTGTACTAGGTCAAAGCCTAGCCGGGATAGCGCTTCTCATGATCTAAGCTAGCGAGCGATTTTGGCTTTTGTTTTCAATACAGTTGGGGTTCGAACTGAGTGTTGCGTCGACCCATTGAGACCACCCCGTTTACCGGGAGCTACGACCCGAGGGCGATATAATTCACTCATGAATCCGAAGAGTCCTTTACTGTTCTGGTCTAGTTCCGCGCTTGGCCCGATAGGGCCCATCGGAGGTAACTTCCTACTGAGTCGTCTTCACTATGGCCCTTTGTTCAACGACCGCATTTTCCTTTGGTCGTGGCTGATATGGCTGGTCAGTACCATCGTTTTAATTGGTTGTTTTTGGCCCGTTCGAGGCATTCTTTTGGGGGCCCGAATGTCCGTCGCCCTTTTTGGTTGTACAGAACATTTGCGTTGCTCGCGCTGTTGGAGTCGATCATCTGCGCATACACTGTTCTCCGATTCATGTAGGTGGGCCCCCGGCAACCTGGATGGGGCAACTTTCGGTTTACCAGGCAGTATGTAGAGATTTACCGTTGTGCGGTGCGATGCTTATCTCACCTTCAAATCCTAGCTCGTGAGAACTCCCGAGCTATTTGGAGAGAAGCAACCAAGCGATCACAATATCGAACACGCAGAGAATGACGAGAATCGCCGCGAAAAGCGTATTTTCGGGTATCTGTAGCAAAAGATGAGACCGCTTCATGGTCGCGCCTCAGAAACCGCCTCAAACCTCGCGGCGCCTTCCTTCACGCAATCCAGTTCCTTGGTCGAAAGCTGGGACTGGATAGACCCGCAGCAGAGGCATACATTTAGCTTTGGGAATGCCAAGATGGGTTCTACATCCAATCCCTTGAGTCCAGGAAAATGGATACAAATTTCGGCACTAAGCTCGACTAGGTGAGAAGCTGCGCACGACCGGCATACCGAAAGAGTACTTATCATGTTTCACCTCGGGGAGAGATTCTTGACGCCTAGCAAATGGGAGGTACGTGACGATGCGGTGTGGAGCGTCAGGGGAACTGGTCCCAGACTTCATCCACGGACACACTGTGCTTGTGGGGAGAGAATCTATTCCCGCTGAATCGAGAGCAACTGAAGGAGACTTGAGGCTGAGGAAGGCGCTGGTGCGATCGAAGGAGCGACCAAGAGGTTCAGAATCAATTCTTCCTTGACCTTGATGCTGTTCTGAGACATCACATTCGCGGGAGGCCTCTTTGCAACCTGATGGGCAGGAGGAGCCGGTGCCTGTACGTAATCATTTGAAACATCATTGACTAAGCACGCGGATTCAACTACTTCGCCGCCAAATAGAGCTACCACGACTAAAAAAAGACAGAAGGATTGCATTACCTTAACAACAAAGCGCATTGAATAATTTCCAACGGAACCTTAGATTCGACTTTGTTTTTGGGCGGGGTGCACTGTCGAGTCGAGTATTAGGCCGCCATGGTGGGAAGTCAAGCCGAATAACCTCTGACCTTAGGCCCCGCCGCGATGCTGGAGGTCTACATGCCGGGGGCGTTCCACCCCCACCCCATGCCTCGAAATTCTAAAATCCGGCCAGGGAAGTGGCGGAATGAATCTATCTCGTTTAATTCTGGGCAATTGAGGCCTATTGCTCTGTTGAGCCGGTCATTCCACCGTCGCGTAATTCGCTGCAACGGGATCGTGGACGCGGGTGGGACCCAGCAGAATGCCATTTGCCACGCATTTCAGCCTCGCTGGCTCGGTGTTTTCGTGCAACGTCTAAAGGCGAAGGCGGTCAACACTCCAGTTACTTCTTGGCGCTCAAATCCTTCCATGAGAAGGCCGGTGAGCGTCAAGCGTTTCTTTGATTTTTCTCTTTTTTCTTCTTCATTTTTTCGTTTTCCAAATTGTTCCCATTGAGCCAAGCCGCCTCCGTCGCCACCCTTCCATCCGCACTCTTTGGTGAGCGATTTTCGCTCGGTGCAAGTTGGGTGTACTCGATTCAGTAGGTGCTGCTACCTGACGTCGTTGGAAGGCACGGCAGACGTTGCATGAGATCGGGCGTGCTTTTGGCAAGGAGCATAACTCCATTCGTTGTGTGGTGTCGCGTCCCGGTGGTTTCGTTCCGGTCGCGATTCTTCCGTGCATGAGTTGATTCGCCGATACCTGGTGTTCAAAGGGAGAAAATAGTTGTTTTTTTGGCCCTTGGCTTATGCCGCCGCGTCACGCTCTAATTCTTCAGTCAGAAGGAAGAGATTGGGAAATGGTCGTATAAAGTACAGCTTCGCGCCGTTCGATGTAATTGCTGTCACAGCCAAACGACACTAGCTTGAGGAGTGACCGTAGCTCGCGGTCCTCAGCTGGCTGATCGATTGGGTATCGCGCTTGCACTTCGCCTCTTCGAACAGCTTATCAATAACAATCTGAGATATGCCGCTCTCCAGTAGTCTATTACGGATTTCGCGTTCGCCTCCGAACTCGGTTTTTTGCGCCTTCATAGAGTCTTTCAGAACAAGCATAAATTGCTGCGGCATGGTGCTAAAAATCTTACGTAAGACCAGAACCTCTATCACTGTGTCTCCTCCAAGGAATACGGACTTTTGGTAAAATTTTTCCGCAAATCACCTCCTGGTAGCACGCGCAACTGCATTTGAAACCCGGAACGGGTCTGCATCCTTGTTGAGGAATCTCGTCTCGAGGTACGCCGAAAATTGAGCAGAACTCACTAAGGTCGGCTTCCACCAACGGTTTTCTCCAGCGATCAATACATAAAGCCAAAAGGCGTTATCTTCGATGGAGTTCGCGAAGAAGACATCAACTGGATTACCTTCGAGCAGTTTGAGAAATTGCTCAGCCGTACCATCAGGTAGAGTAATCTGGCTGAGAACGAGATCGACCTTCACATCCTTGAGCACTGACCGGGCGGACTTGCAGTTCTCGGCGAACAGCAACCGCCAACCTTGTCGGCCAATTTGGTCCACAAGTTGGGCCGCCTTCTGCTGTTGCTCCGTGATAATAAGAACTTGCTTGGATTTCATGGCTCGAAACAGCCTCCTGTTGTACCTGGAACTACCGAAAAAGGATCACCGCAAAAATACGAAGGCGCGGACCGACGAAGCCGTGTCTCGTCCACAAGGTTGCGAATGATACGCTGAAGCTCACCTGGGATCAGTGGATAGGCGAGAAAATCGTAGGCGCCCAGGTCGACAGCTTCGAAGAACTCCGGCCAATCACCTGTCGAAGAAACCACAATCATAGGGAATATATTTCCAGTTCCGTGTTGAAGAAGGAGCAGGTCCTCGTACTTGCCGTCGGGAAGTTTGTCGTGGCAGACGATGAAGCAAAGGTCATTTTGAGCAGCATGCGGAGCGGCCTGTTCGAGGTTAATGGCGAAGACGGGAGCGATGCCGCAGTCGAGGAAGACTTCACCGAGATCCGCACGCATGGAGTTATCTCCGCTCACCACGAGACCCTTGGGAAACGAGAGTTCCCTGTGGTGCTGGTGGTGGAGCAAGGTGAGGGATGCCTCGGGGCTGAGCGGCCCGAGTCCCCTCGGCGCGCCTTTCGCGCCGAGGGTTGACGTGTTGTAGTCGAAAGCACTCATGACACTTTACCTCGCTGGTTTGGCGAGGCTGTGGCAGCGCGAACTTCACCACTTGCATAGCTTCCCAGGAGCAAGCCAACAACGGGAAAGCCGTTTGGCGCGTCTGCCCCAGCCTCAAGTCGAATTTAGCGAAAAACGAAAACTCAAGGAATCCCTCCGAGAAGGTATTTTGCAGACAGGCAATGGGACAGAGGAAAGGCTTAACGACTGATGGATTCGACGGTGCTAGTGGATGATGCCTTTGCGGACTGCATAAAGGATGAGCTCCGCTGGGCTGTGGAGGCCAAGCTTTTCGAGGATATTGCTGCGATGGGTCTCGACGGTGTAGGGGCTGATGTTGAGGGCGGCTGCAACTTCTTTGTTGGCTTTCCCTTCGGCCAGAAGTTGGAGGATTTCGCGCTCGCGCATGGTAAGAAGTTCATAGGAATCGACGGCACCCTTCTGGCGAAGATCGCGAACGTAATCTTCGGCAAGAAGCTCACGGATGCGCGAGCTGAAAAAGGACTTGCCCTGGGAGACGGCGTCGATGGCCGAGAGAAGATCGGAGGCAGCGGAGTCTTTCAGAAGGTAGGCGCGAGCGCCAGCTTTAAGAGAGCGCAGGACGTAACTTTCGTCGGAATGCATGCTGAGCATGACGACTCCGGTAGAAGGCGACTGCTTTAAAAGAGACTTGGTGGCTTCGACGCCATTAAGGAGAGGCATGCCGACATCCATAACGACAACATCGGGCAATAGTGAGGTGGAGAGGGAGACGGCTTGACGGCCATTTTCAGCCTCGCCAACAATTTCGAAATTGTTCTGACGCTCGAGTAGTGCGCGGAGGCCGGAGCGCATAACTGTATGATCGTCGGCGAGTAGGATGCGGAGTTTTCTCATGCTACGTGACTTTCGCTTTCCCGCGATCGAGCGAGGGGTAGTTCCACACGAATCACTGTACCTCTGCCAGGGGTGGAGTCGACGACCAAGGTGCCACCAAGTTGTGCGACACGCTCATGCATGCCAAGCAATCCCATACCGCGTGTACGGCCGGAATGAAACCCGACACCATCATCATCGATGGAAAGGACACAGTATTTGGAGTCTTCCTCTAGGAGAACACGAACACGACTGGCGCTGGCGTGAGCCTCGCAGTTGTGCAGGGCTTCTTGAACGACGCGATAAATACACGTCTTGCACTCTTCGGAGAGAGTATCGTTAAAATGATGGTCAACGACTTCGACAATTAGTCCGGTGCGCTTAGAGACTTCGCGACCTTGCCATTCAAGAGCCGCGACGAGACCAAGATCGTCGAGCATGGACGGCCGCAGGAGAAGAGCCATATTTCGGACTTTGTTGACGCAGTCTTCAGCGAGCAGCCTGATCTTTTGGAGCCCGTTGCCAGCGGAGTCTAGAGTTTGAGGGTTGTCAATGAGATCCTGCAGGTTGATGAGGACTGCTGTTAGGGACTGTGCGATTTGGTCGTGAAGCTCTCGGGAAATAGCCCGTCGTTCGTCTTCTTGTGCGTCGACCAGACGTTTGGAGAGTTCTTTTAATTCGCTCTGGTAGCGTATGCTCTCGAGATATTTTTCTTGCGCACGATTCTCGAGGCGGGAGATATATATGATGCTGGATATAGCGAGAAGCAATCCGACGCCAACCGCTAGAGCCGTGAAATTCTGGAGGCGGTGGCGCGACCGAGCGAAGAGATTCGAGATTTCCAGGTTCGCTAGGTGGAGTTCGATCTCGTTGACATCACTGACTTCGCTAGTGATAGTGAGAGCAACGGCGCGCTGAGCTAGGGCGGCCCGATGCAACGGGAGCTGATTGTTCTTGTGCACCCCCTCGCTCATGGTATGGTCGGCAGCGACCCAGTAGCTTTGAAGTTCGGTGGCAAGCTTTCGCAGTGGGGCTTGTAAGGCCGGAGACGACTCACGGAGACAGCTCTCCATTGCCGCATCCGCGTGGTCCCGCATGTCGTGGAACTGTGCGAGATACGACTCGCGAGTTTCGGAGCTCGTATCAGTGAGAGTGTACTCGCGGAGCAGGTTTCCCGACTCGTATAGGCTGGCACGGATTCTCCGCAGGCAGCGTTCGCGGTCCAGATAGTCTTGACGGACACGTGCGCTGCTGGTTTCGAGATCATTGAGCGAATGAATGGAATCGCTAGCCAGAACGATCATGAGAATCAGCAGTGCGGAGAAACCGAAGATCATGGCGGCTCTCAGACCTACGCGCTTGCCCGGGTTAGCGGAGGCAGAGGAGTCCCGTGAGGATTTGATATCATTAGTCGGGTCAGCGCGGGCCATACCGTCTCCAAAAGGTGAGAAATCGGCAACTCCAGTCAGTATAGCGGGAGGTAGCGGGTCAGCCCATACTGTCTGGGAAGTAGAAATCGCTGTGCCCGTAAAAACTCGGACACAAGGTACCTTTTTCAGTCGTCGGGCGAAGCCAAGAATCCACGCCGCCCGTCTATGTATGATACTGTGATGGCCCCGTTCAACTAGACTGACGGCACGTACTAGGCTCAACCTTTCGGTAATGCCGGTGCTTTCGATGGGTCGACGCAACACTCAGTTCGAACCCTACCTGCATTGAAAACAAAAGCGGAAATCGCTCGCTAGGTTAGCTCCGCCGGAACGCTACCCTGGCTGGGTTTTGACCGAATACGGCCAAACAGAGCGGGTCCTCATGGGAAGGATTGTCGGATCAAGCGATTAGATGGTGTTGCATCGACCGGTTTAGCAGGCACTGTTTATCGCACGCTGGTGTTACCGCCGAGTTTCCACGTCCTCCTTCTTCGGTGGTAGATTCGTTGTGCCAGCGCCGCAGCAACGAACCTGTGTTGGAATACTCCAAGATGTTTCATATGGCGTGCAGGCTAAAAAAGCGGAGGTAACGAAGGTGTTCAGAATTCGGGCTGTAAATTTTTTCATTTTTTTAGCTGCATTACTTTGTGTCCCGCGAACGGCACGCGCACAAGATATCGTCGTGGATACTGCGATTTCCCATTCGGTAAATTCCTTCAGTCCATTGCGCGCGTTCGGCGGAGCCGTAGACCGGCAACGCGGCGGAAACACTCAGGAGGAGATTGAAAAGCATACGCAATGGGCGCTGAGCGGTGCAGCTCTTAAAGAGCTCTTGGGCTCCGGATGGCAAACGGTGACGTATCGCCAGAATACCGAATTGCAGATTGAGGCTTGGCACTGGAACCCGCGAGGCACCTGGAGCAATGCAGATAAGAAAGAAGGGTACTTTACCGGAAGTAGCGAACCAACCAGCGAAGATATAGTCCACTCATGGGCTTATCCGCTTCCGCATCGCGGAGCTACGCTCGGTGACGGTAACGGATGGTCTCGCCTGACGGACGGTGACCCAAATTCCTACTGGAAGAGTAATCCATATCTGACAAAGGCTTATACGGGCGAAGATGACTCACTGCATCCGCAATGGGTGATGATCGATTTGGGCGCGAAGGTCGATGTAAATGCCATCCGTATCGCCTGGGCCAATCCCTATGCCAAGCGCTACTACGTGCAGTTCTGGACTGGCGAGCTGGAACCTTTTTACGCGGGAATCAACAAGGGCACCTGGCAGACCTTCCCCATGGGCACTGTTACCAACGGCCAGGGCGGATCGCCAACCCAGCGGCTCGCGAACTGGAATACGCCGGTGCGATACTTACGTATCTGGATGACCGAATCGTCCGACACTTGCGACACGCATGGTCCTCAAGACAAGCGCAACTGTATGGGATATGCGATCAGCGAACTTTATGTGGGCACCCTATCTGCGGATGGACAATTCGTTGACATCGTCAAGCATCTGGCGAGCCGGAAACAGACCATCACTTGGCCTTCTTCGGTCGATCCTTGGCATTCCGCTTCCGACCTTGACTATAGCAGAGGCGACCAAGTCGGATTGGACTTCTTCTTCAAATCCGGGGTGACTCGCAGCCTTCCAACCATGGTGCCCATTGCCATGCTCTATGCAACTCCCGAGGATGCGGCAAACGAAATTGCGTACCTCTACCGAAGGAAATACCCAATCTCGTGGATCGAGATGGGAGAAGAGGCAGATGGCCAGCGTATGCTGCCGGAAGACTATGCCGCTTTGTACGTACAATTTGCCAGAGCCATTCATAAACTCGTTCCCAATGCGCACTTGGGTGGACCGGCTTTCGAAGGCACTCCCGGTGACGTCGATTCCTGGGCGGATTCGAACGGACGAGTGTCTTTCCTCGGCAGGTTTGTCGACTATCTCAAGGCTCACAATGATCTGAAGGATTTCACGTTCTTTTCCTTCGAGCATTATCCGTGCATGGGCACGCACCTGTGCGGCGACTGGACTTCCCTTTATTACGAATCCCAGTGGGTTGATCACGTGGTGCAAGCGTGGAAAGACAATGGTCTGCCACCGCACATTCCGTTTTTCATGACCGAAGGGAACGACTTCGGCGACGGTGGTCCGGAATCAGTAAAGACCGCGCTTTGGCTGGCTGACTATGTTGGTGCCATGATGACCGCGGGAGCTGGAGGCACATACTACTTTCACTACATTGCTTCACCGGGCAAGCGCGGCCGCGGCCTGGTCTCTGTTGACGACGACAATCACGCGCTCTACTCGCCTCAGTACCTGGCTTCGCAGGTAATTAACACTGAATGGGTGCAGCCTGTTGACGCCGTCCACAAGCTTTATAAAGCGACCAGTAACGTCATCGACAAAGACGGAAATGTCCTGGTCACCGCCTACCCCGTGGAACGGCCAGACGCTCAATGGTCCGTCATGCTGATCAACAAAGATCAAAACAACGATCATTCGGTCAAACTTGTATTTGCAGATCCCGTCACTAAACAGAATCGCGTTTTCCGTGGTACAGTCGACCGGGTCGTTTTCGGCGCAGCCGAATATCAATGGCATCCCGATCCCGATCCTCTTCCCGCTGTGGTGGCCGGACCCGTCGCTCCTCCACCCGACGGCGATGACGAGAGTGCCGCTCGCAGGCGGGGCTTGGGTGGCCACGCGGGCCCGGACGGGCCGCCGTCAAAATCGACGGTGACAGCGGCTGGCGTGGAAACTGTCTACGAGCTTCCCAAGGCGTCCATCATCGTGCTCCGCGGCAAGATCGCGAGTCCCTGAGTCGGAGTCTTGCAACGGGGCAAGAGTTGCTGGTGTCTTTGCGGATGTGCAATACAAGCGAATACACATCAGGCGCTACTACTGCTCAAGAAGGGACCCTCGCTGGCGATTCAATCGCCTCACGATGGGGACGACGAATTACACGTCGCCTTCGCTAATCCCATCCGACGCCCTGGCAAACTGGGAATCGTGGCTGCTCACCCGAGGAATCGCAGTGGAAGAAAAACGAAGGTGGGAGTTGGGAGGCTGGAGCCTTTACTTTCGAGACCGTCATTTGATCGAAGTGGCCACGCCAGGCGTCTGGTCACTCTCTATTGAATGGACACGCCGGTTAGTACCGCGACCCACTTGATTGCATAACAATGTCGGCTCCTCACCCGGTAGACTGCGGTTGCATAGCGACCACAGGCTCGGGAGAAAGGAGCCGAACATGATGTTAATAGGCGTAGATTACCACCCGAGCTTTCAGACGATCGCGTTTTTTGTAGAGGAGACAGGTGAGTGCGGTGAACAGGCACTGAACCACAGTGATGGACAAGCCGAGGAATTCTATCGAGGCCTGAAGCAGCAAGGAATCTGTGTGCGGGCAGGAATGGAAGTTAGACTTAAATGGGATCATCCTCGGAAACAATTGAACCATTTGTCTTCGGGCGCCGTCTTCTTGTGTTTGACCAGGATCTTTGTTTCCGACATGGC
>Ga0210383_10003305_pt1 | contig 14466 bp, 15 predicted proteins | sample IncBWC14OmetaG_FD_160072 | JGI IMG/M metagenome (GOLD analysis project Ga0210383, IMG submission 160072) | Forest soil microbial communities from Barre Woods Harvard Forest LTER site, Petersham, Massachusetts, United States - Inc-BW-C-14-O ...
CCGCGCTTCAGCTCCTGTTTGTAGCCAAGCTCAGCGAGACGCTGCTCGTCTGCGCTCAACGTCCCCGTCGTCGTGCTCATCGGGCCCCCTGAAGGTGAAAAGGTTTGGTTATCCGTCCTTCATTCGTGACAATACGCTCGATCGCGGATTGCTGTCAAGTGCAGATGACGCAAATCGCGACCTTTCAGGCGGACAGCTGGCCAATCGGGCGGATCAGCCGCTGGGCAGCAGCCCTGCGAGGATGTGCTCGGTGCCCTGCAGGTGCCCAGTCATCACCCGCGCGGCGCGCATCGCGTCGCGCTCGCGCACCGCCGCCAGCAGCCGACGATGCTGGGCGTTCGAGGATGCGAGCACCTGCGGTGGGTGAGCGATGTAGGCGATCAGGTCGCTCATCGCGCCCTGCGCCTCGGTCATCGCCCGCACGAGGCTGGTTGAGCGGGTGGCCTCGGCGAGCCCCACGTGCAGGCGGATGTCAGCTTGGCGGTAGGCGACAAAGTCCTCGAGCAGGTTCTCGAGTGTTCCGGCCACCTGGTCGAGCGCATCCAGGTCGGTGCTGGCGGCGCGCTCGGCCGCCAACACCGCAACCCCCAGCTCGACCGCCAGGCGCTGGTCGCACGTCTCGCGCCACTGCGTCAGCATCAGCTCCGACGGCGGGTTGCTGGGCGGCTGCGGATCGGACACGAACGTGCCGCCGCCGCGCCCGCGGGTGGCGAACACATGGCCGCTCTGGCTCAGCGCTGTGAGCGCTTGGCGGAGCGTCGAGCGGGCGATCCCCATCCGTGTACACAGCTCGCGCTCGGCCGGCAGCCGCGCGCCGGGGGCCAGCAAGCCGAGCTTGATCGCCGTGCCGAGGCGATCAACGGTCTCCTCGAAAGCTGTCTGCGAGCGCACCGGAGCGAAGATCGCATCCGGAGGGGCCAGCATTCCCGCAGCAGCTCTATCGTCGGCTCTGCCCGCCATCGTTCTCCGGCCCCCACAGGTTCACAGTCGCTCGAATCCGCGTACTCGCTCCCAGTCTGTCACGGCCGACTGGAAGCTCGCAAGCTCTACGTCGGCAGCGTTGAGATAGTGCGCGACAACATCCTCGCCGAACGCTTCGCGGGCGACGTCACTCGCGGCGAACAGCCCACGCGCATCGTGCAGCGTCGCCGGTAGGCGCGGGCGATCGTCTGCGACATACGCGTTGCCTGCCAGCGCCGGTTCGAGCTCGAGGCCCGCGTCGATCCCGTGCAGCCCCGAGGCGATCAGCGCGCTCAACGCGAGGTACGGGTTCAAGTCCGCGCCGCCCACGCGGTTCTCGAAGCGCAGCGACGGCCCGTGCCCGACCACCCGTAGCGAGCACGTGCGGTTGTCGTGGCCCCACGCGACCGCCGTCGGCGCGAACGTCGCGGCGGCGTAGCGCTTGTAGGAGTTGATGTGCGGCGCCAGCAGCAGCGTCATCTCTCGCAGGCACGCGAGCTGGCCAGCCAGGAAGGAATGGAACAGCTCCTCATCGCGCGCGAACAGAGGGCCGTCTGAGTCGGCGAGCGAGAAGTGGATATGGCACGAGTTGCCCTCACGCTCGTCGTACTTGGCCATGAACGTGATCGCCATGCCCTCCTGCGCAGCGATCTCCTTGGCGCCGTTCTTGTAGATCACGTGCTCGTCAGCTGTACGCAGGGCATCCTCGTAGTGGAAGTTGATCTCGTGCTGGCCGAAGTTGCACTCGCCCTTGGAGTCCTCCACCACCATTCCCGTCGCGACCATGCTGTTGCGGATGCGTCGGATCAAAGGCTCCACGCGCGCTGTGCCCAACAGCGAGTAGTCGATGTTGTACAGGTTCGCTGGATCGAGGTCGCGATAGCCCTTGTGCCACGCCTGCTCGTAGGTGTCTTTGAAGACCAGGAACTCGAGCTCCGTGCCCGCGTTGGCGACCCAGCCACGCTCGGCCAGCCGCGCGAGCTGGCGGCGTAGAACCTGGCGAGGGGAGGCGACCACGTCAGAGCCGTCCGGCCAGGCGACGTCCGCCAGGCACACGACCGTGCCCTCCTGCCACGGCACCGGGCGCAGCGTGCCGAGATCGGGCTTCAGCACCATGTCGCCGTAGCCGCCCTCCCACGAGGACATCGCGTAGCCATCTACCGTACGCATGTCCACGTCCACCGCCAGCAGGTAGTTGCAGCTCTCCGCGCCGTGGTCGGCGACCTCCTTCAGGAAGTGCGTCGCCGTCAGGCGCTTACCCTGCAGACGCCCCTGCATGTCGGTCATCGCCAGCAGCACCGTGTCGATGCTCCCCAGCGCGACAGCCTCAGCCAGTTCGTCAAGCGTCACCGTCGTTGAAGGTACTGCAGTCGAACCTTCAGCGCACCGATCATCCTCGACCCCGGCAGTGAGGAGCCGGCGCGGAGCCTCTCATTTCGATTGGCCATAGTCGAGCTATGGTGCAAGGGTGTCGCTTGCATCGCCGTCACTGATCGAGTTCCCCGCCGACGACCCCGAGCGCGCGCGGCGGTTCTGGACAGGGCTGCTGCAGAACGAGTTGGCCGAGCGTGAAGAGGCGGAAGGGGAGGGCTGGCAGACGCGCTCCGGGACGCCCGCGGTCGGCGTGCACGCCCGCGGCCGTGGGCCCGGCGACTCCTTTTCGCTGCCGTACTTCGCCGTCGAGGACCTCGCCGAGGCGCTCGCGCGGGTGCTCGCGCTCGGGGGCAGCGTGGTTCACCCAGGCGAGCGCTGGGCGATCTGCAAGGACTCCGAGGGCAGCCCGTTCGGGCTTGCCGCCCCCTCGCCCTAGGCGTAGCTCTACTGCCTGGGTCGGGGTATAGCTCTGCCGCTTGAGTCACCGGCCGTGGTGGCTGTGGCTGAGACGGGTGGCTTTCAGGCGGGCGAGCCGGTGGACAGGCCCACGAGTTCCGCGCTGTGCTCCCACAGACCCTCGGCCAGCGTGTCGTTGCGGGCCTGGCCGCTGGGGCCCTGGACCTTCTCGTCGACCACGTACTCGCCGTCCAGATCGGCCGCGCCGTGGGAGACTGCGAGCCACACGAGCGACTTGGCGCCACGCCGCGGCGAGCGAAAGAACGGTCCGCCGAGCGTTGTCAGAGCCCTCCACACGCCGTTTTCATTCTTGCCAAAGCCGGTGCGAACGACCCCGGGGTGAAAACAGTTGGCGTGAAGCTCAGGTGCCCGCTTGGCAAGCTCGCGTGTAAAGAGGATGTTGCACAGCTTCGAGGTGCCGTAAACGCGCATCGCCGAGTAGGACTTCTCAGACTGCAGATCGTCGAGGTCGAGCACCCCCGCTTTGTGGGCGTCGGAGGCGGTCGTCACGACGCGCCCGCCCTGCAGGCGCTCGCGCAGCAGGTTCGTGAGCAGAAACGGCGCCAGGTGGTTCAACGCGAACGTCTGCTCAAACCCCTCCGAGGTGAGCTTGCGCGAGGCGAACAGCGCGCCCGCGTTGTTCGCGAGCACATCGATGTGTTCGTAGCGAGCGCTCGCCTCTTCAGCCAGGGCGCGGACATCGCTCATCAGCGTCAGGTCGGCTACGTGTTCGTGGATCGGAGCGCTGCCGCCAACCGCTTGCGCTTGCGTTGCCACTGCTTTGACGCGTTCAGGATCGCGGCCGACGAGCGCCAGCTCGACGCCCTCGCGTGCGAGCTCGATCGCGGCGGCTTGGCCGATACCGCGGGTAGCCCCGGTGAGCAATACGAGCGTCACTGCCGCGACTTTACAACTACGCGGCTCGCGTGGGAGTAATGCGCTCCGGCGCGAGCTGCTCCAGTTCTGCACGCCAGGCAGATCGCGCGTGCTCGATGCCGGCGGGATCGTTCATCAGCTGCCTTTGCCAGTTGGCGGCCATGCCGAGCGCGTTCAAGCGAAAGGCGACAGCGCCCGGCTCGACGGCGGCGCGCAAAGCCCCTGCCGCGATCGCTGCCTCGATGTTGGCTTCCAGCGTCTCGATCCACTCGCGCATGACCGCTTCCACTGCGTCGCGGACGGCTCCCGGACGCCCGTCCATCTCCGCAGAAGCGGCGCATAGGAAACAGCCACCCGCGAACACGTCTGCGCCGAGGTAGTCCCACCAGGCCTCGCCGATCGCCTGCAGTCGCGGCAAGCCGACCTGGCTGGAGTGCGCCGGGGCGATCACATGCTCGATCAGGATTGCCCGCGCGGCGGCGAGCGTCGCGAGCTGCAGCTCAACCTTTGAGCCGAACAGCGCGTGCACGCTGCTCTTGTGCACCCCCAGATCGGCTGCAAGAGCGCCGATCGTGAGACCTTCCAGGCCATCGCGTGAGGCCAGCTGCACGGAGCGCTCGAGGATCGCCGCGCGACTGCGCATCCCCCGCGCTCGCCGGCCGTCGCTTGGCTTTGGTTGTGGGGTGGGCGCTACTTGCATAAGGCTCTCCATCTTATCTAAAAATAATACGGACGATCGTCTATATTGATCCAGCCGGTGCACGAGCGAGATGCGTGTGACGAAGTCAATGCGAATGAGGGAAGCGAGGACGGTGATGGCAAGGAGGATCGAAGAGGACGACCAGCTGGAGGATTTCGACGACCGCGAGGTCACATTGGATGAGGTCACGAAGGTAGTACACGTGGCCGGTGAGGGGCCGGGGGTGATCGTGATGACAGAGATGCCAGGTATCAGCCCGCACGTCGCCCGTTTCAGCCGCTGGGTCAGGGACGCGGGCTTCACCGTTTACATGCCCTCGCTGTTCGGGCGCGACGGCGCTGTGCCGGGCGTGGATGAGGGTGCGGCCACATTTCGGCGGGCGTGCGTCAGCGCTGAGTTCCGCGCTTTCGCTGCCAACGAGTCGAGCCCTGTGACTGTATGGCTACGGGCGCTCGCGCGGCTCGCACACGAGCAGTGCGGCGGCCCCGGCGTGGGTGCGATCGGGATGTGCTTCACCGGCAACTTCGCGCTGTCGATGATGCTCGAGCAGGCGATGCTCGCACCGGTCCTCTCCCAGCCGTCGCTGCCGCTCGATGACCCCGCCGGCCTCGAGATATCCCCTGAGGATCTGGGCGCCGTGCGGGCACGCCTCGAGCGCGAGGACCTGACGGTCATGGCCTACCGCTTCAAGGGCGACAAGTTCTGTCAGGCGCAGCGCTTCAGCGCCTACTCACAGGCGCTCGGCGAGCGCTTCGTCGGGCGCGAGCTCCCCGACAGCGCCGCCAACGGCCAGACGCCGCCATTCTTCGCGGATGTGGTGGGTTGCCCGCACAGCGTGGTGACCGCTCACCTGATCGACGAAGCCGGTCAGCCGACGCTCGCCGCCCGCGATGAGATCCTGGCGTTCTTTGGCGCGCGGCTGGGAGTGTGATCGGGCCGCCCGCTTCACATCGGCCCCACGCCTCAGGGTGATTCGCGTGTCACCACCGTGAGCTTCACGGTTTGCCGTACGCGAAAGCCAAGCTGCTCGTAGAGTCGGATCGCTGTCGTGTTGGCCGCGAGAACATGCAGGAACGGGCGCTGCGCACGACGCTCGATGTTTGCCACCAAGGCAACGATCAGATGAGAGGCAAATCCCTGGCCCTGGTAGTCCGGCCTCGTGCACACGGCGCTGATCTCGGTCCAACCATCTAGGCGAAATCGCTCGCCTGCCATTGCCACCAGCGCGCCGTCGCGGCGGATTCCGAGGTAGTCGCCGAGCTCGATCGTCCGCTCCAGAAACGGCCCCGGCTGTGTTTGAGCGACGAGCTCGAGCACCTCGGGCACGTCCGCGCCACCGAGTGGGATCGCCTCTGGGTAGTCGCCTGCGCCAACCCGCTCCCCGACCATTTGCGCGAGCTCAAACGATCTGACCTCCTGCCAGCCGGGCGGTAGTTCTGCGCCGCTATACGGGACTGCTACATAGCTACCAAGTGCGACGAGATCAGCTGCGTCCTGCCAGTCCTGCGCCGATGGTGAGGAGGGCAGACCGAGGAAGGGCGCGACGTCGGGCTGGTAACGGCGAGTGCGCCCGCGCACCAACGCGAACCGCGAATGCGCCCCGCACAGCGATGCGTAGGCCGGGTTATCGAGTTGGACTTCGTCAGTTGATGGCATACCGCATTATCTTGGCGATACAGTTCCCGCGCTAACGTGCCGCCGAACCTAGACACGCCTCAAGCCGGGGTGTTCGCGCTGGGGACAACGTCCCACGCCTTCCTCGAGTTCGATCTCCTCGCCGGCGTCGAGCCTCAGGCCCTCGTCTCAGCGCTGGCAAGCCTGCGCGAGCCCCGTACGACGATGGGCGGTGTCAATCTGGTCGTCGGCTTTCGCCCGGAGCTGTGGAGGGACGACCTCGGCGCCGGTGCACCGCAGGCGCTATCGAGTTTCGCCGAGCCGGTGGTGGGCAGCGAAGGCTTCACCATGCCGGCAACTCAGCACGACGCATTTCTCTGGCTGACGGGCGGCGAGTACGACGTCGTCTTCGACGTGGCACGAGCGACGATCGCCATCCTTGGGGCGATCGCGGTGGTCGCGACCGAGGTCTCCGGTTGGCCCTACCAGCACGATCGAGACTTGACCGGCTTCATCGACGGAAGCGAGAACCCCAGCCTCGCGGAGGCGCCTGAGGTAGCGCTCGTTGCACCCGGTGCTCCCGGCGCGGGCGGCTCGGTTCTGCTGCTGCAGCGCTGGACGCACGACGCCACAGCCTGGGAAGCACTTGACACCGTACGCCAAGAGGCGGTCATCGGTCGCACCAAGCCTGACTCGATCGAGCTCGAGGACAAGCCGGAAGGCTCGCACGTGGCGCGCACCGACCAAGACGATTTCGGGAAGATCTTCCGTCGGAATATGCCCTATGGAACGGTCACCGACCACGGCACGATGTTCGTTGGATTCGCCGCACAGCAGCGGCCGCTGAAGCGAATGCTCGAAAGCATGGCCGGCCTCGGCGGCACGCGCGATGACCTCACGCGGTACACGACCCCCGTCACCGGCGCGTACTACTTCGTGCCGTCGCTCAGCGCCCTGGGCGAGTACTCAGCCGAGGACGAGGCTTAGGCGCACGAACACAGCCGAGGATTACGCTGGGCTCGATCGTCCCCCGGCCATCAGCTCGTCTCGGCCGGCGGCTGTTGAAGTCCGCGGTGCGCTCGCTGCCACCAGCAGCAGCCCGGCGGCGATCAGCACTATCGCGAATGCCTGCTGGATACCCACCCGATCGTGGAACGCCACGACGCCGATCAGCCCGCCGACGAGCGCCTCGACGTTCAAGAACGCGCCTGCGAGCTCATGGGGCACACGGGCTTGACCCCACGCGTACAGCGCGAACGGCAGCAGCGAGCCGACGACCACCAAGCCGATCAGCGCGGACGCGATCGATCCCGAGAGGTGAGGTGCCGGCTCGCTCACGAGCGCGACCGGAGCCACCACGATCGCTGCCGCACCCATCTGGACAGCGGTGACGGCAATCGCGTCGCGGCCGGCCAGCAGCGAGGGCTGAGCGACGATGTACACCGAGAAGCAGACCCCCGCGAGTAGGACCAGACCGTCGCCGATGACGCTCGCCTGGCCGCCGCTGCCGGTAAACAGCCCCGCACCCGCGACCGCGCCCAGCAGGCCGAGCGTGCCAAGCGCGGACGGCCGCCCACAGCCGCGTGCCATCGCGATCAATACCACCAGCACCGGAATGACCCCGCCGAGAACAGCCGCGTGACTGAGGCTCGTGCGCTCGAGGCCCTCGCACTGGGCGAGCACAACGGCGCCGTATCCGAGCACGCCCCACCAGGCGATGCGCCATGTCAGGGCCGCCCGCACGCTCCCACGACGGGCGATCAGCGCAAGGACGCCGGCCGCGCAGCCAAAGCGGATGCTCACCAGCGCCGCCGGGGCGATAGCGCGCAGCGCCACCGCCGACAACGGCAGCGTCAGGCCCCACGTGCTCCCAGCGAGCACGAGTGCCATCAGCGCGCGGGGGCGCTCGGAGATCGAGTTGATGCGTTGCATTGGACAAACATTGTGTTGTCCATATTCGTCAGTACAGGCGCGGATCTCACAGAATGGTCATCCTGCGCAATATAATTGCGTCAAATGGCAGACTCAATTGACGATATTGATCGCGCGCTGATCCGCGAGCTGCAGCAGGACGCCGACCGCACGAACGTCGAGCTGGCGCGCGTGGTCGGCCTCTCGCCGGCTGCGACGCTGCATCGCGTCAGGCGCCTGAAGGACGACGGCATCATCGCGGGGGTCCACGCCCGGGTAGACCCCGCCGCCGCGGGCTTCGCCATCCAGGTCCACGTCGAGGTGACGCTCGGTGCGCACACGCTCGCGGCCGACAACCGCTTTCGCAAGCTCGTGAGGGAGACCCCGCAGATTATCTCCGGCGAGCTCGTGGCCGGCGAGACCGACGCGATCCTGCACGTCGTCGCACGCGACATTGGCGAGCTGCAATCGGTGATCCTCGCGCTGTCGCTCAAGGGAGGCGCCCAGCGGGTTGTGACGCTGCTGCACCTCGAGCAGCTGAAGGCGCCTAGCGCGCTTCCTTACGTGGCTGGTTGATACGGGCGACGGGGGAGCTCTGGCCGGGAAGGAATCACGCGCCGGCGGAGTCATACGGGAAGCGCGCGACGGCGGGCCGTGCGTTGATTGCCAGCTAAACCGACCAGGGGACCGCGAGATTCGCGGTCGAGGTCGGGCTGTAGTCAAGAATCCGTCTCGTCCGATTCCCGAACCACAGGAGACACCTAGTGCCCAGACTGTCGATTCTTGCTCTAGCTGGTGTCGCGCTCGTTTTCGCGGGCTGCGGCAGCTCCAGCAGCACAAGCAGCTCGTCGAGCTCCAGCTCAGCGGCAAGCGCCAGCGCGCCCGCTGAATCGGCACCTAGCTCTGGCCCGTTCTTGGCCAAGTTCACGAGCGTCAGCAAACTCGGCTCGACTGAACCGGCCAACGGCGATGTGAACCCCTACGGGATCGTGATCGTGCCGAGCAGCATCGGCAAGCTCCAAGCTGGTCAGATGCTGATCAGCAACTTCAACGCCAAGGAAAGCGCCAAGCAGACCGGTCAGGGCACCGGCACGACGATCGTGCAGGTATCTACTACCGGCAAGGCGAGCCTGTTCGCGAACATCAACCCGAAAACCCTGCCTGGGTCCTGCCCGGGCGGCGTTGGGTTGACGACTGCTCTGAACATCCTCCCCGGCGGCTACGTGGTGGTGGGCAGCCTGCCGACGACCAACGGCAAGTCCGCGACCGCCAAGTACGGCTGCCTGATCGTGCTGGACAGCGAAGGCAAGGCGATCCAGACGATCGCGAGCAAGAACATCCAGGGACCGTGGGACTCGACCGCTGTGAGCGAAGGCTCGAAGACCAGCCTGTACGTCAGTAACGCGCTCAATGGTGGCCCAGTGAAGGGCGAAAAACCGATCGACAACTCGACAGTGCTTCGCATCGACCTCGAATCGGGCGAAGGGCAGTCACCAAAAGTCCTCAGCGAACAGGTAATCGCCGAAGGAATCCCATGGGTGGACTCCGAAGAAGCGCTCGTGCTCGGCCCCACCGGGCTCGCACTCGCGTCCAACGGCACGCTGTACGTGGCTTCCACGCAGGACAACAAGATTCTCGCGATCTCCGAAGCGGCGACCCGCACGACGCCTGTAGCGGGCGGTGGGACGGTCCTCACCGAAGGCGGTCATCTCAAGGAACCACTCGGGCTGGTGGCTGCGCCAAACGGCAACATCATCGCCACCAACGGAGGCGACGGCAACATGGTGGAAATCACACCCGAAGGCCAGCAGATAGCTGTACAGAGCGCTGACAAGAAGACCGGCGCGGGATCGCTGTTCGGCCTGGTCATCGCCCCAGAAGGCAAGGGCATCTACTTCGTGGACGACGGCGAAAACACGCTCAACTTCCTGCACGAAGGCCAGCCGACGTCCGCCGGCGCTGCCTCATCCTCGCCCCAGAGTTCCACGGGCGCGGAAGCCTCTTCCGGAACGTCAAGCGCGACGGAACACCTAAGCCTCGAAGCCAACGCCGAAGGCCAGCTCAAATACAACACGACCTCGCTCAGCGCCAAGGCGGGCAAAGTCTCGATCGACTTCACCAACATGTCGCCGATGGGCCACAACGTCACAGTCGAATCCGCATCCGGTGAAGAAGTGGGAGCCACACCCACCTTCCAGGGCGGCTCAAAGACGCTGAACTTGAACCTGAAGCCAGGAACGTACAAGTTCTTCTGCTCGGTGCCGGGCCATCGCGCGGCCGGGATGGAAGGCACCCTCACCGTCAAGTAGCAGAGCCTCAGACCTCTGGATCCCGCCCCTGGCCTTCCTTACAACGTCGAAGGAGCCCGCCGGGGGCCGGTTTCAGTGCCTGGTTGCGATCGTCGCCGCGGGTACGCGGGGCGGATGGGCGGCACTCCCGGGAAGGATCGCGTCGGGCCGGAGTCCTGGGTATTAGAGCGTGCACCGCCTCGTTTGCGGAGCACGCGCGGAACCGACTGGGTACTCGATCGAGAGGTGGGTCTGGATTGTGAAGCCGCGTAAGCGTTATCTACCCGTAGCGGCCGTGCTGGGAGCGGCCGTCGCGATCGTGCCCGCGCTCGCTGCCGCCCCGTCCGAAGCGAAGCTTGAAGTCAACGAAAACTGCGTGGAGCCTGACTGGCCGTGCTGGACCTCCCCGGGAGGAAGCCCGAAACCCGCCTTCCAAACGACGATCGCCCCTGGTGGCGTGGTCACGTTCAGCGACGATTCGACCGCCGCGAACATCGCCTGGACCGGCACCCCTCCGACGTGTGAACCGTCGGTGCCTGTCAGCCCCACGCTTGCGAAAACGGGCTGGGAAGGAAAGTGCACGTTTGCAACAGCGGGCACCTACAAGTTCGAAAGCACGGCGATGTTCAAAGAGCTCGGCCTCGACTACACCAAATATGAAGTCGTGGTTGGAAACACCAGCACCGGCACTACCTCCACCACGGGGACCACAACCACGAACACGACGCCAACCACTACAACGCCGACCACCACCACGACAACCATGCAAACCACAACAACACCCATCACCACAACGCCTACCGCCACGACCTCCACGCAACCCTCCGGTAGCGTGGCGTACACGGCCACGACCACTGGTTCAACGGAAATGCCTTCCTCGCCGGCGGGGAGCCGCCTCGCTACGCTCGCGATGGCGAACACTCAGCACGGTGACATTGTGCACGGCACGGTCCAGATCCCCGCCGCTGATGGTGGCGCACGACTGGAAGTCGAGGTGCTTGCCCGAGGCGCGTCGCTCGCCAGCGTCAAACGATCTAGTAGCACGCGCGTGGGGCGGCTCGTCCGCGCTTCAGCGCCTGCCGGCGAGGTCTCCTTTACGGTCGCGCTCGATGCGGCGGCCAAGAGCGCGCTGCACCATCATCACAAGCTGGCACTGATCGTCAAGATCGTGCTCACACCCAAGCAGGGCGCCGCGCTGACGATTACACGAAGCCTCGCCCTACGACCATGAGGCCGCGCGCGCTTTTGCCCTTCGCGCTCGCCGCTCTGGTTGGAGCGACCGTGGCTGTGTTGCCTGCCTTCGCTGCTGCCCCCGCCGAAGTGAAGCTCGAAGTCAACGAAAACTGTGTGCAGGCCAACTGGCCGTGTTGGGCGCCCCCCGGCTCGGGGCCGAACCCGGAACCGGCGTTCAAGGTCACGATCGCCGCCGGTGGCGAAGTCAAGTTCGCCGACAACGCGAGTACCCCAGCGACCGTCTCGTGGACGGGGACGGGCTCGGCGCCGGCCTGCTCGGGTGTGCCCGCGAGCGCCATGACGAAATGGGAAGGCACATGTAAGTTCGAACAGCCAGGGACCTACAAGTTCGAAAGCTCAACTCTCTTCAACGTTGGGTCCTTGAACTACACCAAATACGAAGTCGTGGTCGAAAGCATCGGTACAACCACCACCACTACAACCGCCACACCGGTGACCACCACGACAACCCCGACCGCGCCGAGCGAACCGGGCTACGCGTCTCCCTTGGAAGGGAAACCAAGCGCGCTCAAGCTCGCAGGCAGCCAACACGGAGCGAGCGTGCACGGGTCGATCAAAGTGCCCCAGGCCGACGCCGGCGGACGACTGGAAGTCAACCTGTTTGCCGCCGGCGCCTCGCTGGCAAAGACGACGCACCCTGTGAAGGTGCGCGTCGGGCGACTGGTGCGCTCGTCACTCGCGGGGGGTAGCGTGCCCTTCTCGGTGCCTCTGAATGCCATGGGAAAGGCCGCGCTGCGCCGCCATCGACGCCTCGCGTTGACGGTGAAGATCACGCTCACACCACTGCACGGTGCGGCGATAAAGGTCACTCGGGGGATTGTTGTGCACGCGTGAGTTGCGAGCTTCTGGGCAGGTTCTAACGCCGGAGAGACGTTTCCCCGACGATCACTTCGGCCTCGCCCAGCGCAAAACGGTTGCGGTCTTTTTCGTAGATGACACGCACCGTCACCGTCGGCCCACAAGCGTTCGCGAAAATGTCATGGACCGTCACGTGCACTGTTTGGCCGGCTCGTAGATCTCGTTCGACGGGGGTTCCGCTCGTGCCATGATGGCACGGTGACGGCACCTCGACCGTGTAGTCACTGAGCGCGCTCGAGATTGCGTGCGGCGCCGTAAAAGTAACGATCGCCGTGCCATTGGCGGACACCTGCGCGCGTACCGGGCGATTCAGATGGTGAGCACCTCGCGGCAGCGGCTTGGCGCGTCCGCGAAAGCAATGCTGTTGCGCGGCTGACGTTTCATTCGTCGGGCGCGATTCGACGCAGGTCTTGCCGTTCGCGCGGTAGGTGATCGAGGAGATCACGCCTTGGGGGGTGACGAACCGGCTGGTGCTCACGGCGCCCCCGCCTGTCTCGAAGCCGCGTTTGGCCGGGTTTGGGAGCACCACGAGATAGGCACCAGAGTGGGGTTCGACGGGAATCGTATGCGTCTGGCCGGCCCAACTGTAGGTGACACTCACCGCTGCCGGGCCAAGCAGTCCGTAGGAGATCCAGCGGCGGGCCGCCACCGGAATCGACTCAGAGTGGGGCGAGCCGAACACACCGCTCTGAGGTATTCGCGCTTCCTGCGACGTTGTCTGTCCCGGCGTCAGGCAGGTGCTCACCTCCGTTGTCTCGCGGTTGTAACCGACCACATCCGGTGCGACTGAGTGAAAACGGCCATCGTCACCGAAGGCTCCGTCCTGGCCGAGCAGTCCAAGCTGAGCGCCCTCAACCCTGCCGACCTGCAGGCAGACGAGGCGCCGGGTCGTGCGCACGAGACGCATACCCCACGGCAGGCCGCCCACCGGATCGACTACACGTGCCGGCAACAAACTCGTGCCGCGCGCCGCGATGCCGGCGCCCACGCCGGCCACGGGGCGCTCCGGGGCTCGCACGGCCGTGCCGGTGCTGAACGTGCCCGTTACCGCGAGGGCAACGGCCGAGGCGATGAGCAATGCGGCGAGCACGGCGGCAGCGCTCGCGGGAATCGTCCGGCGCCGTCGGGTGCGCCGCTGCCGACATGGCGCTCCCGCACGGGTCGCATCGATGAGCTGTTGCTCGAGGCGGTCGAGATAGCCGCTCATTCGGGTGCCTGCAGTCCCGCACGTAGTGTCCTCAGCGCTCGGCTGACACGCTTTCTTACTACAGCCTCCGAGCAACGCAGATCTCTGGCGATCTCTGAGTAGTCCCGTTCGTCGATGATGCGAGCCTTCAGCACGGCGTGCTGCTCGGCGGACAGCAGATGCTTGAGGTTCGCCGCCACGTCGACACTTGCCGCAAGGTCCTCGATACGGGCGACATCCTCATCGTCGATTTCAAGCGGTGCCAGTGCCAGCACGTCTCTCGCGGCCTGCTCCACGCGGCCACGGCGGACGCTGTCGATCAACTTGTTACGGGCGATCGTCAACAGCCAAGCCGCCGGCTCGTCCGGGATCGCCCGCTGGACGTCACGAACAGCAAGCAGGGCAGCAGCAAAGCTCTCAGCCATCAAGTCGGCTGCGGTCTCCGTGTCTGGCACACGCGGCCTCAGGTATCCCAGCAAGAGAGCTCTCCTTCGCTTGTAGAACTCGCCGAACGCCTCGCCATCGCCATCGCGCGCCGCGCGCAGCAGCACTCCATCTGGACGCGAGGAATCGTTCATCTAGGAGAATTGACGCACAACAGCCACTGTTGTGACCGGCTTTCCATCGCCGATGGGCGGCAGTCAGGCGCGGCACGGAGGTCGGATGCGCCTGCGTTATTCGCGCTCGAGCAGCGCCACGGCAGAGATCCGCGAGGGTAGAGACGCGTACGCGCGTGGCGACTTGATCAGCGGCGTTGATGCCGTGCGTGCCCTACGCGAGTGACCGACCCCCAGGCCGGCCCCATGAGCTACAGGTCACGACGCCAGCCGCAGGGGCGCTCAGCGACCGGCGAGACGTGTAGCTCTGCCGCTCGCCTCACTGCGCCTCCTTGGCTACCGTAGCGTCATCGATTCGGTGCCGGGGCTAGCGCGGATCGTTGCCGTAGGCGACTGAGCGGTGGCGGATGCTTGCGACGTGGACGGTTCTGT
>Ga0210383_10003309_pt1 | contig 14458 bp, 12 predicted proteins | sample IncBWC14OmetaG_FD_160072 | JGI IMG/M metagenome (GOLD analysis project Ga0210383, IMG submission 160072) | Forest soil microbial communities from Barre Woods Harvard Forest LTER site, Petersham, Massachusetts, United States - Inc-BW-C-14-O ...
CGCCGGCCCGGCCCGGCGGGAGGGCGCCGTGGCGGAGGTCCCGGCGCTGTGGCTGCTGCCCCCCGGCGGGGGTGAGGCCCGGATCGTGGCCGCCCTGCCCGGCGGGGTGATGGCCGCCGAGGTGGCCCGGGACGCCGGCTCGATCGTGCTGAGCTCGCCGGTGCTGCCGGCCGCGGGTCACGAGGAAGCCGGCGCGAACAGCGCCGCGGACGACGCCAAGCTGCGCAAGGAGCGCGGCGACGCGGGGGTGACGGCCCTCTTGCACGAGTCGGCCCCGGTCAGGTTCTGGGATCACGACCTCGGCCCGGACCAGATCCGGCTGTTCGCCGTCGACCCGGACCTGCTCAACGAGGCCGCCGTGATCGGCGAGGCCGCCGTCACCGGCGACGCCGCCATGACCGGCGAGGAGGGCGCCGGGTTGCGTGACCTGACCCCCGAGCCGGGCCGCGCGCTCGACGACGAGGCGTTCGAGCTGACCCCGGACGGGACCTCGGTGATCACCGGGTGGCAGCTGTGGCACCCGGCCGGGCAGTCCTACGCCGAGCTGGTCATGATCGATGTCGCCACCGGTAAGCGCCGGGTGCTGCTCAGCGCGCCGGATTACAGCTTCTCTGGCCCTCGCGTCTCGCCCGACGGGCGGTTCATCGTCTGCCCGCGGGAAACCCAGAGCACCCCCGAACGCCCGCCCGACCTGACCCTGGTCCTGCTGGGCGTCAACGGCGCGGGCGCGGGCGGGGAAGCCGGCCGCGACCTGCTGCCCGGGCTCGACCAGTGGCCCGCCGAGCCAGCCTGGGCGCCCGATTCCCGCGCCGTGTACTTCGCCGCCGATGACGCCGGCCGGCGGCCGGTGTTCCGCGTCGACCCGGCCACCGGCCAGGTGACCCGGGTGACCGGTGACGACGGCGCGTACACCGACCTGAACCCGGCGCCGGACGGCCGGTACCTGTACGCGCTGCGCTCGGCGGTGGACTCGCCGCCCACCCCGGTCCGGATCGACCTGAACCCCAGTACCGGCGCGGCCGAGCCGGTCGCCCTGGACAGCCCGGGCGCGCCGCTGGCGTTGCCGGGCCGGCTGGCCGAGGTGCAGGCGGCCGCCGACGACGGCCAGAGCGTCCGGGCCTGGCTCGTGCTGCCCGACGGCGCGTCGCCCGACCACCCCGCGCCGTTGCTGCTTTGGGTGCACGGCGGCCCGATGAGCAGCTGGAACGCCTGGTCATGGCGGTGGAACCCGTGGCTCATGGCCGCGCGCGGCTACGCCGTGCTGCTGCCCGACCCGGCCCTGTCCACCGGCTACGGGCAGGAGTTCATCGCCCGCGGCTACCACGACTGGGGCACCCGGCCGTTCGCCGACATCATGGCCGTGACCGAGCCGGTCATGGCCCGCCCGGACATCGACGCGGACCGGGTGGCCATGATGGGCGGCTCCTACGGCGGCTACATGGCGAACTGGATGGCCGGCCACACCGACCGGTTCAAGGCGATCGTCAGCCACGCCGGGTTGTGGGACCTGAGCCAGATGTTCGGCACCACCGACCATCCGATGTTCTGGCGGCCGCAGTTCGGGGATCCGCTTACCCAGCCCGAGATGTACGAGAAGAACTCGCCGCACCGGCACATCGAGCAGATCCGGACCCCGATGCTGGTCATCCACGGCAACAAGGACTACCGGGTGCCGGTGAGCGAGGCGCTGCGGCTGTGGTGGGACCTGTCCCGGTACGAGGTGCAGGCCAAGTTCTTGTACTTCCCGGACGAGAACCACTGGATCCTGAGCCCCGGCAACGCGCGGATCTGGTACGAGACGGTCTTCGCCTTCCTCGCCGAGCACGTGCTGGGCCAGGAATGGGTGCGCCCTGCGCTGCTCTAGCCGGGCCCGTAGGCTGAGGCAATGACCCGTGCGGATCTGGACAAGCAGCCGGGGGACGTGGCGGCGATGTTCGACGGCATCGCCGAACGCTACGACCTGCTGAACGACATCTTGTCCGCGGGCCAGGTCCGGCTGTGGCGGCGGGCCGTGGCCCGGATCATCGGCTCGGGGCCAGGTGACCGCGTGCTCGACCTGGCGGCCGGCACGGGCACATCCGCCCTGTCGTTCACCGCCACCGGCGCCGACTGTGTCGCCTGCGACTTCTCCCTGGGCATGCTGCGTGCGGGTCAGTCCCAGCGGGCCGGCCGGGCGCAGCACGGCGCGGGGCGCCTCGGCCTGGTGGCGGGGGACGCGCTGCGGCTGCCGTTCCGGGACGAGGCGTTCGACGCGGTGACGATCTCGTTCGGGCTGCGCAACGTGGCCAGCCCGGGCGCGGCGCTGGCCGAGATGCGCCGGGTCACCCGGCCCGGCGGCCGGCTGGTGGTGTGCGAGTTCAGCACGATCACGATTGCCCCCCTCGATATGCTTTACCGGCGTTACCTGATCAATATCCTTCCGGCGATCGCGCAGCGGACGGCGCGTCATCCCGAGGCCTACCAGTACCTGGCCGAGTCGATCGCGGACTGGCCCGCGCAGCGCGAGCTGGCCGGCGTGATCGAGGCGGCGGGCTGGTCGGCGGTACGCTGGCGCGACCTGAGCCTGGGCGTGGTCGCGGTGCACGTCGCCCGGCGGGCCCCGGATGCGAGCGGCCGACCCGGCTGACCCGCGTATACCCGAGCGGCCGACATGGCTAACCCCCCGTATGGCGAAGCCCATGGGGGTCTAAACTAAAGGCAAAGAATTTGTGAAGCGGTTCACAAGACGTTCAGGAACTCATCCCGTGACCGAGCACGTCCCCCCCGTTACCCAGACCAGCGCCGGAACCGGGCCGCATAGGCAAGCCGACGACGCCGATGTCATCGTGGTCGGCGCCGGGCCGGCCGGTTCGACGACCGCCTACTACCTGGCCCAGGCCGGGCTCGACGTCCTGATGCTGGAGAAGTCCACGTTCCCGCGGGAGAAGGTGTGCGGGGACGGCCTGACCCCGCGCGGGGTCAGGGCGCTGGTGGCCATGGGCATCAGCGTCAGCGAGCAGGACGGCTGGGTCCGCAACAAGGGCCTGCGCATCATCGGCGCGGGCCAGCGGCTGGAACTGCCCTGGCCCGAGCTGTCCAGCTACCCGGGGTACGGCCTGGTCCGGCCCCGGACCGACTTGGACCAGATGCTGGCTCGCCGGGCCCAGCAGGCCGGCGCCCGGCTGCTCGAGGGCATCACCGTGACCGGCCCCGTGCTCGACGAGCGCACCGGCCGCATCACCGGCGTCGTATCAAAAGAGGCCGACGGCGAACGTACCTACCGGGCCCGGGTCATCGTCGCGGCGGACGGCAACTCCTCCCGCCTGTCGGTGGCCATGGGGCTGCTCAAGCGGGACGACCGGCCGCTCGGCGTCGCGGTGCGGACCTACTACCAGAGCCCGCGGCATGACGACGACTACCTGGAGTCCTGGCTGGACCTGTGGGACGGCGACCGGCTGCTGCCGGGGTACGGCTGGATCTTCGGCATGGGCGACGGGACGTCCAACGTGGGGCTGGGGCTGCTGAACACCAGCGCCGCGTTCGGGCACACCGACTATCACGCCCTGCTGCGCAAGTGGCTGGCGGGCATGCCGGCCGAGTGGGGCTTCACCGAGGAGAACCGTACTCAGCCGATCCGCGGCGCGGCGCTGCCCATGGGCTTCAACCGGACCCCGCACTACTACCAGGGCCTGCTGCTGGTCGGCGACGCCGGCGGCATGGTGAACCCGTTCAACGGCGAGGGGATCGCGTACGCGATGGAGTCGGGGGAGATCCTGGCTCGCACCATCGCGCAGGCCCTGGCCCGGGCCCGGCGGGCCGAGACCGAGCGGGTCCTGGCCGGGTACCCGCGGGAGCTGGCGCAGGCCTACGGCGGCTACTACTCGGTGGGCCGGGTGTTCGTGAAGGCGATCGGCCGGCCAGAGCTGATGCGCTTCGCGACCAAGCACGCCATGTCCCGGCCGGCGCTGATGCGGTTCGCGCTCAAACTGCTCGCCAACCTGACCGATCCGGGGGGAGATGCATCAGACCGGCTGGTCAACGGCCTGTCCAAGCTCGCCCCTAACCCTAAGTGAGGGGTCGTGGCGGGTGTCCCTAGGATAAGGGGTTGGCATCCGGCCTGTGGAGGGAGGAAACATCGATGAGGCTCTACGTTCCGATCCTCGTGCTGGCCGTGCTGGCCTTGGGCTTCGCTGCCTTCTCGGTCACCTTCGGCGCCATCGCCGGGCCGAAACGGTGGAACAAGGCCAAGCTGGAGAGCTACGAATGCGGCATCGAGCCGACGCCGCACCCGGTGGGCGGGGGCCGGATCCCGATCAAGTACTACGTGACCGCGATGCTGTTCATCCTGTTCGACATCGAGATCATTTTCCTGTATCCCTGGGCGGTCACCTTCGACAAGCTCGGCGCCTTCGGCTTGATCGAGATGGTGACCTTTGTGATAACCGTGCTGGTCGCCTACGCCTACGTGTGGCGGCGCGGCGGCCTGGATTGGGATTAGCCATGGGTCTTGAAGAGAAGCTGCCGAGCGGCGTGCTGCTGACCTCGGTGGAGAAGGTGGCCGGCTGGGCCCGGGCCCGGTCGGTATGGCCGGCCACCTTCGGCCTGGCCTGCTGCGCCATCGAGCTGTTCCAGACCGGCGGGCCCAAGCACGACCTGGCCAGGTTCGGCATGGAACGGGCCTCGAACACCCCGCGCCAGGCGGACCTGATGATCGTGGCCGGCCGGCTCAGCCAGAAGATGGCGCCGGTGACGAGGCAGATCTACGACCAGATGTCGGACCCCAAGTGGGTCATCTCGATGGGCGTGTGCGCCTCCAGCGGCGGCATGTTCAACAACTACGCCATCGTGCAGGGCGTGGACCACATCATCCCGGTCGACATCTACCTGCCCGGTTGCCCGCCGCGCCCGGAGATGCTGCTCGACGCGATCCTCAAGCTGCACGACAAGATCATGAACATGAAGCTCGGCAAGGACCGCGAGCGGCAGATAACCGAGCTCGAGGAGGCCCGGCTGAACCTGCAGCCGCTGCACCTGATCTCGCCCGGCGGGTCCGAGCTGTGAGCGAGTCCGAGCAGGATCCGAAGGCCGATCCCGCCGACGCCGAAGCCGACGCCGAAGCCAACCTGCCCGCCCGGCTCGGCGAGGAGCGGCTGAACGAGCCGGTCGTCCGCATGGGCATGTTCGGCGTGGAGGACACCCCGGATACCTCCGGGTTCGGGCTGCTGCGGGTGTACCAGCCGCCCCCGCTGGACAGCCCTCGCCCGTACGGCTCCTACTTCGACGAGATCGCCGACACCCTCGGCCTGTCCGACGCCATCGAGCGGGTGGTAGTCGACCGGGGCGAGCTGACCTTCCACGTCCGCCGGGAGCGGCTGCCCGAGGTGGCGGCGAAGCTACGCGACGACCCCGCGCTCCGCTTCGAGCTGTGCAGCGGGGTGTCCGGCGTGCACTACCTGGACCAGGTCGGGCGCGAACTGCACGCCGTGTACCACCTGCTGTCGATCACGCACAACCGCCGGGTGCGGCTGGAGGTGAGCGTGCCGGACGCCGACCCCCACGTTCCGTCGCTGGTCGGCGTGTACCCGACGTGCAACTGGCACGAGCGGGAGACGTGGGATTTCTTCGGCATCATCTTCGACGGGCATCCCGCGCTGACCAGGATCCAGATGCCTGACGACTGGAAGGGCCATCCGCAGCGCAAGGACTACCCGCTGGGCGGGATCCCGGTCGAGTACCGCGGCGCCAAGATCCCCCCTCCCGAGGAGCGGAGGCACTACCAATGACCAGCGACATGCCGCACGCGGCGACCGGGGCGAGCGACGCCGAGGCCGCCGAGGGCCGGGTCTACACGGTCTCCGGCGAGGACTGGGACGAGATCGTCGCCGCCGCGAACGAGGCCGGGGACTTCGAGAGCGGCGAGCGGATCGTGGTCAACATGGGCCCGCAGCACCCCTCCACCCACGGGGTGCTCCGGCTGGTCCTGACCCTGGAGGGCGAGACCGTTTCCGAGGTCCGCCCGGCCATCGGGTACCTGCATACCGGCATCGAGAAGAACATGGAGTACCGGACCTGGACCCAGGGCGTCACGTTCTGCACCAGGGCGGACTACCTGATGCCGATCTTCAACGAGGCCGCCTACTGCTTCGGGGTGGAACGGCTGCTCGGCATCGAGGACCGGATCCCCGAACGCGCGCAGATCATCAGGGTCCTGCTAATGGAGCTCAACCGGATCTCTTCGCACCTGGGCGGCATCGCCCCGATGGGCCTGGAACTGGGCGCGACCACGATCTACACGCAGGGCGCGCGGCTGCGCGAACGCTGCCTGGACGTGCTGGAGCTGATCACCGGCCTGCGGATGAACCACGCCTTCATCAGGCCCGGCGGCGTGGCGCAGGACCTGCCGCCCGGCGCGCTGGAGGCCATCCGGGTGTTCGACGAGTCCGGGCGGCGGCTGCTGGACGAGATGCACACCCTGATCGATGCGAACCCGATCTTCATCGGCCGGAACAAGGGCGTCGCCTACCTGGACCTGCAGGCGTGCATGGCCCTCGGCGTGACCGGTCCCATCCTGAGGGCCACCGGGCTGCCCTGGGACCTGCGCAAGTCCCAGCCGTACTGCGGCTACGAGACCTACGATTTCGACGTGCCGGTCAGGGATACGTGCGACGCGTACGGCCGGTACCAGATCCGGATGGACGAGATCGAGGAGTCGCTGAAGATCATCCAGCAGTGCGGCGACCGGATTTCGGCTCGCGGATCGCTTGACTCCGATCCGGTGATGATCCGGGACGCCAAGATCGGCTGGCCGGCCCAGCTGTCCCTGGGGCCCGACGGGCTCGGCCCGTCGCCGCAGCACATCGCGCACATCATGGGCCAGTCCATGGAGGCGCTGATCCACCACTTCAAGCTGATCACCGAGGGGTTCCGGGTGCCGGCGGGCCAGGCGTACGCCGCGATCGAGTCACCCCGCGGCGAACTGGCCGCGCACGTGGTCAGCGACGGCGGGACCCGGCCGTACCGGGTCCACCTGCGCGACCCGTCATTCGTCCACCTGCAATCGGTCGCCGCGATGTGTGAGGGCGGCTTCATGGCCGACCTCATCCCCGCGATCGCGAGCCTGGATCCCGTGATGGGAGGTTGTGACCGGTAATGCCGTTCAGCGACCAAGTGCGCTCCCGTCTCGACGCGGACGCAGCCCGGATCATCGGCCAGTACCCCGGGTCGAGGTCGGCGCTGCTGCCGCTGCTGCATCTCGTCCAGTCCGAGGAAGGCTACGTCTCCGAGGACGGCATCGAGTACTGCGCGGCCAAGCTCGGGCTGACCGAGGCCGATGTCACCGGGGTGGTCAGCTTCTACACCATGTACAAGCGCGGCCCGGTCGGCGAGTACCACGTCGGCGTGTGCACCAACACGTTGTGCGGCGTGCTCGGGGGCAACCAGATCCTCGCCGAACTTCACGAGCATCTCGGCGTGGGCGACGGCGAGGTCACGCCCGACGGCCGGGTCAGCCTGGAGCACCTGGAGTGCAACGCCGCCTGCGTGTACGCGCCGGTGGTGATGGTGAACTGGGAGTTCTTCGACAACCAGACGCCGGCCTCGGCCCGCCAGCTCGCCGACGACCTGCGCGCCGGCAACCCGGTGTCCCCGACCCGGGGTCCGCAGCGGCTGGTCAGCTGGCGCGAGGCGGCCCGGATCCTGGCCGGCTTCAACGACGACCAGGCCACCGAGGGTCCCACCGCGGGACCGGCCGACCTGGTCGGCCTCAAGATCGCCCACGAGCACGGCTGGACCGCGCCCGAGCCAGGCCCGGCGGGCGAGCAAGCGAAGGAGCCGCGGTGACCGACATCCTGACCCCGGTGCTGACCGCGCACTGGGACCAGCCCGACCTCTTCACCATCGACGGGTACCGGCGGGTGGGCGGCTACCAGGCGCTGACGAAGGCGCTCGGCATGTCGCGCGAGGAGGTCATCACGGCGGTGAAGGGGTCGGGGCTGCGCGGTCGCGGCGGAGCCATGTTCCCGACCGGTGTGAAGTGGGGCTTCCTGCCGCAGGGAGACGACAAGCCGCACTATCTGGTGGTCAACGCGGACGAGTCCGAACCCGGCGCCTGCAAGGACGTCCCGCTGATGATGGCCACCCCGCACACGCTCATCGAGGGCGCGGCCATCGCCTCGTACGCGATCGGGGCCGGCCACGCGTTCATCTACGTCCGGGGCGAGGTCCTGCACGTGATCCGGCGGCTGCGGCACGCGGTCCAGGAGGCGTACGCGGCCGGCTACCTCGGCCCTAACATCCTCGGCTCCGGGTTCGGCCTGGACGTCATCGTGCACGCCGGGGCCGGCGCGTACATCTGCGGCGAGGAGACCGCGCTGCTGGACTCGCTCGAGGGCAAGCGCGGGCTGCCGCGGAACAAGCCGCCGTTCCCGGCCGTGGCCGGCGTGTACGCCAGCCCGACGAACGTGAACAACGTGGAGTCGATCGCGAGCTCGCCCGCCATCCTGGTGAACGGGGCCGACTGGTTCGCCAGCATGGGCACCGAGAAGACCAAGGGCTGCGGGATCTTTAACCTTTCCGGCCACATAACGACCCCGGGCACGTTCGAGGCTCCGTTCGGCATCACGCTGCGCGAACTGCTCGAGCTCGCCGGCGGGGTGCGGGCCGGTCACCGGCTCAAGTTCTGGACCGCCGGCGGCTCGTCGGCGGGGATCCTCACCGACCAGCACCTGGACCTGCCGCTGGACTTCGAGTCGGTCGCGGCCGCCGGGTCCCAGGTCGGCACCAGGTCGGTGATGATCTTCGACGACACCACCTGCGTGGTCGGCGCGGTGCTCCGCTGGACCGAGTTCTACCAGCACGAGTCGTGCGGGAAGTGCACGCCGTGCCGGGAGGGCACGTTCTGGCTGGTCCGCATCCTGGACCGGCTCGAACACGGCGATGGGACCGAGGAAGACATCGAGAAGCTCCTGGACATCTGCGACAACATCACCGGCCGCGCGTTCTGCGCGCTCGGCGACAGCGCGACGCCCCCGATCACCTCCGCGGTCAAGTACTTCAGGGACGAGTTCATCCAGCACCACAAGGAGGGCGGCTGTCCCTTCGACCCGGCGGCTTCGACGGTCTGGGCCGAAGGCGTCGGGGGGTCCGGGGGGTCGTCCCCCCGGGGGTCAACAGGGAGCGAGTCGTGACGGTCGAGACCACGCAGGACACGGTGACCGTCACCATCGACGGGTTCGAGATCGCGGTGCCCAAGGGCATGTGGATCATCCGGGCCGCCGAACTCCTCGGCATCGCGATCCCGCGGTTCTGCGAACACCCGCTGCTCGAACCGATCGGCGCCTGCCGCCAGTGCCTGGTCGAGGTGGAAGGCCAGCGCAAGCCGCTGGCCTCGTGCATCACCGCGTGCACCGAGGGCATGGTCGTGCACACCCAGCTCACCTCGGCCGTCGCGGACAAGGCGCAGCAGGGCGTGATGGAGATGCTGCTCATCAACCACCCGCTGGACTGCCCGATGTGCGACAAGGGCGGCGAGTGCCCGCTGCAGAACCAGGCCATGTCCAACGGGCGGGGTGAGACCCGGTTCGCCTTCGACAAGCGGACCTTTGACAAGCCGGTCGCCATCTCCACCGAGGTGCTGCTGGACCGCGAGCGGTGCATCTCGTGCACCCGGTGCACCCGGACGTCGGAGGAGATCGCGGGGGACGCGTTCATCGAGTTCCTCGGGCGCGGCCCGGCCCAGATGATCGGCACCGCCGAGGGCAAGCCGTTCAACTCCTACTTCTCCGGCAACACGGTGCAGGTCTGCCCGGTCGGCGCGCTGACCGGCGCGGCCTACCGGTTCCGGTCCCGGCCGTACGATCTGGTCTCCGTGCCGAGCGTGTGCGAGCACTGCGCCTCGGGGTGCCGGCAGCGGACCGACGTCCGGCGCGGGCGGGTCATGCGCCGGCTGGCGGGCGAGGCGCCCCTGGTCAACGAGGAGTGGAACTGCGACAAGGGCCGCTGGGCCTTCACCTACGCGACCCAGCCCGACCGGCTCACCTCCCCGCTGGTCAGGGACGCCGACGGCGTGCTCGTCCCGGCCTCCTGGCCGCACGCCCTGGCGGTGGCCGCGGCCGGCCTGGTCGCGGCGCGCGACGCGGCGCGTGACGCGGCTCGCGACCCGGAGGGCGAGCGGCCGCGCGGCGTCGGCGTGCTGGCCGGCGGCCGGCTCACCCTGGAGGACGCCTACGCGTACGCCAAGTTCGCGCGGGTCGCCCTCGACACCAACGACGTGGACATGCGGGCGCGCGCGCACTCGGCCGAGGAGGAGCAGTTCCTCGCGGCCTGCGTGGCCGGGCGCGACATCGCGGTCAGCTACGCCGACCTGGAACGCGCCCCGGCCGTACTGCTGGCCGGGTTCGAGCCCGAAGACGAGTCGCCGATCGTCTTCCTGCGGCTGCGCAAGGCGGTCCGGCACCACAAGCTGCCGGTATTCTCCATCGCGGCGCTGGCCACCCCCGGGCTGGCCAAGCTGTCCGGCGCCCTGCTGGCCACCCTGCCCGGCGACGAGGCCGCCGCGCTCACCGCGCTGACCGCGGGCGACGCGGCCAGCGCCCCGGGCTGGAAGCCGGCTGGCGCGGAGCCCGCGGACGAGAGCTGGAAAAGCGCGGGCCAAGCGCTCGGCGAGGCCGGTGCGGTAATCCTGGTCGGCGAGCGGCTGGCCACCGTGCCGGGCGCGCTCGCGGCCGCGGCCCGGCTCGCGTTCGCGTCGGGCGCCCGGCTGGCCTGGGTGCCGCGCCGCGCGGGCGAACGGGGCGCGGTCGAGGCCGGAGCCCTGCCGGGTCTGCTGCCCATCGGCCGCCTGGTGAGCGACCCCGCGGCCCGCGCCGAGGTGGCCCGGGCCTGGGGCAAGAGCACGCTGCCCAGCACGCTGGGACGCGACACCACGGCCATGCTCACCGCCGCGGCCGACAGGGAGCTCGGCGCCCTGGTGGTGGCCGGGGTCGACCCGGCCGACCTGCCCGATCCGCGGGCGGCGCTGCGCGCGATCGAGATGGCGCCCTTCGTGGTCAGCCTGGAACTGCGGGCCAGCGCGGTCACCGACCGCGCCGACGTGGTGTTCCCGGTCGCCGCCGCGGCCGAGAAGGCCGGGACGTTCGTGAACTGGGAAGGTCGCGGCGGCTCGTTCGGCGCGGCACTGCGGGTTCCCGAAGTCCGCACCGACCTGTACGTGCTCGGCGCGATCGCCGATCAGATGGACGTCCACCTGGGACTGCCCGACGCCGCGGCGGCACGCGCCGAACTCGCCGCGCTCGGCGCCTGGCGCGGCACGCGTCCCGAGCCGCCGGCGGCGACGACCGCCTGGCCCGCCGAAACGCCGGCCCGGACCTCGGGCGCCCTGGACGTGCGGCTGGCCAGCTGGCACCAGCTGCTGGACAGCGGGCGCATGCAGGACGGGGAGCCGTCCCTGGCGGGCACCGCCCGCCCGGTGGTGGCCCGGATGTCCGCGGCGACCGCGGCCGAAGCCGGCCTGGCCGACGGCGATAAGGTGACCGTGGCCGCCGATCATGGCTCGGTGACCGTTCCTGTCGAGCTCGTGCCGATGGCCGATCACGTGGTCTGGCTCCCGGCGGCGGGCCTGCCCGGCGGAACGACCCTCCGCGCCGAACTCGGCGCGGGCCACGGCGCCATGGTCACGCTGAGGAGGCCGGAATGATGCAGGCAGCAGGGCTGCCGCAGGTGCTGGCGGCTCCCCCCCCAGACCCGACGCTCGCCGACTTCAACCAGCTCATCTGGTGGCTGGTGCTGCTGAAGGTCGCGATCGTCTTCCTCTTCTTGCTGCTGACGACGATGCTCATGATCTGGGCGGAGCGCCGTGTCATCGGCCGGATGCAGAACCGGCCCGGCCCGAACCGGGCCGGGCCCTTCGGCCTGCTGCAGCCGGTCGCGGACGCGCTCAAGCTGCCGCTCAAGGAAGACATCATCCCCCTCACCGCGGACAAGCTGTTGTTCATAGCCGCGCCGGTGATATCGGGGTCGATCTGCTTCGTCGCCTTCTCGGTCATCCCGTGGGGCCCGGAAGTCTCGATCTTCCACCACTACACCCCGCTGCAGCTCACCGACCTGCCGGTGGCGGTGCTGCTGGTGCTGGCGATGAGCTCGATCGGGGTTTACGGGATCGTGCTGGCCGGCTGGGCTTCGGGGTCGCCCTACTCGCTGCTCGGCGCGCTGCGCTCGGCGGCGCAGGTGATCAGCTACGAGATCGCGATGGGCCTGGCCTTCGTGGCCGTGTTCCTGTATGCGGGCTCGCTGTCCACCACCGCCATCGTCAATGCGCAGCAGCACGAGTGGTACGCCTGGCTGCTGCCGGTCTCGTTCGTCATCTACCTGGTCACCATGGTCGGCGAGACCAACCGGCTGCCGTTCGACCTGCCCGAGGGCGACGGCGAGCTGGTGGCCGGCTATCACACCGAGTACTCCTCGATGAAGTTCGCGATGTTCTACCTCGGCGAGTACATCAACATGACCACGGTCGCCGCGCTGGCCACCACGCTGTTCCTGGGCGGCTGGCGGGCGCCGTGGCCGCTGTCGCTGTGGTCGGGTGCCAACAGCGGCTGGTGGCCGGTGCTGTGGTTCGTGATCAAGGTCTACATCTTCCTGTTCTGCTACATCTGGCTGCGCGGGACCCTGCCCCGGGTCCGGTACGACCAGCTGATGGCGATCGGCTGGAAGGTCCTGATCCCGGTCTCCATCGTGTGGATCCTGCTGATCGCCACCGTGCGCGCCTGGCGGCTCAACACCCACAACACGATCCCGTACGTGGTGGGCGGCGTGGTCTTGGTCATCATCATCGTCCTGGCCGGGATGTGGGACAGCGGCGCGCAGCGGCGGGCCGCCCGTTTCGAGGCCGCGGATTCCGCCAGTGCCAGCGAGGCCGGCCGGGACGTGCCCTTCGGGGCGAGCACCTTCCCGGTGCCGCCGCTAGACCTGCCGCACTACCACGGCATCGACCTCGATAACGAAACCTCCACTAGGGAGGTCACTGGTGCTTGATTTCCTCAACCCGATCAAGGGGTTCGGGGTCACCTTCCACGAGATGTTCCGGAAAGTCGAGACCGTCGAATACCCCGAGGTCAAGAAGCCCACCGCGCCGCGCTTCCACGGCCACCACCAGCTCAACCGGTGGCCGGACGGGCTGGAGAAGTGCATCGGGTGCGAGCTGTGCGCCTGGGCCTGCCCGGCCGACGCGATCTACGTCGAGGGCCGTGACAATACCGAGGAGGCCCGGTACTCCCCGGGCGAGCGGTACGGCCACGTCTACCAGATCAACTACCTGCGCTGCATCTTGTGCGGCATGTGCATCGAGGCCTGCCCGACGCGCGCGCTGACCATGACCAACGAGTACGAGATCGCCGACGACAGCCGCGAGAACCTGATCTGGACCAAGGAGCAGCTGCTCGTGCCGCTGGTGCCGGACATGGAGGCGCCGCCGCACCCGATGCGGCTCGGCGACGACGAGAAGGACTACTACCGCCTCGGCGCGGCCGGCTTGGTCCGCGGCCCGCGGGCGCCGGGGATGTCCGGGCCCGGCGGGCCGTCCGGCCCGGCGGTGTTCGCCGGGTCGCCCGACGCCTCGCTGTCGTGGGCCCCGCCGGCGGTCCGCGAGGAGGGGGCTGAGGACCTATGACACACGTCCTGGCGGCCGGTACCAACACCGACTCCATCGCGGTGGAATCGGTGTTCTGGATCCTGGCCGTGGCCGCCGTGGCCGCCGCGCTGGCCATGATCCTGGTCCCGCGCGCGGTGCACTGCGCCCTGATGCTCGCCGTCGTGATGCTCTGCCTGGCCACCATGTACGCCATGCAGGGCGCGCCGTTCCTGGCCTTCGTGCAGATCATCGTGTACACCGGCGCGGTTCTCATGCTGTTCCTGTTCGTCCTGATGCTGATTGGCATCAGCTCGGCGGATTCGATCGTGGAGACCATCAGGGGCCAGCGGCAGGCTGCCGGCCTGGCCGCGATCGGCCTGCTCATCCTGCTCATCCTGGGCATCGGGCACGCGGCCCTCGGCCCGGCCACGCTGTCGAAGACGGCCGGCGGCCCCGGCAATCTGACCGGCATCGCCACCTTGATCTTCACCACCTTCGTGTTCCCGTTCGAGGTCACCGGCGCGCTGCTGATCACCGCAGCGGTCGGGGCCATGGTGCTGGCGCACCGCGAGCGCGCTACACCCCGGCCCACCCAGCGGGAACTCGCCGCCCGCCGGCTGGCCAGCGGTCACCTGGCGCCGGACCCGTCGCCCGGCGTGTACGCGCTGCACGATTCCGCGGACCGGCCGGCCCTGCTGCCGGACGGCACGACCTCCGAGGTGTCGGTGAGTTCGGTGCTGTCGCCCCGTGACCCGGCCGACGAACGACGCTTCGTTCCGCCAGAAGAAACGCTCGAGATCACCGCGGAAAGCGGCGAATGGGAGCCCAGCCCGTCCGGGAAGGCCGACTCATGAG
>Ga0210383_10003311_pt1 | contig 14452 bp, 8 predicted proteins | sample IncBWC14OmetaG_FD_160072 | JGI IMG/M metagenome (GOLD analysis project Ga0210383, IMG submission 160072) | Forest soil microbial communities from Barre Woods Harvard Forest LTER site, Petersham, Massachusetts, United States - Inc-BW-C-14-O ...
AGCGATACGCCCAACGATGTCCATTTGGGAATCGCGGCGCTGGCCAAGGCCCGCCGCATTCCCGCGGTATTGACGACGAATTTCGATCGCGCATTGGAAGCTGCGTTTCGCAAATTAGACGTGCCATATGACGTCCACTCGCACGCTGCACAATTCCAGACGCTCGCCGACCGATTTCGGAAAGGTGGTCCGGACGGGCCTCGCCCCATCCTAAAGCTTCACGGCTCGGCGGAAGATCCGGCCACCCTCGTTGATACATTGTCGCAGCGGAAACGCGACTTTCCGCCGGAAGTTGCCGATTGCGTGCGGCATCTCCTCCGGTACGGGCATTGGCTGTTTCTATTGATGACATCTGCTTTAGGTCGGGGAAGAAAATTTTATAGAATTCTCGGTATTGAATAGACATTACTCTTCAATCGAACATTGCGGCTGGCAAGCGCATTTCGTTCAAGGCCTGCTGGTCATGCTTTTCCGAGAGCGGATCGGTGCGTCTAAATGCAAACTCGTTGAGAGCTCGACATGGAAGAATGACCGTGCCCTGATATATGATTCAAAACCAAGGCGGGCGAAGCAATGTACGACCTCTTCATCAGTCATAACAAAGCTGAAAAAGCCTGGGCACGCGAGTTGGTAGCAGCTTTGAAAAAGCATGGAATTACATATTTCTTCGATGAAGAGTCCATCGGACTTGGAGAAAATATCGTTGCCGCCCTGAATAAGGGCCTTGAATCGAGTAGACACGTCGCCTTGATTCTCTCCCCGGACTCCGTAAGAAGCCGCTGGGTCGAACTTGAATGGGCGTGTGCCGTGTATGAAGATGCAGATGCATCGTGCCGCAGAGTAATACCTATTCTCAAGAGTGATTGCGAAATTCCTTTAGTACTGCGACGCATTAAGTGCCTGGACGCTCGAGCTCTTGACCCTACTTCAGTCGCGGAAACGCTCTCTTCTACGATTCGCGGGATTGATGGACAGAAGCAACGAATCGATGTGGGACTCTCACAACAAAAACGTGAGATCCAACAAGAAGCGGAACGCCGCGCACTGGGTTCGGGACAAAGAGTAGTCGGTGAACGGCCCGCCCGTGTCGTTGAGTATTTTAAGGACCGGGAGGAGCACCGACGCGAAATAGGGCGTATGCTCGCGGACTCTGAAACACGCCTTGTGAGTATAGTTGGACGCGGTGGATTGGGAAAGACAGCGCTGGCAAGCAGAGTCTTGGCCGATATGGAGTCTAACGTATGGCCGCACACTGAAGAGCGCATACCAGTAGCAGGAATTGTCTATGCAAGTACCCGTACTGCCGGCATCACTCTGGAACGGATCTTTTCAGATTGTGCCCGCTTGCTTGGTGGCGACCGAGAGGCTGTACTTCTCCGGATTTGGACTAACTCATCCCTTTCGGTTGGAGAAAAGATCCATAATTTGTTGAACCAACTGAGCCCTGGCATTTATGTAGTCCTCCTCGACAACTTGGAGGAGTTGTTGGACGAAAACGGCCAAATCACTAATGCTGAAGTGAGCGCGTTCGTTGATGTCGCCTTGACTCACGTCGGTAACGTGCGGCTCCTGGTTACCACGCGCGTGCCGCTGCGGCTACGGCAGCAACTGATGCGGTTCAACCAAGTGGTCCAGTTGGAACTCGGGCTCCCGGTCTCGGATGGCATTAGATTAATGCGCGAATTGGACCCGAACAATGAATATTTGCTACGAGACGCAACGGAAGACGATTTGTCTGATGCGGTTAAGCGCGTCCACGGAGTTCCCCGCGCTATCGAGTTGCTGGTTGGGCTTCTGGCGGACGACCCTTTCTTGAAACTTAAGGATCTGCTTTTGTATCGTGTCGACGATATGCTTAGAACTTTGGTGGAGACGGCTTACCATGGGCTCGACGAGTCACTGCAGCACGTCGTGCAGGCGCTTTCAGTCTACGGACGACCCATGCCAGGAGTTGCAATCGACTTCTTGCTGGCACCGTTTCATCCTGGCCTTGATGTACCCGGTGCACTACGACAATTGCAGCGAATCCACATGGTAAGCGTGGATCGTGCGACGAGTCGTGCCTACCTGCATCCACTAGATCGAGAGCTAGCGTATGGCGCCCTGCCAGATCACGGCGACTACAGCCGTGCTAGTTTGGAAAGACAAGCAGCCGCGTATTATCGAAAGTTGCGTTTGCCACCTGAACGATGGCGTGTGCTCGATGACTTAGATCCACATCTGTCAGAATTTGAGCATCTGTTGAGAGCGGGAGACGATGAACCAGCGGCTGAAGTACTGACCGAGATCGATGTTGTTTACTTGGCGTGGTATGGGCACGCCGAGCGAGTCCTTGCCATGTGGCAACGCCTGGAGAACAGTGCTCGCACGCCCCGCCTCGAAATGCACCGCTTATATGCGATTGGCCACGCCAAGATAGTACTGGGACCCTTGGCTCAAGCGGTGGACTATTTACAGCGAGCTCGGCAGATGGCCAGATGTATTGGCGAGGAAGAGATAGCACGCGACGCAGGAGGTGCAATCGGCGATGCCCTGCGCCGCATCGGCCAATACGAAGAGAGCACGCCGTATCTTGCCGAGATTGTTGCCGACTACCGCAAACTTGGCGAGTCTAGCCGAGAGGCCCTTTGGCTATTCAATTTGAGCGTGTTGCACACGGCTCTCGGAGACATGGGAAATGCAGTGGAAGAAGGCCAGCGAGCACTGACGCTTGCCATGGCCGGTAACGACTCCACCCTGCAAGGACGGTCACATAACGCCTTGAGCTTGGCTTATCTGAGGCAGCGCGATAGCAGAAAGGCACTGTCACACGCTCATCAGGCGTTGGCTTTGTACCAGAAGGGCAACGTTGTTATAGACGGAATCGGCTACATTCACAGCATGATCGGCGTAGCCCATCTCCAGATGGGCCATTTTGAGGACGCCTCTGTCTGCTTCGCTCAAGCATCGCATTGGAGCCACGATGCCGGCCAGCCACGCAGCGAAGCAATTGGATTGCTCAACTCAGCTTTTTTGTTCAACCGGCAGGGCCGAAGCAAGGAGGCACTTGATGCCGCTAGCCGTGCATCTGTTCTTACCGCCCATCTTGGCACAGTGGAACACTATGCGGCGAACACAATGGTACAACTAGTTGAAGCGAGGGAACCTGCGTTACGAGACAAGGTGTTGTCCGAATATTTACAAGCCGCAAGGCGGGCGCCGGACCTATATAGCGAAGAAGAATTGGCCGACCATCGGACGTGATTACTTTGGGTTACTGGCAGGTGCGACGAGACGCAGACCGGAGATGGCCATGCGCCGTCGGCTAGACCGTTCTAAACAACCTCTCCCTCTTTTAGCGAAAAGATGTCTTTCTACATTTGCCTACCCCGTTTGAGAAACCTGGAGCACGAGCGAAGGTTGCCACGCGGCAGATGCGTCCGAGCGGAACGCCGCAGTACAATACACGGAATGTCCACGCCCGGCCCAGCCCCAGATGACGCGCCCGCCAAACCGTACCGCTATTTCATTTCGCACGCTAGCGAGGACCTCGCTTTGGCGATGAGAGTCCGCGAGGGCCTGCAGTCCTTCAACAAGAGCTGGAAGTCGTTCCGGGCGACGACGGTGTACCTGGACGAGACGAACCTGCCTGCGAATGCGGACATCCGCGCTTCAATCGAGGTGGCGCTGCGCAACTCGGAGTACTTCGTCCTGCTGGCGTCTCCGGCGGCGGCCAATTCGCCGTGGGTGCGGCGCGAGATCGAGGCGTTTCTCGAATCGAACGCGGCCGACCGGCTGATTATCGTCCTGGCGTCGGGATCGTTGGTCTGGCTGAACGGCCTGCAAGGAGTGGATTGGGAGCGCACGACGGCGTTGCCCAGAGACCTTCCCGCCCGGACGTTCGCGCGCGAGCCGAAGTACGTGGATCTGAGCTGGGCGGCGGATGCCCAACGGCTGGACACCGCCAACCCGCGGTTCCGCGCCGAGATCGCGCGGCTGGTGGCCGGATCTTCCGGGCAATCGCTGGACCACCTGATCAGTGAAGACGTGCAAAAATTCCGCGCCTTCCGGCGGCGGCACATGTTGGGGAACGCCGTGCGCGCCGGGCTGGCATTCGGCTGCGCGCCGCTCTTTTACTTGCTGGCTCCGGACGTGGCCCTGAGCCTGCGCAGTTTTCCGGCGGTCCTCACGGCGAGGCACGCCTGGGCGGCACCGCTCTACGACATGGCCAACTATCAGCCATATTTCCCGTTCGGTGAGGCGCTGCTAGCCCTGGGCTTCGTCGCCGCGCTAGCAGCCGGCGCCGGCGTGCGCGGGGCCATCGGGTTCGCGCTCGGGTATTTCCTTCTAGCGCCGTTGCACACCTTCTCGGCCCTGCGCACGTACGGCGACGACCCTTTCGAACGCTTGATCGTGTGTCTGGCGTCCGCCGTTTCGTTCGTCGTGGCGGGCGCGCTGGGAGGCGCTTTCTCGAAGCGCATTTCGTGGCGCGCAGCTGCGCTCACGTTCGGGGCGGGAGGGGTGATCGCCGCAGTTCTACGCTTCGAGTACCCCGCCGTCAGGGAATGGACGCACTTCCCCCTCCTCTCGACCGAACTGCCTTTTGCTGTCCTGCGTGGGCCTTGGACGCCCGACCGCCTACGAATCGCGGTGGCTTCGCTGAGACCGGACGATCTGTTCGCGCTGTGGTTTTCGTTTTCGTTCCAGTTTCCGCTCGTGGTGGCGGGGTGCGTTTCCGGGTTGCTGCTGGGATGGCGGATGGGGGTGGCGGATATGCCGGACTTTACGCCTCGGCCGGCGCGGCGAAGGTGGATCCGAGGGAGTTGGTTTGCCCTATCGGCGCTGCTGGTGTGTTTGTCCGGGATTGTGGTCGCGGCGGTGACGATCAACGGCCGCCGGCAGCTGGCCGCTGCCCGGGCGGAGTTCCTGGATCTGGCCGGGACACGGCTGATGGAAGCGAGTTGCAACGGCGAATATGACGTCCGCAATTTTCGCTTGGTGCTGGAGGTCCGCGACATCCTACGCCGGAGCGGTCCGGCGGACCTCAGCAAACGGCTGGAGCGCCACGCTAAGGAATGCGAGAACGTCTGGGCGTTGATCCAGCCCCACGATTGGGACTTCGCCTGGGAGACGGTTACCCCGGCGCTTCCGGACCCCGAAATGAGGGCGTTGTTGGCCGACACGCGCCATGAGCTTGGCGCCGGGGAACGGGCCGAGCGCCTTCCGGATTTGGCCAAAGCCTGGCGGCGCCTCGGGGATAGCGCAGGCGAGAAGCAGATAGTCCAGGAGATGAAGGAGGCGGCGCGCGGGCTGCCCCTGAAGCCCCTGGGGTTGCGTGTCCGCTACGCCGAAGCGTTCTGGCGAGGGGGCGAGATGGACGCGGCGCGCGCGGTGATCGCGCCTGTCGTGCGCGAGCCCAAGGGTGGACAGGCGCCGCATTTCGTAAACGAGGTTCTGAACCAGGTGGACGGCATCACCCTTTGGAGGACGGGCATCTGGCAGACGCTGCCTGCGTGGCGTGAGCGGCTGGATGTTCATCTTGGTGTGCTTGCCGCGATGGCCGCGGACCGCGCCCAGCCCGAGCAGATCCGGCAAGTGTGCACGGCGCAAAGCGTCAGCGGAGAAAAGCTGGCGCGGTTCGGTCTGGAGCTAGCCATGGACGGCTCGTTTAAGGAGGCGAACGGCGCGCTGGATGTGATAGAGATCTGCAGCGTGCCGTTGAATGAACGGGGAGCACTTCCGGACTCCTTCGGTGTTGCGTCCACGCTGGCACTGGCCTTGCAGAACGCCGTCGCGGCGCAAGACAGCGCCGGGGTGAAGGCGTATGCGGCACGGATCCACCGCGTGGTAGAGGCGAACCGCGAGGAGGACGGGCGCTTTCGCGACGAGGTGGGGACACCTGCGGCTTGCGCGCTGGCGGCCGCCGGCGAAACGGGCGCCGCGCTCGAGATCGCCATCAAGGTTCACTACGGAACTCCGGAGCCGGCTCCCGACGCGATTCTGTGCGTCGCCCAGGCCGAGCGGCTGGCCGGGCGCAAAGATCGGGCGCTCGCCGACTTGCGCCTCGCCTGGACATCCATCTCTCACGACTCGCGATACAACCCGATCACGGAACGGCAGAGAAAAGGCGTCGGGCTCGAGCTCGCGCGCTTGGGCGAGACGGTCAGCGCGCGGACTCTGGCGCGGGAGTGCGATGAGCCGCTCGATCGCCTGAAGGTCCTGGCGGCGATTCTAGAGCAATCGCGATAAGGCGGCGGGAGATGCTCAGCCGGGCCCGCCGTCTTGGCCAGGTCTATCGCTCTACCGAGCACCTTCGAAGCATCCTGGCGAATGCAGACACTCTGACTGCTCGGGCGCTTCTGACTGCTCTTGCCTCTTTCAAGAAAGGGTTGGACCGTGTCCACCAATGGTACGTTGAGTTGGCAAGTGTCCTGTTACAGGAAGATGGCCAAGCTTCTAAAGCAGGTGCGGGCGCTCAGTGAGTGTTGTGTAAGCAAAAACGGCCAGCGTGGACGATTTATCCATGCCGAAAGCGCTGAGATATTGAGTTTTGATTGGGTTTTGGTGACTGAACGTCGTCTTGACTATTACGGAGATATTCAAGTCGACCGCTACTTTAAGCCGGCAAGTATTTGCATTGAAGTACGTAAAACAGCACGTCAAGTGTTGGCTGACATTGGCATCAGCCGTCGCCAGCACATGTCCCTCGCCGTGAAGTCGAATTGGGCCAAGCACTCGTCCACCAGAATTTTCATTTCCAACTGACGCGACGGGTCCCACCGACCACACGAAAATAGTGCTGGTGGCGACCGACATGCCGCTCCGCGGACCGCGAACGCCGAGCAATGTGAAGCAACTGGAAGTCTAAGCGGGAAGTTTCTTCGTTCTGCTGGCGATTGCGCTGAATCACACCGCTGCGATCCCTCTGGCAAAACGGATATTCTTCAATGCCGCTGAACCCATAGGCTGTCGAGTTTCCGTCGAGTCCTGACTGAGGGCGTAACCGGAATGTGGGCCCAGAAGGCCCGATCGAGGAAGCGAGGCGCGCACCACCTCGTCCGACTTCTGCTCGCCCCGGAGATCCTCATCGCGATCTTCCTGCTTGTGAACCCTTCGGATGGTGTCGCTGACCCACTTTCGCCCTCGAAAAAGCCGCGCGAATTATCTGTCGCTTCCGTCGCAGGTCCAAAGCTACTCAAAACCTCACCAACCTACCTATTCTCACCTTGAGCCTGGGCTAGATACGGAATCGCGGACGAGGACGCGAGAAGCTTGCCAAGCTTGCGCATTTGCTCCAATGTACTGTCTTGCATCCACTGACTAGGTTTTGGTTCCACAGCGAACGCAGAATCTAAGCTCTCCTTCGATTTTGCTGCATCTCCCAAACCAAGCCAAGCCTCCGCCATTGTGGCCCGAATCCAATAGTCCTCTTGATCTAGGACCTTATGCCCTGAGTGCAACAGAGAGTTACATATTGCAAGGACTCTCTTGCGTGTCCGTTGTGCAAGCACGAAATCGGCGATCGATTCAGGTACATTCGACACGGCAGCACGCTCGTTGAACAGATAGGCCAGATTGATGCCATTGTAATAATCGTTCTTCAGATAAAAACCCTTTTCATAGGCAAAGATTGAGATGTCCAAGTAGGATCGGTCGCCAGCTATTTCCCATAGTTTTTTGTGTACAGCACCCCATAATCCAAGTGTTTCAGTGTCGGTTGAGATCTCTGGGTTGAGTTCGGTCAAAATCGCGCGAGCGTCCTTTAGCGCCTCCGTGGGACTCGGGAGCTTGCATTTGTACGTGGCCAGAGCCAAATTCTGAGATACATAAGGATCGTTTGGCAGCATCCCTTTCACCACCGCCAATAACGATCTCGCCGTCAAGAAGTCGCCCTTTTCGAGTGCCGTTTGCACCTGTGTCATCAAGGTGCTGACTGTTGCGGTATTTGTGGAGTCCTGGCCAGCTGGCTGACTGGCAGGCCGTCCATCTACGATTCCCGCTACTGCGGACTTCCAGGCGGCTTCTTTCGCCCCTCGCACAGGCGGGCGCAAATCTTTCAGGAATGTGTATACCGGGCTGTCATCCGTGGGCTTGCTGGCAATCGTTTGAATCGCCTCCTTCAGAGCAGCCTTCATGCGCATCACCTCACCGAAGTCGATGCCATCGCCCAGGTGCTGGTACTTGCGGATTGCGATGTGGTTCACATCGAACGGAAAAACCATCTTGTCTTCAGCGATGGTTATTGTAGTGTAAGGACGCAATGCGTGTCTTACTCCCAATTCGTAAAAGGCGTTGCAGTTCGAGGTCGAGACATCGGCGACAACCACGTCCGCAGTCAGTAATTGTTCATACATCGGCATGTCTATCGTTCCCGAGTGGATAATTTCATCCGCTCGAACGCATTCCAGTCCTGCTTCCACAGCAGCAGGTTTGATAATGTACTGATACGACTTGTCTAAGTCGATGACACGTCCCGTTGGGTAGTCCGTCTTCTTACCGAAGCCCATCACCACGAAGCAGACCTGCTTTTCGCCCATACCGGCCTCCCGACCGAACGCCAGTTCTGCGAAAAAAGTCCGCACACACTGAAATCGTTGCGTTTACGGACTCGCGACCGGCAGTCTTTCCAAACCATGGTCACCTTCTTTTATTCTCCGCCAGATTGTTTTCCGAACCCGCGCCCTTCTGCAAGCACAGATTCTTGCCTTCCGTCATCTGGTACAGTGCAGCAAAAGTGCAGCGGGCGAATTAGAGAATTGCGCTAAGCTGTTGGAAATACTGACCGGAGACGTGGCTGAGTGGTTTAAAGCACCGGTTTGCTAAACCCACCTGCCCTGTTTGCACTCGCTAATTTTCACGTGTTTTCAGTGCTTTACGCTGCTCTCAGTTGCGCCGCGATAGCCTCATTTGCAGGTTACAGTGAACCGAGAGTGCACCCGACCACGTTTTGTTTCGGTAGTCTCGACCCTCTGCCGCCTCTGCCTTTGTAATCGTCTTTGTCTCGGGTTACATTTTAGATGGCGCGATACGCGCCATTGACAGGTTCTTGACCGCGGAGTAGAGTCCTGCCGCGCTCGAACTCCTGATTCCCACCCTTCAGCGGGCGTTTTCTCCCTTCAAAGGAAATGGTCGGTCCCGAACCATGAAATCCCTTGGTTGCTATGCGTCTCGCACTCTCTTCGTTTTGTCCCTGCAAAGCGCAATGTTCCAATCCGGCAATCGTTTGTTGGCCGCCAGCCCTGCGCAACAAACGCAGTCCACGGCAGCCACAAATGAAACTCCAATTCAAAGCCGGGCGGGCGCAGCTCTAACTTTGCAGTCCAATCCTTTGCCTCAGCCTGCCACCGGCATTGCCGCGGCCGACTTCGATATCGACGGCAAACCCGATCTCGCCGTGGTCGATTCTTTTGGAGTCTCTATTTTTCTCTCCGACGGCGAGGGAAATTTCCATACCAGAGCAAGCTACATCCTTCCCGACTCTGTTTCCGTTGCCGCCGCGGACTTCAACCGCGACGGCCGCATGGATCTCGCAATCACGCGTGCTGATGGCGTTGTCACCATCCTCCTGGGAAACGGTGATGGCACGTTTCAGCCTCCCGTGGACTACGCCGCAGGCGTTGGCCCGCAAGGCCTGGTGGTCGGCGATTTCAATCGCGACGGAATCCCCGACTTGGCGGTCGCAAACACCGCCTCGCCCGCTGGAAACTCTGCCGGAGGGGCCGTATCCATCCTTCTCGGAAACGGAGACGGTACTTTTCGTCCGGTGCGGCGCCTCCCGGTCGCGTCTGGAGCATTCTCGGTCGCAGCGACTGATTTCGGGGGCAGTGGTTATCTCGGCTTGATCGTCGCCACATCGGGGCCTTTTGGCGCGGTCTCCGTACTCCGTGGCAATGGAGACGGCACCTTTCAGCCTCCGGAAGATCTTCGCACCAGTTCCGATCCTCATGCACAGGCGCGCGCCGTGCGCGTCGCAGATCTCAACGGCGATGGCATTGCGGATCTGGTCGTAGTCAACAGCATTCCCACGGACTCCGGCGCAAACGCGGAAATCTCCGTTCTTCTCGGGTCAACGTCTGACTCCTGGCAATCGCCGATAGTCTATAAGACAGGGTTCACTCCCGCTGGCACCGCCAACGTGCCGCTACAGCTTCTGCTCGTAGATCTCGACGCGGATGGCACGCTGGATCTGGTCAGCATGGGAAATCAAATTTCCGTGCAATTCGGAAATGGCGATGGCACTTTCAGTTCTCCTGTTTTCTATCCCGTCTCCGAAGTTGCTGCTGGCGCAGCCCTCGATCTCGACGACGATGGCCTTCCAGATCTGGTCGCCGTAGGCCGAGCGATGACCATCCTTCGCAACTCGCCTATTGCTTTACTCACTTCTCCGGCCACCGTCTTTCCGTCCACGCAGATTCACACTAGCAGTTCGCCGCTCACCGCGAAGCTCCGCAACCCCAACCACGTTCCTCTGAAGTTGTCGGGAGTGCAACTCACGGGTGACTTTTCCCAAACCAACGGTTGCGCCAACGAGCTCCCGCCTGGTTCCCAATGCAGCATCGCCGTCACGTTTCTTCCTCAAGCGAGGGGCCTCCGCACCGGCACCCTCTCCGTGCTCGACGCTGCTGGCCATCTTGCAGCCATCCTCGATTTCACCGGCGAGGCCGTCACGCAGGGCCCTGCCGTTACGCTTTTACCCGCCTCACTCACTTTCACCGGAGTTCGCGTAGCCACCCAGGCGACACAAACCGCGCAGTTGACCAACACAGGCACGGCCCCGCTTTCCATCAATTCCATCGCCCCTACTGGCGGCGGCCAATTTTCAGTCGCCAGCAACTGCGGCACGAGTCTCGCCGCGAACGCGAGTTGCACTCTCACGGTCACTTTTTCTCCGAGCTTTCCGGAAACGCAAACTGCCGCCATCTCCATCACTGACGACGCTCCAGGCAGCCCGCAAGTTCTCACCTTGACCGGAAGCGGCGAGTCTCTGGCCTTCTCGAAGACGAATTTGAACTTCCAGCCCGTCCTCGTCGGACAGACAAGCGCTTCCCTTCAAACTGTCACTCTCTTTAACGTGGGTCCGGGTGTCGTCACGTTCACGGCGATCGCCATCGCCGGAGCCAACGCCTCTGATTTTCAGTGGTTGCCCAACAGCGGACCGCAACCCAGTTGTCCGGTTCCTGGCGTGCTGCGCGCGGGGGATCGTTGCTTCTTCAGCATTTCCTTCACTCCAAGCGCCATCGGCCTGCGCAGCGCAACCCTGAGTGTCAGCGATGACCGCGATCCTTTTCCCGCGACCATTCCCATAACCGGTACCGGCAAGCCGAAAGGCCCCATCGTCATGTTCTCCGCTCCTTCGATTTCTTTTGGAGCGGTCCCAGTCGGCAGCAGCAAAAGTCAGTTCTTGAACATGACCAACTCCGGCGACACGCCGCTCTCGATCGCCTCCATTCAACCCCCTGCGGAGTTTGCAGAGTTTACCCAGACTAACAACTGCGGCACCGGTCTCGCTGCCGGCGCCACCTGCCAGTTCACCGTCACCTTCTCGCCAAACTGCTGTGGCGCCCAGTCCGGGGCACTCACCGTCACTGACAACGCACCCGGCAACCCGCAGTCCGTTGCTCTAGACGGCGTTGCGGAAAACATCGTCTTTTCGAAGACCAGCCTGGTTTTTCCGGCGACGCCCGTTGGTCAGACCAGCGCCACCCGGAGCGTCTCTCTATTCAGCCTGTCCGGCAATGCGCTCGTCATCGGCTCGCTCACGGGGCCGAACGCGGCCGATTTTCAGGTAATTTCGATGAGTTGCGGGATTTTTGGCTTGAACACCCCGGAAATCCGACGCGGCGACCCGTGCATCATTCAACTTACTTTCACACCATCGGCTAAAGGAACACGCACGGCACAACTGGTCTTCATGAACGAGAACCCGGCCAGCGGCCCCAGCGCTATCTTGCCGCTCTCCGCCGATGGAATATAAAACTTTGTGCAAATGCTATTGGTCGAAGGATAGCGAGAAGTAACATGCTTGGTCTCTCCTCGATTTCCACTTTCGCCCGTACCGTTAAAACTTCAATTGTCTGTAATGTCCGTCGTTCTCGACATCGCCGTTATAGCGCGCTTCCGGAACGTAGTATGGCCCACTGAAGCAGCTTGAACTTGTATATGGCGCCGGCGCGGAATTGATTCGGATGTCGCGCGCCGTTTCTGACTTTGGTCTCTATCGAACGATGCTACGAACTTGATTACGAATGGCGGAGTCTGCTGATCGAGGATGGGTGGTCGGCAAACAAGAAGTAATTCGGTTCCTTCCAGTTTATGCCCGTGAGTCGAGAGGAATAAGCGGAAATCCGCAATTTAGTTCCCACGCTTGGACTGTGGCTTCGGCGGGGTTTTAGGATTTCACTTCTCGGAATAGATGACGTTCCCGCTTCGGATGGTGAAGCGCACCTTGGAGAACGCCGTGACGTCCTGGGCAGGATCGGCGCTTAGGATCACCAGATCGGCCTTCATGTCCTTCGCGATGCGGCCGGTACGGTCAGAATCTCCAAACTTTCGCGCCGGATTTGTCGTGAGAGACGCGAGAATTTGCTTATAGTTCATGCCGGCCTGCGACATGAGAGTGAATTCCAGCGTCGTGTCGTAGTGGTCGGTGTAGCCGATATCCGTTCCAAACAGAATATCGCCACCCGCCCCTGAGTAAGCTCGGAGTTGGTCAACCATTTGGGCGATCCAAGCCGTGCGTTGCTGGTCGGGGATGTTTTGCTTGCGCCCCTCGACATCGAACAAGGTTAAGGTTGGGATCAAACTCAGGTTCGCACGCTTCAGTTGCTGGGTGAATTCAGGAGTCCATGGCGGCGATTGGGGCAATGTATGGGCCAGTACGTCAACGCCACTGTCGATGGCAACACGCACGCCATCTACATTCGTGGGATGGGCAAAGACCGGCATATGGTGACGATGTGCCTCGTCGACCGCAGCCTTGGCAGTGGCTAACGGCAGGAGGGCTACTTCTCCGTGTCCCTGGTCGGAACCGGCAAACAATTTGATTCCATCTGCACCTTTCCTAGCATGATCACGCACCAGAGCAATCGCCTGTTCCGGGGTCTGCGTGTTCTCGATATGGATATGATTTTGGCGGAGAAAATCACGAACATACCCCGGCTCAATCGTCCAGATCGGCTCTCCGACCGTGAAAATGCGTGGGCCGCGGAGTTCCCCGCTTTCGATGCGGCGGCGCAGTGCGAGAGTATTGTCCAGCACGGAGGCGATGTCGAACACGGTGGTGAAGCCCCACCGGTTGAACATCGTGTCCAGTTCTTGATCAAGCTCCTTTACGCTGGAGTCTTGTACGTGAAGAAGAGCGGGAGGGAGGATGTGGACGTGACTGTTCCAGAAGCCTGCCGTAACGACAAGTCCTTTACAGTCGATGACTGTCGCCGAGCGCAGGATTTTGATCGTCGAGCTGGGACCAACGGAGAGAATCAGGCCGTCGCGCATCACGATCGATCCGTTTTCGATCGGTGGATCGGTGGGCGAGGGATAAATCTTTGCGCCGACCAAGACGAAGTCGGAAGCGCGGCTGAAGTCACACGCAAGAAGTACGCACAGAAAGAGAAGAGCTAGAGTGAAGCGCATTCGCATACTTGCAATATACGCCCTCAGCAGGGAAATTGTTCCGAAGCACTTCCGGCTCAGAACCGCCTGTAGGGTGAAAAGAGGCTCCGGGCGGGTCGTCGGCAACTCTTAACTAATCACGTTACGTCAGAGTTGCTCCTCACCCGCTCCAAATGCTTGGCGAGGCATCTTAACTCCCAACTTCCACCGGGTCGGCAAACCTTGCCCTACCGGATTATGGAAGGGTGCCCGTCACCCGCCCAGGACGCTCAATTACCAGCGGACTCGTCGATGAACGCGGCTTGCCCCTAAAGCGGTCGAGTGTAAAAAGATTCTTATTCGGCGCGCAGCGCTTCCGACGGAGATATCCTGCTTGCCCGCAGAGCGGGAATGAATGCTGCGACAAGCGTTGAAAAGCTGAGTGTCAGGATGGCCAGGAGAGTCGCCGCGGGGTCATACGGACTCAATCCGTACAGTTGGCTGCCCAGAAATTTGCCCACTGCCAAAGCCAGCGGAAATCCAACAGCCAAACCGACAGCTACCAGGGCAAACGCTCTCCGGGCTACAAGGGCCGCCACCTGCGCGGGAGTAGCGCCGAGCGCCAAGCACACCCCAATCTCGGCTGTGCGTTGTCCCACGTTGTAGGAAGTAACTCCATAGAGCCCGATGGAAGCAAGGACAAGCGAAAGCATTCCAAAGAAGGATGACAATTTTGCTATCAGGCGCTGTTGCCGGAACTGATTGGATACTTGCTCACCCAGCGTTCCAATCGACTCGATCGGAAGGCGAGGATCTACCGAGATTATTGCCTGGCGAATTTCGCCAGCGGATACAGTGGCGCCAGGCCGTGCCACAACGATGA
>Ga0210383_10003312_pt1 | contig 14451 bp, 12 predicted proteins | sample IncBWC14OmetaG_FD_160072 | JGI IMG/M metagenome (GOLD analysis project Ga0210383, IMG submission 160072) | Forest soil microbial communities from Barre Woods Harvard Forest LTER site, Petersham, Massachusetts, United States - Inc-BW-C-14-O ...
GGGCTCAACGGCTTATGACTGGGTTTGATTATTGGAGCACTGCCAACCGGACCCACGGCGGCTTCGGCTCGCACCATTGATTTCCCGTTGCACTCAAGATCGCTATCAAGCGATAGCCATCCTCGGTGGAGTTGTCGAACAGGATCGAGTGATCTGCACCTTTTATCGCGATGGGAAGTTTGTCGAGACTACGTCGGTAGCGTCGACGACTGGGCTTGAGGCGGAATAAGCTGGCTTGGGTAGGGCTGAGGCCAGGTTCTTCCTGCGAATTTTGTGATATTTCGAGCGATGGCGGGTAGGGGTCTTCGACTCCGTAGCTTCCTCGCTTCGCGGAGGAAGCTACTTCGCTCCAAGATGACAGTTGGCGTGAAGGCATCCCCTGATACTAATCGAGAGTTTTTGTGCAGCGCGTGGGCCTACCTCTTCGAATCTCTCCGGCAAGGGCAGTGAGCTACACGGAGTGCAGGGATCCTTCGTTGGGGGTCCTTGGCTTTGCCAAGGATTCCGCGGCCTCAGGCGCTTCCCAAAACCAAAGCGTCAACGCTCCGTACGCCCTTGACATGCCGGCGTTGTTATAGACGGAATGACAATGTTGTTTGGGTTGTTTTTCTCTCGGGCTGCGTTTCTTCTTCTTGCAACAATTATTGTCATCCCGGGGCCGTCCTTGGCGTGAGGGATCTGCTGGTTCGTGCTGCGGGCGAAAGCAGATTCCGCGCTCCGCTCGGAAAGACAAATTTAGGGTATCGTCCTCGCTTCGCTCGGAATGGCAAAATTATTTTCGAATGAAAAATTTAGGACTTAGTCGGCTTGGGCTGTAGCCGGTTGGGCCAGGTTTTGGCGGTGAGGTTGTGCGTGGAGCCATTTGCGGATTTCTGGGAGGGCGGCTCTGGTGGCGATTTCTCCGGCTTTCACCAGGGCTGCGCTGTGTTCGAAGGCGTCGTATTTGTAGCCGTTGACGTCAGGCTCGACGATGAGGTCGGCGGCGGGCTTCCACTGATTGCTGTTCATCTCCTGGGCGATGGCGAAGCATTGGCCGATCACGTCGAATAAATGGCGTGGGCCATCCTTTCCGGCCCATTTGCCTTTCAAATGCACGGCAAGGACTCGATCGGCTCCCATTTGGCGGAGCGGCCTGGTGGGGACGGGGTGCGAGAGCATCCCGTCGATGAGCAGTCGCCCGCGAATTTTTACCGGGAGAAACATTCCGGGATAGGCGCAGCTGGCGCGGACTGGATCGACTAACGGGCCGGAGTGAAACAGCACGCCTTCGCCGGTCGAGAAATCGGTTGCGGTGACGGCGAGAGGGATGCGCAGCTCTTCGAAGGTTTTTACTTTGAGCAGATGATTGAGGAATCCGATCATGCGCTGGTTGCTGGCGAAGCCGTAGCGGGAGAGCGTCCAACTGGCAATGTGTTTGAAGCGGACGCGGGCGGCTACTTGTTCGAGTTCGTCGGCAGAAATTCCGCTGCAGTAGGCGGCGCCGATCAGTGCGCCGACACTGGTGCCAGCGATATAGCTAATGGGAATGTTTTCTTCTTCGAGAACTTTCAGGACGCCGACGTGGGCGATGCCACGGGCGAAGCCTCCGCCAAGGGCCAAGCCGATGCCGACGCTGGGGCAACGTGCTCCGGGGCCCGAGGGCTGCCCGGAAAGGCCGCGTCCGAAGGCCTGCACGGAACGAATAATCTTGTCCAGACTCTTCACGGGGACCTCACACCATTCCCGGTCTTGCCCGGCGATTCTTTAGCTGGCAAATGAGATGCCAGTTCAGGAGTTATCGTTTCATGGCGCGGCACGCCGCGCCAGATTACGGGGGCGAGTTACGCGAGGTTACCAGTCACAGTGACTAAGTCCTGTGTTTCTGATAGCTTGGGGCATATGATTCGGGAAATTTCGGCTGGCGGGGTGGTGGTAAGGCGCGGGCCGGACGGATGGCAACTGGCCGTGATTGAGCCCCAAAAGGAACCTGCCGAAACCGCTCCGGTAGCGGGAAAGAAGAAAACATCGCAAAAAATGTTATTGGCGCTGCCCAAGGGGTTGGTCGATCCGGGGGAAAAGGCGGAGCAGACTGCGGTGCGCGAGGTGGAGGAAGAGACCGGGCTGACTGCGATTCCGGTGACGAAACTGGCGGATATCAAATACGCCTATGTGCGCACGTGGGGCGGGAGAGAGCGGGTTTTCAAGATTGTGAGTTTTTACCTTTTCCTCTACCAGGCGGGCGAGATTGATGACATCGAGCCGGAGATGCGGATCGAAGTGAAGCGGGCGCTGTGGATTCCACTGGAGGATGCTGTGCGGAAACTGGCGTATCGCGGGGAGAAGGATGTGGTTGGCCGGGCACAGGTTTACGTGAAGGGACATCCGGAATTGGGAGGGTCTTCCGCAGGGTTGCCCATCACATGAAGGTGTGACGTGTGACCTTGACGCAGGTGCAGGTGAAGTCTATCTTGGGACCAACTTGATTGAGGCGCGTGCCGCTGCCATCCTCACCCCACATCCAATGCGGCACGCGCCTGCGGTTTTTGCAGCTTTTCCTTCCGCGGCGGTCCTGGTGGTAAAAACGATATAGCGACGAATACACTGCTTGAGCACAGGGATCTTCTCTTTGTGTGGCAAAGCAGAAACGTTGCAAGCAACGTTTCTACAATGTGTGTCAAAACGTAGCTTGCTTCATTTCCGCGAGACATCTAGCCTTCAGGATTGGAGTGCTCGATTGATGAAACGAATTCATAAAGTTGCCGTTCTCGGTGCTGGAACCATGGGCGCACGGATTGCGGCGCAGTTTGCGAATGCGGGGGTTCCGAGCTACCTGCTGGACATTGTTCCGCCGGATGCGGATGGTGCGGCGCGGAACAAGATTGCCGCGGCGGGGCTGGAGGCGGCAAAGAAATCCAAGCCGGCAGCGTTCATGGAAGCGTCGTTGGCTCGGCTAGTCACGATTGGCAACTTTGAAGATGATCTGAAGCGGCTGACTGAGGTCGATTGGATTATCGAAGCGGTGGTCGAGAACCTTGATATCAAGCGCGCTCTGTTGAGAAAAGTCGAAGCTGTTCGCAAGCCGGGAACGATTGTGACGACCAACACCAGCGGGCTTCCGGTGGGAAAGATTGTGGAGGGATTTTCCGGGGAGTTTCGGCGGTCGTGGTTTGGGACGCACTTTTTTAATCCGCCGCGATATATGCGGCTGCTGGAAATTATTCCTACTCCGGATTCCGATCGAGCTCTGATCGACGCAGTGGCGTGGTTTTGTGACGTTCATCTGGGAAAAGGAATTGTGCTCGCCAAAGACACACCGAATTTTATTGGCAATCGTATTGGGACGTTTTCGGTGTTGAACGTCATGCGGCTGATGCAGGAGATGGATCTGAGCATTGAAGATGTGGATGCACTGACTGGGCAGGCGGTGGGATGGCCGCGGTCGGCGACGTTTCGCACGATTGATTTGGTGGGGCTGGATATTTTGGGGCATGTGGTTGCGAATATGGCCGAGGGGGCGGACGGCCATCACCACAATAATTCCTTGCCGGAGTTTTATCGGCAGATGCTGGAGCGGAAATGGTTGGGCGATAAAACCAAGGGCGGGTTTTACAAGAAGGTGAAAGGCGCTGGCGAGGAAGACGAGCGGCTGGCGTTGGATTGGAAGACGCTGGAGTATCGTCCGCGACAGAAGCCGAAATTTCCTGCTCTGGATATGGCCAAAAATGTTGAGCAGACCGGGGCGCGGGTTCGGATGTTGCTGGGACTCAATGGCGGGGCTCCGCAGAAGAACGATCGGGCTGGGGCATTTCTGTGGGCGGCTTTGTCCGATTTGTGGAACTACTCGGCTGATCGCATTCCGGAGATTTCGGATTCGATCGTGGAGATCGATCGGGCGATGCGGTTGGGTTTCAATTGGGAGTTGGGGCCATTTGAACTTTGGGATGCGGCGGGAGTTGAGGCGACCGTCGAGCGCATGAAGAGAGAAAATCGTCCGGTGGCGGCGAATGTCGAGCAGTTGCTGGCTTCGGGGAAGAAGGCGTGGTATTTGGATGATCCGAAAGCGGCGTCGGGGCGAGAGTATTTCGATTTCGGTACGGTGGGTTATAAGGCGGTAGAGGTTCCATCCGGTTTCTGGTCGGTTGAGGTTGCGAGGAAATCGAATGGGGTGGTGAAGAAGAATTCGGGGGCTTCGTTGGTTGATGTTGGGGATGGCGTGGGGTGCATCGAGTTCCATTCCAAGATGAACACGATCGGCAGCGACATCGTGCAGCTGATTTCGCAGACTTTAAAAGCGGGCGGGCCGGGCGATGGATTCGAGGCGTTCGTCATCACGAATGACGCTACGAATTTTTCCGTGGGCGCGAATCTTATGCTGCTGCTGATGTCGATCCAGGAAGAAGAGTGGGACGATGTTGATCTTGCGATTCGCAGTTTTCAGGGGATGACGCAGGCGATCAAGTTCTCTCCCAAGCCGGTGGTGGTGGCGCCGTTTGGGTTGACATTGGGCGGAGGGACGGAGATCTCGTTGCACGCTCCGGCGCTTCAGCCGCACGCGGAGCTGTACATGGGATTGGTCGAAGTTGGCGTCGGCTTGCTGCCGGGAGCTGGAGGTTGTAAAGAGATGCTGCTGAGGGCGATCGACAGCGCGGAGTCGATTCGGCCTGGAGGACGCGGCGAGTCGGTCGAATTGATGGAAGCGATGAAGAAGATCTTTGAGACGATCGCGACGGCTAAAGTTGCGACGTCGGCACATGAGGCTCGCGGGCTTGGCTTTCTGAGAGATTCGGACAGCATCAGCATGAACCGAGAGCGCGTTCTGAGTGATGCAAAATCGCGGGCACTGGAGATGGTTCGCGCGGGATACGAGCCTCCGCAGCCGCGCACTGACATTCCCGCTCCTGGAGAGAATATTCTGGCGGCGCTCAAGATGGGCATCCACTTAATGAGGCAGGGAGAATACATCACCGAATACGAAGTGAAGCTGGCTACGAAGATCGCCGAAGTCCTTTGCGGCGGAAATGTCACGGCAGGAACGCTGGTGAGTGAGCAATACATTCTCGATTTGGAGCGTGAAGGATTCAAGTCGCTCTGCGGAGAAAAGAAGACCCAGGAGCGAATTCAGTTCACGCTGAAGACGGGGAAGACGTTGCGGAATTGAAAGAACGGAGCGGCCATTAATAACGAACTCGATGCGAAAAAACCCGGGTTTGTCTTTGGTAAGCGGCCAGTGATCAGACGGATGCAGCATGCGCAAACTTGCGCACTACCGGTTGGGGTGCCTGTCTCGCTCGCCAAAGGTCGAACTGGGACTGCATGTTTATCCATAGCTCCGGGGAAGTGCCCAGTGCTGCAGCTAGCCGGAGGGCCATGGCGGCTGAGATCCCAGACTTACCGTTCAGCACACGTGATAAAGTCACCCGCGTAACTCGCAAGTTCGCGGCTGCCGTGGATACGGAGGTTTCTCCCAAATATTCGCGGAGTACCAGACCGGGATGAGGCGGATTGTGCATGCCCATAGGGTAACCTCCTAGTGATAGTCCTGATAATCGACGAGAACTGCGTCCTCGCCTTCGAACTTAAACGTCAGACGCCAGTTTCCGCCGACGCTCACCGCCCAGTGATCTTTAAACTGTCCGGCTAGAGGATAAAGTCTCCATCCCGGGGCGTTCATGTCGCCCGGCTGTTTGGCATTGTCCAGAGCAAACAGTTGCAGACGAAGCTTGCCCGCGTGCTTCGGCTGAATACCAGCTTTCAATCCAGTGCGGAAGAATTTCTCCACGCCCCGGTGGCGGAAGCTCTCGATCACTCGTATAGTGTAACGCTACATGTTACGATAGTCAATCTTGAAAGTTAACATCAACCCGCTGGCCTGTTGATCATTCACTCGGAAATCATCGGTCGACGATTAGAATGATGCGAGGAGTTCTTATGCGTGAAGTTGTTATCGCTTCTTCTGTCCGCACGCCGGTGGGACGCGCCTTCAAAGGCACGCTGCGAGCAACCCGCCCCGATGAACTTGCCGCGATCGCGATTAAAGGCGCGCTCGAACGCGTGCCTCAAGTGGACCCCAAAGAAATCGAAGATGTCATTCTGGGCTGCGCCATGCCTGAAGCGGAGCAAGGCATGAACGTCGCCCGCATTGCATCGTTGCGCGCAGGCCTGCCGGTCGAAGTCTCGGCGCTGACCATCAACCGCTTCTGTTCTTCCGGCCTGCAGGCGATCGCCATGGCGGCGGAACGCATCATGAGCGGAGGTGCGGAAGTCATCGTGGCCGGTGGCACGGAATCCATGTCGATGATTCCCATGGGCGGGCATAAAATCTCGCCGAATCCCTGGCTGGTCGATCATTATCCCGACGCGTATCTTTCGATGGGCTTGACCGCTGAGAGGCTGGCGCAGCGCTTCCGGATCACCCGCGAGGCTGCGGATGAATTCTCGCTCCGCAGCCATCAAAAAGCGCTGGCCGCGATTCAGGCTGACAAATTCGCGGATGAAATTGTCCCCGTGCCTTTGAGCTTCACCACGCCCAACGGCTCGAAACCGAAGCGGCAAGAGATCGTCTTCAAAATAGATGAAGGCCCGCGAGCCGACACTTCGATCGAGGCGCTCCTCTCGCTGAAGCCTGCGTTCCATGCAAAGGGAAGCGTAACGGCGGGCAATTCTTCGCAGATGTCCGATGGAGCGGCCGCGGCCGTGGTTATGTCCGCGGAACGCGCCAAGCAGTTAGGCATCAAGCCGCTGGCGCGCTACGTGAGCTTCGCCACTGCCGGATACAAACCCGAAGAAATGGGACTCGGGCCAGTATTCGCCATCCCGAAAGCCCTCAAAATGGCTGGACTCAAGCTCGCCGACATCGATGTGATCGAATTGAACGAAGCTTTCGCTACTCAGTCTTTGGCGGTGATCAAAGAGGCCGGTCTTGATCCCGAGCGTGTGAATCCTGATGGCGGAGCGATCGCCCTGGGCCATCCTTTGGGATGTACCGGGGCCAAGCTGACAGCCACGATTATTCGAGAGATGAAAAGGCGCAACGCGAAGTACGGGCTTGTGACTATGTGCGTAGGCGGCGGCATGGGCGCGGCAGGGATTTTCGAAAACTTGTCCTAACCTAGGTACGAAAGGACACGCCCTTCTTCTCACCGCAGCGACACAGAGTCACCGAGATTTATTGATTTTCAACCTATAGAATTGGAAATGTTCTCCGTGCCTCTGTGGTGAGATTGTGTTGAGGTGATTCGATTAAATATGGCTACGACGACGGCAGTTCCGCAGACCAGAATTTCTGGTGGCAGCTTTCTTCTCGAAGAGCGCAAGCCCGACGAAGTTTTCACGCCTGAAGACTTCACCGAACAGCACCTGCTCATCGGCCAGACGGCCGAGGAGTTCGCCGTCAACGAGATCGTGCCCAACATCGAGAAGATGGAGCATAAAGATTTCTCCATCACGCGCGATTTGCTGAAGAAGGCTGGCGAACTCGGGCTCAGTTCCGCTGAGATTCCGGAAGCTTACGGCGGGCTGGAGATGGACAAAGTCACCGCCGCGGTCATCGCCGATCACATTGCCAAGTACGCTGGCTTCGCTACGACCTGGGGCGGGCACACTGGCATTGGCACGCTGCCCATCGTGTATTTTGGCACCGAAGAGCAGAAGAAGAAATATCTGCCCCGGCTGGCTGCGGGAGAGATTGTCGGCGCTTACGCATTGTCGGAAGCTTCTTCCGGTTCCGACGCGCTCAATTGCCGCGCCCGCGCTGAACTTTCGAAAGACGGCAAGCATTACATTCTCAATGGCGAGAAGATGTGGATCACCAATGCCGGATTCGCCGACCTGTTCACCGTCTTCGCTAAAGTCGACGGCGAAAAGTTCACCGCGTTTCTGGTCGAGAAATCTTTTCCCGGATTTTCCATCGGCGCCGAAGAGCACAAGATGGGCATCCGCGGATCGTCCACCTGCCCGATTATTCTGAACGACTGCAAAGTTCCTGTCGAAAACCTGCTCGGCGAAATCGGCAAGGGGCACGTCATCGCCTTCAACATTCTGAACGTGGGCCGGTTCAAGCTGGGCGCGATGTCGGTTGGCGGGGCGCGGATGTCGCTGGAAAGTGCCATCGGCTACGCCAAGCAGCGCAAGGCGTTCGGCAAGGTGATCGCCGACTTCGGCCTGGTTCGCGAAAAACTGGCCAACATGGCTGTCGGCATCTACACCGGCGAAGCTCTGGTCTACCGCACGGTCGGGATGATGGACGTTGCGCTTTCCGAGGTCGACAAGAACGGGGCCGACGCTGCGAAAGAGACCCGAAAGGCCATTGAGGAATACGCCGTCGAGTGCTCCATCATTAAAGTGTGGGGCTCGGAGATGGTCGGCTACGTGGTCGATGAGACGGTCCAGATCTACGGCGGCTACGGCTTCGTCGAAGAGTATTCGGCTGAGAGGTCTTATCGCGATGCCCGCATCAACCGCATCTTCGAAGGCACGAATGAAATCAACCGGCTAATTATTACCGGCTTCCTGCTGAAGCGTGCCATGTCAGGCCAGTTGCCGCTTATGCCGGCGATTAAGAACTTGATGGACGAAGTCCTGTCCGGACCGTCCACGGGTGAAGAATTTGATGGGCCGCTCGCGGAAGAGCGAAAGCTGGTGAGGTCGGCGAAAAAGCTTGGTTTATTTGTGGCGGGCGCGGCCACGCAGAAATACATGCAGGCGATTCAGGATCAGCAGGAAATTATGGGAGCGATTGCCGACATGGTGATCGAAACCTACGCGATGGAGTCGGCTGTGCTACGCGCGCAGAAGATTGTCGAACGCAATGGAGAAAACGCCGCTTCCCTTCCAATTGCGATGACGCGCGTTTATCTCTCGCAGGCGATGGAAAAGATCGAAGCCGCCGCGAAGAAAGTGATTGCCGCCGTGGCTGATGGTGACATGCTGCGCACGCAGTTGGCAATTTTGCGCCGGTTAGCGAAGCACGAGCCTTTCAATACGATCGAGTTGCGGCAGCAGATCGCACAGAGAGTGATCGAGCGGGGAAAGTACACGCTGGCGTAGAGTTCTTCCATGATTGTCATCCCTCGCCACACGTAGTCACGTGGTCTTCAGTTTCTCCATTACGCTCTGGATCAACTCCTTCGCGTCGGTCAAATTCTTCATTACCATCTGAATATCCATCACCGGCTTGCCCGGCCAGCGCTGGCTTTGGCAGTAAACGCCGTGCTGTCCGACCAGCGCCATGGCGTCGGTGATCATGTCCATGGTGACGGCGAGGCGCCCGCGCGGGACGCCCATCATGGTTTCGTAGTGTTCCAGTTCTTCCTGCTTCTCGTCGAATACCGGCATGATCAGATTGTAACGCCGTCAAGCATGGGGCATAATTGCGAATCGCTTTGTTCGAATCCGTGCTGTCCAAATCACGGATGGTTACGTCAAAGCAGGTAGAAACCGGCAATTAGCAGTTGGCACTTGCCACCCAGGGTCATCGTGAGGCCAGTGCTAACTGCTAAGTGCCAATCGCTAAATGCTCACACAGGAGAAAGCCGTGCAAAAGCAAATCGTAGTCTTGACTTCTCTGTTGCTCATCTTCACCGTGCTTGGTGCTTGCCAGGACAAGAAGCCGGCGAGCCCACCCGCGCAGGCGCAATGCAAGTTCTCGGATGGCAAGACCGTCACCATTGCTTATTCCAGCCCAAGAGCGAAGGGTCGCAAGATCTTCGGCGGGCTCGTGCCGTATGGCGAGGTTTGGCGAACCGGCGCCAACGAAGCCACAACTTTTGTGACCACCGCTGACGTGAATGTGGGCGGCAAAGATGTTTCTGCCGGCAACTATACGATCTTTACCGTGCCCAACGCGGACAAATGGACGCTGATCATTAACAAGAAAACCGGAGAGTGGGGCATCCCCTATAAGTATGAGGCAGACGAACTGGCACGGGTGGACATGAAAGTTTCATCGACATCGGCGCCGGTCGAGAACTTCACCATCGCGCTGGCCTCGATGGGCGAAAGCTGCACGCTGAGCATGAGTTGGGAAAATACGCAGGCCTCGATAGGCATCGACGAGAAAAAGTAGAGCGAGACACTTCCGCTGTAGAGACGTAGCTAGCTACGTCTCTACCCGGCGGCGGTGTCGTAAGTACGAATATGTTATTGCGCCGGTTTCCATCGCAGGAGGGGTTTCCGCGCGGCGGCGGTTTCATCTAGCCGCGAAACGCGGGTGGTGTGGGGCGCGGCCAGCACCATCTGCGGATCTTCTTCGACTTCTTCGGAGATCGACTTCATTGCTTCAATGAACAAATCCAATTCTTCTTTCGGCTCGCTCTCGGTGGGCTCGATCATGAGTGCTCCCGGAACGATCAACGGAAACGCTGTCGTATAAGGATGGAAGCCGTAATCGATCAACCGCTTGGCGATGTCCATTGTCTTCACGCCTTTTTTCGCCTGCACTTTATCGCTGAAGACCACTTCGTGCATGGTCGGCGTGGAGTAGGGCAGATCGTAAACGCCTTCGAGTCCTTTACGAATGTAGTTGGCGTTCAACACCGCGTCTTCCGTGGTCTGGCGCAGACCGTCCGGACCATTGGCCAGCGTGTAGGCGAGAGCGCGGACAAACATCCCGAAGTTTCCATAGAAGGCACGCACCCGGCCGACCGTCTGCGGACGGTTGTATTCGAAGCCGAGCGAACCGTCGGGCTTTGTGATGACGATGGGCGTTGGCAAGAACGGCTCGAGGATCTTCTTGATCGCAACTGGACCGGAGCCGGGGCCGCCGCCGCCGTGGGGTGTGGAAAATGTCTTGTGCAGATTCAAATGCATCAAGTCCACGCCGAAATCTCCGGGGCGCACCTTCCCGACCAGCGCATTCATGTTTGCGCCGTCCATATAGAGTAGGCCACCCTTGGCGTGCATGATGTCGGCGATCTTGTGAATCTCCTGCTCAAAGACGCCCAGGGTGTTGGGATTGGTCAACATCAGCGCGGCAACTTCTTCGTTCATCTGTGACGCCAAAGCGGCGACGTCGACCATGCCCTGCGCGTTCGATTTCAGATTCTCGACCGCATAGCCGACCATGGCAGCGGTTGCCGGGTTGGTTCCGTGGGCAGAGTCGGGAATCAAAATCTTCTTGCGCGGCGCGCCTTTCGATTCGTGGTACGCGCGCACCATCAGCAATCCGGTTAGCTCCCCGTGGGCTCCAGCAGCGGGTTGCAACGTAATCGCTTCCATGCCGGTGATTTCGATCAGGCATTCGCTGAGAGTTTGTAGGATGCGCAATGCGCCCTGCGACACTTTCTCTGGCTGATAAGGATGCCCGTTGGCAAGGCCGTCTAAACGCGAGACCACTTCATTCACCCGCGGGTTGTACTTCATGGTGCAGGAACCCAGCGGATACATGCCGAGATCGATGGCGTAGTTCCACGTCGACAGACGGGTGAAGTGGCGTATAATTTCGATCTCGCTGACCTCGGGCATATTGCCTAGATCTTTTCTTTCGCTCGAACGCAGAAGCTTGGACGCGTCGACCTCAGGGACATCGAGCGGAGGCAGCTTCCACGCGGCTTTGCCGGGCGAGGACTTCTCGAAAATTAGCCCTTCATTCTGGTTGATATGGCGAGTAGCTTTGGGAGTGGCGTGCTTCATCGCGCCACCTCCTGCACATCGGCATGATCTTTGGTAGATTTTGCGAGGCGTTCACTTTCGGCGACGGATTCGACCGCGGTATCAATCGTCGTGCGCGTACTCATCTCGGTGCAACACCACAACGCAGCGTTGCCGAGTTCGGGATAAAACTTCTTTAGCGGCAGTCCACCCACAATTTTGTGTTCTAGAAGCCGCCCGTTGATCGCGTAAGGTTCTTCGCCGGTCTGTACCACGAACTCGTTGAAGCGAGGCGCCCCGGAGAACAATACTTTTGCGTGCTTGTTGAACTGCTGAGAAGCGTACGCCGCTTTAGCTAGATTCTGTTTCGCCAGTTCCCGCAAGCCAACCTTTCCGTAAATCGTCATGAAGATGTTGGCCATCAGTGCAATCAGCGCCTGATTGGTGCAGATATTCGAGGTCGCCTTCTCGCGCCGGATATGTTGCTCCCGCGTGGCCAGTGTTAAGACGAATCCTCGTTTGCCATTTCTGTCCGTTGTCTGACCCACAAGCCGCCCGGGCATCTGACGCACAAACTGCTCGCGCGTGGCGATCACGCCACAATAAGGTCCGCCGAAGCCGAGCGGCACGCCAAACGATTGCGCTTCCATCGCGATCACATCTGCCTTTCGCGGAGGCTCAACGATGCCGAGCGAAACCGCTTCCGCGATTGACACCACCAGCATCGCGCCGTGCTTGTGCGCGATCGCTGCGATGGCGTCGACATCTTCAATCGTTCCAAAGAAATTCGGCGATTGAATCAGTACGCAAGCCGTGTCGGTCGTAATAGATTGTTCCAGCGAGTCCAGGTTGACGCGCGCGTTATCAGCGAACGGCACCGTGACCAGCGGCATGCCCTGATGATGCGCGTAAGTAGCCAAAACTTCTCTATACTCTGGATGCACGCTGCGCGCAATCACCACCGAGTGCCGCCCAGTAAGCCGCGCGGCCATCATTACTGCTTCAGCAGCGGCTGTTGATCCGTCATACATGCTGGCGTTGGCTACTTCCATGCCGGTTAACTCGCAGATCATGGTCTGGAATTCGAAGATGGATTGCAGTGTGCCCTGGGAAATTTCGGCTTGATACGGCGTGTAGGCGGTGAGGAACTCTCCGCGCGAAATCAGAGAATCGATGATCACCGGGCGATAGTGATAGTAAGCGCCGGCACCGAGGAACGTGGCAAAGCGGCCATCGCCGTTTTCGCGCGAGCGCTCACGGAACCAGTCCACGATTTCGGATTCGGCCATCTGCCGCGGAACTTTGAGATCGCGACTGAGCCGGTACTCGGCGGGAATTGGGGCGAACAAGTCGTCAATCGAACGCGCGCCAATGGCTTTCAGCATGGCTTCGCGGTCGGCAGGAGATTTCGGCAGATATCGCATAGGAATTACATTAGATGTAACCAGTAGTCAGTTCGATTGACGATTGCCATTTATCACCACAAGGGCACACAGCCGCAGAGAAAGAAGAGCCAAAGAAGTTCTCTGTGTCTCTGTGGTGATTCTATCCCCCTTCTTCCGCTACGAACTTTTCGTAGTCCGCGGCTGAGAGCAGTCCATTCAACTCGTTCGGATCTTTCAGCGTCAGCTTGATCATCCAGGAGCCGTGCGCGTCTTTGTTGATCTTTTCAGGCGCTGTCGCCAGTTCGCCGTTGACTTCAGCAACGGTGCCGGAGGCAGGCGCGTAGAGGTCGGAAACCGCTTTGACCGACTCAACTGAGCCAAACGTCTTACCTGCGGTAATCTCCGCGCCCGGCTTGGGCAATTCGACGAAAACGATGTCGCCGAGCGACTCCTGCGCGTGGTCGGTAATGCCGATGGTTGCGATCTTGCCATCGGACTTAATCCACTCGTGTTCCTTGGTGTATTTGTAATCGGTTGGATAAGGCATGACTTGGCTTCTAGCTCCTGGCTCTTTGTACTTTTAAAACCTTGTCGTTCCGAGCGCCAGGTTTCGGCGCGAGAAATCTGCAGTTTCTTGTCTTCGAGGAGATGCAGGTCCCTCGCTCTGCTCGGGATGACAATCTCCAAGAAGTACTACCAACTCCAATGCTCTAACCCTTCTTCGGACGCTTGTAAAACGGCGTTGGCACAACCTGTGCTTTCACGCCCTGGCTGCGGCACTCGACCTTCACATGCAATCCCACAGCAGCGAACTCGGGAGGCACATACGCCAGCGCGATGTTCTTTTTCAAAAACGGCGCATACGATCCGCTTGTGACGTAGCCAATTTCGCGCCCGCCGTCGTCAAAAACTTTGTAGCCATCGCGGGCAATACCGCGCTCGATCATTTCGAGTCCGATCAATGTTCGCTTCAGGCCTGCGCGCTTCGCTTGTTCAAGGGCCGTGCGGCCGATAAAGTCCGGCTTCTCCATCTTGCAGAAGCGATCGAGGTTCGCTTCCCACACATTGATCGTATCTGAAATCTCGTGTCCGTAGAGCGACAGCGCGCCTTCGAGACGTAAAGTGTTGCGAGCGCCCAAGCCGCAAGGGATGACGCCGAACTCCCTTCCCGCCTCCAATACTTTGTTCCAGACCATGGCGCTGGTGGCTTCGTCGGCAGGCACGTATATCTCGAATCCGTCTTCGGCAGTGTAGCCGGTGCGCGCAATCAAAATATTATTGAGCCCACATACCGTCCCGCGCGTCACCCAATAAAATTTCACTGCGGAAAGATCGGCGTCGGTGAGCTTCTGCAGCAGTTTCACGCCCTTGGGACCTTGAATCGCGATCTGGGTAAAATCGTCGGAAAGATTTTCGACCTGGCAGTTAAATTGACTGGCGTTGCCACGCACCCAGTCAACGTCCTTCTCCCGCGTGCCCGCATTAATTACCAGTAGGTAGT
>Ga0210383_10003313_pt1 | contig 14447 bp, 8 predicted proteins | sample IncBWC14OmetaG_FD_160072 | JGI IMG/M metagenome (GOLD analysis project Ga0210383, IMG submission 160072) | Forest soil microbial communities from Barre Woods Harvard Forest LTER site, Petersham, Massachusetts, United States - Inc-BW-C-14-O ...
ATCCAGTTGTGCGCCAGAAGATCCAGAAATTGGTCAATGCCGGTATCATTAGAACGAGATAATCTAGGAAGGTGGACATTGCGCATGATTCTAACAGGATCTTAGTGCTTGAAATGTTGATGGTCATGACATTGCCATGTGTAAAATAATATAAGTAGCTCAAGGGAACATCTTAACGTCGTCATTTTGTGTTACATACATAGGACTTGTCCGACGACTTCGAGTTGATTTGAAGGTATGTAGCATTGAAAACACGTAGATATTATTGCACGAAACTCAATGCAATAAGTATATTCCCCAACCACGACGAAAAATATGACCTTGCTGTGTGACATCCACTTGATGGAGCCTTGACACATTATTGCTCGCAAGATCATTCAATGTTCCCGCGGGAACCCCAGTCAAGGCTCCTTTAAGAGTGATTGTTTGGAAGATTGTGCTCATAGTGCTAGTGGTGTAGAGCGTCCAAGGAAGCCAAGCAGGTATGTGACGAGACCCGCAACGTACGTTGCGTATTCGACTGATAGAGGAAGGATGGAATATGTACCGGAAATGATGTTAGTTGCCTGGCAGACAAATTGTCCGTATCATTGGGGAGGCAAGAACCAGTGACGAACTGTAGAACTCCCAATCCATGGACCGATGATGTTTTGTCCTAGAGTTAAAACACCGACAACTAGACCATAGGTTGAAGTCGAAGTCTTGGCATCTGCGATTGTACATGTCTCAACTGTGATAGCTGAGGGGACGCCGGCAGGACTGTGTTCCCAGCCTTTGTGGCAGAGTTCCCTGCTGCAAATTGTGCCAGAACTAGACCATCAACGCATTCCGTATCAGTATAGGAAATAGGGGCAACAGTTCACGACGTGAATACCAGCGTTGGTGAGCTTAAGTCGCAAAAATATCAGCAGCGGTTGAGAAGAGAAGTTGTTTCAGGAGGACTTACGGAGGTATGGCCATGGAAGCGCTACCGTCGATGGTCATAGCACAACGAATGGGCGCCCAGACCCACGGGCCAATTGAAGAATCCAGTTCAATCTTGCAATGCTGAGCAGGGGGCAATGGCATTGCAGTCCGGTGGATAAGTGTTTAGGGGTCAGTGATGGGCACTGCACTTACATGTCGGAGATAGTACCCGACCTCAGAACACTGCTATGTAAAAAAGTCAGAATGCATGTACAAAAACTATTGGGGCGGTCGTTCCGGAATCATACTCTTGGCCTGAGTGCATTGAGAGCGATGATGGTCGCTTTCTAAATAGACATCGCGATCATTCAGTGAGAAGGGCATGGATTGACTACAAAGCTTACCTTTGCAGCACCATAACAGATTTCAGCTACAACCCCTCTGCCAGGGTGTTGTCTGTTTAGAACAAGTTTACAAATAAAAATACAGTACTGACACGCAGTGGGTACCTGCGAGGTGTGGTATCATAAAATTATCAATGGCAGTTGACTGAAGAACAACCTATGGCCGTTGTTATCCGCACCACTGCATATGAGTACATGAGATCGGCTTCACCTGGAAGAGGGAAATTTGCCTTACGGATAGTTATCAAACATCACGCCCCACCTCGCACGGCCACTGAAATCGGGGTTATTACAGTATTTAGTCTGGTCGAGTCGGAATGAACTAAAATGATATAATCATGTCCAATAAAGGCACGTTAAGAACATGAACCTTCTCCGATTCTTCAGCGCGCAAACCATGTCAAGAGAGCTCACCAACATCTGCACAAGTACATATCGTTAAGTCTCCGCATACATAATTTCACAAGCTGACACTCACCAACAATGTAAATATCAACACTAACTCCCCACTCGAACCATAACAATACATGGAGTTGAGGGTATTAGTTAGCGTTCTGGTTGGCGAGTTTCGCGTCTTGGATTAAACGCCCAGATAACGAAGATGGTAATATCGTGATTCGAACAGGAGAGGGAAGCATCAGTTTACTATGGCAGCAGAAAACACCCTCATGATCCCATCCGCGATGTACTCTAGAGTCTACATTCGGCGATGCGCGCAGTGTCCACAGCCTCGCCATTGGGCCTGCCTTGACAAACAAAAAATTAAGCATATCCGTGCCAACCCGAGGGCTCAAATGAAACGATGTACCAGCGAATCCATTCAGCAGAACAGGATCCGCGTCCCATTCGTGCGCAATGGAGGCAGATGATCCGAGCTAGGCGAGAACGTGGGATTTCTGGACCCCAGGTTTTAGTTTGACAATCCTGAGATGGGTGCTCCGGAGAATTTTTGAATCGTGTGGAAGAAAGTGCGTTAGGTACTAGGAACAGTAGGAATAGCGAGGACGAGGATGGGGGGCACATTTCTATTCTTTAGTTCAGCAGGTTTGAGCCAGCAGGTTTACCGTCTACGTAGCAGTAGGAGTTACGAGGTACGAAGTTTCTGAAGCGTCTGTCTAGGAGAGACTAAGTAGGAGTAGTTTAACAGAGTTTAAGTGAGTCCCGTTCAGAATTTGGCGGATCCTTCTGACAGTGCTTCGACTTGGAGATCGATCCCGAGGGGAACAGGCAAGCGGAATGTGAAGACCAGTATAAACACATGGTGGAGAAGGTGCAGCCTGAGATCAATGTTGAATGTTATGGCAACGTTCATCTAAACTAACTTCTAATAATCTAATCACACAAAACCACCGCTGTTTATTCATTATACATAAGAATAACTCGCTGCAATGCTTCAAGAAAAAAAAGTAGTCAATTAGTTTGGCCGCAGCTCCTGCTATATCGAACTCTTATATCTCTTCCCCGATTGCAAAAGGATCTCTCCTGCCCTCCTCGTATCGTCCTTCTCCTCCTTCACAACCCTGCTGAAGGCCTTGAACTCAGGCTTCCCCGCATCCCCAATAAGCTGGAACGCCAAACTTTCGCTCGTGCTTATTATTGCTCCTGCCTGTCGCATTCTTTCGAGTGCGAGCGGGACTTCAAAGGCGTTGGTGGAGGAGACTCCATCGGCGAGGATGTATGTGGTGTAGGGTTTGGGAAGGGAGAGTAGGGCGAGAGCTGTTTGGAGGACACATATGTGGGACTGGGAGGAAATGTCGACGATAGATTGTTGAGAGGGAAGTTGGTAGGAAAGAAAGAGAACGACCGACCTCGATTCCGAAAAGGACGATAGAGTCGACAGTTGGGCGGGATCGGAGGATGGCTATTACTTGAGGGGTTAGCATCGAGAAGAGGGTCTTGTCGACTGTGGCGAGGTGGAGAGAATCCAGGGAGGCAAGGTCGATTTCGGGGACGATCGGGCCGAGGGCTAGAATTTTGGTGGGATTAGATGTTAAGATGTTTGGATCGGGGTCGAATGCGGAGATTGCGATGCCATATGTACGAAGGCTGAGCGCTGAGAGATGGAGAGAGAATGCACATCCCGTGCTTACCCTTCGCTTTCTGCGTAGTGACCACGACTTCACAGTTTAGGATCTGAGACACGGACTGAGGTCAACCAGCATAGATAAGCATTAAGCTATTTCTCGGTACCTTTGCGAATTTAAGCATCTTGTTCGCCGTGGCGACCACCTCTTCGAACCCATAAATAGCAGGTCCTGATGGAGAATGGGTGTACATATGTGTTCAAAGTTGCATATGTGTGATAACATATGCTGCTCACGGAATTTCGTCTGGAGATCACATAGGAAGAACAGGGTCTTGTGTGGTTGAATAGGCATATTGCCGAAAGACATGTATGTACAAGCAACAACTTGAATCAGGTGATTTTGCGGATTTCTGGCCCGACACAACACAGTCCGGTAGAAGGAGGAGCAGAGACCTGCGACGACCCGGCTTGGGTATTGAATTGTCGTGGAATAACGTAAACCATTCTTGCTTTGATCGGAATTGAAGAACAATATAGTGAGCCCCAGTAACGAGGCGCAACAGAAGCACCAAATGCAAGCGGAGATTGGAATGTGTGATATTTGTGTTTGTGGTGTGGTTCAAATTCTCTGCTGCTGCCATCATCTCCAGTACGCTTTGGATAATATTCTCGTTACCGTCTACGGTCAGCGACTACTACTATCCGTACTAGTCCTCGTCCGTTGTACGACCCTTCCTCTCTTTTTTGACCACATTCCTTTCGAGGACCTTTCGCTCTTTCAAGTGCAACTTAATCAATATACCAAAATTAACAACCATGGAACACGCATGCGCTCTCGACAATACCAGAGATGATTCTGCGGCCAAGCACAGGGTGGGTCCAACTATCTACTCCATATCTCACCATCTAACCATTTTGCATCAGTTTGAATCCTTCAGACTGGGCAAAGGCGTGCCGTCATCAATAGTGGCTCAAAAGCATTCACACACCCGTTCTCATTCTCGCAACGCTTCCATGTCTTCCTCCATGTCTTCTCTCTCCCTTTCCACTTCAAATTCAACGTCAATCAAATCCACGAACTCCAATGATATGTCAGGCTCTTCTTTCAACAACACCACCGGGAATCACCCTGCCCCTCCTTCTAAGCGCAACTCTCACCACAGGCGTCGGTCCTCTGTCTCGACACGTTGCGAGTCTGCGGAATTGATGGGTGTTTCTGTTCCCGAACTCCCGCCAGTCACATCAGAAGACAACATCAACCTCGGCGAAAAGGACTCCATCCGTCGCCGTGCTCTCTGGGCACTTGAGGGCAAGCCAGATGTTTCCTACTCCAAGGTAGAAATTCCCGAGCTGTCCACTCCAGAGATTGAGAAAAATATGTTCGATTTTCGTAAGCACCCCTTTCAATTACCCCCCTGAGTTATATAAATTTATCTATTTATATTTGTAAAGCGACGAAGCCCTCTTTTCCCCCAGGTTCTGGCGCTAGCTTTGGTACAGGACTCAACACCATGCTGGGCAGCAAACGGGACTCCTTCAAACACTTGGCATCGTCGTCATCCTCCAAAGACCAACTCCACACTCTCGTAGAAGAGGAAGAAGAAGAGGAGGACTCTGAAAAGCAAGAGTCTCCCCTTATTGATGTCATACCGTTCACACCCATCGCCCCAACCCTGGCCGTCGTCAAGCCTGCCCCATCCCGCCCCCGTCCCGCCAACCTTAGTTTACGACCCTTATCACTCACTCCTGACAATTTAATCAGTACGACTCATGGCCTTCCTACTCCTTCCTTAACCCCAAGTCCTCGCCCAGGGCTTAAATCTTTCTCCCTCACGCCCTCTTTTCCTACCCCGATCGATGAGTCAACGAATGCCTTGAATCGACAGTCGCTCGTCCTCACACCCTCCCCGGTTCCCCGTAGACCCTCGCTCAACATCCGCTGCGAAAGCGGTTCTCCTCTGCCCCCTGCATCATTAGGTAACGACAAACCCCGTCGCAGAAGCAGCATCTCGTACAAATCTTCCTCGACTTCCAGCGTCTCGGGCTTACCGACCCCCGAGATGACGCCGACGTCTACTGAACGACGGCTCTCGGGCTCATCGAGCAATAGCGCCGATGAGAACGATTTTTTTCCGCACCAGCTGCTGCAGTCCCACCCCCTCAGCGCAAGCGAGCAGCATTTTCTGTTCAAGTCGCATAATGCGCTTTTGGCGAGGATTACGGATTTAGAGCGAGCATTGTCGTCCAGGCGACGATCCGAGAACGGGTATCCGAGTTCGAGGCCAGCATCGAGTTGTTCGGATGTTTCGTTGGCTTCCTCATCCCGCGGGAGTGTGGAAGGTGAGCCGAGTGACGAGATGTTGCAGCTTATTGCGGATTTGAAGGCAGAGCGGGATGAGTTGAAGAGAGATGTAGATGGGTGGAGGGGGCGTGTTGGAAATTTGGAGAAACAGATTGGGGTGTTTGCGAAGCGGGTTGAGACGGAGAGGAGGGAGGCGTGGGTTGCGAGGTCGAGGGTTGGGTTATTGGAAGTGGAGAAGGGGACTTTGGAGAAGGCGCTCGGTGTAAAGAGTGCGGAGGCGGAGGCCCAGGTTGAACAACTCAAGGGGGAGAATATAAAGTTGGAGGCGGAGAGGCAAGAAGTAAACTGTCGATTTCGGCAGTTGGAGGAAGAGTGTGTGCAGCTGAGGTGGCAAGTGGAGAAGGAGAGGAGGGGGCGGGAGGAAGTCGAGCGGGAGTTGGAGAAGGCAGATATGTTGGCTACTCCTACTCCCAGAGCATTTGAGGCCATGGTCGTCAAGCCTGCCACTGTTTTGACAAGGAAGAGGGGTTTAGGGTTCACGTCCGTGGACTCGGAGAGTTCCACGACAGATGTGGAGTCGGAGTCGTTTGATGGGCATAGTATGCCATTCGGATTCGCATTGAAGGCTGTTGAGGAAGAATGTGAAGAGAGTGAGGATGCGTCGGATGAAGACAATGGGCTTGCTGGTTATGAGGATGAGGAAGACTCTGACCTCAGCTTCCAAAGCCCTGGCGGGTCCTCGTCGTCTTTCGGTTCTGAATACGACTTCCCCCGCTCCTTGACTCACGAGCATCATGACATCCCTGTCGCACCAATCACCCCTGGCCTCTCCGACACCGATTCAGGCACTTCGACTGTGCGATCGCGATCATCCTCCCCCACTCCTACTTCCAATGTGTTCGTCGCTGCTCCACGCCCGACGCACACTTCGAGGGCTACGCTGTCCAAGACGTGGACTTTCCCGACGGGAGTCCAAGTCGCATCAATGACAAAGACAGAGCCTGATGTCGTTGATCGATTCTTTGGGTGCCTGGAGGACCTCGATGCGGATTCAGAGCGTTCACGTGAATTCGGAGCTGTGTCTTCGGAGTATACGTATGAACGGAGTAAGGGGTTGTTTGCGAAAGGGTTCCAATATGGGGAGGATGTTGATGGGGAGATGCCTCCGTTCTTGTTACCCACTGATGCGGGGGTTGAGGCTGTTGAGATGTCGAGAGGGCTGGAGTCTGTTGAGGAGGAGGGTGAGGAGATGGAGGATGAGGATGAGGGTATTGCATTTAGGGAGGCTGGAGGCATTCAGATCATGGTCACCCCTGCTGAGGAGGAGTCGGAGGCAGAGACAGTCGAGTCTCTGTCAGAGCAACATGTATCCTCTTCTTTCAGGAAACCCGTTCCCGTCTTTGAGTTCTTCGATGATGACGAGGAGGCTTCTGTCCCATTCAACTTTGGAAGAGCACAGACCCAGCCAGCCAAGGACATGTCCCCCCCGAGCTCGACGACGATCACTCCACCTTCTTCGATTCCTCGCGCCACGCCTCCTTCGGCCACACCAAGACTCACATCGCCCTCTTCTATTCCTCGTGCGACGTCCTTCAAGCCTTCGTTTTCGTCTCCGGAGGTCCTGACATCTACTCCCCCCAAATCCCCGCCCACACGGTTTGTCCCTGCAAGCGACTATTCAGCCAACACATTCGTTACACCCCCAACCAAGCGTGGAGGAACGATGCCGTCTTTCATTCCACAGCCCATTTCTCTTCCATCACCAATACGAAACATGGCGGCTCCTACTAAACAGAAGCCCGGTTCCAATCCCACGGCGACGTTCATCCGTCAACCACAGCGCAAGCCTCTGATGGACGTCAACGCGAAAAACCAAAAGTCTTCAAGTGTACCAGGAACTGCACATGGTTCGAGCTTTAAACCTCAACCTCCTGCCATGCGTACGTGTTACTGATTCAACAACTTATAGTGAACCCCGCGATGAACACCAGTTCTCTTCGCAGATGTTCAACGCCCCCAATGCCTTCCGGTCCGACTTCGGAAATGAGAAGCGTCGATATGTCTGACCACAACACCCCTATACCAACAAATGAATACCCTAAAGCCGATCTTTATTCTCCTCCTGGATTTTCATCTTTCTCTTCGATCATGTCTTCTCCGCTCTCGGCACGACTTTCATTCCAGACGCTCACGAACTTTATTCCCCTCTCATGGTCACCCAGTGCGAATCCGGTGGGGTCTGCTGTGGCAACGTTGTGTCGTATACCCGAGAGTTCGAGCTCATCGAGCTCTAGCAGCAATGACAACAAGACTGAACTATTGTCTGAGCCTGGAATTGTCGCACGCGTTATCAAAGATGTCAGCGTTGTTCAGAAGAGGGGGTATGTTTCAAAGGAGAAGCAGTTAGAGAAGTTGAAAGGTCGGTTGCAACGCGACGGCGCGGTGATGAGGTCCACCGTTGATATTTGTAGGAATTGCGAGGACGAAGCTGTTTATGTATGAGGTCAGTGCATTGTTATATTTGTTAATGCGCTTCTGATCATCGGATTTCAGGTTTCATTTTTTTTAAACCACCCCTTATTCGCTTTGTACTTCAGAATTGTTGTTCATTACGACATCTTGTCTCATGACTCACGCTTTCATACGATCTTGACCTAAAACCCCTTACTTCTACACTTCTATGTTTCGTTCCCTGTTTTCCATCCACTTTTTTCTTCCTTTCCAAACTATCGTTATCTGTGGTGGCCAGAGGCTCCCCAATCGCAGGAAACTTTCCCTATGTATTTGTAACTACCATTTTGAATGTCTAAGACATACATTATATTGTGTGTCCGCCATGCCCATACAAAATTCAGTATAAACCGCTCAAGATTCCAATTATCATGAGGAACAGGAATTTCCGGTATCGCCCGTATAACCTTGCCCGTGGGATAATTAGCGAATGAGTGTCTCCCAGAAACCTTCATCCTTATACAATCATGTCAATGCGGAGAAATCTCATGAAGAATTGGTTTGCAGTCGAGGTCCGTAGTTGTTAATTGAGCTCGGACAGCATTCGTTGATCAATATTTCTTTCGTAGGCCATTCCAATGTGAGCGAATCTGAATCATGACCAAAACGCTACGTTGACCCGGTTAGCAGTTATGCGATTATTGGAGGAGTTCTTGTCGGTGGAGGCTGGTTTTTGGTTCGTCTTGCGACGGGGCCGTCTGGTAAGTCGTCCCTCAACCGCGCGGTCTAGGGTATTTTGCTGAATTAAGCGTTATTTCCGCAAAGTCGTCTGGACAAAGACCAACCCCACTCCTTGGAACACTGTAAAGCCAGATGAGAATACTAAATTGATGGCTGTTCACCAGAAGTTTGGGGGGCGGTTCGTATCCGCCATGTTTGCATATCAATGGTCGGATGTTAACTTTCTTTGCAGTTGGACGCGGGACAAACTGTAGAATGCTAACACTTGAGTTGTAACACCCTTGTTTGTACCAAGTGTCAAGCATGAATTCAGGCCTTCTCTTCTTTCATTGGGTGTTTCTCTGAGCAACGTGACACACTGTGACCATGTTCACGTATGGTGTTATCGACGATTCGATCGATTGGTCAATCCTTCAAGTTTATGATATTATCTCCTTGATTCACTGCAAGTTTACGCTCATGCTTCCTCGGATTTCATCCCAACATTCTCTCTACCAGCCCTTGGACCAAGTTCCCGATAACATCGAAGATAAACCCGCACTCGGGCAACCTTTAGTGAGCCTCGTAATCATGGCAAGATCGTGACTGAAGTCTTCTATGTAGACTCGATTAGATGGTTTCCTTGGGCTACCAAATATAATATTTGGCGCAGCCTCATTCTCCAACCAATACAACACCGATGATCACTTGGCCAGCACTGCGCCTCTTCGTGCAGTTCGTCTTGCCCTTCGGTAGGTTTCTTGTCCATACAATCACCCTTTCCTCGAACACGAGCACAATCATTATCAGTTATGGTATCCGTGCGTTTGATACATCACCCTATTATGGACCTTCGGAGATATTGTTGGGAAACACATTGAAAACTCTGGAGCCCGAGTTTCCTCGTTCGTCGTATCAATTGGTACGTACTGTATTTGGTTTGCTCTTCCATACGAGCAAGGAAATTGGTCTCTTATGTTATACATAGATGACCAAGTGCGGTCGGTATGGGCTTTCCTCCTTCGACTATACACCCGTCACCATCAGACACAGTGTGAAGCGCAGCCTGGAACGTCTGAAAACTGATTATCTCGACATCGTTTATCTTCACGACGTAGAGTTCGTATGCACTGCGTTTGCGCCTAAGACGGCGGGAAATTATTCTGGCGCATTGAATGACGAGAGAGCCGAGTATGGTTTGAACGAAGGCAACGAGGGAACCATAAGGGGCGAGGGAGACCAGAACATTCTTGACGCCTTCTCAGAATTGCGGAAAATGAAAGAAGAGGGTCTGATTAAATGTATTGGTATCACAGGTGAATAAGTACCCTTCCTTCAAGATCCTCTATGACAGGTTTTCACCATGAATAGGATACCCACTCCCGACTCTCCTCCGCCTTGCTCTGCTAATCCTACACAATCCGCCATACAAACCTGTCGATATCATTCTTTCGTACTCTCATCTCACTCTCCAGAACGCCACCTTTTCCGCATTTACTCCGCATTTCCGCGAACGTGCACAAGTGGGGCAGCTCCTCGCAGCATCTCCACTCAGCATGGGCCTTCTCACGCCTTCTCCGCCTCCTTGGCACCCCGCTCCGGCGAAACTACTTGCAACAGCATCAGAAGCAGGAAAAGGTTGGGCGGGGGACTTGCCTAATCTTGCGCTTGGTTATGCGATCCGAAATACCGGCAAGGGGATACCCCTAGTCGCCGGTTTTAGTAACATTCGCGAGGTGCATGAGTGTGTCAAGGTATGGAGAGAAGTCCAGAATGGGATTAACGAGGAGGAGAGGATGAAGTGTGAAGCAGAGGCTCAGGAAACGTTTCAGCAGGCGGGTTTCCTGGACTGGTCTTGGGCATCCCCATGAAGTTGCGATTTTTGTGACGTATCTACTTCGCTTGATAACAGAATTTGTCACGCAATCACTCAGCCATCCAATCCCAGGAGTCCAAGACACGGGGTGTGCTTCGGGGTTGTTACACTGGATGAGTAATTGCCTCAGGCTAGTAAGTAATACCAAGAGTGCCGCTAATGCTGACCTTCGAAAAGTGTATAAAATAGACCGTCTGTGAGGCTAATCTTACCCATCAATTCTCCAACGCGTCCCCGTGTTCTCTGAGATTTACACCCAACATCCCTATGTCTTCCCAGAAACTTATCCTTGTGATTGGTGCAACTGGCGCCCAGGGGGTGGCAGTTATAGATGCCCTCCTTGCTCCCGACGGAGATGGAACCTCGTCTTCGTATAGTGTCCGCGCGCTTACGAGGGATCCCTTAAGCAGACGTGCTCAAGAGTTGACTGCCAAAGGGGTTGAATGCGTGAAAGGTGTGTCAAAGTCGCACTTGGTCTTACTTTGGTTAATTACACCGACCGATACCGCTTTAAGGCGCGTTCGACGACCTTACATCCGTTGCAACCGCATTCGAAGGCGTCTATGGTGCATGGGTTAACACCGACGGGTTCACCGTCGGCGAGCAGAAGGAAATATACGCCGGCCTCAAGATTTTCGAGATCGCGAAGCGTACCCCGTCTGTGCGGCATTATGTCTGGAGCAATTTGGACTACTCAAGCAAAGTTTGTTTAAATTTGCAATACCGACATCAGTTTTTGATGTGTTTGTGCTCAACAGAAAGGCGATTACAATCCAGACTACAAAGTCGAGCATTATGACGGCAAGGGACGCGTTGCAGAATTCTTGAAGGCGCAACCGTCCGTCGTAAGCAATGGAGGCTTATCTTGGACTGTCGTCACGTCTGGTCCTTATATGGAGTTGTTGAATCTCGTGTGTTCAAACATTTTCAGAGTTTCAATTAAATCTGACCATCAATACCATGCAGCCCATGTGCGGACCACTCAACAAGCGAGAGGACAGTACTGTCGTGTTTGCCTCGCCAATTTGGGACGGCCATATGCCCATGATCGCACTCTCTGACCTTGGTTTCTGGGCCCGGTACACTTTTGACCATCGCGCAGAAAGCTCCGCACAGGATTTCGAAATCGCGAGCGAGATGGTTGGCTGGGACCAGGTCGTTGAGGCTTTCACCCGAGTCACGGGTCAACCAGCTGTGTTCAAAAAGCAGACAGTGGACGAATGGTGGGAGAACTTCGAAGGTGTCGATAACCCTGTCGCGAATGAACGGACGGTGCCGGACGGATCCACAACATTCAGGCAGAATTTCTCATCGTTTTGGAAGCAGTGGAAGGACGATATCATCACAAGAGACATGGGGTGGATCAAGAGTATTCATCCGAAGAGCCACACCGTAGAGAGCTGGATGAAGGAGACGGGGTACACTGGGAAGATTGGACCAGGCATACTCAAGAACGTTGAGGACGGCAAAGGGCAGATTCGGTTCAATTTTGCAAAGATGTCGAAGTTGTAATGCCGCTGGGCTAATGGACCTGTTGCAATCATGCCAATCTCTTACAAACTTCTGACTTATGTATCTTGTGTCCCGTGTTCTATACTTGGCCGTGGAAGGGATGTCATATTTTGAGTTCCTCATTACAGCCTCATTATTGAGTTCTGGAGGAAAACAAAAACTTGTAAATAATAAGTTCAGATGCCCTTGCCAGACATGTGCAAACAGAACAATGATCATTGGCCTGGAGTCGGATTTCGGTGCATCGACGAGTCTATCTAAGTACTTCCCGTTCTCGTCGCTCATTATTAATCGATAAACTTACTGATTCTCCACCATGGCTATCGACGGCCTGATAATTCTCGACAACACCGGGTCGGTCTGTCTCTGACCTCCGCTTTTATTTACATCTGACACAAACGCCATGAAGCCGACCAATCATCCAGTCCGGTTTCCGATCTACGTCTCCTGCATATCCACTTCTTCACATTGACGCGTTCAACAACGCGCTCGCGAAAGCTCCTCGTCCCGGAGACATTGATCCCGTGTTATACGTTCCTCCATATAATATTGCGGATGCTCCGAGCGCGTGTTGTCACGTTGCGTGTGGGGACATGAGGTTCTTGTGTCCTGTTAGTGGAGATGGTCAGTCTTACTGTCACAATACTACCCGCACAGTAAACTGTAAGGATTGACACGATACATTGGAAATGGCATATAGTGGACCCCCTCTTTGCATTCGCCTTCCTTCAAACTTTCATCGAGATCCTGCGTGAATATTTCGGTACCGTTTCTGCTGCCACCCTCAAGGATAACTTTGATGTCGTCTATCAAGCAAGTCCATCCACCCTTCTCAACTGCTACACCAACTCAGATCGCCTTAGCTCCTCGAAGAGACACTAGACTCAGGTGGCCACCCGCTCACAACATCCCCCAATGCCCTCCGAGACATTGTTCTCCCACCCTCTCTCCTCTCAAAACTTCTCTCTGTCGCTGGAGCGAACGTTAACACCACTATCAACTCTGGGTCTGGACTCGGATCCGCAGGAGGTCCATTTGCCTCCCCGATCCCTTGGAGGAAGTCTGGTTTGCGGTACAATAGTAATGAGATCTATTTCGACGTAGTTGAGGAGCTCAAGGCGATCGTTAACAAGTATGTACCATTCTGTCAATGGAATTTATGACACTGACGAGTATCAATCCAGGCATGGAACAGTTCTTGTGAGTAATGTATGGGGCAAAATCGAAACAAATGCAAAATTGTCAGGTATTCCATATTCTCTGTTGTTTCCTACTTGTCTTGATTACTCCATGTCTTCCCTCACTGTTTGTTACTCGGACAAAGCATACTGAGTGAAACGCGTGCACAGGTACACCCGATTGTTTGCTGTCATTCACAAACCCACACGTCGTCACCGACTGTGCATTCCATCCCTGTGTCCGGTACGATACAACCCATTACAATATCCACCAGCACGATATTGATGTATTCTAGCTTCCAACGCTGGACCCGTGACAAATCCCTCTCCTTCGTGCCTCCAGACGGACGATTTGTACTCCTCGACTATCGCTATGCCCCAAACACATCAGCATCATCCACCGCGGCTCGTTTTATCTCGTCGTCATCTACATCCGGCTCAACCTCAACCCCAATGACGCTATCGGCCAAGGATAACGTGGCAATTCCCTTTGTCATCAAGCCTGCAGTCGATCTTGTGGAATCCGGCGGTGCGAAATATCACAGTCTCTGCTTTCTACCCCCTTACTAACACCCAAACCCTGAAGGTTCCTTTGACATAACCCTAACCTCCCGTCTCTCCACACACGCTATTTCAAACTTCGTAGCTGAGATGTACCTGGGCGAGGGAGCTGGCGGGCTCAAGTGCATCGCTGCCCGTGGGACGGGAGGTGGGGAAAGTAGGTTTAGCAATGCGGGAGGGCGTGGCATGGGTATGGAGACGGCCGGCGCGGGAGCCGGAGGGACATCCTGGATGTTCGACTCGAAGAAAAAGGTACGCCTCTCCCACGCTTAATTTTATAAAACGGGCGGTTTACCGACGAGTTTGATATCGTGCAGGCCTTACGGTGGGAGATCCCGGTCGTACCACCCTCGAGCAGCTGGACGTTACGCGGGTCGTTTACATCTCCGTGAGTACCCCCTCACCCACTCACACCCACCCTCTAATTTCTCCCTATCGAATAAAAATAAAAATAAAACAGAACGCCGGGCCCCCGCCCATCGCACGCCCTCCAAATCCGGTTCGATATCGC
>Ga0210383_10003314_pt1 | contig 14441 bp, 12 predicted proteins | sample IncBWC14OmetaG_FD_160072 | JGI IMG/M metagenome (GOLD analysis project Ga0210383, IMG submission 160072) | Forest soil microbial communities from Barre Woods Harvard Forest LTER site, Petersham, Massachusetts, United States - Inc-BW-C-14-O ...
GTCGTCGCTACTATCGCATTCTCCATTTTACTGCTGTTTGTCGGCAGCTGTTTCGTGTCGGCCGCGCAACAGGACATGCAAGATATGCCCGGCATGGATATGCAGCAAAAGCACGAAGAACTAACTCCCGCGCGAAAGGCCAAGCTTACTGCGGACAAACGCGAAAGCGAATTCAACCACCATCTCGCGGGCTTCCTGCTGATCCTTGCGGGAGCTTTCCTCTTCGCGCAGGACAAACTAGCTACGAAATGGCCTTGGGCTCGCTACGTGTGGCCAGCCTGTTTTCTGGCGGCAGGATTTTATTTGCTGATTTTCAGCGACACGGAAATATGGCCAATAGGGCACAAACCTTTCTGGATCGCCATGAGTGACCCCGAAGACCAGCAACATAAAACGTTCGCAGTGATTCTTCTCTCTATAGGCGTCATCGAACTTCAAAGAGCGCGCGGGCGGCTTCAGAATGCGTGGGCCGCCTGGGTGTTTCCAGTCACCGGCCTGATCGGCGCTATCATGTTGCTGTTCCATCACCATCAAGCTGGCATGCATGGCCCGGACCACATGGTGCTGATGCACCATATTCAAAAGGAACATCGACGCTTCGCAGTCGCCGGTGGGGGAATCGCCTTGGCAAAAGGCCTCTCCGAGATTCAGTGGCCTTGGCGCGAACTATTCAAAAAAATCTGGCCACTGCTTCTCATAGTTCTCGGTGTCCTGCTGATGTTGTACACAGAATAGATCAAACGGATCCGTCGCAAGTCGCGTACCCTGAGCGCCAGTCGCTTTATTGTAAAAAGTGACAGTATTCCGATACAGCCACCCGTGATAGTTTGAGGTTTGCCATACGGCGGGCTGGTTAGCTTTCCAGGGTTTTTAGTCCATGACAAAAACGGATCGCACGAAGAGAGCTTCCAGAGTCACCACGCAATCGATTTGGCTGAAAACTGCCATATACCTTGCGGTGTTGCTGGCTGGATTCGGCTTTTGGAAGTTTTCGGGCACTTCGGTTCAAGCGACCATGCCGGTGGCGACAACCGACGTAAATTCCGCTGTAACGAGCGGCTTCGCCCCGACAGTTGAAAACAAGAATGCTCCTGCCGGAACTGCCCCGGCAGCGATGGTCTGGATTCCGGGTGGTGAATTCTCCATGGGGGCTCAGGACCCGCCAGGAATGGACGCAGTAGGCATGCAAGCTACCTTGGATTCGCGTCCGATTCACCGTGCGTATGTTGATGGCTTCTGGATGGACAAGACTGACGTTACGAATGGGGATTTTGCGAAATTCGTCAAGGCCACAAGATACGTAACGGTCGCGGAACGGAAACCGAAGGCTGAGGATTTCCCCGGAGCGCCCCCGGAAAATTTGGTGGCGGGTTCAGTAGTTTTCTCGCCGCCTGATCACCCGGTTTCGTTGGACAATCACTACCAATGGTGGGCTTACGTGCATGGCGCGAACTGGCGCCATCCGCTGGGTCCGAACAGCAGCATCCAAGGTAAAGAGGACTATCCAGTCGTGCAGGTTGCGTATGAAGATGCCGCCGCTTTTGCAAAATGGGCCGGGAAACGGTTACCAACTGAGGCTGAGTGGGAATTTGCCGCACGAGGCGGGCTAAGTGGAAAACCTTATGTTTGGGGAGACCAGTTTCGTCCGGGCGGTAAGTGGATGGCGAACACCTTTCAGGGCCAGTTTCCAGTTAAGGACACCGGCGAAGACCACTATGTGGGAATCAGCGAAGCTGCGCGATTTCCGGCAAATGGATATGGCCTTTATGATATGGCCGGAAACGTCTGGCAATGGACGAGCGATTGGTATCGCTCGGATTACTACCAACAACTAGTGAACGCGGGTGGCGTGGCGCGGAATCCGAAAGGTCCCGATTCTCCGTATGATCCCTCCGAACCAAACGAGCGGAAGAAAACCCACCGCGGAGGATCCTTTCTATGCACCGATCAGTATTGCTCGCGCTATATGGTGGGCACTCGGGGCAAGGGCGAGGTCAGTACGGGCACGAATCACCTAGGTTTTCGCTGCGTGAAAGTTCCATTGCCACCCGCCTCGCAATAATCCGCGGTGATTAATCGGCGTCTGATTTCGCCATCGCTCCAGTTCGAAAAAACAGGGCTCGAAAGTTGTCCTCGCCGAGCACCCGTTGCAATTCTCTGAATGCAAAGAGCGGGATGAAGGTGCAAAATACGATCAAGCTACGGCACGCTAGAATATCCAGTCTTATCTCGTGGAATGCGCCTGCGATTGCATCCCCATGCACGAGTTGTTTGATCACTTCCTCGACGATGTGAAAGGCGAACACGAGCAAGGTAAACACAAACGCTTTATAAAGAGCTGACATGGCCAATGGTCTGGCTTCGTGTTTCTTGCCAAGGCGCGCGTATTCTCCGATGAGAATGACCTTGGCGATCACGAGAGCGTTGATCAGCGCAGAGCCGTATCCGAAATAAGAGACTTGAAACTTGCCCAATAGAATCAAGCTGTCGGTCACCATGGCGCAAAAGAAAAATGCCAGATACAAAGAGATCCCGGCAAATTCCTGGCCCTCGTGAATGGCCTTTTGCTTAAGGCTCACTTTCTTGGAATTCTCGGCATTCATCTAGGTCTCCCTTCTCATTCCGTTTCGGACAGTCGAATGATTGTGCGAATGGGAGACCTATTGGAACTGTCAGTAATGACAGTTTCAGTCCGTCTCGATTTAGGGGTAAAGCCGACCCTCCTCACGACCCGAAGTCGGATTGTGACCTGCTATTCAAGTAGGAGTCATACAAACTGATTCATCATGGTGATACTGGCGATGAGCCCGCTTTTCAAGAAATCTTCCGGTAGGGCTGGAGAACAAGGCTTAGAGTGATACAATGCCGGGAAATGGGCCGGTCCATTTGGCGTGCCCGAATGTCTACTTAATTAGTAGATATTATATAACTAGAGTTCAGTCCTAATATATCCAGGCGACACCGGCGTCAATTTTTTGCATTTTGTCTCGACTTTCTTCTGCGTCGGAGGTAAGTGGATGAAAACTACCCCCGGGCGTGTCTCCGAGGACATCGCAAAGCTCAATTCTCCCCTCCGCGCCGTGATTCTTGTTTGCGCTGTGGCCATCCTCTCGTACTGCCTCGCGAGACTTGGCGGGATGCTGCTCCTACGTCCGCAAACGAACTGGCCGCTCTGGCTCGGAAACGTATTTCTAGTGTCAATATTGTTGCTAGTGCCGCGGAGGATGTGGCCCGTATTCATGGCGGCGGCGTTTTCAGCTTTTGTTCTGTTTAACCTGCAGTCAGGCATTCCGTTTCGTTCAATTGTTTTGCTTCTTCTGTCTGACACAATCGAAGTCCTTACCGCTGCATTGTCTCTAAGCTACGTGTTCCGGGGTGTCCCGCGGCTGGACAGCATAATGGCCTTGGCCAAGTTTTCATTGTGCGCGGTGATCCTTGCGCCATTTGTCGGGGCGTTTCCTGGCGCGCTGGCCAGCAGCGGGAGCTATTGGACGAGCTGGAGAATTTCTTTTTTTTCAGAGGCGCTGGTATACCTCGCTCTAATGCCTGCCATTTTGGGTTGGGTGAACAAAGGACCTGGATGGGGCCCGAAATCGCGCGCTCACTACCTCGAATCCGCGGCACTAATCGCCGGACTTTTCCTTTTGGGATATTTCACGTTTGTCGCTTCTGGAAAGACGGGCTCTGGAGTACTGCTTTATTGCTTTGTGCCGTTTCTCTTGTGGGCAGCGTTACGTTTCGGATCAGCGGGAGTGAGCAGTTCGGTGATTGTAATTGCAGTTCTTTCGATTTGGGGCGCCGTTAACGGCCGAGGACCGTTCATCGAATCGGGACCTCTCAATAATGTGTTGTCCCTGCAACTATTCCTTTTCTTTGCAGCTGCACCGTTCATGGTTCTCGCCGCACTCGTAGAAGAGCGCCAAACAGTGGCCAAAGAGCTGCGGGAGAATGAAGAACGAATGCGTCTGGCGATGGCTGCCGGGAAAATGATGGGCTGGGAGTGGGACATCAAGAGTGGACGGAACCCTTGGCTCGGTGACACGCGTGCGGTGATGGGGTTGGCACCCGCCGAACGCTCGGGATCTATACAGGACTTTTGGGATCGTGTGCATCGGGAAGACTACGGCGAACTTAGGAACGCCCTTCAGACCGCAAAACAGGATCACCTCGAGTTCGACCAGGAATTTCGCGTGGTTTGGCCGGACAAATCAGTGCACTGGTTGCGGTCGGCAGGTAGATTTTTCTACACAGCCTACGGCGTGCCCGAACGCATGATGGGTGTTTTGCGGGATGTCACCGTCCGCAAGCTTGCGCTCGAAGCAGTGCGACTAAGAGAGGCGGAACTTAGAGAAGCCCAGCGCTTGGCCGGATTAGGCAACTGGAAATGGGATGTTGAAACGGATACGGTCACATGGTCAGAGGAACTTTATCGAATTGCCGGTCGCGATCCTAATCTGCCGCCTCCGAGCTTCAACGAACACCAGCAGTTGTATACAGCTGAAAGTTGGGAACGGCTACAGCGCGCCGTAGAAGAAGGATTGCGCGATGGAACACCTTACGAACTCGACCTCGAGATGGTTCGCTCGGATGGAACCAAAAGATGGCTCGTTGCTCGAGGCGAAGCGCTGCGCAATAACTCGGAGCGGATTGTGCAGCTCCATGGGACGGTCCAAGACATCACCGAGCGCAAGCGGGCGGAAGAGGAGTTGCGGGAAAGCGAGGAGAGATTCCGCAGCGTTTTCCGGGATGCCGGCATCGGAATGGCGGTCGTTTCACCAGAAGGCCGTTTTCTCGCTGGCAATGACGCATTCTCTAAGTTCATCGGATACACAGAAGAACAACTTCTCGCTCGTACGGTTCAATCCGTCACGCATCCGGAAGACTGGCCGATGTTTTCGCAGAAGCTAAGACAAGCACTCGCGGATGGAGCATGCTTCCAGGGCGTCGAGAAGCGCTGTCTGCACAAGAATGGACAAGTGCTGTGGGGGGAATGCAGTGCCTCCCTGATCCGTGATATCCACGGGAATCCCAAGTATTTCGTTGCCGAAGTGCTGGATATCACGGAACGCAAGCAAACGGGGCGAACTCTTCGCGAGAGCGAAGAGCGTTTCCGCTTAGTCGCTAACAGCGCTCCGGTGTTGATCTGGATGTCCGGCACGGACAAGCTCTGCACTTTTTTCAATCAGTGCTGGCTGGATTTCACCGGGCGATCGATGGAACATGAATTGGGTGAAGGATGGACCTCAGGAGTACATCCGGAAGACTTGGCGCGTTGTCTCGGGATCTACTCGGCTGCGTTCGATGCCCGAGTGGACTTCGAGATGGAGTACCGATTGCGGCGTTTTGATGGAAAGTATCGCTGGATTGTTGATTATGGCGTGCCCCGAGTTGAATCCGATGGCACTTTTCGAGGCTACATCGGCTCCTGCGTTGACATCACGGACCGCAAGCTTTCCGAAGCGTCACTCGAAGAGTTAAGCGGACGCCTGATCACCGCACAAGATGAAGAACGCACCCGCATAGCCAGGGAACTGCACGACGACTTTAGCCAGCGCTTGGCACTCCAGGGCATTGGCCTCGCACAGCTATGGAAGAAGATTCCCGAGTCAGAAGTAGAGGAGCGGGCTAAAATTCAGGAATTGCTGAAGAGAACCCAGGAAATATCTTCTGATATGCATTCGCTCTCGCATCAGCTTCACTCGAGTAAGCTTGAACATGTAGGTTTGATGCCGGCTTTGATGGGTCTTTGCGAAGAGTTGAGCTCGAAATACAAGATCCAAGTCGAATTTACCGACCGCGGAGTTTCCTCCGAAATCCCGAAAGATGTGGCACTGTGTCTGTTTCGTATCGCCCAGGAAGCGCTGGCCAACCTGGTCAAACACAGCGGAGCGAAGCAAGCCCAGGTTGAGCTCTGGGGCGGAGCCGATGAAATTCGCCTGCGGATCGTGGACGCCGGTGTGGGTTTTGACCCCGTCCTCCGGAATGCAAACGTGGGGATAGGGCTCGTCAGTATGCGCGAGCGGCTTCGACTGGTTGGCGGAAGATTCTCGGTACAATCCGCACCTATGCGGGGGACGGAAATTCTCGCCGAAGTTCCGCTATCGGTCTCCACTAATGAGAGACACATAAGGGTAACGACCGCAGGAGGAAGAGAATCGTGAAGCGCCCTCGTGTACTGCTGGCAGATGACCATCAGATGTTGCTAGACGCTCTTAAGGAGTTGCTGGAACCAAGTTACGAAGTGGTAGGCTTGGTAACTGACGGACGCGCGCTTCTGAAGGCTTCCGAAAAGCTGCAACCTGACATCATCGTTCTCGACATTGCCATGCCGAAGTTGAACGGGCTGGATGCGGCACGACAACTCAAACAATCGATGCCTACCGTGAGGCTTGTCTTCATGACGATGAATGAAGACCCCTACTTGGTAGCGGAAGCTTTTCGAGCAGGTGCTTCGGCATTTCTACTTAAGCAGGCGGCCGGGCTTGAGCTGAACCGGGCGATCGAACGGGTACTGAAGGGCGGTACCTATGTAACGCCGAGTGTCGCGAAAGGTCTGGACGATATCTCCTTGCGAGATCCCAAGAACCGTGACGTTGCGCCTGAACCGACGGCACGGCAGCGGGAAGTCATTCAATTGTTGGCAGAAGGGCGTACTATGAAAGAAGTAGCCCGTCTACTGTACATCACCCCGCGGACTGTTGCCGCTCACAAATACACCGTAATGGAACTGTTACAACTAAAAACTAGCGCCGAGCTGGTGCAGTACGCTATCAAGCACCGGATCATCTCCGTCTAGCTATAGCGATTATTCTCCCCCAATTGTAAATTCTACCAATAGGCAGCCTTTTGAATCGCGAGTAGGGTGATTGCAGAGGCAGGGCTCCGGTGCGCGCGAAAATTGGCTCACGCGGGAAATCTATTCCGCCAATCGAAGTTTCAGCTGGAACTTCCGGACAGCTCAAGGATGCGTTCTCATGACCCGAACACGGGTCGTGGTAGCGGACGATCTTTCTCCGGTGTTGACTGCAGTGTCCGCATTGTTGCGGGAGTCATTCGATATAGTTGGCATGGTCTCCGATGGACGAGCGGCTCTGGAAGCAACGCTGAAGCTCGAACCCGAGTTAGTTGTCCTGGACATCTCGATGCCGGCGATGAGTGGAATTGAGGTGGCTCAGGAGCTCAAAAAACGAGGCAACAAAACCAAGATCGTTTTTCTTACCGTTCACGAGGACACCGACATCCTGAAGGCCTGTCAAGCCGCCGGGGGACTTGGTTACGTCGTGAAACTATTCATGGATACTGACTTGATTCCGGCAATGAATGAGGCACTAGCTGGCCATATATTCACATCCCACTTTCCGTCCGAGCGAGACACGCTTTGAATGGGATGCTCGTACTTTCAAAGAATTGTGTTTCAGCGATGCCGATTGTGGATATGCATGATGACGCTGTCAGTTTTGAGAATTGAACCAAGTTACTGTAACGATACGAAACAAACCGAGGAGAAAATTATGATGAAACTGAAGCACTCTATTTCCAGGTTTCCATTGCGATTGAGCGTTCTCTGTTTCTTGGCATCCGTCACGCTCCCGTCAGCGATCCGAGCGCAGGGACCTCCCGTTTTCGTGATTACACCTGTAGAAAGCACCGTTAAGTTCGGTGTGGACGCATCGGTGGCCATAAAAGGTGACTTCGGTAAATGGGACGCCACTCTAACGTTTACGTCCCCGGAACTTTCGACGGGCGTCTTAGAGGTGAAAATTCAAGCAGCTAGCGTGAACACAGGCAGCAGCATGAAGGACGGGAAGCTCAAGAGCAAAGACTTCTTCAACGTCGAGCACGATCCGTTGATCACGTTTAAGTCCACAAAGATCATACAAACCGGTCCCGACACTTTTGAGGTTGACGGCGACTTTACGATACGCGGAGTTACCAAACAGGAAAAACTAACACTTACGCTAACCGGCAAAGGGACGGGCTCAGGCGAGATTAAGGGCACGATGGCCTTCGACCGCAAGGATTATGGGATGAACAGCGGCATTCCGTTCATCAAGATTGCCGATCGCGTTGAGGTGACCGTTGACCTCAAGGCCAAGCGGGTCAGCGGGCCTCCAGTGAACCTGAAATAATTGGGAATTTATTACAGGAGAAAAAATGATTCCAACAAATCTTAGCAGGATAGCGAGGGTCGGTACCGGACTGACGTTCGCGTTACTGGCGTGCAGCGTCGCATTGGCCCAGGACGTTACCACTAATGCGATGCCCGGTGTCAGCTTCGCAAACTTTCACACCTACAAGTGGGTGACGGTGGAAGGCGCATCGTACCCCAACCAGATTGTGGACACGCAGATCAAAGGTTCTATCGATGCTCAGTTGGCGGCCAAAGGATTAATCAAAGCAACCGGTGACAAAGCCGATCTCTACGTTGCGTATCAAGTTTCCGTCAATCAGGAAAAGCAATGGAACGCGTACGGCATGGGCGGCGGAGTGCGTTGGGGCGGCGGAATGGCCACGGCCCAAAGCTCGACCATCAGTATTGGAACGCTGGTCCTCGATATGTATGACCCCTCGAACAAACAATTAGTTTGGACGGGACGCGTTACCAAGACCATCGATCCCAATGCAAACCAAGCGAAGAAAGAGAAGAATCTCGATAAGGCCATGCAGAAATTGCTAAAGGCCTTTCCACCTAGCTAGACCTAAAGATACGGCGCAATTCAAGACTGTCACTTTTGTCAATAACATCCCGCGTGCGCGACGAACAAAATCGCGTCACTCGTGAAGTCTAATGCGACTCAAGAAAAGGAATGGAGGGCGTTCATGCTTACGAAGTGGATGAGGAGTGTGGGCCTCGTTTTGGTGACGATTGTCGCTGTCACTGGGCTGGCAGTCGCGCCCGGCGCTTCAGCTCAAGAGAAGAAACCCAATATCCTCGTCATCATGGGCGATGACATCGGGATAACGAACATAGGCGCCTATAGCCTGGGCATGATGGCCGGCAAGACCCCGAACCTCGACAAGTTGGCCAAAGAGGGAATGCTCTTTACCGACTATTACGCCGAGGCAAGCTGCACCGCGGGTCGTGCAAATTTCATCATGGGTGAACTGCCCATCCGCACCGGCATGACCACGGTCGGCCAAGCGGGCGCGCCGATCGGCATCCCGGCGGAAGCCGTCACCACCGCCACGATCCTTAAATCCATGGGCTATGCCACCGGCCAGTTCGGCAAGAACCATCTTGGTGACAAGAATGAATTCCTCCCCACCGTCCACGGCTTCGATGAATTCTTCGGCTACCTGTATCACTTGGACGCCATGGAAGATCCCTTCCACCCTAACTATCCGCAGAACCTCTTGAATGTCGTCGGCCCGCGCAACCTGGTTCATTCCTGGGCCACTGACGTGGACGATTCCACCGACATGCCGCGCTGGGGCAAAGTTGGCAAGCAGAAGATCCAGGATGAAGGGCCGCTGCCGCCGCACCCAACGAACGGCATCAAGTACAACATGGAGACAGTGGACGATACGATCCGCGATCTCTCTCTCAAGTTCATTGACAAGGCCAAGGCTGATGGCAAACCGTTCTTTGTCTGGCTGAATCCGACGCGCATGCACGTAGTCACCCATCTTTCACCGAAATACACGGCAATGATGACCTCGGAGAATGGTTGGAGCATCGAAGAAGCCGGCATGGCGCAGTTGGATGACGACATCGGCATCGTGATGCAGCACCTCAAGGACGCGGGGTTGGACGATAACACCATCGTCGTTTTCACCACCGACAACGGCACCGAGGCGTTCACCTGGCCCGATGGCGGCACCACGCCGTTCGCACAGTCGAAAGGGACAATCATGGAAGGCGGCTTCCGCGTGCCGTGTATCGTCCGGTGGCCCGGCCATATCGCGCCGGATTCCAAGCAGAACGGCATAATGTCCGGCTTGGACTGGTTGCCCACGTTTGTCTCTATCGCCGGAAACCCAAACATCACCGACCAACTGTTGAAAGGCGTGAAGTTCGGCGATCGAACTTATAAGAACCATCTTGATGGCTACGATCAGACCGCCATGCTCACCGGCAAAGGCCCGTCCAATCGCCATGAAATCTTCTACCTTGGCGAAAGCACGATCGGTGCAGTGCGCATTGATGACTATAAGTATCGTTTCATCGACCAACCGCAAGGCTGGCTGGGGATCAAGAACCATCCTGACGTGCCTACAATCGTCAATCTACGCCTTGATCCCTTCGAGAAGATGGCCTTTCCAGAAGACATGACGAAGAACGGGTCGCTGTTATTTTTCAGCGATTGGTACATGTATCAATTCTGGCGTTTTGTCTTCGTGCAGCAAGTAATGGGCAAGGAAATCCAAACTTTCCTGGAATTTCCGCCCATGCAACGTGGCGCAAGTTTTAACCTCGATGCCCTGAAAGCCGAAATGGCCGCCAAGATGGCCCAGGCGGAGAAGGCGAGCAAAGGCGCCAGCGAGTAACTGAAGTGAGCTTCACGGCGGGCGGCTCGCAAGGGCCGCCCTTCGAAGAATTCTGCAGTCTGCGATTCTGGTGAGCGAGAGCTTCTCCATTCTTCGCAGTTCGCTTCGCATCGCAAATCAAGGGAATTCTTAAAGTGCGTCCTCGATGGGATCGGAAGCGATCCTGATATTTTAGTCGTGCTGCTTGGCTGGCTCTAAGTCTCTGGAAAAACCAAGAAATGAATTGCGTTTGTGGCAAGTGGCTGATGATAGTGCTTCTTCTGTTGTTGCGTTGTTCACCTACGCACGCCCAGTCATCCGTTACCGAGTTCTTTCCAGAGATCGACGCGTACTTCAAACTGAATTCGAATATTCGCTTCGTGTTTCAGGCGAAAGAAACCAAAGAAGGCGGCGATCCCACGCAAGCGGAGATTGGACCGAGTATCGAATTCTACTTGAAGCCCCTGATCAAATTGAAAACCGTGACCGCGTTCGATTTGGACGACGCAAAATCCCGGCCGCTCGTTTTGTCGATTGGGTATCGCTACGTACCGTCACCGGGCAAACCGACCGTAAACCGCCTGGAACCGGTCCTCACTTCTCACTTTCCTCTGGTAGCTCAGATACTTCTTTCCGACAGGAACCGCGCGGATCTCGATTGGTCCGGTGGAAGTTTCACCTGGCGTTACCGCAATCGTATGACGCTCGAACGTCGCATTGCCATCCGCTCCTACCACCCGGCACCATATGCGAGTGCCGAGGTCTTCTACGAAAGCAAATATGGTAAATGGAGCACAACCGCGCTCTATGTGGGTTGTCTATTTCCGGTGGGCAAACATGTAGAGATCGATCCGTATTATGAGCACGAGAACAACACCGGCAAAGCTCCCAACCAAATAATTAACGCGGCCGGGCTGATACTCAATCTCCACTTATAGTTTGGGCGAGAAAGGCCCAAGAGGCTTAGAGCGATTCGATCTTTCCCATCTTCCGATTGCATAAGAGAGGGCCTGCGAGTCGCACCTGTCACTATTGACAATTCCATCCAATGGCTCCTAACGAGAAGATCGAGCACTCTGCCAGACACGCCGAATGCTTGTTTATCAACCTCGGCGAGAATTTCTTAAGGACTACAAGAAAATGAACCACAAAATCAGCATGATCGCGTCGGGCGCATTCGCAGTCTTTCTCCTCGCGGCGGGGCCGCTGTTTGCGCAAGATACGCCCGTTGGCGCGCCGGGCATTGAGGTGGGTACGCAGGACACTCAGGCGGCAGCGACAAATTCCGATGCGCTAAGAAAAGCGGCACAGAATCCGGTGGCCAGCCTCATCAGTGTTCCCATCCAGGAAAACTGGAATTTCGGCATCGGACCGAGCGATCGCGTCCAGAATGTGTTGAACATTCAACCCGTGATTCCGGTCAGCGTGGGACAGAATTGGAACCTCATCATCCGCTGGATTACGCCGATCATTTACCAACCCGTTGGAGGACAACCCCCGCCCCCATCCGGAGACCTAGGCGTTGGAGCACCACTCCCGTCTCAAACCGGTGCCCCTCCTACCGTGTCCGGCGTCTATGGTTTGGGAGACATGCAACCCGCTTTTTTCCTCTCTCCGAAGAAGGGCAAGTTGATATGGGGCGTCGGGCCGCAATTGCTTTTGCCTACGGCCACGAGGACAGGCATCCTTGGGAACGGGAAGTTCGGTTTGGGTCCGACAGCCGTTGTCCTGGTACAGCCGGGCAAGTGGACGTTGGGGGCGCTTGTGAATAACGTGTGGTCCGTAGCCGGTCACTCCGACCTGCCCGACGTGAACCAGTTCCTGCTTCAGTATTTCATCAACTACAACTTGAATAAGGGCTGGTATCTCACGTGGCAGCCAACCCTCACGGCCAACTGGGAAGCCACGAACGGCGGGCGGTGGATCGTGCCGGTGGGTGGCGGCATCGGGAGAATCATGAAGATCGGGTTCCAGCCGGTCAACGTCGGCCTTCAATTCTATGGCAACGCCGTACACCCTCCCGGGGGATCTCCTTGGAGCATGCGCTTGCAAATTGCTTTTTTGTTTCCCAAGTTAACTCCGGAGCAGAAGAAGGCGTTATTGGAAAAGGCGCTGAAACAGATGGATCAGGAGCAGCAGTGAACGGTAGTTGAATAAATTACCATCGGGAACATGAGGAGCACTAGAATGCGATTGCGAATCGAGCTTGTGGTTGTTCTAGTTTGTATGTTTTTGGGGAGCGCCTCATCCGTATTGGCGCAACAGAAGGGGCAATACGTGCCGGGACAATGGGGTCTTAACGCCGGCGTAATCCCCGAACCTGGAATTACGTATGGGAACCTGGCGCTCAATTATTCCGCCGGCACATTGAACGACGCGAACGGAAATTCCATCAGCGGAATCAAGGGAACATATGCTTTTTGGGTGGACGAGAATATTTTCTACTATGTCCCAAAACACAAATTCCTCGGCGGATACTTCATGCCTTACATTGTGCTGCCCGTTGCGAATGGTTCGTTGACAGCCAGCGGCCCCCTGGAAATTCCCGAATTCGGCATCAACGCGGGAGGATTTGGTTTCGCAGACATGTACGTCCAGCCCGTGAATTTCGGTTGGCACCTGAAGCGCGCTGACATAAACGCGGGATATGGCTTCACAGCGCCGACGGGCCGCTACTCTTCAGCTCCAGGAACCACGGATAACGTCGGCTCGGGGTACTGGGGGAATGACATAACCACCAACACCACTTTTTACTTAACGAAGAACAAGGGAACCAGCGCCAACCTGGCTACCGTCTGGGAAATTCATGGGGAAAAACCAATCACGAACGCGGTCACAGGTTTCCCGGCTAGAAAGACGCCGGGGCAAGCCTTCACCATCGAGTGGGGACTCGGGCAGGTTCTTCCCCTGAAGAAAGATTTCAGCAGGCTGCTTCAAGTTGGCTTGGTCGCGTATGACCAATGGCAGATTACGAGTAACAGCGGTGTAACCGTCCTTGGCACCCCTGCGTTCGCGCTTCCGTACTACTCGGTTCATGCCCTTGGTTTTCAAACCAATTACATTCTGCCAGCGAAGGCGTTGAATTTCTTCTTCAAGTTCTACGAGGAGTATCGCGCCCTGGCTCGTCCAGAAGGACGCACGATCGATTTTGGCTTTTCTTGGACTTTGCGGATTCCGAAGCCAGAGCCGCCTGCGCCGGCGCAGACGCAAGCTGCAAAGCCTTAGACGCGCACTTTTCGCAGATGGCGGGGAGTTCGTTGGAAGTCGTAGGGTGCGCTGAAAACGAGAACCCACTTATCTGCATTTGTCAGTGCACGCGGCTCTCTTAACCGGACAGGTGAGACTGTCAATTCTGACAATAACATTCCCAGAGAAATGGCGGCACTATCGACAGATTCGTGAAGGTACCGGCAGTGTCGAACTAAGCGCAAGAAATCGACCGCGTGGCTGGCAAAGTAGACGGCAACAGCGTTTTCGGTCCTAAAAGGAGTCTTGTGAGTTCAAGTCAGAGGTTCGTGGCATCCGTAATTCTGTTGGGAGTGCTGCTGTGGGCCGGAGGCACGTGTCAAGCTCAGTCGGGTCTCCTTCAGACCTCTCGTGCCCAGGACAATGCCGACACTCTCGGCACGTCCGATCTGGACCCAACTGTCGCTCTAGCTACCTTGACGACGTCCCAACCGGCGGCTGCCAATTCCAACGCGTCACTTCCTGCTCAAGCCAATACAACCGATCAAAGTGACGGATTGCATTTCACTGTTAGCCCCTATCTTTGGTTTCCAGGAGTGCACGGGACGGTTGGCGCGGATCAATTGCCGGTGAGCATCCATGCGTCGCCTGGGGATCTGCTTTCCAATTTTCGGTTTGGAATTATGGGGGTCGTAGAACCTCGCTACAAGCGCATTTTGCTTCCGCTCGACATCATGTGGGTCAGGCTAGAGGACGACAAAGCGCTCCCACTCACCCCCAACGGGACG
>Ga0210383_10003323_pt1 | contig 14420 bp, 10 predicted proteins | sample IncBWC14OmetaG_FD_160072 | JGI IMG/M metagenome (GOLD analysis project Ga0210383, IMG submission 160072) | Forest soil microbial communities from Barre Woods Harvard Forest LTER site, Petersham, Massachusetts, United States - Inc-BW-C-14-O ...
GCCAATCGACCGAAGACACAGAGAAAAGGCGCTGAACGCCAACAGCAGCGAGAAGCGCGGTGAGGCCCAAGTAGATCGTCCAGACCCAAGTGGTGTAATGCAATACCAAGGATTGATGCGCGCAGAGAGACAAAACGGCGTAGATACAAAACGAAACGATATTGATTGCGCGAGTTAAACTTTGCGCGGCGCGAATTTCCAAGAGGCCTTTCAAGATCGCGACAATCATCGAGAACACGATGTAAAGCGGAGAGAGGTACAAGATCAGCAGGTAGAAGGAGGAGTTGCCCTTGTTTCCGAAGAGATAGCGAAGTTGTTCCGGCCACGTGAAGAACAGCGCCAGCCAAAGGCACAGAGCAGCGCCGACAATCAACAGATAGGAGAGCAGGAAGGGCAAGCGTCTCTCCGGCGCTAGCTCGGGGATGAATTTGATAATCACAGAATCTCCGCCGAGATAAAAAAAGGCCGCGACTATGTTGATGTAGACCGCCAACAAACCAAAGGTCCCAATGGCCTCGGGAGCGATGCGGGCCAAGATGACATTAGTTCCGAAGCTGAAAGGAAGCGCCAGGATGGACAGCCAGACGGTCCAACGCATGCCAACGAAAATGCGCGTCCGGAGTTCGGACGGGTTGGGGAGCAACATGCGGGAAACCGCTACGGATTGATCGGCCATGGGGTGGAATGCGAGCTAAAAGCGCTGTAGAGAATCCAGGATTTGCTGGTTTGCGATTCTGACAGAAGTAATGACATCTCCGTAATCACGTTCCTCGCCGCCGCAGCGGTAGCGTTGAAGCGGAGGCGAACACGACACACTGTCGTGCACCGCTTCGTGCCCGTCATAAGCATTATCTAGGAGGGAGACTAGGCCCCAGTTATTCTTTTCCCCGGGATTATCTAGATACTGCCACCAAAGGATGCCAACAAAAGGCCTACTGCCATTTTCGGAGTAGGCCGCGGCGGAAAAACTGCGCGCCAATTCTTCGTAGTGAGCTCCACGAGCGCTTTGCGACGGAAAATCATAAAGAGCGATCGACGCATGATCCCGGTAAAGTGCAGAATCCGCGTTTGCGGTTTGAAATGTTCCGATGAGGAGCGGCTTATCGCCGAGGTTTTGGTAAATAAAGTCCAACGCCGTTTGGCTTACGGGTGCACCACCGCCGAGAATCATGACGTCAAGGTAGCGCGATGCGGCCTGCAGGACTTGCGCAGGTGGGGGAGCGCCCCAGCTTCCCAAGGAATCCGGGCCTAGAGACAAGACTCCCGGCATCCATGCTTGGATTTTCGATTTGCAAACCGAAAAATAGTGAGACGCCACTTCGTAAAGATAGTTGTTCAGGTCTTCCTTCACTTGGTTCTGGACGTTTTTTAGATAGGTGAAATCTGTGCCGATCCAGGCTCGGTGAGAAGGGCGCCCGTCTTCATCGAGCAGTCCCGTACCGATAGCCCAGCCGTTCTGAACGTAATTGACGGTGATCATAGTTCCCGGCGGCGGAGCGTGGCTGGCGGGAAATTCCAAGGTCAAGGCACCGGTTTGATAGTTGATTGAGCCGGTCACTGACGGCCCCCAGATTGTCCCGTCGCCCAAATCGCCCGCAATGAGGGTTTGTCCGGCGGAAATCTGGAGAGTGAATCTGGTCACAATGGAAGTAGCCAAGGTTTTCGTGAACCTAAGCGAAGTGCCGTCGGCCTGTGCCACGACCTCACGTTCAATGGGAATGCCACTGGAATCAAATGTGGTGTAATGCGACCCCCAAGCGGAGTTTAAGGCCATGATGGTTTGATATTTCTGGATGAGTTGGTCGCGCAGTGCTTTTTTGCAATAGACAGTGGTGTCGTTGTAGAGAGCTTGTTTGGAGCGGTTGGCTGTTTGCGAGGGAGACATGGTGAGCACCAACCATCCCAAGTGGGCGTTGTTATGGCCCGGAGGAACGGTGGCGAAATCTGGACCGGCACCAAAGCCGAACATTTCATCGCCATCGTCGGCGGCCACGCCCATCATGAAATCGCTATAACGGGAATTTTTGATTTGACGATTTAACGGGTGATGGCTCAATAGTTCCTGCAAGTAAACATCGAGATTCTGGTCGTAGTAATCACCGACTCCCTCGCCGGGACGGTAGCCTGTGTAATAAGTGCTGGCGCCAAAAAGAATGTTCTTGATAGGAGCCGTCGCGTAGTGATCGGTGTTGGCCATCGCATAATAGGCGGGTCGAACCCAACCCCAAAACGGAGCCTTATCTGGCAAGCTGGTCGGAAGCGCGTACCACGAATAGCCGACACCAAGGCTATTGAAGCCCCAGGATTTGATGCGAGCTACTTGTTGCTCAGCCCAGCCAGCACCGGCGTCGCCATACTTTTGGATCGAACGGGAATAGTAACTTTGGCCTTGGGCGTCGCGCGACTGATCCTGGTTGAGGACGTACATGCCTATCATGAAATAACCGTGATTATCCGGATCCACAAATAGCCATTTGTCACCGAATTTTTCGACTCGCCATCTTTGTGGCGTGGCCTGATGCGCAGAGGAGATTTCTTTGAGTCCGCCGTACCGGTCCAGGCGCTCGTGCGAATTGGAGGGCCAGCCTGGAGGCACCGGGTGACCAGTCAGGTAGCCTCCGAGAGCAGCGAAAAAAAGGATGTGCGGGCGAAATCGCATGGCAGAATGCGCGGGTCACTTCAAGCGGCTGGCTGGATCGATTATGTTTTCGCAGGACCCGTAGCTTTAACGATCTGAACAGTTCGAGTGATCGCAATACCGGAAAACATGGCGGACCAGGGGTCCAACGAAAAACGGCGCACACTGGCGGCCGCGGCTGCAAAAGCGTAGCCGAGCTGCAGCCACCAAAAGCAGGCGCGGTCTTTGAAGCTGCGATGCCAATGGCGCTTATACATATAGCGGGAGATCCGCACTTCCCGTTGCAACCAATGTTCGGAGGGGCGCGCAATGGGCGTTTTCATGTGTGCCAGGCGAGCGCCGGGCGCAATCAAGAGCAATGAACCGGGCGCAAGTTGAGCGCAGAAATCGATGTCCTCCGCTGGAAAAGCGCAAGGATTGAGATCGAACCTGACGTGCGCAATAGCATCGGCGCGAAAACTCATCAAGCCGGCGCCGAACTTCTGTACCGCAATGACATCGGTATCTGCCATTTCATTAGCCTGCCAGTAGATAGCTTGACGTTCGTCGTAGAACGGCCCGCGGGCAAAGAGCCAGGACCATGCACGCAACCAAACGTCGGAGCGCCGGTAATTGGTGATGACACCCGACACGCCTTTTGCGGACGGGTATTTCTGGTACGTCTCAATCAAAGCCTCCATAAATTCCGGCTCGAGGATTACGTCGTCATCCAGAAACAACAGGATATTCGACGAGCAGCATTCCATAGCGCGATTTCTAGCCATGGACACGCCCGATATTTCGGGTTCGTGCAAATAGATCAACCGGGGAAGCGGTGGCGCCGTGCTCGCAAACAATTCATAAACCGCCGTTCGGCTCTCGTTCCCCTCCGTTTGGTCCACAATCACCAATTCATCAGGCCCAATCGTCTGCTGGAAGATGCTGCGCACAGCGTTCACCAGATCACCCGGTCGATTCTTAGTCGGGATGATCGCCGACAAAGTATACGGTGGACTAGCTATGTTATTCATTGTGATTCCCCGCCCTGGAAATATAATCTTTTTCTGCTGGAAGCCTAATCGGTTGACTCTAAGATTCGACCCAGCGCCAGTTGCATATCGACATTGATGTGCGTTGGCACACGGTAATCCTGGGGTTTAATTGCAAATACTTCGATGTTGCGTAGTGAACGGCCTTGGATCGGGGAAAAGCCGTTATTAAGCGTCCACATGGTTTGCCGTTTCGCGAGCATCGATTCCACTTGCAAGATGTGCGTCATGGCTGGGTCGTTTTCCACACTGCGGTCGACAAGAATCAAGGTGATGGGCACCGATTCCAAATATTGTTGCAACCGCTGAGGATCGTTAAATAAAACGTGATAGTTTCCCCCGGTCCAGTCTGCACTCGAAAGTTGCTTGGATGCTCGCAGAACGAAGTAGCGATCGGGTTTGGGTTCGCGAGCGGCCAACTCAGAAATCACTTCACCTTCTCCAATCGCGTCAGAACACACCAGGATCGCGACTTTCGGATATTCGGAATACTGATCGACCACATATTCGACAGCCTTGCCAAAGCCGGTTGCCGGTGCGATATGCGGGCTGCGTAGCGTCGCGACGCCCACAACTAAGATGGCAACCGCCGCTGCTAATTGAACAGTTGTCGGACATCCCTGCTTAGGTAGCTGCTTGGCAAACTCCCCCGTGCCCGCAATCGCGAAAGCCGCCAAGCTGGGAAAAGCCGTCATCAGATAACGTTGTTCAATACCAGTGGGAATGATGACTTGGAGCAGCAACGTCGCGGAGAGGAGAGCAAATAGCATGGCCCAAACTGGCGATGTGCCGCCGGAAAAGAAAGGTTTAACGACCATTCGCCAAATTCCGTAAATAGCTGCTACAAACAGCAGCGGGCCCATCGCGTCAATCAGAAACCACCCAAATGCCTTGGCAGCGACGCGGGTGTAGGACCAGGCGATTTCACCTCCGAGGCCATTTTGCTCGGAGCGTGTAAAGTATAGGGTCCAAGGACCGGCCACGAGTGCTATAACTAACGCGGATAGCCAGAACGCTTGTCGCTTAATCGCACTCCAATCTTTCATGAGCCACATGCTAAATAGAGGCAGCAATGCCAACGACACCCCAGATATCTTCGTCAGGATTGTGCAGGAGGCTACAAGTCCAAACAGCACGCTACGGGCTCTTGTAGGCTCGCGAAGAAATCGCACCAACGAATAACCGGCAAGAAGGCTTAGTAGCGCAACCATGGTGTCTAGCATCACCAGTTGCGAACCTTCGCGAACGGGAGGTAACAGCAGCAGTAGCATTCCAGCGGCAGTGCTGTGCCACGGTCCAAGCTCGCCGCCAATCACCAACCGAACAAGGAATGCGAGTAAGGCCGATAAAAAAGCCATGAATATCAAAAAAGATACATGCCCTACTCCGAAGAGCAATCCCCATATACCCGCGCACAAATAATAAAAAGGAGGCCAGTGGCCAATGGCTACCTTTGGGTAGTGCAAATAGAAATGCTCCGCAAATTCTAGAGGTGGTCGGAATATTCCAGACCTGATGTACTGAGTCAACATGATGGACGTCACTTGATGTGCTGCTGAATCCGGGTACCCCGCATATTCGGTCCTATACGCGCCGGTCACGGCCTGAAGGACGATCGCAACCAGAAAGTAGGCGAGAATCACGGCGAAGTCGCACGCGACGCGAATGCCAGCGCCGCTCATGGTTGCAGTCTGGCCAGTTACAGCCTTGTCAGGCTCGAAAACGAAGTCTCGGAAAATCATCCGTGGAGTTTGTATTGGGCAGTGGCGCTAGGGAGCAACGGAATGGCCCTTCTTAATGCTAAGCGGTCTTTAGTCTGGCCCTTACTAATCCTGTTGAGTGCAGACTTTCTGCTTTTTGCTTTGCAGCGTATTTGGAATGAGTCACATTCAAAAGGCAGATGGACAGCGATAGCATGATCCACAAGGGCTTTTCGTATTCTGCGGAAAAGAAAAAGGCTGCTACCACGAAGCCCGGGATACCGGCCTGTATGCCGGTTGCTGCGGCATACGAAAACATGTCCTCTACCGCGGTTGCTTTTTGCTTAACGAGCTCGAGAAGGCGATAGGTGGAGATTAGAATTCCGAGATAGACGAGAAGGCCCAAAACACCGAGTTCTGCGGCATATTCCAGATAGGTGTTATGGGCCAATAGTCCTCTGTTGCTGCCAAACAGATTTTGACGTTCTATGGTTGACCAGAATGTTCCTAAACCGATTCCGGAAATTGGATGCGCAGCTACCAAATTCAATCCTTCCTTCCACACGATTAGGTGAATCCGTGTTGAAGCCTGATCGCCATAATCGGGGTTCAAGATCCTGTGGATCGGCGAACTTGGTGCATAAATCAAAATGGGAATCAAAGCGAATGCGAGCAACGCAACTCCGGCGCGGTGCTTTGAATGAATCAACAGGAAGAGAATAGAGGCACAGAGGCCTATGAAGCCCCCTCGAGACGCTATGACGACGACAGCTAGGACCGTGATTCCTAAGGAAGCGACGCAAAAACATCGTTCCCAGGGGGCGCGACGAACTCTTGCCAGAGAATAGGCGAGAGGAATTGCCAACAGCGCTGCAGCGGAAAAGTAGTTGCCGTCTAAAACAACAAACCCGGGGCGATATCCCACGGCGAATCCGGCATTCTGAAACTCACGCAGAGTGTATAGAGATCCAAACGCGAATGCGCCAATAAAGGCATACAGCGAGTATCGTAGACGCTCGGACGAATCTACGATGGCAACTGTAATCAGGAATAGAGTGAAGTATTCCATGTAGATAGTGAGTGCGGTTCTTGAAGAAGAGGGGTCCTGCACACTGCCTTTCAACGCGTACGATAGGCACGCAAGGAAGATCAGCAATGCGAATAAGCGGCTTGGCCAGGTGGCAAAAAAGACGGGGAATCTGCCTTGCAGAGTCAAATGGAACAACGCATAGAAGACACAGAGTAGTCCGACGACCTTAATCAGGTTAAAGCCATGGTGCTCGTAACCAAACCAGGGATGATTTGGTACTGCAGAAAACAAAATGACAAAGTAGAACAGAATCATTGAATAGTGTGCCGTTAGAGTTGGGGTGCAACCTTGTGGCGAGCCAGCCTCACAAACAGATTCGGACGCCACTTTCCCAGATCGCGCAGGTACGCAACAGCGGCTGGAGTTGCCGGTGTGCGATGGTTTCGGATGTGCCTGAGCCCGGTGATCCCGTCTCTGATCCCACGGAGAAACGGACGAAAGGCTTTGGTGCGCACGGTGAAGTAAGACATCATCATGAGCTTGGGAAGCAAATAGCCTATCGCGTCAACGAAGCGGAAATCCTTGTAGGCAATCCAAAAATAATTTCGAGTGAAATAGTAGTACTGGCGCTCTGAGCTTCGTCCCTGTTCAGAGGCTCGGTGTCCAACGCGCACGTGCGGCGTATGCAGGATGCGGAAGCCCTCGTTGAACAGCCGGATAACCAGATCATCGCCTTCAGCCCCATAGAAAAGTGGTTCGTAGTAAGGGTCGCAAACCTCGAAGACCTCTCGGCGAAAAGCCGCGGCTCCCTCGCCAAACCACCACGTCTCGAATTCCGATTCGCTGAAGTCTCGCCAGTAGCGCGGATGGCACCATTCGCGCAATCGAAGCTTTCCGGTGTCGGGGTCGCATACTTGAAAAGCGAGCACCTGAACTTCCGGATGATCGCGCCATGCGGCCATCATCTTCGAAAGTTCGAAAGGGGAAGCGAAGCTGACATCGTCCTCCAGAAAAACAAGAAACTCTCCGACGGCGGCGCGCAGGCCAACGTTGCGTCCTGCACACGCGCCGGCATTCTTGGGCAATTCGATGTAACGGCACCGGGGATATTTCGTATGGATAAGTTCCGCGAGTCCATCCTGCGAGTGATTATCCACAACAATGACTTCGGAATTAGGGAAGTCCTGACGCAAAACTGAATCCAAGGTTTCGCGAATGGTTTCCGCCCGCTTGTAATAGAGGATGATCACGCTGACCAGCGGAGTGACAGAACTGTTGTCAGTCAATTCGGCAGTTTGTATCGGCAGAGTCATCGGGCATCCAAGAGGTCAGCCGCCGAGAAGGCCGAGCCGGCGAACAAATTTGACGCAATGGCTGATGGGGTAATAGATCGAATCGTTGCCGAGGATGTTTTTGGTAAACCAATCATATTTGGTGAATTTGAAACAGAGCGTGTTGGCCCAGTCCTTTGGCGGTGGCTGGAACTTCGTGGCATGGCGAGACCAGTCGCCGTCAACCAGGATATCCTCCTCCTTGAAGTGGCCGAGGCCCCGCCGAGCAGCAATCATCACGTGTTTGGAACGCTTTGGCTGCAGGCCTACTAAGCGCATGGCGGTGGCATCCATCGCAACGGAATCTTCGCTGGCGAGAATCACATTGAGCTCTCTGGACGGACCTGCCACCGGCCCGCGTCCTTCCATGCAGACGATGCCATCCAGCAAAGACATTTTGGGGCGGAGAAGTTCGTGGAGCGAGGACAGCATTTCGTTGATCAGCCGATGATGCCGGATGCGATCGTCGTAATGCGGTACGCAGCCCCACTGATTCTTAAGGGAGGCGGTGAAGTAAGTCAGCGCATGGGTCTTGAGCTTCGGCAAAGTAATGAACGCATCAGCCTCGAACAGTAAGCGTGGGAGTTCGATTTGTCCGCCGGGCGGGCAATCCACTCGAGTCATCGGGAGATCGGACAGATTAACCAGTTCGACACCCAGCTTCTCGAGTTTTGTATAACCGGTGGCTTGATACACCTCTGGCGTTTTCTGGCGCATGTGATCCGCTTCGCAGACGACAACACGATTGGCGCGAGTGAGGAGTACACGGCATACGGCTTCCGTCACTGCGAGGTCTGTATTGGCGGCGCGGATGATGTTTGGCACGGCAGTGCAGAGATTCGGTTTCACGACAACCAATCCTCCATGGGGCACCCACGTTTGCCAGTGACAGAGATCCATGCACTCCTCGACGACGGAGGAAAGATTGTCTTTCGTTACTCCACGAAGGATAACTGTGCTCTTCTTCTGTTCGGCCATGGTTACGGTCTCCTTAAGACGCGGTACCGATCAGGAATCTCTGGTAGCACCGATTCGTGTGTGAAGCGAGGGAAGTCCAATTGACACTGTTGGCTGGTTCGTCAGGAGGTATTGGCAGTAGAGCGCAAATTTCGCTAAGGTCAAAACGATCCGACAAAAGCTGTGTGCCCTTGAGACGCTCGGGGGCCGCGCAAAATAGCTGGAACGAGGCGCCGTAGATGAGATAACGAGGGGTGGCAAGACGGCTAAGCTTTCTGCATCGCAGAAGGTGTTTGGCTGTCGCGGTAACTCCACTACGCCGAACAAGCGAAATCCAAGCTCGTTGTTTTTCTGTATAAGTTTGCCGGCGGCCCATGGCTGCGATTACGTCGGCGACCGGGAGATACTCGTGAGAGCCGCAAAGGAGATTCGTTTCCCAAAACCACAACTCGCGACCGTAACCAATTGCTTCTTTAAGGAGCATTGCGGTTTCTTCAGGTTGCAACGGTACATGCGCCAGTTTTCGCGCTGTGCATGTAGAAACCCGGTTGCAAAAGGCCTTCTGGTCGAAGCGGGATGGTCCGCGATGCTCCACGATTGGTTTGCGCAACTCGTCAAGCCGAGCGGTATACGTTGGCTGGTAACGATCGAGAAACAACAAAAAGGAAGTGGCCATATCCAGGTAGAGTTTGACCAGAGCGTATTCGAGCTGTGGAGTAGCGCGTCGAGCGACTAAATCGGATGCCGCGATTGTTGAGATCAGTTCAATGATCCGATGGTTCAACGTGCGCCACGCATCTTCCTTGGAAAGCGCTGACTTGGCGAAATCGCGAATGTCATCGAGAATGTGCGCGTCGCCCCAGATCGTCACGCCATTATTTTTTAGTTCATAGGTAAATGTTGTGGGTAGAAGCCTGCGAAAATAGTGGGGATACACACTAGCGAACCCGACGTGCACGGAGATTGCGGTTTCCTCGAGAAGCCTGGCTTCCACAAGCTGCTCTAGATTGTGCAGTTCCGCAGGACTCGGATCCTTCGCCCCCTCCTCCAAGACCAGAAGAAAGTCGCCGTCACTGAGAAAGGCAAAACCACTATGGCCTGCCGAGAAGGTGGCTTCATTTCGAGCAAGACTGCCTGTCAAAACGATAGCTCGAAGACCAGAACCCAAGACCGCTGTGCACACGCGTACGACAGCTGCACATATCAGGGACCTCAGTTCATATGAACCTAAGTCGAGGAGGCTCTCAGGGAGGACGTTTGTAGCGACGTAGGTCATCACGGCGGGCTCGATTTAAATCCGGGTTGAGTTTGCGGGCACGGCAGAATTCGCAGGTGGACTGGACTCGGATGGAGTGCGAGGTGCAGGTGCGATGTTTTGGCGGCCACGGTCTTTTTCGAGGTACTCATGCCAGGCGTGAAGGTACAGAAGTTCTGTGCTATGAACCATTTGTTGCACACTGAATTGCTCGAGCACGTGCTGCCGACCCTGTTTGGCCATTTCTCGCGCACCCTCGGGGTGAAGAAGCATCTGCAAAACGGCATTGGCAAGCTGCTGTGGATCTCGCGGCGGTACCAGCAAGCCGGTTTTCCCATGTATTACGATTTCGGGTGTTCCATCGACCGCCGTGGCGATGATGGGACACTCCGCGGCAAGGGACTCAAGGGCTGCCATGGGGAGGCCCTCGTAGAGCGATGGCAAAATGCTCAGGTCGGCCGCAGCGAACCAACGAGATACATCCGGCTCATAGCCACGGAAGCGAACAGAATCTTCCAATTTCAAGTTCTTAACCATTTGCTCCAGTTCGGGTTGCAGGCTGCCTTCGCCGAGACAGACTAATTGAACAGCCGGGAACTGCCGGCGAATCGATGGCATCGCTTCCAGGAGGAATCGGTGGCCCTTCTGTGGTTCGAGGCGACCTATTACTATGAGCAACGGGTGGTCATCGCGAACATTGAGTGAGCGGTTCAACGTCGACTGCATCTCTGAAGTTCGCGGCCGAGACCGCAACTCCACTCCGTTGCGGATCACTTTTACCTTTTCCGCAGGAAGGTGTTTGTGATCGACGAGGTAACGTGCTGTAGCTTCTGAGACAGCAATGCTGTAATCGACCTGATGGGCAACGAAACGATCAATCGCAAACGATTTTTTCCACCCGGTGCGCCAAAATTCGCGGCCATGGGCCGTGTCGAGGATGACCGGCACACGCAGCATGCGAGCAATGGGCGAAGCGAAGAGACTGGCACGGAACATATGGGAATGAAGAATTTGGATCTTGTAACGCCGGAGGCATCGAGCCAGCATGTAGGCCCCGTGAAGATCGGAGAGGTAATCCAGCGACAAGAGCGAGATCCCCACATCGCGGGGAAGATCGGCCTCAAACAGGCGCGCCAATTGAGGCGGGCAGGCCAAATGTAGGCGAAAAAGGTTGCGGTCGAGACCGCGCAGAAGATGCAGCACGACTTCTTCGGCTCCCGCCCTGACTGTAGCGTTGGAGAAGAGCATCAAGGGAATGGGCCATTCAATGTTCATTGCAAGCGGAGCGCTACTTGAGACATAAACGGGTAGATGTCTTTGATCGTTTGCATTGGGGTAGCGGGTTGTTCGTTGCTCAGGAAAATCGCGTCGGAGTAGCGATCGTTGTCAGGGTGATAGCCATGCATTCCCGAAGGATGCCAGCCTTTACCGTTGAAATCGCTGCGCGAAAAAAGCCAGCCGGGATCGAGCAAGAAAATGGTTTCTCCGAATCGCCGGTCGTCAAAGAATACTCCCAAGCGGCGCAATTCCTCGTCGCTTAGAGCATGACCACATGGAATCTTTCTGAGGGCGTCGTGAACCGCGCAGCGGGCGCGTTCGTTGAAGAACCAGAAGCGAGCCATCGTTGAGTCATAAACCGAGAGATAGTCCTCCGGCATTCGCAATTGCAGCCTCGCAATGTCGCGCAAGATGTCATACGTTTTGTTCACTGGGGTCATACCGTGATCGGACATGATGCTGAGCGAAATGTTGGGCGCCAGATTGCGTGCGAGTGTGAAGAGTCTGCGCAGCTCGCTGTCATACCAGTGCAGGCGTGCGGCAATCGCTTCCGGCTCCTTGCAGTGCATGTGCAAGAAATTGTCGATCTCACTGAGATAAACAAAGAAGAAAGTAGCTGGACCCGACGACAAATCGCGTGCCGCAATCCTCAGAAGTTCTGCATCGGTGCCTTTGTGATAGGTATAGACACGAAACGGGATGCCGCGATCGGCCAGCCGGTCGAAGATCGAAGGCGCACCGGTAATGCCGCGCTGGCCGTAAATATTGCGCCGCTCGACCCAGTTAAACCAGGGTAGTAACCGCGGGCTCACCGCGCAATCAAACAGCTGCCCGAGTCCGAGAAAACGCCTGCCGGATTGCTGAATCAATTTGCGGGAGATTCGGTTATCCAGTACCTGATCCGGAAGAAAATCGAGCCGGCGCATCCACTGAAAGGGCGAACGGCGAGGATCATAATAGAAAAGATTCCAGTGGCCGGTCTTTGCGGGATCCTCACCAGTCAAAATCGTGGGGATTGCACCGGAACTAAAGCCGAGAACGGTACGGAGCGGCGTACGATAAGGCAGCCAGTCATTGAGAAATTCCCGGTCTTGCAGGTAAGTCCAGCCGAGCGCATCAATAAGCACAAACAACGCGACGGTGGAGGGGGGGCCCCCTCTTTTGACAGGGGGAACGACCTGGCTAGGCTGCGGATCGCAAGTTGTGGAAATCATGGTACTCCAGATACTTTTGGAAAGTGGTTGCTGGAAAATCGTTCAGAATGCGACGAAGCTTGCTTTCCGTGCCGCGCACGTTGACGTAGGACTTGAATTGCCGTACCCAATTCATCTGCAGGCGGGGCTGGTTGGGATCGATTTCGCGAGGGTGAATGTAGAAGATCAGAGGGCGCCCGGAATCGACGACTTGTTTAGCCATGCGTTGGATCAGCCAGTATGGAGAGAGCCGCAGATAGCCCCCGCCGAAAAAGCAGAATGATTTGCTGCCGATGTGTGCCACGGAAACTGGAAATTCCACGATTCGGTTGGATTCTTTCCCGACGGCGTAAGGAATTTGGCAGCCATCAGGCACTCCACCGTGGGCTCTCGGCAACGGAAAAACGGAGCTATCGTATTGGTAGCCGGCAGAAGTAAGCCGTTCAAAGAACCATGGCGTTTTTTGCGTGAGAGAAAATCCGGGGGATCTATAGCCGACAACAGGTGTTCCGGAAATATCTTCGAGGAGTCTTTTGGAACGCAAGGCATCCTGATAAAACTCCTCCTCGCTCATTTGCCAAACGAGCCGGTGAGCAAAGCCGTGTGAGGCAATCTCGTGTCCGTGGCGCACAGCTTCACGGACGAGATGAGGGAAGCGTTCCCCGATCCATCCGAGGAAGAAGCAAGTTACGTGCGCGTTTCTCTCGGCGAGCAGATCCAGCAATCGATCAAAGTTACGCTCAATCCGGGAAGGCAGCTGGTCCCAAACCGACGTAGATTGCACAGATTCCACTTCGAGGATGTGAAACCAGTCTTCCACATCGATGGAGAAGATAATCCGGGGTTCGACGGCGGAGCGTACGCAAGGCGCGACGGATGCTGCGTTGGGTTGGCAGCAGGGAACTAGTTCCGAAATGTTGGGTGACCAACTCATGAACTCACACTTGCGTTGGCGGGGGCTGGAAGAAACTCGCCTCGGTTTGCGGTTGTCTGTGCCAAGGTGCTGGCGATGCGCTGGATGTCGGACGCCTGCACGAATGAATGAGTGGGCAGGGTGAGGAGACGGTGCGATATCTCTTCGGCGCCCGGACGGTGGAAGTCGGCAACGGCCATGTGCGCTGAGATCCCGGCGATATCGCAAATCGCACTGGGATAGAACGGGGTCGCACCGATGCCGGCGCGCCAGAGATCGCGCACCGCCTGGTCCCGGTGGGTCTGGTCGCGAGCGAGGAGCGGAAAACGGACGAAACCCGGGTGGCAGCTGACAGAAGGAGCAGGAGTGGAGAATCGCGGGATTTTCCTGACCGCGTCACGCAGGTCGTTGGCATTTACAGTACGGGAGCGAACTAAGTCGGGCAAGTTCCGCGCCGTTTGCAAAAATAGCGCTTGAGCAATTTTGCTCATACGGCGCACTGGAAAATTCGGATTGAATTCGGTCACTCCTAGCTTTAAGAACTTCATGGAATTCGGGATCGCATACAGGCGGGGCGACAGAAAAACCGAGCCGAGAACATTTTTGAGGAATAGTTCCAATTCACGGGCGGCCGAATACGACGGAAGAGCCTGGGCTTCCGTTTGCAGAGCGTTTGAGAGCTTGGAGCAATCGGTGACGATCACGCCGCCCTCGCCGGCTGGCAAAGGTTTGCCCCGGCCAAGACTGAAGATTCCGACGTCGGCAGCAGTGCCGGAGGCCTGGCCATCGCCGTAAGACCCAATCGATTGGGCGGCATCATCGACAACAAAAGCACCTTTCGAATGAGCGATGCGCGAGATGCGGGATACATCGTTGACTAATCCGAATAAGTTCGCGGTGATAATGCAGAGCAATCGTTCGGAAGGTAGCTGCGCCATTTGCCGGTAATCGAAATCCAGCGAAGCTGGAATCATTTCGACGGGATAGATCTTTAGACCCGCGCGGGCGACCGCCGCCGCGACGGAAAAGCAAGTGTAGGCGGGCATGGCGACGACGTTGCGTTCAGGCGCGAGCCGGTGAAGAGCTCTTAACACGAG
>Ga0210383_10003325_pt1 | contig 14413 bp, 7 predicted proteins | sample IncBWC14OmetaG_FD_160072 | JGI IMG/M metagenome (GOLD analysis project Ga0210383, IMG submission 160072) | Forest soil microbial communities from Barre Woods Harvard Forest LTER site, Petersham, Massachusetts, United States - Inc-BW-C-14-O ...
CTGCCGGTCTCGAGCTGCTTTTTGTTGTCTTCATAGAGCTTCTGAGCAACCGCAACAGCCTGCTGATTGACTTTGACGTTTTCCCGGGCATAAGCGAGTTCCCAGTACGCGGTGATGGTGCTGGTGATGGTGGTGATGGCTTGTTGAGCAAAATCCCAGTCCGCAATTTTGCGATTGTTGTTGGCGATGCGAATGTTGCGAGTCCAGATTTGCTTGCCGAAACCGTTCAAGAGAGGCTGAGAAATGGAAACCGAAAGTGCGGAAGTCACGTCGGGATTGAAGAAGTTGGCGATGTTCTGGCTCGTGCGCGTGTTGTTCCAATTTACCGTGAGGTTCGTTCCGGTCTGAAATGTCTGCGAATACTGGTTAGTAAATTGAGTCTGGTGCGTAACGACGGAGGCAACGTTAACGCCGCTGGTGTTGGTGGTGGTACCCGCGCCCGAAGTGAACGGGTTGTTGATGGGTGTGGTGACGTCGGCAACCGAAGCGTTGCTGGTGATCAGGGGATCGAAGTTCTGAATGAAGAAGGCGAACGGGTTAGGGCTGGCGGAGGAGGCGCCAATGACCACGCCAGGCGTAGAGAATCCGGTGTTGCCGGAGGCGGCGTTGAGGAGGCCGGCGTCGGCTATCCACGGGTAGTAGCGCCGGACAGCAATGTCCAGGCTGTTTTCGAGCGCCAGCTCGACCGCGTCCTGCAGGCTGATCTCCAGCTTGTTGTCACGAATGAGCTGATCGATGCGAGGTGAGTTGGTGAGCACTGGTGGATCGACGTGCAGCGATTCGTAGGGCTTGAAAATATTTGGGAAGGCTCGTGGACCACGGGTGTAATTGTGGCTTGCAACGCCCAGAGAAGACACGGGCGCGATGCTGGCCCCGTCAGGGGACGCGGTGGGCGCCGGCGCTGGACTAGAAGGCGGATTCTGGGCAGGGCTCTGTGCGAAAACCGGCGAAAGGGGCCCTCCGGCCAAAAGGCCAGCCAAAACGATAGCAAACAGAGATCGGGCCCATTCAGAAGCCGTCCTCCGGGTATTTGCCCCTAAAATGGACCGCTTCAAGGTCCCCCTCAGCGTCTTCATAGTGATCTTTACCCTCGAGATTCTGTCCCCTTGGGACGTTTTTAATTTGACCTAACTCTGTAAAACGCTCGAACCATGGATTTTGTTTCAATTGCGGGCTGGATTTTGGGGGCACGAGGCGTAATAAACCAGTGTGCCATGAACCAGAAACACGGCCGCGTTAGGTGCAACGAGGATAATGGACCGAGGGAGCCATGACAAGGATTGGGGGAGTTGAATTGGCGGAGTTGAAAGAGGAATTGAGGCGTTTAGCAGAACTTGCCTCATTGGTCGAGGCAAGTTGCAGCGGAGAGCAAAAAATTCAAAAATGAAGAGGGAGCCACGCGTGATGCAATCGAAGCTTGGCTCCGTCTCTCGATTATCGCGAGCCCCCGTCCCTAAACAGGTCTTCCGTGCCGACGACCTTGCCGTGAAGCGTGCCGGGGATCAGGGTTTCGCGTTCGACTGCGCCAGACTTGGCGTCGGCAATGTTGACGTGATTCACCTCGAGAGTGCGTCCAAGCGCGCGTTCATAGTTGGCTTTGGCCTCCTCGAGATTGGCCAGCGCACGGAGTTCTGTGCCCTGCGCGGCGATGAGGTCGCGCTGGGTGAGAATCACGTTGTAAACGGTGGACGCGCCGAGCCGGTATTTCTTTTGCTCGGCGTCGAAGGTTTCCTGTTGGAGTTGGCGTGCTTCGCTGGCGGCATCTACCTGGGCCCGGTCTTGCGTGAGGGCGATGTAGGTGTTGCGGACGTCGAGAAGTGCGGCGTTTTTCAATTGCTGGAGCGTCATCTCTTGCTGGCGCTGAGTAAGGATGGCGCGGGCACTGTCTGCTTGCGCGGAACGGTTGCGCAAGGGCAGGCTCAGCGTCAACTGCGCGGAGTAGTCGGGGAAGCGATTGTGGAAGAGCTGACTTTGCGCGGTGGTGAACCCTTGCGAATTCGTGCCCGTAACAGGAATCTCTTGCTCAGGCTCAAAAATGGGAACTCCATTGACGAGCACAGGGTTGCCATTTTGATCCAGAATCGGCAGTTGCGGGTCGGGGACCAGAGTGGGAGTCCCTTTCGGTGCATTGCCGGCCAAACCCACGGTGCTGTATTGCCCGCTGAGCGTGAGGGTAGGCAACAGCGCGTTGCGCGTGGCTTGGATATCGATCGCGGCATTCTTCAAATTGTACAGTTGCTCTTGAAGCTCAGGCCGTTTCTCGAAGGCTTCCTTGATGGAGTCCTCGAACGACGGGTTTTCAATCGCCGCAGGCTGTGTCGGCTGGTCGGTGGTGATGATCTCGACGTTCACCACATCCGGCGCCAACGGATCCTTGGTGATGGCATTTTTCAGGATTTGTTCGTCTTGCAGCTGAACCGTTCGCGCGACGATGAGATTTTGACGGTCGGTGGCTAGTTCGGACTGAGCGCGCGTTACGTCCAAAGGCGCCATGGTGCCGGCATCGAGCTGTTTCTTGTTGTCGCTGTAAAGTTTTTGGGAAACGGTGATGGCTTGCTCGTCGACTTTGACGTTTGCGCGCGCGTAGACGAGCTCCCAGTAGGCGGTGATGGTGTTGGTGACGGTAGTGATGGCTTGCTGCGCAAAGGCCCAGTCCGCGATTTTGCGGTTGTTTTTTGCTATGCGGATGTTGCGGGTGTTGACAGCGATTCCGAAGCCGTTCAATAGCGCTTGCGTGAAACCGATCGTCAAGGTGGACTGAACGGCGGGATTAAAAAGGTTGGCCGTCGAGGTCGAGCTGGTGCGCGTATTGTTCCAACTGACAGTCAGGTTGGTCCCCGTCTCGAAGCCACCGGACACTTGGTTGTTGAATTGCGAGGCGTGGGTTTCGAGAGTTGTGAGGGTGGCCGCGCCCGTACCGGTGCCGGAGATCAGGGGATTGTTGACCGGTGTGGTGCTGTCATTGATGAGAATGATGCTTGTGACCGTCGGGTCGTAGGACAGGCTTGGAAGAAATGCTGTCGAGGAAGCAAACAGGCCGCCAGGCGTCGAATAGCCCGAGCCGCCGGCTTTGGCTTTGAGAATCGAGGCGTCCGCGATCCACGGGTAATATCGCTGGACGCCGATGTCCAGACTGTTTTCGAGCGCCAGCTCGACCGAGTCCTGCAGGCTAAGCTCCAGCTTGCCATCGTGGATGAGCTGCTCTAGCCGCGGCGAATTGGTGATGACCGGTTCATCGATGCGGATCTGTTGATAGGGCTTGAGGAGATTGGGAAATGCGCGCGGGCCGTTCGTGAAATTGTATTTCGCCAGGCCCAGTGAGCTTACTGGAGCGATGGACGAGCCCTCGGTCGCTACCGATGGCGTTGGGGCAGGGTTCGACGGCGGATTCTGCGGCGCGCTTTGCGCGAAAGCGGGCGAAAGTGGACCAACCGCAAGCATGGCGGCCATGAAAAATGCCACGAGAGACTTGCCCCTCCGCAGTCCGGGCACCCCTGAAAATATGATGCTGACCAGCAATCGAAAAGACTTCGCGGCATCATAGAGCGTCATGATCATTTTTCCCCTCAAGATTCTGTCCCAGCGGGACGCATTTATTTGCTTCTGACGATGTGGAACGTGCCCTGAACAGCTGTTGGTACACTTAGTTGGCCGGTTTCTTGCCACGCGGAAGGAAGCTTCGGGAGCGTGGCCGCGAGATAGGGCTATAGCGGGGCATCCTTCACAGTTTGACCCAGAGGGCAGCCAGAACCTCTTGGCGCGGCCCGGAAACTTGGCCTGCAGTTTAGCAGCAGGCCCATTCCTTGACAACGCCGCGCGCCGCGGCTAGGCTGCTGACGATTCGATGTTTAGAGGCGATTCGCGGTTAGCCGAAAACGATGCTTTCACGAGAAGAATTGCTGCGCATGTTTGAGTCCGCCGGAGCCATCCGGAACGGCCACTTTGAGCTTACCAGCGGCTTGCATAGCGGGACTTATGTTCAGTGTGCGCTGGTTCTGCAGTACCCCCGCTTCGCCGAGAAACTTGGCCAGGCGCTGGCCGCGTTGTTTTCGGACGCGGTCATCGGTGCCGTGGTTTCGCCCGCATTGGGGGGAGTGATTATCGGGCAGGAAGTCGCCCGCGCCTTACCGGAACGAAAGGGATCTGCAGGCAGGGGAGTGCCCGCTATTTTCGCCGAGCGCGACGCCAGTGGCACGATGACTTTGCGGCGCGGATTTTCACTGCCGCCCGATGAGCATGTGCTGGTGATCGAAGATGTCTGGACGACGGGCGGGTCGACGCAAGAAACCATCCAGGTCGTCGAAGAAGCCGGCGGGCGAGTTGTTGCTGCCGGGGCTTTGATCGATCGCAGCGGCGGCACGCTTGAACTCGGAGTCGAGACGCAGGCTTTGCTGGACTTGCCCATTGCCAAATACGAACCCGAGGATTGTCCGCTGTGCCGCGAGGGCGGGGCCGCGGTAAAGCCCGGCAGTCGCTTCGCGCGCACTGCTCTGTGACGCCTCCAAAACACTTGCCAAATCCGATCGCTCTTCTCGAAATGGATCCCTAGAAGCCGAACACTCTCCTTCATGCGCCATTTCAAGATCACCATCGCTTACGACGGAACGGACTTTCACGGCTGGCAGATGCAGTCCGACAAGCCCACAATTCAGGGTGAGATCTCCAGCGTGCTAAACCGGCTCACGCAGGAAAGCGTGGCGCTGCACGGCGCCGGACGGACGGACGCGGGCGTGCACGCGCTCGGGCAGGTGGCTAGCTTTCGCACGCAATCGGGATTGTCAGCAGGTGAGTTTCAACGGGCGTTGAATGCGTTGCTGCCTCCTACGATTCGCATCGTTGGCGCCGAGGAGGTTGGCCCGGATTTTCATGCGCGTTGGTCGGCTCTCGGAAAAATCTATCGTTATCGTTTGTATCGCGGGAAAGTCGTTCCGCCTGCGGTGTGGCGCTACGTGCTGCACTATCCCTTTCCGCTCGATGAAGATGCGATGCGCGTCGCGGCCTCGCGCTATGTCGGCCCGCACGACTTTGCTTCCTTCACAGCATCCACGGGTTCTGAGGACGACGACAAGGAGCGCTCCACGGTCCGCGAGATTTATGCGAGCGAATTAGCGCGCAGCGAAGACGGCGAAGAGCTTGTCTATACCGTGCGCGGCCGTTCGTTCCTGCGCTATATGGTCCGAAAAATGGTCGGCACGCTTCTAGATGTCGGCCGCGGAAAGCTCGTGCCCGACGATATTCTGCGCCTTTATCAGCTGCGGGATCGCGCCAAATCCGGGCCCACGGTGCCTCCGCAGGGACTATGCATGGTCGAAGTGATGCACGAAGAAGGCTGGCGCATCTAGCCCGACGATCCCAGGGAGGGATGTCCGGCAAGAGGCGGTACTGCTGTTCTTGAAAGTCGGCTAGAATTCAGGGTATGCCGGCCACGGCCATCCCCGTCGAAACGATTCCGTCGATAGACCCTGCCACCGGCAATATTCTGGCGCAGTTCGAGAAGACGCTGCTGGCTGCCGTGCCGGAAATATTGTCGCGGGCGCGTGCCGCACAGTCGGCGTGGTGCGCCGTACCTGTCGAAAAGCGCTGTTCGCAACTGCGCGTACTGCGCGACAGCATGATGGCTTCAAGGGATGCGCTGGCGGACGCGGTGGTCGGGGAATCCGGGAAGCCGCGCGTCGAAGCCCTGTTTGCGGATCTTTTTGTCGCGCTGGACACGGCGGATTATTTTTCAAAACATGGCGTCCGGCTTTTGCGGCCAGAACGCGTGCCGCACCATAGCAGTGCCGGGAAAGCGAAGTCCGGCCGCTTGTTCTACGATCCTGTGGGTGTCATCGGCATCATCAGTTCCTGGAACTATCCGCTGGCCATTCCGCTTGGCCAGATTGTTCCGGCGGTGGCCGCGGGCAACGCTGTGGTCTCGAAGACCAGCGATTTCACCCCGCAATGCGGCGCGTTGATCGAAAAGCTTTTCGCTGACGCTGGATTCCCTAAGAACCTTGTCACCGTCATTCAAGGTGGCGGGGAAGTCGGCCAGGCGCTGATCGACGCGGCTCCGGACAAAATCATGTTCACAGGGAGCGTGGCTACCGGCCGCCGCGTCGCGGAAGCTTGTGCGAAAAAATTGATTCCCAGCGTGCTTGAACTGGGCGGCAAGGACGCCATGATTGTTCTCGCGGACGCCAATGTAGACGTCGCGGCGAGCGCCGCCGTTTGGGGCAGTTATACGAATTGCGGGCAAGTATGTCTTTCTGTCGAGCGGCTTTTCGTGGAACAGCCCATCGAGGAAAGGTTTCTTGCGCTTTGCGTCGAGAAAACCAAGAAGCTGCAGGTTGGCCCAGGACGAGATCCGGCAACCGACGTTGGTCCGCTAATTCGACCTCTGCATGTACAGCGCATGAGCGATCTGATCAATGACGCGGTGGCGCGCGGCGCTCGCGTACTTTGCGGCGGGAAACCTCGCCCTGATCTGGGCGCAAATTTCTTTGCGCCAACCGTCATTGCCGGCGTGAATTCCTCGATGAAGCTGTTCGAAGAAGAAACTTTTGGCCCCATACTCGCCGTGCAGTCCGTGAAAGACGGGGAAGAAGCTGTCGTTCGCGCGAACGACTCCACATTTGCTTTGGCGGCGAGCGTTTGGACGAGCGACGGGAAACGCGGGCAAGCCGTGGCCAGGCGGTTGCGAGCTGGCGCGGTCATGGTGAACGATGCCATCAGCTATTTCGGCATTGCGGAAGCGCCGCACGGAGGCTCGGGCGCGAGCGGATGGGGCCGCACCCACGGCAAAGCCGGCGTACTCGAGATGGTCCAGCAGAAATACATCGACGTGGACCGTCTGCCGGGGCGCGAAAAGCCGTGGTGGTACCGTTATGGCGCGGATTTGGAGCGCGCTGCCGACGCCTTTCTACAGTTTGAATTTGACAGAGGCCTCGTCAGAAGATTGCGGAATGCCCGCGGGGCGCTCGCGACCATGTTCCGCGATCACGGTTTTTAGTTTGGCCGCCACCCTCGGGACAGTGAGCGCAAGAGAAGATCGGTAAGGAAGGCCAGCCCGATGCAGCAAAACGAATGGATCTACGACTGGAATGTGGCCCGGGCGCCGCTCTTTGCGCCGGGCACTCGCGTCCTGCTGAATGACGAAACGTTGCGCGACGGCCTGCAAAATCCTTCTGTCCATGATCCCAGCATTGAAGAAAAGATTGAAATCCTGCACCTGATGGAAGCGTTGGGCATCGACTCGCTGAACATTGGTTTACCCGGAGCCGGTCCGCGCGCCGTCGAACACACCGAGGCAGTGGCCCGCGAAATCGTGACCAAGCGCATGAAGATCAAGCCAAACTGCGCTGCGCGAACGATCGAAGCCGACATTCGCCCTATCGCCGAAATTTCCCAGCGCGTGGGAATGGCCATTGAAGCTGCGACTTTTCTGGGATCCAGTCCCATTCGGAGGCTGGTGGAAGACTGGACCGTCGATCATCTCGAGCGCACCACGGAAAAAGCCGTGAAGTTCGTAGTCGATCACGGCCTTCCGTCCATGTACGTCACCGAAGACACCATTCGCACAGACCCGGACACAGTGAAGCGTCTCTATACGGCGGCCATCCGCAGCGGCGCGCGCGCCATCGTGCTTTGTGACACCGTTGGCCACGCCATTCCCAATGGCGCTTACAACCTGGTGAAATTCGTCGTCGAGGAAGTCGTCAAGCCCAGCGGCGAAAAAATTCGCGTGGACTGGCATGGCCACAACGATCGCGGCTTGGCTATTGCAAACTCGCTTGCAGCGATCGCCGCAGGTGCCGATCAGGTGCACGCCGCGGCCAATTCGCTCGGAGAACGGGTCGGTAATACGGCCATGGAGCTGATGCTGGTGAACTTACGCCTGATGGGCGTCATCCACCAGGACTTGTCGCGGCTGAGGGAATATTGCGAAAAGGTCGCCAGCGCCACGCATACGGTCATCCCGCCGAACTATCCCGTCATTGGCCGCGATGCTTTCCGCACGGCAACCGGCGTCCACGCCGCCGCAATCATTAAAGCCTTTCACAAAGGTGACCAGTCGCTCGCCGACTCCGTCTATAGCGGCGTGCCCGCGCATCTCTTCGGCCTCGATCAAGTCATAGAAATCGGTCCCATGAGCGGCAAGTCCAACGTGCTTTTTTGGCTCGAGCGCCGCAAGATTCCCGCAGACGACACCCTCGTCAATCGCATCTTCGACGCCGCCAAGCAATCGGCGCGAGTGTTGACCGACGCAGAAATTTCCGCGCTGTGCGCCGAGGCTGCACGCCATTGAACGGATCCAGAGCGCGCAGCCGGGCAGTGAAACGCGTCCTCGTTTGGGTTATTCTCTTCGCTATGCCGGTTCGCTCTTCGCTCGCTCGACAATCCACTCGCTCCGCCTCCGTCGGCCAGCTTGGCGAAAACGAACAAGTCCGCGCGGCCCTGGCTTGGTTTGTGCCCAATCTCGCTTGGATCAATGACCAGCAAGTCCGGCTGACGGAAATTCCCGCGCCTGCCTTTCAGGAAGGCCAGCGTGCGGAGGTGCTCAAAACCCTTTTGTCCGCCGCCGGCCTCGCCGTCCAGGTCGATGCCACCGGCAACGTGATCGGCGAACTCCGCGGCGTAAACGAAAAAGAAGTCGTCGTGCTCTCTGCACACTTGGATACCGTGTTTCCGGCGGGAACGGACGTCAAAGTCCGCCACGAGGGCAGCCGCATGCTGGCGCCGGGCATTTCCGACAACGGCACAGGCCTCGCCGCGCTGGCCGCCATCGCGCGGGCCCTTCAGGAAGCGCAAATCAAACCGCAGCGTACCATTCTCTTCGTTGCCGATGTGGGCGAGGAAGGCGAGGGTAATCTACGCGGTATGCGCGTCCTCGTCGATGCCTACCGCAGCCGCCTCAAAGCCGTAATCGTTCTAGACGGTGCTGGCACCGATCATGTGACGACCATCGCGCTGGCCTCGCGCCGCCTCGAAGTGATCATCAGCGGCCCCGGCGGCCACAGTTGGTCGGACTTCGGCATGCCCAATCCGATCAACGCTCTGGTTCGCGGCTCCGTGCGTTTCATCAATACCAAGGTTCCCGCATCGCCGCGTACCACGTTCAATCTCGGACAGATTGACGGAGGCACTTCCATAAATTCGATTCCTTACCAAGCTCGCCTCAAGGTCGACGTGCGCTCGGAAAGCGAAAGTGAGCTAGCGCGCCTCGAATCCGCTCTGCGCGAGTCGATGGCTGCCGGCGTTCGCGACGAAATGGAGTCACCCCGCGATCGTTCGCGAGGCAAGCTCGAGTGGAAGGTGGAACTGCTCGGCAGCCGGCCAGGTGGCGAATTGGCGGCAGCGTCGCCGCTTCTCGCGGCGTTGCGCGCCTCGGATGCTATCGTCGAAAACGAATCGCGCATCGAGCGTTCTTCGACCGATGCAAACATTCCTCTTTCTTTGGGAATCGACGCGATTTCTATTGGCGCCGGAGGCAACGGCGGCGGTGCGCACTCGCTCCAGGAATGGTACGACCCAGCAGGCCGCGAAATGGGCCTGAAACGCGCCCTGCTCACGCTGCTTGGGGTTGCCGACGTGGCCACGGAGAGAACTAGATGATGAAGATTCGCGGGACCAGTTTGCTGAATCTGGGACTGATTGTTCTTTTCAGCTTCTGTGCCGGCGTATCTGTTCGGCGGGCAGAAGCCCAATCGTCCCAGAGCGATCCGCACACGGTCGTTTATCTCCACGGCCGGATGTACACGAATGATCCTGTTCATCCGTGGGCCGAGGCCATGGCCATTCGCGACGGCAAGATTCGCTGCGTCGGCAAAATCGATTTCGTGCTCCTGGAATGCGGAGGCAGTGATCCCAGCGCCGAAACCGTCCAGCTCAAAGGCAAATTCGTCATGCCCGGTTTCAACGACGCCCACGTACACCTCGGTGGAGCGGCTGCGGATATGCTCTCCGTGCGCCTAAATGGCGTCGCCAGTATCGAGGAACTGCAGAAGCGCGTTGCCGACGCCGTTGCGCAGCACAAGGAGGGAGAGTGGATCACCGGCAGCGGCTGGGATCACACCCTCTGGGCTGATAAAAAATTTCCCACTAAAGAAGAGCTCGATGCCGTCGCGCCAAAGAATCCTGTTTTTCTCACACACGTTTCGGGTCACGTGGCCGTAGCCAATACGCTCGCCCTGCGGCACGGCGAAGTCAAGCAGGACACGCCGAACCCTCCGGGCGGCATGATCGAGCGCGACGCCGACGGCGCAGCCACCGGCATGCTCGAAGAAGATTCCGCCATGAGCCTGGTCTCCTCCAGGATTCCCGACCTCAAATCCGACCAACGCCGCCGCGGCATCCAGATGGTCCTCGCCGATGCCGCCAAGAATGGCGTGACCTCGGCGCAGGATTTTTCCGATTGGTCCGACTTCCTCGTTTATGTGCAATTGAAGGAAGAAGGGAAGCTCACGCTGCGCATCACGGAATGGCTGCCCTTTCTCCTTCCGACAAATGAGCTGCTGAATATGCGAGCGCAGGGCGGTACTACCGATCCGTGGCTTCGCACTGGCGCTTTGAAAGCGTTCACCGACGGCGCGCTAGGGTCGCGCACCGCTGCTATGCTCGCGCCATACTCGGACGACCCCGCTACCAGCGGAATCTTGACGAATGATCCTGATAAGCTGCGCGCCATGGCGATTGAGCGCGACAAAGCCGGTTTCCAGCTAAACTTTCATGCCATCGGAGACCGCGCCAACCGCGTGGCCCTCGACGTATTCGAAGCCGTAGCCAAAGCCAACGGCCCGCGCGACCGCCGCGACCGCGTCGAACACGCCCAAGTCCTGGCGCCCGAAGACATGCCGCGCTTCGCCCAGCTCAAGGTGATTGCTTCCATGCAGCCTTCCCACGAAACCAGCGACATGCGCTGGGCGGGGCAACGTCTCGGCCTCGACCGCTCCAAGGGCGCCTATGCCTGGGCCTCATTGCTAAAGAGCGGAGCACGTCTTGCCTTCGGCACTGATTACCCGGTGGAGCCGATCAACCCACTCCGTGGTCTCTATGCTTGCGTAACGCGGGAACTGCCGGATGGCGGCCCAGCGGGCGGATGGCAGCCGCAGGAAAAAATCTCTCTGGACGACTGCATCCGCGCGTACACCTCCGGCGGCGCATACGCGCAATTCGAGGAAGGGAAGAAGGGCGAGCTCAAAGCCGGCGAATACGCGGACTTCATCGTCCTCTCCGATGACCTGACAAAAATTCCGCCCCCGCAATACACCAAAGTAACCGTCCTCCGCACCGTCGTCGGCGGTCGCACCGTCTATTCGCACGATGACAGTTCGCTTCCTTAGTTCGCTTTTTCATTTCAAATCCACAACCAAGCGAACCAGAGAATTTAGGGAGGGCGTCTGTCCCCTCGTTCACCTGAACTTTTCATTGCATCCACCTGCCAAATAGAAAATATAGTTCTGGTACTTATAAAACCAGCTTCGTCGGCTGTGCCCTCTGCCAGCTGATTTAGCTAAATTTTATATAAATTTATTTCAAATTCTTATTGACAAAGCTTTGATGGCGAAATATATAGGCTCCCTATTTCCCTGTGACGTGGTCTGTGCGTTTGAACACTTTTGTAATCGATTGCGGCGAGCCAGCACCGCCGTAACCTTGGGGTGTCTCTTCGTGGTTCTCTTTTGCGCCCAACCAGGAGGTAGTTGAATGTCAAGTAAGCGAGTGGCTCTGCTCCTAGCTGCGTTGTTTTGTGTGATAGTTTTGACTCCTTCGCCGCTGTTTTCGCAAACGGGCGGTACTGTAGACGGCACAATCACGGATCCGTCGGGCTCTGCGGTAGTTGGGGCGACGGTCACTTTAACCGACAAAGCAACGAACATCCCTCAAACTACAACTACGAACGGAGCCGGTAGATATGTCTTCGTTGAGGTGAGACCTGGCTTTTACGATCTGAGCATCAATAAGGATGGCTTTCGGGTCACAAAGCTGCCTGATCAAAAAGTGACCGTTGGGACGGAGTTGGCAATCAATGTCGCGCTCGAAGTTGGATCCGTGGCCCAGACTGTCGAAGTCACCGCCGTGCGTGGCGCGCAACTGCAAACTGAGAACGCTACCATGGGGAGCACATTGAGCGGCGATACGCTTCTCGCCTTACCGAACTTAAACCGTGACGCGACCTCACTCCTGACTCTGCAGCCTGCCACCGCTCCCGCTGTTGGCGGAGGGGACGTATATGGAGGCCAGGTAGCTGGATCCCTGAGCGATCAAAACACTTACCTGCTTGACGGCGGCAATATTACCAGCGATTTAGAGGGCGACAACAATTACGTCAATAACGGCGTAGGCGGCATGGGAGCGATTCCCACGCCGGTGGAGAGCATTGCCGAATTTAAGGTGGCCACGAGCAATCAGACCGCTGACTTCTCCAACTCTGCCGGCGGGCAGGTTATGCTGGAAACCAAGCATGGCACCAACACTTTCCACGGCGCCCTCTACGATTACTATCAAAGTCAATTGTTTGACGCCAATACTTGGAGTCAGAATCGCCTCGGTGAGCCCATCATCAAGTTTCACGAGAACCGTTTCGGTGCCGGCGTCGGCGGGCCCATGATCCCGGGCACCCACCTCGGCGGCAAGACCTACTTTTATGCCTTTTACGAAGGCCGCCGCTACCCAGGAACAGCGACAGAAGAGGAGTGGACTGTCCCTTCAGCGTTGATGAGGCAAGGCATCCTGCAATATAAGGACGCCAACAACGTAGTCCACCAAGTTAACCTAGCGACTTCGACTGTTTGCGGGAATGGCACGCAGGCCTGCGATCCCCTAGGCATCGGCATTAGCCCGCTCGTCGAACAGTTCTGGAATAAGTTCGAGCCGCTTCCTAATGATCCAAGCTTTGGCGACACCCTTAACACCCAAGGTTATCGCGCTCCGCTAACACTTTCAAACCAGACGGACTACGGGCTGCTCCGCATCGACCACGACTTTGGCGATAAGTGGCGATTTAATGCGTCTTATCGAGTTTTCAATGATATAGCCCCGAGCGCTAACCAGATTGACATCGGAGGATTACTGCCAGGAGACAAGCTCGGCGTGCCCGCTGCCGTTTCGGCCAATCCGGCCGCTCCGAAATATTTTGTAATGGGCCTGACTGGCACGCTTACACCGCATTTGATCAACGAGTTTCACTTGAGCTATCTCCTGAACGACTGGGGCTGGATAAGGCAGGGCGTAACCGACGCGGTCTCGGGCGTACCTGCGGGAATCGAGTTCGCCGACTCCTCATTCGGCTGCATGTGCCCCGTGAACATGGACACCCAGGACGCCCGCAATCGTGTGTGGGATGGGCACGATTGGACTTATAGCGACACCATCAGCTGGGTGAAGGGCACCCACTATATGCAATTCGGCGGCACTATCATGCACATCTGGGACCACCACGTTCGCGACGACCAGGTGGTTGCGGGCCTCCCGGAACTGGTTGATCAGCTCAATAAGGGCACGGGGTTGCTGACATCCGCGGCCAACAGGCCGGTAGATCTTCCCAGCTCTTTGAACTCCACTTGGGATAATCTATACGCCCAAACACTGGGCATTATTGGGACGGGTGCGCAGTTGTTTGTTCGCGGCGGATCTAACTTCACCTTAACTGGTGCAAAAACCTTTCAAGATACCGTCCTCATCGACCAGTACACCCTGTTCTACAACGACTCTTGGAAAATCAAGCCAACCCTCACCCTCAATTACGGTTTGGAGTGGGGCACGCAAATGCCGCCTTATGAAGTGAACGGTGTGCAGGACGTGGCCGTCGACCAGAGCGGCAGCCCAATAACCACGCAGGGATTCCTGCAGAACACGGTGAATTATGCGTTGCAGGGGCAAGTCTACAATCCAGTCATCGGATTCGAACCCATCAGGTCCGTGGGTGGTAGTCCCAAGTATCCCTTCAACCCATTCTACGGGGGTTTCAGCCCCCGTGTTTCCGTGGCCTGGAATCCCAAATTCCAGTCAGGATTCCTCGGTCGCCTAACTGGCAACGGTAAAACGGTGATTCGCACGGGTTACACGCGCATTTATGACCGGAACAACGGCGTAGACTTGGTGCTTGTCCCACTTTTGGGATATGGCTTCGGCCAAACGATCCGGTGCAGCGGCGCCGGTGTCATCGGTGGCGTGGCTGGATGCTACGGCGGTTCCGCCACCACTCCGTCGAATGCGTTCCGTCTCGGCGTGAATGGTGACACGGGGCCGTTCCCAACTGTCCAGCAAAGTCTTCCCATCCCTGCCGAGCCGGGAATCAATTCTCCAGCGGGCGGCAACATCTCCTTTCTTGACCCTAACTGGCGTCCTGGCGAGAACGACGAGGTCACTTTTGGGATTCAGCGCGAATTGCCGGACAACATGCTTGTGGAAGTGGCCTACGTGGCAAGTGGTCCAG
>Ga0210383_10003328_pt1 | contig 14406 bp, 11 predicted proteins | sample IncBWC14OmetaG_FD_160072 | JGI IMG/M metagenome (GOLD analysis project Ga0210383, IMG submission 160072) | Forest soil microbial communities from Barre Woods Harvard Forest LTER site, Petersham, Massachusetts, United States - Inc-BW-C-14-O ...
GACTTCAGCACCGCGCTTAATGCTGCGCGACTCTGCTCTAAGGCTTTGGTGGCTTGAGCGGGCGTTACGCTGGCGCGGTCGAGTTGTTCTGGGATTTTGCTTCCCTTAGCGGCAGCCTTCAGCCACATGACGCGGACATTGTGCAAATGGGCCACGATGGCGGCGATGGTCCGTCCCTTGGCAGCCGGGGGTTCGGCGCACCAGGCTTCGGTGGGCAGGTTCTCAATCATGTAGCGATTGATGCGGTCGTTGGTGTCGAAAGACGTCAGGAGGGCTTGGGACAACGAAAACTCGACTAGCGCGGCTTTAGGCATAGCGGTCTCCGGGATCGACGTGGGGACAGCCGTCCTCGGCTGTCCGGTTGAGCGGAAGCTTAACAGAGAAGCATTCTATTCGGTTCGACGCGCATCCGGACGTGGCGAGCTTTCAGGGCGGCTGTCCCGACGTAAGTCCTCGCCTATAATCTTTTTCGATGGCTTCCGCGAAAGATATCGAAAAGAAAATTGAAGCGCTGCGCGACAAGATCCGGCACCACGAATACCGGTATTTCGTGCTTGATGATCCGGAGATCAGCGACGCCGAGTTTGATCAGCTGATGATCCAGTTGAAGAAGTTGGAGGCTGAGCACCCAGCGCTGATTACGCCGGATTCTCCTACGCAACGGGTCGGTGGAAAGCCTCGCGAGGCCGTAGTCAAGGCGGCGCACTCGTCGCCCATGCTCTCGCTGGACAACACTTACAACGTCGAGGATCTGCGCAACTGGGAACGGCGGGTTCATGAACTCAGCGGGCGCAACGAGATTGACTATGTCTGCGAATTGAAGCTGGACGGCATGTCGCTGGCGCTGATTTATGAGGATGGCCGGTTGGTGCGCGGCATCACGCGCGGCGATGGCACGATCGGCGAAGATGTGACGCTAAATGTGCGCACGGTGCGTTCGATTCCGCTGTCGATTCCGAAAAAAAAGCTCAAGAAGGCAGGCATCCCCGGAAACTTCGAAGTTCGCGGGGAGATGCTGATGCCTCTGGCGGCGTTCAGGAAAATGAATCAGGAGCGCGAGGGAAAAGGGCTCTCGCTGTTTGCGAATCCGCGAAACGCGACTGCGGGGACCGTCCGGCAACTTGAGCCGAGCATCGTTGCGGACCGGCGGCTGGATTATTTTGCATACATGCTATTGAAAGACGGTCGAATCTTTTTTGACCGGCATTGGGAATCATTGGAGGCTTTGGATGCTGCCGGCTTTAAGGTGAATGCCAGCCGCAAGCTCGCCAGGAACTTCGACGAGGTCTGGGCATTTATCGAGCAGGAAGAAACTAAGCGGGAAAAACTTCCTTACGAAATCGATGGAATTGTTGTGAAGGTAGATCGGACTGCGCTGCAGGAGGAACTTGGCTATACCGGGAAGGCTCCGCGGTGGGCGATCGCTTACAAATACGCTGCGCGGGCGGGCATCACCCAAATCGAAGGCGTTCTCTGGCAGGTCGGGCGCACCGGGAAACTGACTCCCGTCGCGATGCTGAAGCCAGTACCGATTGGCGGCACCACCGTCAGCCGCGCCACTTTGCATAACCCGGATGAAATCGAACGGTTGGGCGTGAAGGTTGATGACTGGGTGGAAGTCGAGCGCGGTGGCGATGTGATTCCCAAAGTCACGCGCGTTGTCGACGACAAAGATCACCCTCGCGGACACAAGTTAATCCATGTGCCGGAGAAGTGTCCGGTGTGCGGCACCAAGGTTGTGCGCACCGAAGGCGAAGTTGACTATTTTTGTGTCAACGCCAATTGTCCGGCCAAGCTGCGGGAAACGATTCTGCACTTTGCCTCGCGCGGCGTGATGAACATCGATGGCATGGGTGAGGCGCTCGTCAATCAGCTCACCGATCGCGGGCTGGTGAAAAATGTTGCCGATCTTTACAAGCTGACCAAGGACGATCTGTTATCGCTTGAGCGGATGGGCGAGAAGTCGGCGCAAAATGTTCTCGATGAGATCGAAGCCTCCAAGAAGTTACCTCTCGAACGCGTGATTTATGGGCTGGGCATCCGCTTCGTGGGCGAGCGAACGGCGCAGTTTCTGGCCGAGCATCTCGGGTCGATGGATGCGCTCATGAATGCGACTGAAGAAGAGCTTCAACAGGTGAACGAAGTCGGGCCACGAATCGCGCAGAGTATCGCCGAGTTCTTTCAGGAACCGAGAAATCGCGAACTGGTGGAGCGGCTTCGCAAAGCCGGACTGACCTTTGCCGGGGCCCGAAAAAAGCGGGGCACAAAGCTGGCGGGGAAGACATTCGTCCTGACTGGTACGCTTACCAGTCCACGCGACCAGGTGAAAAAGAGGATCGAAGATGCTGGAGGACGCGTATCGGGCTCGGTGAGCAAGAAGACCGACTATGTGGTTGCGGGGACGGAAGCGGGTTCCAAACTCGACAAGGCGAAGGAATTAGCGGTGAAGGTGATTGACGAAAAGGAATTAGCCGAATTATTGGGAACGTAAGCCCCGAATTCATCTTTGCAAATCCTTACAAACTCTTGACATTCTGGTGACAATCGCGGGCTGAACTCCGTCTAAACTGTAGGGTACTTTGGGACTGCCGATCATAAGCCAGAAACTCGGGGGAGGGTCTATGGCATCCGATGGTTCTCATCGAGGCTAACGGGCATTACTCTCTCCGGGCAGTTTCATCGAGATGCGCATGGGCGCATAGGGAGCATCGCGGCACGGCGTTTGGTGGCGCGATTGTGCGCTTGTTGCGTTTGCGGCGTTCATCCTGAGCGAGGTTCTCGCCCTTCGAATTCTCGCTCAGGATGACACCGGCGAAGTCAGCGCCGCCCTGATTCTCTCGTAGGTTACTTCCAGACTTTCCGGCAAGATTCGCGTTTCCCCAACTACCGAAACAAAATTAGCGTCCGCCACCCAGCGCGGCAACACGTGCATGTGAATGTGACCAGCGACGCCGGCGCCAGCGGCCTTTCCGATGTTCATGCCCAGGTTTATTCCATCAGGCGTGTAGAGTTGCCGCAGAACGCATTCCATTCTCTGAGACAGCTCCATCATTTCGTGGGCGGCGTCGATCGGCAATTTCTGCAACTCATCGAGATGCGCGAACGGAACCACCATCACGTGCCCCGGCGTGTAGGGGAAGGTGTTCAGGACGATGTAGCAGTTGCGCCCGCGATACACAATGCGGGCCTTAACATCGTCGCCAAGTTTAGGGAGGTCGCAGAAAATGCAGCCGGTGTTCTTGTCGCCAGCGGTGACATAGGCATAACGCCACGGAGTCCAGAGATAATCCATCGCAGGGCAGAGTAGCAGATTCGGATTGCTTCTAGAACAGCGAACTCTGTTTTCGATTCGGAACGATTCCGAAGTGCTCGTAGGCCAGTTGGGTGGCGACTCGTCCGCGCGGGGTTCGGTTCAGAAAACCGATCTGAATCAGGAAGGGCTCGTAGATTTCTTCGATGGCGTCGGGCTCTTCTGCCAACCCGGCAGCCAGCGTGTTCAACCCGACTGGGCCGCCTTGATACTTCTCGATGATGGTCAGCAGCAGCTTGCGATCTACTTCGTCGAAACCGTAGCGATCAACCTCAAGCATCTGCAGAGCGGCCTGAGCAGTTGGCAAGTCGATCTTGCCGGCGCTTCGCACCTGGGCGTAATCGCGTACCCGGCGCAGCAGCCGATTTGCAATTCTTGGCGTTCCCCGCGAACGGCTGGCGATTTCGAGGGCTCCGGGTTTGTCGATTTCTACGCCAAGGATTTCGGCGGAACGTTCGACGATGATGCGCAGATCTTCGTGGCTGTAAAACTCGAGCCGGAGCACAATGCCGAAGCGTGACCGCAGGGGCGAAGAGAGCAAGCCGGCACGCGTAGTTGCGCCTATGAAAGTAAACGGCTGCACGTCCATGGTGTGAGTGCGTGCAGCTGGGCCTTGTCCGATGATGATGTCGAGTTTGTAGTCTTCGAGCGCCGAGTAAAGCAGTTCCTCGAGCGTAGGCTGCAGGCGGTGAACTTCGTCGATGAAGAGGACCTGTTTCGCGCGGACGTTGGTCAGGATCGCGGTTAGGTCGCCTTTGATTTGCAGCGTCGGGCCTGAAGTTTGCTGAAAAGGCACGCCCAGTTCGTTGGCGATGATGGTTGCCAGAGTTGTCTTGCCGAGACCAGGAGGACCGTAGAGCAAAACGTGATCAAGAGCTTCGCCGCGCGAGCGAGTGGCTTCGATGGCCACGGCTAGATTCTCTTTAACTTTGGATTGTCCGATGAACTCGGCCAGACGCTGCGGACGCAGTTTCAGCTCAAAAGAAGCATCGTCCTCGACCGGTGCGGCGGAGACGATGCGCTCGCGGTCTTGTGGAAGCTTGGGGATATTCTTGAGAGTCGCCACTGGCGCGATATTAGCACGACCCGCATAGGGCGGACGTGCTCATCTGTCCAGTAGGGCTGGGTCTATAATCAGACAATGCGTAAACGACCTGCGGCTGCGCGAGTGAAGGGCGAAGACGCTGCCCGGTCCCAACTGGACCAGGTCAAAGACATCCTGCGCCGGGTGGACGCCATGCCGCTGCTTGATACCCGATCCGAGGACGACATCCTAGGCTACTGCGAGCAGGCAGAGGGAACCATTATTCCAAAGGTCTAACGAACGGGCCGTATCCACGAAATAAAAAGCCGTCCGCTATCTTCTAACTTCACATCCCCTGCGCCGCACAACGCCTAACTCTCCGGATACCAGTTCAGCACGCGGACTTCGATGCCGGTGCCTTCCAATGCTTTTTCAAACACCCTGAGATCGGATCCGCGGTAGTGATAGGGGATTACGATCTTGGGATGAAAGGCTTTCACTGCGTCCGCGGCTTCCTCGGGAGGCATCGTGTACGGCAGATTCATGCACACGAATGCTACGTCAATGTTCTTAAGGGCGCGCATCTCGGGAACGCCTTCGGTGTCGCCGGAGAAGTAGAAGCGTTTGCCGCCGTAGGTTATGACGTAGCCGTTGCCGCGTCCCTTATCGTGATAAAGCTTGCCGGGTTCGGGGCCGCGCTTCAGGTTATATGCGGCGATGGCTTCGATCGTCCAAGCTTGCCAGGTTTTCGTTTCTCCGTTGGCAATGGGTTTGGCGGCGGTTACAGTTTGAACCACGGCCGGCGGGGCCAGAATCTCTGTCCCAGGCTTACTGATTTCCTTGATCGAATCGGGATCCATGTGATCGCCGTGGATGTCGGTGATCAGAATGAGGTCGGCTTTTGGAAGTCCTGAAAACTTCACCGGCTTGGCGGGGTCGAGGTAGATCGTCTTTCCTCCCGCTTCGATCAGTGTGCTGGCGTGATTCAGAGGAGTGATCTTTACGGGTCCGGCGGAGGTAGGGAAGGTTTGCGTGTCAGTTGCCGAATAGGCAAGGGCTGACAGAGTGAAAAGAGAGCAGATAAAAATCAGGATTCGTTTCATGCCGACCTCATTGGAATTGTAGCTATGTTTGACATTGTGACACATAATGTGTCACAATGTCATCATGCCTTCTGTGAACTTACGCCAGCTTCGCGATACCCGTCGCCTGAAAGCCTGGCTCCGCGCGGGAAACACGGTTGAACTGCGGGAGCGTGATCGCGTCATCGCTCGCATTGTTCCGGAAAGGACGGGAGAAAGGCCGGCGAAATGGCCTGACTTTGAGGCTCGTGCCAAGAAAATATTTGGCGACCGAATTCTCCCGAATGTCGTCCTTGAGGATCGGGGACGTTATTGAGCGTTTACGCCGATTCCAGCTTTATTGTCTCTTTGTACCTGACAGATATTCATTCCCCGGAAGCTCGGCGACGCGTGCAGGGCGGACCGCCCCTGGTTTTGACTTTACTACATCGTGCCGAGTGGACCCACGCTCTCGGCCAGCATCAATTTCGTGGAACGATGACGGCAGAGGCGGTCCGGCGCGCGAATTCAGAATTGGCCTCGGATGAGGCAGTCGGTCTTTGGCTTGAGGTGCCGCTGCCCGAGAACGCCTTCGACCTTTGCGCCGACCTCGCACGCCGTTATGGGCCGAAGCTCGGCATAAGAACACTGGATAGCCTACACGTCGCCTGCGCGCTCGAACTCAAAGCGGAACAATTCTGGACTTTCGATGAGCGGCAAGCGAAATTGGCGAAGGCCACCGGTCTCAAAACCTCGTGAAATAACCCGCAAGTTAGAAAAGCATTCCTTCTGAGGCTTATTCTTCCTCTTCCTTCACATCGCCCCGTGCTGCCTTGGCCTTCTCGATAATCTTCTCCTGCAGTAGTCCCGGCACTGCGTCGTAGTGGTGCATTTCCATGTTGAAGCTGCCGCGGCCCTGGGTCATCGACGTCAGATCTACGCCGTAGGTCAGCATTTCGGACATGGGGACTTCGGCTTTCACTACCGTGTTGCCGCCTTTGTTGTCCATACCCTGAATGCGGCCCCGCCGGCTGTTTAAGTCGCCCATGATCGAGCCTGCAAACTCGTCCGGAATTGTGATCTCGGCCACCATGACCGGTTCTAGCAGCGTGGGCTTCGCCTGCTCCATGGCTTTCTTAAATGCGATGCGGCCGGCCATCTGGAAGGACATGTCGTTTGAATCTACGTCATGATAGGAGCCGTCGTAGAGGATTACTCTGAAATCCACCACGGGAAATCCCGCCAGATATCCGCGAGAAGCCGCGTCCTTAATGCCCTTCTCGATGGCGGGAATGTAATTCTTGGGGATGGCGCCGCCGAAAATGTCGTTCACGAATTCGAACTGGCCACCGCGCGGCAATGGTTCCATCTTGATTTTGCAATCGCCATACTGGCCGTGTCCGCCGGTTTGTTTCTTGTGGCGGCCCTGTACGTCAGCTTTGCCCCGAATGGTCTCGCGGTACGGGACCTTCGGCGCCTTCAGGATGACTTCAGTGTGGTAGCGCTTCTTCATCTTCGAAACCACGACTTCAATGTGCTGCTGGCCGGTTCCTGCGATGAGGAATTCTTTGGTTTGGGGATCGCGGAAGAAGCGCAGCATGGCATCTTCTTCCATGAGCTTGTGGATGCCGGGACCGAGCTTGTCTTCGTCGGCGCGACTCTTGGGCTCAATGGCGAACGTAATAGCTGGCTCTGGCAGATGCACTTTCGGATACTGGATGGGTGCGCTCTTGTCGCCGAGCGTGTCGCCGGTTAGCGTGTCTTTCAGCTTGGATACCGCTCCGATGTCTCCCGCGTGCAATTCGGTGACGGGCACAGCGGTTTTACCTTGCATGATCGAAATGTGGGCGAGCTTCTCGGCTGAACCGCGGGAGAAATTCTGCACCGTGGCATCGTTTTTCAGCACGCCGGAAAATACTTTGAAGTAGGAAATGCGGCCGGCAAATGCATCCGAAATAGTTTTGAAGACGTAGAGCGAAACCGGTTCGTTGTCGGTTTCGTGACGCTTGGGCGGCTCTCCGTTTCCTGAGGCGGCTGCTTCTCCCTGCACCCATTCATGTTCGGAGGGGGCTGGCGTGTAATCCACAATGAAGTCCATTACCCGGTCGGCGCCGACGTTACCCAGACCAGACCCAAAGATCACAGGGAAGATCTTGTCTTCGCGGATGGCGTTATGTAGGGCAGGAATCAGATCCTCGACCGGAATGGTTCCCTTTTCGAAAAACTCCTCCATGAGCTTGTCGTCACCTTCGGCAACCAGCTCGACCAACCTCTCATGCGCTTCCTGTGCTTGATCTTTTAGATTCTCGGGAATCTCGGTTTCCTTGCCTTTGCCGTTGCCGCCGAGTTCGTAGGTGTAAGCCTTCATCTGAACCAGATCGACCACGCCATTGAAATTTTTCTCCTTGCCGATCGGCAACTCCAGAGGAATCACCGCCCGGCCGAATGCGGTGATCAGCGATGCCAGCACTCGGTCCGCATCAGCTCGATCGCGATCCATGCGGCTGGCGACAATCAGCCTCGGCGTTTTATATTCTTCGCAATAGTTCCAGACGCGCTGGGTGACGACTTCAACTCCAGCCACGCCATCGACTACGACAATGGCCGCGTCGACCACGGGCAACACCATCTTGGCCTCGTGGACGAACATGTTGAATCCGGGCGTGTCGACAATGTTTATTTTGGTTTTGCCCCACTCGACATACGCGAGTCCCGCCGAGATCGACATCTTGCGAGCGATTTCTTCATCGTCCCAGTCGGTGGTGGCGGAACCGTCGTCGACCCGGCCGAAACGCGGGGTAGCGCCGGAGGTGTAGAGCATGGCTGAGACCAACGAAGTTTTTCCCGCATGTCCGTGTCCCACTACAGCCACATTGCGGATGTTTGCACCTTCATAAACTTTCACGGGTTCACTCCTTCAACGTTGCTCTGACATCCAATTCGCTTGGGGCAGCCGCCTCCGGCTGTCCGGTCGAGCAAAGCTCGGCTTTGATCGCGACGAGAGATATTATCTGCGGCGGGCCCCTAAAGAACGATTCAAATGAAGACAGTCTATAGGCCAACGTCGAACAGCCTGCCAAAGCTAAGGATGCTACCACGCCAAGACTGGGCCTCTCAACCCGTTTGGCCTACCACGTTTCGATTCGAGCCCTGTATCATCAAACCGCCATGCTGGGCGGCCGCACTAACGAACAGTGGATTGCGCAATATGCCGGCAGCCATCAAAACCCGGTAAACCGGATCTGCCATACCTTGGGAATACCGGCGATTCTGGTTTCGCTTGGCCTACTCCTCCTAAGTTTCTTTATTCACCACCTGTGGGTTTACGGGCTTGCGCTCTTCTTGGCGGGATGGACGCTCCAATTCATCGGCCACGCCTTCGAGCACAAAGAGCCTGAGTTCCTTCACGACTGGCGATTCTTGTTTGTCGGTGTTCGCTGGTGGTGGGCCAAGATTCACGGGAAGGCCTGACGGTCTTGGTTGGTTTCGAGCCAAGTTCGACAATTTTGTGACATCTATTTGCGGTTATGCTTGTAAACTATTTCTCGGCTACCGGCGCAGCAACCTCGTGCACCAGACCGGTTTCTCGCTGTACTGTTAAGAACGATCTGAAGCTTATGCATCGTCTGACCGCCAGATTATTGCTGGTTCTGCTACTGGTGGGCGTGTTTGCCCCGGTGGCAATGGCGGTCTCCGCCGAGCAGGCGCATGCTTGCTGTCTGCGGAAGCCGATGCATGGTCGCGCGTCCCACGATGCGGAGTTCCACGCGTCTCCCGGATGCTGCCAGCACGACTGCTGCGGTAGCCAGACGGTCTCTCAGTGGGCGCATCTGTCTCGGTCAGCAACCGACCGGCGGATGCCAGCGTCCACGTCCCTGCGATCAGTGCAGCCTCCGATTGTGCTCGCTCTCGAAGTTAGCCGGGCGCATTCGGGTCGCGCCCCACCTCAAATCTCCATCGCCTGATTCCAAAAGCTGAAAAGCGCGCGGCTTCGCAAGCTCGATCCGAGCTGTGAGCTAGCGGTCTTTCAATGCTTTCTCGCGCGACCGAACTCGTGCTCTCCCAAACGTCGTTTCGTCGGGAGGACTTTTTCGTCCCGTTTGCTCTGACAGTGGGCAAGGGCGACTCAACAGGCTTTGGAGAACTTATGCGCTTTCTTCGGATTTTATTTCTGGGCATCTTGCTTCTGCTCGCAGTCAGCGTCAGCGCCACGATCTTCGGATCGGTGCGCGGGATCATTCATGATCCGCAGCATCGTCCGGTTCAGGGTGCGATGGTGATGTTGAAAGCTAAATCATCCGATTGGGCCAAAAGCACCACTACGGATGCCAGCGGCGAGTTCAGGCTCAATGGAGTGCCGCTGGGTGAGTACTCGATCACGGTAGCCAATCCGGGTTTTGTGCAAGCGGCACAGGATGTCGAGGTCGAGTCGGGCACCGAACCGGTTGTGCATCTTCAGTTGAGCGTAGAAGTTGCCAACGAGACGGTCAACGTCTCGGCGCAGCCTCCGATCGCAGCGACTGACTCGATGACACCCACAACAACAGTAAACCGGACGGAAATTCAGAGAACACCCGGCGCAGTTCGAACCAACAGCCTGGCGATGATCACGGATTACACTCCCGGCGCTTACGTCACGCACGACCAACTGCACATTCGCGGAGGCCATCAGACCAGTTGGCTGATCGATGGTGTGCCCGTCCCAAACACGAATATTGCGTCCAACCTGGGAGCGCAGTTCGATCCTAAGGATATTGATTACCTCGAAATTCAGCGTGGAAGCTACAGCGCGGCCTTTGGGGATCGGACCTACGGAGTGTTTAATATTGCTCCGCGGACCGGCTTCGAGCGAAACAACGAAGGCGAATTGATCCTGAGCGCGGGCAGTTTTTATCAGACCAACGATCAGTTGAATTTCGGCAGCCACACCGAGCGCTTCGCCTACTACGCCAGCGTGAATGCAAATCGTAGCAACTTGGGCATTCAGACGCCGGTTCCGCAGGTGGTACACGATGCGGAAAATGGCTACGGAGGATTCGGTTCGCTGATCTTCAATGTCGATCCCTCGAACCAGTTGCGCTTTGTGACTAATCTACGCAAGGATTACTACCAAATTCCCTACGACCCGTTCCCGAACGATATCGAGAATAATCCGGTCGATGGGCAGTATCCGACGATCGGCCTGCGCGACGGCGACCACGAATCGGATGTGCTGGCGAATTTTTCCTGGGTGCACACTTTCAATTCACAAATGCTGCTGACGGTCTCGCCATTTTTTCATTACAACCGGGCCGATTATTCGAGTTCGCTGTCGGACTATCCGGTGGCGACGACGCAGAATCGCGGTTCGACCTACGCCGGGGGGCAGGTTAGCTTTGCGGCGAATGTGGCGAAGAATAATCTTCAAGTGGGTTTGTATAGCTTCTACCAGCAGGATGACGCACTCTTCGGCGCGGTGTTTAACGATGGGAGCGCGGCGCCTTTTACCGATACTGAGCATCCATCGGGTAGCCTGGAGGCGTTCTTTATCGATGATAAGTTCAAACCGTTTTCCTGGCTGACGCTGAGCGCAGGAATGCGGCCGACGCACTTCTCGGGGGGTGTTTCGGAAAGCGCTATCAGCCCGCGTTTCGGCGTGGCTGCCGTGGTTCCGCATCTGCATTGGGTCTTCCGCGCTTTCTACGGACATTACTACCAGGCGCCGCCATTGATTACGGCTTCGGGACCGCTGCTGGAATTTGTCAACGCGAACAATCTGGGATTTATCCCGCTACACGGCGAACGGGATGAGGAGCATCAGTTCGGTGTCACGATTCCATTCCGCGGATGGACGGTCGACGCCGACACCTTCCAGACCAACGTGGTGAATTTCTTCGATCACAATAATATTGGGGAATCAAATCTATTTTTTCCGATTACGATTGCGCAGGGGTTGATACGGGGATGGGAGCTTACGCTAAGTTCGCCGCGGATTTTTCACCGGGGCCAAATTCACTTGGCATATTCCAATCAGATCGCGGAGGGCGGCGGAGCGATCACCGGGGGCTTAACTGATTTTTCATTTCCCGCGGGCTTGTCTCCGCTGGATCACGACCAGCGCAATACTTTGAGTATTGTGGGGGAAGTGAGCCTTCCCTGGCGGAGCTACGCTTCGACCAGCGTTTACTATGGGTCGGGTTTTAGCAACGCGTTTCCCGGCCAACCGTATCCAGGTGATTACTTGCCGCAACACACCACGTTTGATCTTTCGTTCGGCAAAAATTTTGGGGAGCGCTTCTCGGCAACACTGACCGCCTTGAACGTCGCGAACCGTCGCGTGGAACTGGATAACAGCGTCACCTTCGGTGGTTTTCACTGGAACGACCCGCGGGAGATTTTTGTCGAATTCCGCTATCGCTTCCACTACTGAGGCAGAGTTATGAGGAGAACAACGATGAGCCGTTTACTCGATTTTCAACGCCGCGGACGGACTATGGGGTTGCGTGGAATTGTTTTGCTCTGCCTGAGCTTTCTGGCCGCGTGCGGCCCGTCCTCGACTACGCAGTCAGCCAAGACCAACGACGCCAAGGTTACGACCGAGGCCAACGATACGAGCGTCAAGCGCTACCCTTTGACCGGTCGTGTCGTGTCCGTGGACAAATCCGCTCAGTCGATCACGGTCGACGGCGACGCCATTCCCGGATTCATGGGCGCAATGACGATGCCTTACCAAGTAAAGGACGCTGGCGTCCTCACGAAGGCGTCTGCCGGAGATCAGATCAAAGCGGAAATCGTAGTTGGGAACGACAGTGCGTTCTTGGAAAATGTCGTATTGGCCCGTGCAGCAGGGCCAGCCAAGTAAAAGCATAACTCTGGTCATCATCAAGGCGGAAGATCGAAATTACTGCAGAGCCTTCAACGCGCGCAGCAATTCTTCGTCGTCCGGCTTCTGATCCAACGGGTATACCTTGGCAAATGCGATCCTCCCGCTTTTATCTACGATGAAAACGGCTCGCTCGCTGATCCCTGGAAGTGGCGGCCCTTCGCGCAAAATGCCGAATGCTCGCGTGACCTCGGCATGAGGATATAAATCCGAACATATTGGAAAGTGCATCGTACCGATGGAATGCTTCTGCCACGCGAGATGGCTGTAAACCGAATCTATGCTGATGTCGAGGATCTGGGCATTCAGCGCCGCAAATTTCTCGCGATCCGCATCAAATGCCGGAAGTTGCTCTGCGCACGTCGGCGTCCAATCCAGCGGATGAAAAGACACCACTACATTCTTTTTGCCGCGAAAATCACTAAGCTTGATTGTTAACCGTTCATCACCTTCGACCGCCGGCAGCTCAAAGTCTGGTGCCGGATCGCCAACTTTTAATGCCATGAACCCGCTCCTCCTCGATGACGCGCGTCTAGCATTATGTAACACATCAAGACAAAACGTCACCTGCGGTGGAACAGAAGTCGGCTTTCACGCCAAATGTCACGCCCGGTGGCTCCCGCTGAACTGCGACCTGCTCGCCGCAAAATTCATATTTCTCTAACGATCGTCTCTCGACTAATATTTCGTAATGCCTTCTGACCCCCTTGTCATCGAAGATATTCCCGGGCCTAAAGCTGGACAACGAATCCTCCGCCTTAGCGGGCCGCTGGTCATCGCGACTCTGTTCGATTTCCAAGCCAAAGTGCGCGCTGACAATTCCCGTCTCCTGATTATCGACTTCAGCAACGTTCCCTACGCGGATTCCGCCGGCATCGGTGCGATGGTGGGGGCGTATGTGACTCATCAGAAGGACGGGCGCAGTCTCGCGCTCGTCGGCGTCAGCGATCGGGTGCACAATGCGCTTCAAGTCACGCGTGTGGATCACTTTTTCCGTTTCTTCGATACGGTAGCCGAAGCTTCCACTTGGCCGTAGGTGTGTTTCCTTTCCGCGCCAGGCCGTTTTACTCTCTACTTCATGATCGGGCAAACCATTTCGCACTACCGCATCACCGGCCGGCTGGGCAGCGGCGGGATGGGTGTCGTCTATGAGGCGCAGGATCTCACGCTGGGCCGCCGCGTGGCTCTTAAATTCCTGCCGCCGGAGCTTGCTCGAGACGCATCTGCGCTAAGCCGTTTTCTGCTTGAGGCGCGCGCGGCTTCGGCGCTGAATCATTCCAACATCTGCACGATTTATGCCGTGGAAAACGACGACGGCCAGTCGTTTATCTCGATGGAGCTGATCGAGGGACAAGGCCTCGACACGAAACTGCACGCTGGACCCCTGCCGGTTGATCGCCTGATCGACATAGGCATTCAGCTGGCGGACGCCCTCGATGCCGCGCACACAAAAGGGATCGTCCATCGCGACATCAAGCCGGCAAACATCTTTATCACGCAAAAAGGTCAAGTAAAAGTTCTGGACTTCGGACTCGCTAAGCTTACTCACGCGGCCGGACTGGCGGCAGAGACGATCGGCGCCACGCAGGAAGACCTCAGCCCTGCACACCTCACCAGCCCCGGCAGCACGGTTGGCACTATCGCTTACATGTCTCCGGAACAGGCACGCGGCGAAGAACTTGACGCCCGCACCGACTTATTTTCGCTGGGTGCTGTGATTTACCAAATGGCTACCGGACAGCTGCCTTTCCCCGGCAATACTTCTGCCGTGATCTTCAATGCCATCCTGGAACGCGAGCCGGTGCCCGCGGCGCAGCTCAATCCTCAGTTGCCGCCGAAGCTTCTGGAGGTGATCGACAAGCTGCTGGAGAAGGATCGCGATCTTCGTTATCAATCTGCCGCTGACTTGCGCGGCGATTTCCGGCGGCTGAAGCGCAACACCGAGCCGATTCGGCCCGCTCAACCGGCTTCCGCTGGGTCCGTCAGCGTCGCGATTCCGGCGGCTTCGCGTCCACCACAGCCTTCGAGCGGCTCGGCGGTGGTCGCAGCTGCCCGCCAACATAAGTTAGGTGCGGGAATCGCAGCTCTCATCGCGGTTCTATTTGTCGCAGCCGCGGCTTATGGCCTTTACTCCCTCCTCCACCGCAAT
>Ga0210383_10003329_pt1 | contig 14405 bp, 22 predicted proteins | sample IncBWC14OmetaG_FD_160072 | JGI IMG/M metagenome (GOLD analysis project Ga0210383, IMG submission 160072) | Forest soil microbial communities from Barre Woods Harvard Forest LTER site, Petersham, Massachusetts, United States - Inc-BW-C-14-O ...
CCGTATCATCCCCATAGAAAGTGCCCACGCCATTGTGGAAGCCTCCAATCATGGGCGGATCCAATGGTTCGGATGGTGTCCTGCTGTCGAGCCACCAGATTGACCACTGCTGGGTCTTCGGGTCGAAGGACCGCAGAGCGACACCGCGATAGGGAGCACCGGGAACGCTGAGCACTGTATCGTCCACATTGCTGTAACTCCCCATAAGCGGTTGATTCAACAACGTGCCTTCGAATTCGATCCACTCGTGATTATTGGCGAGTCGCTGCTTCAGCTTTCGATGATGGGCCTGCCATTGACCAACCAGGAAGTCGAAGTCGTGAAGACCAGGGACTGAACTCTCTGTCTGGTTCATCCCGGGGCCCGAATCCTGGTGCGATTGTGCGGCCAATTGTCCGGGCGCTGCCAGACACAGACTTAGCAGCGCGATCATGACTGACCGGTGATGCAGACTCACGATGCCCCCTTTTGAATTGCGGCGGTAGCCAATTCTCAACAATGCTGGAACTCCATTTCGCCGATACGCGTTCATCGTCCCCTCCGGAATCAGACTTAACTCGATGCCACCCTTTTTAGATTGACTCAGTTCGTAGTATTTGTATATGCCCACTTTCTACGGAACTCTCGATAAGGAGAGGCGGGCATGCATCTTGCCGTCACTTTGAAAGGCATGCGAGATTGCGAGATTGCCGAGCGCCCCTCCCGCCAGAACCTGTGGTTGGTGCCTCTTTCGACTTCCCATCTGGGCGAGGCCTCCCGGCAGCGGTTCATTCTGGGTTTTGGCAGCACTGCGGTCGAGGAGATTCCCAATGCCGTCCGCAAACTGCGAACGATCCTCACCTCCCAATAAATATGCCGGCCAGCGGGAGAAGTTTTTGCCCGACAGGAACCGGAGGGACTCTCACGGATCGGATCAGCGCAGCTTCGTGCCCGGTTCGCTGACAGTCAAGGGTCGTATCTTGTAGTGCAGACTGGGCCAGTTCTTTTCGCTGGTCGAAGTGGTCATTCGGTATTTGTGAGAATGGATATTGATTCCGACCTGCCTTTGCACCAAGCTGGGACAGACATGGGCGCGCCTGGGGCTGATGACAGCGGCCAAACGGCGCGCCATCGATTCGTTCCGCCGTGGTCGCATGCTCGTACAAAAGCACGAAGACATCGCCCGCGAACCTTGAATGGCAACAGCAGCAGCTCGGAGATGCTTTGGAGCACTCACTGGATCAGGTGATCGATGATGACATTCTGCGGCTCATCTTCACCGCGTGCCATCCGGTGCTCACGGCGGAAGCTCGCATCACCTTTACGTTGCACCTGATCTTCGCCGAATAATTGTTGGACATGGTATGGAGGTACATCAGTGCGATCTTTACTTTGGGCGGTTTTACTCTGCGGTTTTTTACTTTTGCAAATGGCGCCTGCCGCCGATTGGCCCCCTCAGGAAATAGAAAATAAAGCGCCGGTTGCTGAAAGATCTGACGCGAGTGATCACCCCATTCTCGTCGAGCTGTTCACTTCTGAAGGTTGTTCCAGCTGTCCTCCTGCGGATGCCTTCCTCCAGAAACTGGATGCTGCACAGCCCGTTCCTGACGCGCAATTGATCGTCCTCAGCGAACACGTGGATTATTGGGACCATGACGGTTGGAAAGATCCCAACTCCTCGCCTGCACTGACCGAACGTCAGTCTGCTTATGTCAAAGCAATTGGCCTAAAGACCCCCTACACTCCGCAAATCATAGTGGATGGAACCGCTGAAATGCGCATTGGCGATCAAGATCAGGTGATCAAAGTCTTTCAGGCAGCCGCCGCCTCGCCCAAGATTCCCGTACACATCGGCGACGTGATCGTTGATGCCGGGAATCCAGCCGTTCTTCAAACGCACATTGAAGTGGATGGCAATTCCGACAAACACGACGCCGACATCTACGCGGCTGTTGTTCTCGATCGTGTGGAGTCACAAGTCCTGCGCGGCGAAAATGGGGGCCAACACTTGACCCATGTTGCCGTTGTGCAGCAGATCACGAAAATAGGAAAGCTAAAGAAGGGGCAGGCCTTTGGTGAGGCTGTTCAGTTGAAACTCAAGCCTGGCGTGGATCCGAAGAACCTTCGGATCGTTGCTTTTCTACAAGAATCCGGACCGGGAAGAATACTGGGCGCAGCTTTACGCAGGCCAGCAAACTGACGACCTGCACCTCCCCCAGCGCGAGGCATGGAGCGCGGCGATCTTCTCGGTGCCTCAGCGAACCGACAAGCGAGCCCAACCCCTCGCATATGTCGACAATGACGATTGCACGCTTGGTCAGCGCCGTGAAGACTAGAGGGTGTGATTCGTTGGGCTCCCTGCACATCATCGGGGGTAAGTATGGTGAGTTATATGTTCCGATTCCTGATTCAATGCCGGACACGGAACGAAGCGAGAGCTGGCGTTGACGAGAGACTTTCTGCAAAGTGGTTCTATGGATGCTTAGGGGAATGGATTAGGAATGACCATGGCCGAATTCTGGAGTGCGTCCTACGCCCAAATTTCCCGCGACCTTGCCAATCGCATTCCACCGGTCACTGGAGTCGGCACTTAAGGTGGAACCCTTCATAAACGCTATTTGTTCGTGACCCAGATCGACTAGATGCCCGACTGCCAGCGCGGCGGCCCGACGGTGATCCAGAACGATGTTAGTACCGCATTTGTTGTTGCGATGGCCAGCAATGGCTACTTATCGGCAGATGTTGTTCTTCAGCTAAGATGGTGTCCACTGTAATGAACCCTTCCACCCGTCGCTCCTGAAGCTTGGTTGAGTAGGTTGCGAGTAGTGTCTTGGCGCGCCGGTGAGCCACCGTTAGAAAGAATACATTCCGCTGCCGAAGACAACGTTCAATGCCGCTGATCACGATCGAGCCGTAGGCGTCGCCGACCTCTCCTAGAATCACGCCGATGGTGTAAGTGCGCCTGACCCGCAGAGAACGCGCGAAGAATCTCGGCCGATAGTTGAATTCGCGAGCCGCTTTCACAATGCGTCTCTCTGTATGTTCGGGCAAGGAATGCGAAGCTGAAGAGTTGTTGAGAACTGCGGAGACGGCACTGGGAGTAAGCTCCACCCGCTCCGCCGCGGAGCTCAGCGTGACCGTCTTCATGTTCGAATGTCCTTCATTCTTGAGAGATTGTGTAAGGGCGGCTGTCTCACTGTGCGTCTGTTGTTATGTTGTCTAGTCTTGTTTCTATCAATCACCGCATGCTGGTTCGGGTCGATCATCCCTGTTTCCTGTAGCAGGACTATCTTATTTATTCACTTCATCACATTGTCGTTGCCCCTGTAGAATATCGATATTTTACGCTTGACAATGAAAGTCGATTAAAGATAAACCTGCTTGGAGCATCGGATAGTACGACAGAAGTACTTGAAGTACTTGAGGATGGAAATCAACTTATAGAGTGGGAGAAACTCCATGATGAGCTACGGTCGCCGGGCACTCCTCTTTTGTCTTCTGCTGTGCATAGCCGGCCCAGCATTTTCGCAGAGTACAAATTCCGGCGACATACGCGGCACCGTGACCGATTCGTCAGGGGCGGTGGTGCCGGGCGTGGCGGTCAGAGTGCTGAATCTCGATACCGGTGCGGTGAAAGACCTTGTCACCAACAGCGACGGTCTTTATGATACCGCCTCAATTCTGCCGGGAAACTACCGGGTCACTTTCACGAAAGAGGGTTTCGGCAAACTCCTGCGCGGCCCGATCACGCTGCAAGTCGGGACTATCACAGTAAATGGCGTTCTGAAGGTCGGTAGGATCGCTGAGACGGTTGAAGTTACGTCCGACATTCCGCTGTTGAAGACCGAGAGCGCCGAGCAATCCACGACCTTTGACTCGCAAACCATGGTGAATTTACCGCAGGTGGGTTCGAGTGGCCAGAATTGGGGTGCTTTGGCACAATTACTTCCCGGTGCCTCCGGTACTGGCGGTAGTATGCCCACGGCGTCCGGCAATTCCGGTGACCCCGGAATTGCGATCTCGGTGAATGGCAACTTGCCGTTTTATGACAACTTCTTGCAAGACGGCGCCTCCACCAATTTGCCGATCAGCGCCAACGTCGACATCGCTACCTTTGAGACCATACAAGAGCTGCAAATCAGCACCTCTACCTTCTCGGCACAATATGGGATCGGGGGAGCGGTGTTCAACCAGATCACCAAGAGCGGCAGCAACAGGTGGCACGGCGCCGGCTACGAATATTTCCAGAGCGATCAACTGAAGGCAGACAGTTATAACTTTTCGAGCACTCCCCAGCCGAAACCATTCCTGCGCTACGACGACTACGGCGGAGCGATCGGCGGACCTGTTGTTAAGGACAAAGTATTCTTTTATTTCAATATAGACAGAATTTACCTGAACGGTGGCAGTTCAACTCAAACCGCAACCGTCCCCACGGGGGCCATGAGGCAAGGCAACTTCACGGACATGCCCACCATTTACGATCCTTCCACTCCCATCGTATGTTCGGGGAGTCCGTCGGTCTGTTCACGGACGTCGTTCGCCAGCGAAAACGGTGGCGTAAACGCGATCCCTGCGGGTGTCACCTTAGACACAGTGGCGCTTAACGCTCAAAAGTACTATCCCATGCCCAACACCCCGGGACAAACCCCCAACCCGGCATTTCAGGGTGTGGTAATCAATAACTACGCCTACACGTCGCCGAATTTGAATCCCTTCCATAAATGGTTTGGAAGAATTGACTACGATCAATCGGGCAGGAACAGAATTAATTTCTCCATTACCCAGAGTGACAATCCTGGTACCAATACCAACTTCCAAATCTGCCCGGTTGACTGTTTTTCTGGAGATGTGGATAGGTACAATACCCAGGTTTCGGATGTGTATGCATTCAGTGCGCACTTGGTGAACGAGTTCCGGTTCGGCTACACCAAGCAGGGTAACTGGTTCATTCCTTACACCGCTGGCAGAGGATATCCTCAGCAACTGGGTTTGCAATATTCAAAGGGTGATGTTTTCCCGACGATCAACGTCAGCCAGTCACAAGCAGCATCCGGCAGCGGTGGTTCTGGAAATGTGTCAATCTGCTGCAGCGCCATTTTGCAGCCTGGTACGAACGCAATTTACATCGAGAATACCTTTCAACCATCCGATGTTGTTACCTTGATCCGGGGCAAGCACATCCTGCATTTCGGCGGTGAGTTGCTCGATTATCAAGCCAACTATACTCCCTGGGGAAATTTGCAATCAGGGAATTTCAACTTTACGGGAGTTTACACTCAGCAAAACAACACGATAGGAACCGGAGGATCCGCTTACGCGGACTTCCTCCTTGGCGACGTAAATAGCTGGGGCGCCACGAACCAGCCCGAATCAGGGATGCGGATGAAGAGCCCGCAGATCTTTGTTCAAGACGATTTCAAAGTTCGTCCGAATTTTACTTTAAACCTCGGCCTGCGCTATGAATACCAAAGTGGGTGGAGCGAAGTTAAGAACAATCTGGGATCCTTTGACCCGACGATTTCGAATGCTGTCTCTGGTAATCTGGGCGCGATGTGGTTCGCGGGCGAAACCTCACGAAACACGTTGATGCAACCCAAGAACGTATTGTTGCCTCGCTTCGGTTTCGCTTGGACCCCGATTGGCACCACGGTAATCAGGGGAGGCTTCGGAATCTATGCCCTTACCTGGAGCATGGATGATTACGGCCAAGGAGTGGGTGTGGGCAACAATAGCACGGGCAGCGCCTCCGATACGACCGGCGGAGTCAGTCCAGTGACTACTCTTGACGGCCCCGGAACCAATCTACAAACTGGTATGCCCCTGACTTACGTGGTGAAGAATCGCTCAGCAACGGCTTACAACGGGACAAATGTACCGTACAACGAATACAACCTGCCTGTCGCCAAGATGTATCAATGGACGGCAAGCGTAGAGCGCCAGCTAGGGACCAACATGGAAGCCGAGATTGCTTATGTAGCAAGTCACGGCACCAATCTGGCCTTCCCATCTGATATCAATCAAATACCCGTGGCTAAGCTATCGCCAACCTTCAGTCAAGCTAACACCCCATATCCGCAATTCGGAACGGTTCAGGGAAACCTCGGTGCTTCTATTTCCAACTACAATTCCCTGCAAGTGCAGGTTAATCGCCGGTTTGCAAGGGGATTGAGCTTCAACGGAAATTACGTCTGGTCGCACTTTTTGGACGACCAGGACTCGGCCGGATGGGGTGGCCGCGGCGGCACGCAGGTTTACCAGAATGCGTACAACCCTGCTGCCAATTACGGCAACTCCAATTTCGATGTGCGAAATGCGGTGAAGGGAAGCTTGGTTTACCAGTTGCCGGCAGGAAAGGGCAAACGATTCCTTAACAGCAACCCGTTTTTGGATGCATTGGTGGGCGGGTGGCAAACCTCGGCAACCATGATGGTGCATAGTGGACAGCCGTTTACCGTCGTGACAACGTCAAACAATGCCGCAGCGGATAACCCTGGGTCGAGCGCCTCCCAGTACCCTATCGTGATTGGCGATCCTCATCTCAGTCACCCAACCATTCAGAATTGGTATAACGTGGCTGCCTTTGCCCAACCAGCCGCCGGGACGTTCGGCAATGAGGGACGAAACAGCCTCGTGGGGCCAGATCTCTCAGAGATTGACTTCTCGCTTGGCAAGAACTTCGCCCTAAGGGAGGGCATTGGACTGCAGTTCCGGATCGATGGTTACAACGTCTTTAATCATCCGAGTTTCGGACTTCCAAATACCGGTGTGGCTTTCGCCAATGGCGCACCGACCAGCTCATCCAGTATCACTTCAACCACAATCGGGCCTCGGGCGTTCCAACTGAATGCCCGCGTCTCGTTCTGACAACTAGCATTTCTCGACACTCGTAAGGACGGCGGGCGACAGCCGTCCTTATGCTTATGCTTAGTGTTAGACGAGGTGCACCCGAGTGATCATCCGCCGGGCGTTCCGTCCGACCACTCGGACACCGGAACGCTTTGTGGAAGATTCAAGCTCTGCTTGGCATCGCCGAAAGGCGCACGGGGGAGACCGAAACGGGTCGTCGGCTGACCACTCGCCCAGAATCGGCGGCATCTCTGCAAGGGGCTGCGTCGGCTATAATTTGCGCGCGCGCATGGACCTTGTGGTGCTGGTCAGTCACGCCATCCGCAAACATGTATCAGGAGCAATCATGGGTCAAGATAGTTTTCTTCCGGTTGCAACCAATGCCAGTTCGCGAAGCGACCTTGTCGAGCGCGGGTTCAGCCGTCAGCCGCTCAGGGTTGATCTAGACATAGCGCGCTCGCTGGAACAGTTATCCCATGCGGCCTGGTCCGTTCCAAAGGACAAATACTACGATGGGGGCGACAGGTATCGTTCCTTAAATCGCGTCAGGGCCGAGATTGTTGAGGGTGGTGTAAACGTTTGGTTGAGCGCAGAGAGCGCGCCCTATGTGCAGCTGAAAAAATACAACACTACAATCGGCGGCCAGCCGCGAGAGTACGCTCCGCTGCCCCCGGCGATTGCCGGTTCGATAGGGGTTCGCAAGATGATTGCTCACCACCTGTATTACCTACCGCTGTCGACGGTGGGTACGAAGTATTTGGTCAACGTTCATCTCATAAGGTTCACGGCTGCGCCTGGCCGGCCGTGCGACACGAGTCCACCGGGCTTGCATAAAGACGGGGAAAAGTACATCGCCACGCATCTAGTGGGGCGCTGCGGCGCTCAGGGTGGCGAAGTCGTCATAACGGACAATGACAAGCTGGAAATGGATCGCTTTACGATGCGCGAATCGGGGGAGTGTTACGTCTTCGACGATGATCGCGTCTGGCATATGTTGACGCCAGTGGCCGTACTGGAAGGCAATCAGTACGCCTACCGTGACACGCTGGCATTCGATATGCTGCCAGAGGGTTGGGAACCCGTGAAGTGATCGGAGACGGAGGGACTCGAACCCCGACACCGGCGTTAGCCCCGCACAACGGTTTAGCAATTATTTGGGCCCTTGTGATGCCCAGCAATCTCAATCCCTTACAGTCGCTACGACGCACTAAAACTCACCTAGCGTGACCTCATTCGTCACTTTCAGGACAGCACGCAGGACAGCGAATTGGTTGCGAATGCCTGCAAGACCGCCATCGCTATTGAGATGGAACTCGGGCATCATTTTTCCTGGTCACGATCCAGGCGGAGAAAAGCGGCAAAAGCCATTTGGGTTGACTGGACCCCTAGCGCAGAGGATTTGGTTGTTGCCAAAGACCCCGGTGCATGGATGGCATCTTTGACCCGCTTAACCCGGTCCTACTCTGCTGCCCATAGACTTCTACGTCGACATGTACTGAACTGACGCGTTCTCTCCCCTACCTGCTTAACTCCCGCTTCGCCTACTTCCGTTCCTGCGAGCCGTGGTCGGCTATTCGCGCGAGAAGGAGATGACACGGTTATTTCATCATCCCGGGCTGCTCGTCCTGGGCTAGGATCCTCGACTACATGATTCATACAGGGTCCATACAGCCGGCGATGTATTTTCCATGGGGCGCGGCTGTGTTAGGTTGACTGGCGCCAGGGGGAGATCTAAGAGCAAGGTTGCGTGAGGCGGTGGTGGGTAAGCGTGTCGGTTGAGGACGCAAGTTCGATCCTCACCCTCCTTGAAATGCGCCAGATTGTCGAGAGAAGTAACCTTCAGATCACGCCTCGTGCGGTCTTGTTTCGATATGGCCCAGAAAAGCCCCAGTCCAGGAATAAACCGGTCCCGCAGGCGGGAGAGCGGCCAGACCATCTTGCTGGTTGCGGTCACGATGGCGGCCTTGTTCGCGATGGCGGCCTTAGCAATCGATGTAACAACTCTCTACATTGCGCACAGCGAGGCCCAGAAAGCGGCCGCCGCCGCCGCCCTTGCCGGTGCCAAGGCGTTTGTGACCACGGGCTTCACATCGGGCGGTCTGGGTGACCCGACCACAGCTGCTGCCCAAGATTTAGCCTGCAATGGAACCTCGGGTTTTGCTGATTTGCAGGCCAAGGCCGAGGCGGGACAGAACAAGATTGCTGGAGTAGCGGTGGACCCTGCAACTGTAACCACCGCCTGCGATTTCAGTAATCCAGGGGATCCTAGGATAACGGTAACTGTGGCGCGTACAGGCGTGTCCACCTTCTTTGCGCGCATGTGGGGACGGCGCGGCGCGCAGGTGACCGCAGTCGCCATGGCCGAGAGTTACAACCCGTCGGGCCAGAACGTGCCCATTCAAGTGGGATCGGTGAAGCCGTGGCTAATCGCGAATTGCGACATCAGCCACGCAGCGCCGGGTAATCCCGTCTGCCCCCCCGAGGCTTATTTCATCGATCCGACAACCAACTATGCGGTCGCCAACGCGGGATCTTTCATCGGCGAGTCCATCCATCTAAGGCAAGTCCTGCCTACGCCGTGCCTCCGGTTTTGGGAGGCAACTACTACGACCTCACTGTTCCCATCAGTTCCACTTCGGCCGCCTGTCCGTCTGCGAGCGCGGCATGGGGAAGCTGCTCTAATTTGAATGCCAGCGCTCCCGGCTACTATGAGTCGGTGGCCTGTGCCAACTCCGTGCGGTTGGCGTGCGGATCAAGTGCTGCACAGGGCGTGTTCATGTATCCGCTGGTAGGTGGCATCTTGCACCCGCCAAATGCCGACCAGGCAGTCCAGTGCCTCATCCACGCCAGCGGCTACGGCGCGGATCAAGGTCAAGACGCGATCAATGGCTCCTCGGTCCCCGTGACGATAGACGGCGGAGGCAATAATCCCAATCCGGCGCTGCGCACTGCGACCGATATAAGCCGGAGCGACTCGGTTGTAACGGTGCCGATCGGAGACTGCCCTCTAGGCAGTCTTTTTTGCACTCCGTTTAATATCGTTGGCTTTATGCAATTGGGAATCAAGGAAATTGACGCACCCAGGCTGCTGGTGAATCCAGGTAACATCCGGGCGGTGATCCTGAACGTGTCTGGTTGTGGCGACGCCGCCGCTCCCCCGGCTGTCTCAGGTGGCGGAGTCGCGCCGGTTCCGGTGCGTCTCATTCATTAGTTTGCACGGCGAGAGTGACCGTGATTTGAAGGAAGGCAGTCGAACGTAACCCTTACTCATGGCGGACTTGGTAAAGGCGAACGGTAGAAGCATGCGATCTCGGTGGGCGGCGAGCGGGCGGCGGTGTGCCGGAACGGAAGCAACTCAGGTCGTAGAACTGGCGGTTTCCTTGCCGCTACTACTGGTAATCGCGATAGGCATTACGGATTTTGGAACTGCACTCAATCTTAAGCACCAGTTGATCATCGCGGTACGGGAAGGAGCCCGGTTGGCTTCGAACCAGAGCACGGCCGATCTTACCAATCCCGCGCCCGCATCGGTGGACGCCGTGCGCCAGGCTGTCGACGGTAGTCTGGTTGGGGCCAAAATCAACGATTGCGGCCTTTCCGCAGCGGTGGCGGCGCAAGCGGCGACAGGACTTGTTTGGACCTACACCGCCTCGGGCTGTCCTGCTGGGACGCTCACCTTAACGATCGACCGTGGCAGTACGTTCTTAACAACCGGCTCGCCTCCGGTTACCGTGGAAGCGACCCACGTTAGCATCAGCTACCCATTCCAATGGCGTTTCAACGGACTGATCACGCTTCTGGTTCCCGGCGCTAGGTACAGCGCGGTCTCGCAGATCACCACCGACGTAACCATGCAAAACCTGAATTAGCGAGGGGGTATGGTCGGAACAAGGACAATGCGGGAGCGGCACCAGCGAAAACAACATCTAAGAGCGGCGGCTCTGCGCTTTGCCGTTTCGCTTCGCAAACGCCAGTGCGGAGCAGAAATCGCTGAATTTGCCGTGGTTCTCCCCGTATTGGTCCTGGTGGTCTTCGCCATTCTCTGGTTCGGCCTGGCGTTCAACATTGTTTCAACCGTTCAACGAGCGGCGAAGCTTGGCGTCCAGACGGCTGCTCGCCCCACCTGTGCACTCTGTGGCAACAACTTCTCGACGGGTTCGCAGGTGGTTAGCAGCATCACTTCGGTGCTCAACACGGACCGTCTGAACTCCGCTAACCTGACGGCTTATTCCCCGCCTCTTGTCTGCAATCCAACTCCGGCGCCCAGCTGCAGCACGGTAAACAGTGTGGAAATTTGCACGGGTGTTCCGCTGACCTGCGGAAATGTCTCGTGCCAGCAACCGCCCGTCGCGTGTGGCGCAAACCCCGCCCTGGGAAATAGAGTGAGCTTCGGATATCGCTATAACTCGCCCGTGCCAATTGGCAGCTGGCAGGCGATAACAATCCCAGCCAGCGCGCAAAGCGAAACGGAGAATTAGCGAAGCAAAGGCATCGCGGCAGGTTGTTCCGAACGGAAGAACAACAAAAAGCAGTTCGACACAGGCTGCGGTTGGTCAGGCCCGGCCGGAGGGTTCCTGCGGCACGGAAGCGACGATCCATTCGATATATGCCAACTGAACATAAAGGCTCGGCGCCGTGATGCGAGACACCGCCGCACCATTCGTCTCTTTCAGGGCGACCATTATCTCTTTGCTCGCGAACCAGAATCCGGAGTTTTCGACGGCGAGCACCGTGGCTGGCAGGCCCCTCGACCATCCTGGAAGCTTTACAATCACCAGCTTTCCGAGAAGGGTAGCCAAAGATGGACCAGAGCCCGACATAGCTTCCTCGAAACAGAGAACACCACTGGACATGGTTTGCCTCAGACGATGAAATCCCACACTTCTGTCATGCTTTTTCGTACTACGATGCTAACGTCACTGCTAACGTCACTCAGCAACAGTCCTTCCTTGCGATTTGCCAGATCGCCTTCCAGATGAACTTGCTCAGACATTCGCACGGTAATCACTTCTCCGTCGTTGCTGATCCTAAGCGTCATGGTTGGCGAGCAGCTTGGGCACAGCCAGAAATACTCTTTTGTCGGAGTGGACGGCCTTAGTGTGGCATCATTTTCGAGACGGAAGAGCTTGCCGTCCGCAAGAGAGCGGAACGAATTTGTACACAAAGGATTGCAACACTTTGGGAGCATAAAACCAACCCTTCGGCCCAAGGGATGATTGTTCATCGTCTAACAGTAGCGTTATAACGCATAGGATTCCGCAATCAATCAGGTGTTCGCTGTATTACCATTGGCTCGAATCTTGCGCGTCGCGGATTAAAATACCGATCAAGCATCTTCGGAAGATCGCCATTCGCAACACGACCAAGACCGTCCTTTCCGAATAGGCCAAAACGATCAAAGCGGTTCGTCTCAAACTGAGGCTCAGCCAATCCGAACTAGCGGAGTAATCGGACACTTCGACGATGGCGATCTCCCGTTGGGAGCGTGGCGAATTCGAACCATCCGCAGATGCGTATCTCCAACTTGGGGAAATGGATGGGGGATCCTCTCACCTGGTTGTTCTGGGGACGGGCGGGTCTCAATACGGCGGATGTGATGCGGGTTCTGCCGAAAGCTTTTTGTCATCATCGACAGCCCTGACGTCGTAGCAAATGCAATCGGCCCAAGTGGTGGAGTCGGTCCGCAATAACGCTAAGCGCTGGCGGGCGCACCGTAGATTCCGTTACTGGCTCAGCGTCTCAGCTTTTCAGCGCCTACCCTATTTTCAATCCGCCTTTGATTCGCTAGCTTCCTAGCGACGGGAGTTCTCCATAATCGCCATGCAGTGTATTCTTTGGAAACGGTTCAACCAACCCGCGTATGGCACTCATACGTCCCTCCTCCACTGGGGAAAAACAGTTACGACCAACGACACGTCCCCTGTCGAGGCGAACGATCCGAAGGCGGCAAAGTGGGTTCTGAAGTTGAGGCTTGGGATCTGCTACGTATTTTCCCTTCTGGGAATCCACAGCCCAGACTGTGAGCGTTGTATGGCTCGCCTGGCCTCCGGGGATGAATTGCGAAGGCGGCTGGAGGAGTTGAACAGAGGCAATGTCACGTAAGACTTGCTGAATGGTGCTTCTTACGGCCTAGTTGCATCTGCATGCCGCTTCCAAGACCTCCCGGTGACCAGGGATTTCGTGAAGTTTCGCGAAGCGAGCGCGACTGATTGGGACGCAATCTCACTCACCGAGGTCACCATCATGTTGAATACCGGGAAGAATGGCTTTAGTGTTCCGCAGTCCGCATACAAGACACTCTAACGCCGGAGAGCGTAAACAAATTCAAAGCGTGGATCACCTGTGATCCCGCTCTTGCCGATCATCCGACGCAGGAAAGCCCCGAGGCGGCCATCAAAGAGGTGTGGCCCGACGACGATACCTGTGAAGGACACGTCCGCACACACTGTCTGCCGCTGCTCGGCGGCGAATCAGGTACACGGGGAAATTCAACGCATCGACCAAGCTCTGGCAGCACTTGGCAGCGTCACCACCACCATCGGCACGGTCTCAGACCTCCTTCTCGACCTCGACTACGCGGTCTCCCGGAGTCAACTCGATGGTGGAGGGAGTGTTTTCCATGAATTTTCCGTCCACGTTTATAGCAGCACCCGGAGGCGGGGATTTCACAACTAGGGTCGCAGGCTGCATCGCAGGCGTGTTGACTACAGCTTCCTCTGCCTGTGAGTTGGTGGCGGCTGGAGGCTCCGGTTGCGCCGGTGGCACTGTCGAGTTTTGTGCCGGCGCTATCGGCTTACCGTCCTGTGTCTTCAACCTGGCCAAGGCGCTCATAGCCTCGTCTTGCCCTACCGGTTGTCCTCTGGGCAACCATGCTGCACTTGCTCCGATGATACGATCAGACCATGACGGTGCGCATCTCAATCACTAAGATGAACAGCGGCAGAATGCAGATATGTTGCGCGCGGCCTGGCAGCAGCGGCTACGTAATAACTTACGCGGCTGCGAATGCGAAGGCGGACGTGACGAAAGCACTGCTGGCGCTTGGAATCAGCGCCGAGACAATCAATGGAACCTTGGACATGCTTGCCGACTTCGGTCCCGACGAGATGCTACAGGTTGAGGAACGCGATGTCCCAGATGACGTGCTGCACGCGAATGGATTCATCGCAGTGTAGCGGAAGGCTCTGGCCTCACCAAGCACGCGTGGGCTTCGGCGGGCTTCGGCTCTCTTGGACACTCATACAGATCGAGCTTGCACCTCAAGTACTCATCCGCACCAACAGCATCACTTGCGAACGGTGCAGGGGTGAAGAACTTGCGCTCCCCGCACAAGCAATCCCCACTCAAGCTGTGGTCCCTACACGAGCTCTGAATTTGGGGATTTGGCACTTGGCGCATGAAGCCATCGCCGGAACTTTGCTCACATAACGCAAGATCACGAACTGGCGCTCTGCCATGAGGGTACGGGTGGCATAGATCCAAGTGGCGTGCCATCTCGACTCATCCAGGATGTTGCACCCAAAGAATCACGGCTCCGGCAAAGCTCGCGACCGTAGCGAGCAAAATCGCGATCGTCC
>Ga0210383_10003330_pt1 | contig 14405 bp, 13 predicted proteins | sample IncBWC14OmetaG_FD_160072 | JGI IMG/M metagenome (GOLD analysis project Ga0210383, IMG submission 160072) | Forest soil microbial communities from Barre Woods Harvard Forest LTER site, Petersham, Massachusetts, United States - Inc-BW-C-14-O ...
GGCTCACCGATAGGGGTCCACTGCTCCGCAGCCGCATCGGGCAGCTGGGTCGCTGAGAGCTGGACGGGCTGTTTTCTGGCCGCGGAGGGTCGATTCTGACTGCTGAGAGAGCTGGTGGAAGGGGATGTGGCCACGGTCGGCTCGCTGGCGGCCGCGCTATAGCTCGGCACAGATGCAACCTGCGTCGTCGGCTCAGAATCGCCGGCTGCCCTCGCTGCTGCGCTGCTTAGGGCGGGACTAGTCAATGCGATCGTGGCCGCGGCAACGGTAGCGCAGGCCGCTGCGCCTGCGCCCAGCAGCCAGAGGCGGCGTTGGCCGCGGCGCACCGGGGCCTTCCCTGTGGAACCCCTGCAAGCGCCGGAGCGGCGACTGCCGTATGGCAGTCTGATTTTCATCGTGATTCTCTCTTTCTCGTTATTCTCGTTCTTTCCATGGTTTTGCCTTGACCCTTCTTACTTCTGCGCTTTCCAGGGCAATCCAACGTTGCAGCTGGAGTCAGCACGAGTTGGAGTCGCTTCTCTGCGCGGTCCAGTTCTCGAAAGCCCGGGAGATAGAAACCATCTTCTGAGCTACGGCAAACGCTTCCTCTGGGCCGGCGCTGCCGGAGCGGACGAAGATCGTCACATCGAGGTACTGCTGACGAGCGGTCGTGGTGATGTGAGTGATCTGGCAATCAGAACTGGCGTGGGCCCACAGCGCATCGCGGGCAGCCTCAGCCTCTGACTGGCTGACGAGGTGTCCTGAAGGTGGAATGAGGGACATTTCGACCGCAAGCACAGACCTTCAGTCCCAGCCGATACCACTAAAAGGCACGGTGGTGGCGTTCACTGAGGCCGACGCCACAGGTAGCGCGGAAAACGGCCGTAACTGCAAGTACTGAGACCAATATTTTGAGATGCATTACCGTCCTGCCCTTCCTTATCGGCAGAGATAACTCGGTTTCTGCGGGACATCATGCTGGAATCCCGGAATTCAGGGAACGCCTAACCATTGGCCTAAATATGCCTGGCCGGAATAGGACAAGACTTGCCCGAACGCATGACAGTTGGCCCGACGGCGACCGTGCATGCCCGCGACCGCTGGTCCCCGGGGACGTGCCTGGTGCGCGTGGACCTCGGGCCGCAGGCCGGCCCATCGCGGGGTGTCTGTCGCCCGGCAGGGAAGTCAGCGAGATCGCTGTGGCGGCTCACAGCGACCTGTGGCAGCGTCCCCTAGTTCGTGGCGCGCCACTTGCGCGGAACGGAGGATTCGTGATGAAATATGTGCAGCTTACGTTTATTAGAGTGTTTATTACAGATTGGCCTAGTATGCTGGGAGTGCTGGGTCTCTCCGCCTCTGCAGAAGCCGTCTACCGGGCACTACTCGAAGAACCGCGCTCGAGTATCGAAGAACTAGTCACGAACCTGGCGCTGCCGGAGACCGACGTCTGCGCCGCGCTAGATGAACTGGTTCGGCATTGCCTGGTCCGCGAATCGCGGGACGTGCCGGGGAAGCTGCGCGTGGTGCGGCCCGATGTCGGGCTAGAGGTATTGCTGCGCCGCCATGAGGCTGATCTCGCCCAGCGGAGGCGGCAACTTGATGACGCAAAAACGGAAATCGCCGGACTGGTGGCAAGCTCCGCGAGCTCTGAGCAACGGGGGGATCACTCTGACGTGACGGAGCGCCTCCTGGGCTTGGACGCGATCCAGGCGCGACTGGAAGTGCTGGCGCGCGACCTACAAAGGGAGTGCCTTTCCGTCATGCCTGGCGGCGCTCAGTCACCCGCGAGCTTGAACGCCTCAAGCTCGCTGGACGAGCGCGCCCTTGCAGCGGGCATCAAGATCCTCACCCTGTTCCAGGAGAGCGTGCGCAATGACCCCGCAACGCACGCGTATGCCCAGTGGCTGACGAATCTGGGCGGCGATGTGCGGACGGCCCCGATCTTGCCAACACGGATGCTGATCTTCGATCGGCGAATCGCCGTCATCCCAATCGATCCGGACGACACCAAGCTAGGCGCCCTGTGCACCGCTGAGATGGCGATCGTCCGGTTCATGGTCAGCATCTTCGAGACCGCATGGAACACCGCCGTCCCCTTGGGCGCTTGCGCGCAGGAAGACGCGGCAACGGGCCTGACAGCCTTGGACCGCCAGATCCTGATCATGCTCGGGAAGGGGCTCACCGATGAGGCGGTCGCAAACCGGCTCGGCGTATCAGGACGAACGGTCCGCCGCCAGGTCGCCTCGATCATGGAGCGCCTCAACGCCTCCAGCCGCTTCGAGGCCGGCCTGAAGGCCGCGCAGCGCGGATGGATCTGAGGCAACCTGTCCTGCGTCAGCCAACGTTTAGAGCGGGCACCCGGTCTACGACGATCAAGAACCTCGGTGGCACTGTTGCGTTGGCCGGTCGCATGTGGCGGGAGACTGATCTGGTGACTCCACCTCGCGCGACATCGGTCTTTGCTGGCTTCCGGTTCCCGCCTGAGGTGATCTCGCTCGCGGTCCGTTGGTACCTGCGCTACGGCCTGTCCTACCGCGATGTCGAGGAACTGCTGGCCGGGCGCGGCATCACCGTGGACCATGTCACCATCTACCGGTGGGTGCAGCGGTTCATCCCGGAGTTCATCGAGGCAGCCCGGCCGTGCCGCCACGCTCCCGGGGACAGGTGGTTCGTCGACGAAACCTATGTAAGGGTCGCCGGTCAGTGGACTTATCTCTACCGGGTAGTCGACCAGCACGGCCAGGTCATAGATGTCCTTTTGTCACTGCGGCGCAACCTAGCCGCGCCCGGCGCTTTTTCACCCGGGCGCTGCGCGCAGGCACGGTCCCAGCCGAGGTCACGACCGACCGCGCGCCCGTCTATCCGCGAGTGCTTGACGAACTGGTTCCCTCGGCCCTGCACACCGTTGAGCAGCATGCGAACAACCCGGTCGAGGCAGACCACGGGCGGCTGAAGGCGCGGCTGCGGCCGATGCGCGGGCTGAAACCTCACAGCTCTGTCAGGGTTCTCGCTGTGGGACATGGCTTCGTGCAGAACCGACCACGCGCACCTGGGACCCGTCCTCTCCGCGCTCGGCCTGCCCGCCACTCAGCACACGCAATAACGCGTACGCCCCCGCGCGTCGCCGAGAGTTAATCGGCAATCGGCACCGAGCCCGTGCCATGCGGCCACGCCCGCATTCTGCGGCCGTCCGCGCCAGGCGGGGCCCCGTCCGCGAGCGGGGAGCGCCGACCCGTTCTGGGCGATGGCGGACGTCGGTCGGCTGGCGCGCCCCAGCGCCCGCCGTGGCGCCGCGACACGCCGGGTCCCGGTAATTGCCGTCCCCTGGGAGCACCCGGCCCGGCTGTGGCCGACCTCGTGCTGGCTCGTGCCCACGGCGCCTGGGATGCGGCGTGCACTCGTGCGAGCGGATTCGGTGCTCGGCCCGCTCGCAGCGGCCTTGGCACTGCCGGGTGAGGGGGACCGCTCGCCGCCACGGGCATCCTCGGTAGTTCCCTGGCGTGCCTGACCAGCATCGCCAAGGATGCAACTGCAAGTGCCGATTACCAGCAGGTCTCACATTGGGTGACGACATCGGAATAAGGGCTTTATGCTCGCTCCCGGCGCTCCACAACGAAGGTTTAGACCAGTGGTCTAGTGACGATGGGCGGCGTCAGGCGGTGATGGCGACCCGGCGCCGGGGTGCATGCCCCGGATCCGGCGCCGGACGGGCCGGATTTGACAAGCCCCGGATTGCTCGGTCCGTGCGCGCGAGCAAACATGGAGCAAACATGGGGACAAAACGGACACGAAAAAAACAACCCAGGGCGATAAAACCCCAGGTGAGTACGGGTGCGCCGCCAGGGACTTGAACCCCGAACCCGCGGATTAAGAGTCCGCTGCTCAGTTCGATTTTTCTCTCTTAACTCATGTTACCTGATGCCGGTCCGTGCCGTGACCTGCCGTTCTGTGCGGTTGCCCGTATCCGAGGGCTGGCTGCAGATACCGGGTGCTGCCGGGGCGTACCGGGGCATCCGAGCAAACACGGAGCAAACATCGGGGCGTACAGGTCTAGACCACCATGGCCGAGAGTGCCTGGGCCATGGCGCGGAGAGGTCATGACCGCCGTGGGCAGAGGTATAGGTGCCGGCGCGACGTGATGCCCATGGCTGCCCTCGGGGTCCCGCGAGGCAGCCGTTACGGTTCGCAGTTCCTGCTGGTAGTGACTCCGGTCAATGAGCCTGGTCACGCCGTCTGGCCCAGGCTGAGTGGTTGGGTGTGATCCCGCGCGGAAGTCACGAATGACCCGGGTAGCCGATAGCGCCGTCTTGGCTAACATTGCACGGAACCCTAGTCGGTCCCACGACACTCGCCACATGCGCGGCTTCGCCGGTAATCGCCGCCGCTGTGTCCTCTAGGATCTGCGGTCTTCAGGGGCGGGGCCGGCCCGGTGCGGGAGCGGTACCCTCGCCAACCCCCTCGACACCCCCGACACGACCCAGTGGCAGACCGAGGTCTGCTGGCCGCTGGCCCCGGCGGGGGCCCAGGCGAACTAAGACAGACCCCCATGCGGAACGTCATCGCCAAGCGCCGTCTAGGCTCCCCCGTAAGGGCGCGCCCCCAGCCCGACGTATCGTGGTCCTACAGATCAGCGTGCTCTTGGGGGCGGCGATGGATGACATCCTCAGCCAGGGCGGGGACCGCGAGCCCAGCCCGTGGCCACGCCGCCTCGCGGTGATCGGCGCGGTCCTCCTGGCGGTCGTCGGGGGCGTCATTTACCTCGGTCATTCCCGCCATCCGCACTCCACCCCGGCTGCTCTTCCGACGCCCGTCACCTCTAGCCCGGTACCGGCGCCGGCGGGCCTGGCCGTGCCCGCGCTGCCGGACCAGCCCGACGGGATCGGCGGGCCTACCCTGCCGTGGGGCGACAGCCTCCGGCTTCCGGTTACCGGAACGCGGCCCGCCTGGTTCTCGCCCGCCACGGGTGGCTCCGAGCTGATCGGCGGCCTGCCCGCCGACAGTTCCGGCTACCAGTTCACCCGCGTCCGGGGTGGCTGGGCGGTGCAGGCCGGTCCCACGGGCAGGGCCCAGGCCGGCGGTGACCGGAACTCGGCCTGCGGCGATTGCGCCGGACCGCCGCGGCCGGTCTGGTCCCTCGCCGACGGCGCCCGGTCGGCGACCCGGGTCGGGACGGCGACCCAGGTCGCGCCGGCGGCCACCGCCAGCGCCCTGTGGCTGACCAGTTACCCGGTCAACGCCGCTCTGAGCAGCACCGCCGGAACGGCGCGGGAGGTCAGCCTGGCCGGCGTCCCGCTCGCGGCGCCGGTCCGGCTTCCGGCTGGGTGGGTGATCAGGCAGGCAACCGACCGCGGGCTGCTGCTCGCACCGGTCAGCCCGCAACCGGGAATGACGGTCTACAAGCTGTGGGACGCGGCCGCCCCGGCGGCCAGCCGCACGTTTGACGGCGTCATCGCGGCGACCGCGACCGAGATCGCCTGGGTCGCGAACTGTGCCCGGCAGTGCCGGGTCCAGGTGCTCAGCCTGGCGACCGGCAGGCAGGCCACGGTCAGCCTGCCGGCGGCGACCACCGCCAGCGGCGCGTTCAGCCCCAGCGGTGACTTCCTCGCGCTCCAGGTCAGCCCAACCGGCGTGATCGGCGATGACGGCGCGCTGGGCACCCGGCTCGAGGTCGCGTCCGTGACCACGGGGCAGCTGACGGCCGTGCCGGGATCTTCCGTCAGCAACGACGCCCTCGTCGGCTTCGGCTGGCCGGCCAGCAGCGACAGCCTGGTCGCCGAGTTCGCCTTCGCGACCAAGACCCAGCTCGCGTCCTGGCACCCCGGTGCCACCCGGCCGGCCGTGGCGGTCATCCGGCCGAACCGTGGCCAGGCGTTCTTCATCGTTGGGTAGCGCTCATTGTCGGGTAGTTAGTCCTGTCAGACAGTTCCCGCTACTGCGGCCAGGCGTTCGACTTGATGACCTCGACGAAGTCCGTCCGGCGGAAGCCGGGCACAAAATGCTCAAGGACATCGGCGTTGACCGTGCCGAAGGTGGTGTCCGGCCGATCCTTGAACCCTGTCCCGCTCGGAAACCCGGTCTCGCTTCGTGAGCTGGGGTTTTGCTGCAGGATCAGGGGCGTGGCTGAGACCATCTCGGGGTGCTGTTGTCGCTCATCTACCGCTTGGTGAGATGCCTGCTCGGCTTGCTGGCGGTGCTGGCACGGTCTGATCTGTCCAAGGATGCCGAGTTGCTGGTGCTGCGCCATGAGAACCAGGTGCTGCGCCGCCAGCTCAGCGGCCGACTGCGGTGGGATCACGCCGACCGGCTCTGGCTCGCGGCGCTGTCCCGGCTGGTGAGCCGCCACCGGTGGACGGAGGTCTTCCCGGTCACCCCGGCCACGATCTTGCGCTGGCACCGAGACCTCGTCGCCCGCAAGTGGGACTACACCAGCCGGCGCCGGCCGGGACGGCCGTCCACCGGGACCTCGGTCAAGACGCCGGTTGTCCGGATGGCGCGGGAGAACCCGTCCTGGGGGCATCGGAGGATCCAGGGTGAGCTGGCGCGGCTCGGGCATGCGGTCGCGGCGTCCACGGTGTGGGAGATCCTGCACGCCGCGGGCATCGATCCGGCGCCCCGGGGAGCCGGGCCGTCCTGGCGGGAGTTCCTGGCCGGCCAGGCGCACGCGATCATCGCCTGTGACTTCCTGGTGGTGGAGACGGTGCTACTCAGGCGGCTGTACGTGCTGGTGTTCATCGAGCACGGCACCCGCAGGCTGCACGTGGCCGGGGTGACCGCCCACCCGACCGGGGCATGGGCGGTGCAGCAGGCTCGGAACCTGGCCATGGACCTGGGTGACCGCCTCGGCACGCTGCGGTTCCTGGTTCATGATCGCGATCCGCTGTTCACCACCGCGTTCGGGGAGGTGTTCAAGTCCGAAGGACTGAGGATTGTGACCACTTTGCCGAGGACGCCGAGGATGAACGCCATCTGCGAGCGCGTCATCGGGACACTCCGCCGCGAGCTGCTGGACCAGACCCTGGTCCTCGGCGAACGCCACCTGGCCCGGGTGCTCCGCGAGTACCTGAAGCATTACAACGGCCACAGGCCGCACCAGTCCCGGCAGCAGCGGCCCCCGGACATAGAGACGCAGCCTGTCCGTGAGGTGGCCGACCTGCGATCTGCCCGCCGAAAACCCGTGGTCGCGGGACTGATCAACGAATATCACTGTGCCGCGTAACACCAGTTCAGACTACGTAACTCAATATTCGAGCGGCACACGATCCAAACTCGCGAGCTAACACGGATCCAACATAGGGACAAAACGGGCACATGAAAATGACCTGGAACGGTGAAACCCCAGGTCATCACGGGTGCGCCGCCAGGGACTTGAACCCCGAACCCGCGGATTAAGAGTCCGCTGCTTTGTTCGTTTATTCTCTTTGAACTGCTGTCAAGTAATGATAGCACGTGCCGGGAGCTGCCGTTTTGTCCGGCTGCCGGAATCCGTGACTCGCTGCGGATACCGGATGCTGCCGGCGCGTACCGGGGCATCCGAGCAACCACGGAGCAAACATCGGCGCGTACAGGTCTAGACCACCATGATCGAGAGCGTCTTGGCCGTGGTGGGACAAGATCGTAGCCGCCGTCGGTAAAGGTACAGATCCCTGGCGCGACGCAACGCGTCACGTGTAATCAGAGTCCGGTTGAGAGCGATCGACACGATCCGTGATCCCTGCTGGCAGTGCCCAGAATCGAGCCAGGGATCGCGTTGGCGGATCCTTGTAGCGCGGCGAGCGGATGATTGATCTCTGGCGTCTTAGTGGTACAGCAAGGCCGGGCGGCGGCAGGATGCCGCTGGCGGGGGCTGGGAGTGTCAGGCGACGCGGCGCCAGGAGTCGCCGAAGTCGGCGATGACCTTCAGTTCGCCGCCGAGGGCACGGATGTAGTCGGCCAGGGTGGCGAGTTCTGCGACGGAGCCGCTCTCGATGGCCGAGACGCGCTGCTGGGAGACGCCCATGGCCTCGGCGACCTCGGCCTGGGTCAGGCCGGCCTTCTTACGCATCTCGGTCAGGTACTCGGCGCGGACCTGCAGTGCCCGCCTCTGGCGCGCCTCCTCCAGGGCGGGGCGGTCTTCGGGGTGGACGAACTCGTCCAGGGACTCCTCGCGGGTGTAGGTGAAGAACTCCGGTTCCGCCCGACGGCATCACCAGCCTGGACCAGTTCCGGGTCCAGCGGCGTGACCGCGCTGGTGGCGTGATCCATGAATATCGCCTGGTGGTATAGGTTTTCGGCACCCACAGGTCGGCGCAGGCATTACCGCCGCCGGCGGCCAGCCCGCGGCCGTCCAGGAAGACGTCTCACTCGAGCCGGACGTCCGGCGTTTGTTCAGTGGAGGAGACGCGGGCGGTATCGGCATCGATTCAACATACCTCGATTCGAGCTATCTCGATTCGATGTGAGATCATGGCGGGATGCTGGAACTGGCGATACTCGGCTTCCTCGCCGACGGCCCGCTCCACGGCTACGAACTGCGCAGGCGTGTGACCCGGCTGTCCGGCTACACCCGGCCGGTCAGCGATGGCAGTCTCTATCCGGCCATCAACCGCATGCTCGAACGCGGCCTGCTCGACCGCCGGGTCGAGCCCGGTGCCGCGGCTGCCCAGCGCTATGTCTTGAGCCTGACCGGCGCCGGGCGCGCCGAGCTGCTGCAGCGCTTGCGCAAGCCCGCCGACCATGAGATCACCGACAACAGCCGGTTCTTCACGATCGTGGCCTTCCTGTCCCTGCTCCCTGGCACCGCCGACCAGCACGCGGTGCTGCGTCGGCGTCTGGAGTTCCTGGAAGAGCCGGCGAGCTTCTTCTACCAGGGCGAGCGCCCGCTGCGCGCCGAGGAGGTCGCCGACCCTTACCGCCGCGGGATGCTCCTAGTCGCCCGCGCCGCCAGCCGCGCCGAGCGGGGGTGGTTGCACGAAGTCTTGAATGACGCTGCCCCGGACGACGCTCGCGGCACGCGCCTGACGAATATGCCGCATCCGCCCGGCGAGCACGCCGGCTGAGAGGCCACGGAGGTTTTCATGCTTGCGTCCTGGTATGAGCGGCAGGGTCCCGCCGCTGAGGTGCTCCAGATCGGCGAGCTTCCGGACCCCGATCCCGGCCCGGGCGAGGTCCGCGTTCGGGTGCGCGTTTCTGGTGTCAACCCCGGCGATACCAAGAAGCGGCGCGGCTGGCTCGGTTCCTCGATGTCCTTCGCGCGGGTGATCCCGCACAGCGACGCGGCCGGCGTCATCGACGCCGTCGGCTTCGGCGTCGATGACGGCCGGCTCGGGCAGCGCGTGTGGGTCTACGGCGCGCAGTCCTACAGGTCCTTCGGGACCGCCGCCCAGTACGCTGTCGTCCCCGGCCACTTGGCCGTGCCCCTGCCCGGCCACCTCGGCGATGAGCTCGGCGCCAGCCTGGGCATCCCCGGGATCACCGCCCACCGCGCCGTGTTCGCCGACGGCCCCGTCGACGGCGCCACCGTCCTCGTCCAGGGCGTCCTCGGCGCGGTTGGGTCGATGGCCGCCCAGCTGGCGCGCTGGGGCGGAGCCACGGTGATCGGCACGGTGACCCGGGGCAGCGACCTCGCCCGCGTCGACCCCGCCGTGGTGCCACATGCCGTCGCCCTCGACGTCGGCGACCCGGCTAAGGCTGTCCGCGCCGTCGCCCCGAAGGGCGTGGCCCGCGTCATCGAGGTGGCATTGTCCGATAACGCCGCCCTCGACGCCGCCGTCGTCGCTAACAACGCCATCATCGCTGCCTACGCCAGCCGGGCTGACCGGCCGCAGCTGCCGTTCTGGCCGCTGCTGTTCGCCAACGTCACGCTGCGCCTGCTCGGCAGCGACGACTTCCCCGCCCAGGCCAAGCGGCAGGCTGCCCGCGACCTCAGCGCGGTAGCATCTGCCGGCGCGCTCAAGGTCAGCATCGCCGCCCGCTACCCGCTCCAGGAGATCGCCAAGGCCCACGACCACGTCGACGCGGGAAGCCGAGGCCGCATCCTGGTCACCCTCCCCGACTGACATCCCGAGACGCACCGCCCGATCAGGTCAACGTGCTGCCTGCTCTGGTCGACCTGGAATCCGCCGGGCGAAGCCCGGCTGGATTCGCCCAGTCGGCCCAGCATCATCTCGTCGGTGCCCGCTATCTTCTTGCGCCACCCCTTCGATGGGCTGCAGCGCGGTAGTTGTCGGCGCTCCAGGATCTCGCCCCGGTACCGGCCCTCATCTCGGTGCGCCCGCGCACATGCAGGCATTCCGCGGCGCGCCGAGCTGCACGGCGCAGCCTCCGAACGCGCCTGCGGCGCCAGTGACCAGGAGGGTCGATCCCGGGGGAAGCGCGAGCGCGTCGAGGGCGGTGCGCACGGTCAGCGCGTTCATTAGGAACGAGGCTGCCTCAGGGAAGTCTGCCCTGGCCGGCTTCGGCCTGACGGACCGCGCGTCGAGGACGATGCATTCGCTGTAGCCGCCGTGCTGGCCATGGTTGTCGATGATGCCGACGACATTGCCGCCGATTGCGAGACCGGACTCTGCGTTGACGGCGTCGCCGATCTCGTCGATCGTGCCCGCGATGTCCATCCCGGGGATGAACGGCGGCTCGGAGTCCTGATACCACTCACGGAGGCGTCCGTCACGCAGCATCACGTCGGCCGGGTTCACCGCTAGTCGAATAGGCCGACCGCTCTCACCTGCCGGGCAGCGGAACGGTCATGCGCTGCTGACTGGACGGGTAGCACTTCCTGGTTCTCGATTCTGTTCGCGGGAGTCAGCCGATGATGACGACGGGCTTGATGACGGTCTGGTCGCGGCTGCGAATGAGCTCGAGGCTGTCGGCGAGTTTGTCCCAGCTGTGCAGGAAGTGGGTGGCCAGCGGCGCGGTGTCGAGTTTGCCGTTGGCGATCAGCAGCAGCAGGCGTTCCATGTAGTCGCGGCCCTGGTTGGCCTGCGCGGCGGTGAGGTGCTTCTCCATGACGCCGTAGTTCCAGACCGCCATCGGGATCGTGACGGTCTCGTCGTCGACGAAGCCTGAGACGACGCAGACGTGGCCACCGAACTTTGCCAGGCGCATCGCGGTGCTGATCTGGCCGCTCGCGCTGCCGCCGCTGGCGACCAGGACGCTGTCGGCCTGTTGTCCGCCGGTGAGCGCCATGACCTGGCCGAACACGTCGCCGTTCTTGTAGTCCACCAGGTCTGTCGCCCCGTACTGCCTGGCCAGCTTCATGGTGTTGGGGCGCGAGCCGACCGCGATGATGCGGCCCGCACCTCGAAGCCCGGCTCCGGCGACGCCCATCAGCCCGACCGGGCCGACTCCCATGATGACGACGACCTCGCCGAACTGGATTTCCATCCGCTCGACGCCCGTGAAGCCGGTCGCTGCCATGTCGTCCACGCTCACCGCTTGAATGTCGGTGACGCCGTCGGGGATGCGGGCGAGGTTGGAGTCCGCGTCGAAGCACTTGACCAGCTCGGAGAACCAGCCGCCGTTGGCGGGGTCGGCGGAGAAGTACGGGCTCTTGCTCTGGTGGAACTTGCCCTCGCCGCGCTGTGCGCGCGGGTGCCGCCAGTCCGCTAGGCCCGCGGGCATGGCGACCCGGTCGCCTGGCGTGAAGTCGGTGACGAGGTCGCCGATGGTCTCGACAACGCCGACAGCCTCATGGCCGATGACCTTGCCGAGCGCATTGGGTAGCGACAGCGAGTCGATCAGGTGGACGTCCGTGGTGCATGTCGCGACCGCGGTGGGGCGGACAAGGGCGTCGTAGGGCCCGATCTCGGGGACCGGGACGTCCTGCCAGCCGGCGCGCCCCTTTTCCTGGATGACGTAGCCGCGCATGATGGCGGGTCCTCTCGGTGCTGGTGCGGGTGGTGTTCGATCGGTTCGAGGCGGGGTCAGCGGGGCGAGATCCGCACCGAGGCCGATTTCGGGCCCGGGCCCTGCATGACCGGGACCGCGGAGCTGCCGGGGTACTTTGCCTCGTAGGCGGCGTCGATCGCGTCGGCGTCGGCGTCGCCGGCCGGCTCGAAGGTGACGTCGTAGTACTGGCCGGCGACGCGGACCCGGCCCGCCGGGCGGGCGACCGCGGCCTGGTACCAACGTGACTTCTGCCCGTTGGCGGCGCGCACGTAGACGTTGCCGCCAACGACGAGAGCCCACGTCTGGGTAGGGGTTCCGTACGTCACGCCGTCCTCGCGGAGCGGGGAGACGAACAGGTCGTCGTTCTCGGCGATCGCCTTGAGCTGATCAGCGGACCAATCGGCCATGGTTGTGTCCTTTCTCGATTGCGGCGCGCAATCCGCGCCTCGGTCTTCTGGAGATATGTCGGTCGCGGGGCGTGTAGTGCTGTTCTGGCCCCGGCAAGATCGTCAGTGGTCGATGCTGGTCATGTTCGCGTCGTCGTGGCGCGCACCGGACGCGGGCGTGAGCCTGTCGAGGCGGTCGAGCTGCGCGAGAGTGAGTTCGACGCCGTCTGCGGCGGTGTTCTCCTCGACGCGGGCAACCCGGCGGGTGCCGGGGATCGGGGCGATGTCGTCGCCGCGGGTCAGCAGCCATGCCAGCGCGGTCTGCGCAGGGGTCGCGCCGATCTCGGCGCCGACGGCCGTCACCTCGTCGACGATCGCAAGGTTGCGCCGGAAGTTCTCTCCGGTGAAGCGGGGGTTGGTCTTGCGCCAGTCGTCGGCGGCGAAGTCGTCGACCGTGCGGATCTGGCCGGTCAGCAGCCCGTGGCCGAGCGGCGAGTACGGGACGAACCCGATCCCTAGCCGGCGCAGCAGCGGCAGGATCTCCGCCTCCACGTCGCGGGTCCACAGTGAGTACTCGGTCTGCAGCGCGGTGAGCGGCTGCACCGCGTGGGCACGGCGGATTGTTTCCGGTGCGGCCTCGGACAGGCCGAAGTGCAGCACCTTGCCCTCGGCGATGAGGTCCGCCACTGCCTGCGCGGTCTCCTCGATGGGTGTGTGCGGGTCGACGCGGTGCTGGTAGTACAGGTCGATGCGGTCGGTGCCCAGGCGCTTGAGCGAGCCTTCGACGGCGGCCTTCACGTTGCCCGCGGTGCTGTCGGCAACGCCGGGGCCGCCGCCGGAGTGCGAGACCAGGCCGAACTTCGTGGCGATGACGACTTGGTCGCGGCGGCCCTTGACGGCCTCGCCGACGATCTCCTCGCTGAGGAACGGCCCGTAGATCTCCGCGGTATCGATGTGGGTGACACCGAGATCGAGGGCGCGGTGGACGGTGCGGATCGACTCGGCGTTATCGAGGCCGCCCTCGCTGGTGTAGGTGCCGGCCATGGTCATCGCGCCGAGGCCGATGCGGGAGACCTCAAGGCATCCGAGGTGCGCGTTCTTCATGTCATGACTCCTTCGTGATGTGGCGTTCAGGCCTGGGACGCGGGCATGGCCTGGGGTCCAGGGATGAGGGAGCGGCGCGGGCGGGTTCCGCCCGTTCGGGTCAGGCGCGGCCCGGCGGTGTCAGGCGTCGTAGGAGAGCGAGGCGGACAGGTCGCGGTTCGCGTCGATCTGCCCCTGGATGGTGGCGAGGTTCTGCTCGACACCGCCCATTGCGTCGGCGCCGGCGATGAAGCGCAGCGGCAGCTTCCCCGAGTCGGAGAGGGTGACAAGTGCCCGCGCGAGCTTTTCCGGGTCGCCGCCCTGCTGGCCGTTCATGCTCTTCCACGCCTCGATGGTCTGGGCGGTGCGCTCGGCGTAGTCCTCGACCTGAAGCTCGGGCCAGATCGTCGAGGCGCCCTCGACGAGAAGTTCGGTGCGGAAGAACCCGGGCTCAACGGACATCGTCGAGATCGCGTACGGGGCGAGGTCGAACCGCAGGGACTCCATCCAGCCCTCCAGGGCGAACTTCGACGCGGCGTAGGCAGCGCAGAACTCCTGGCCGATCAGGCCCGCGGTCGAGGTGATCGTGATGACCTGGCCGGAGCGCTGCCGGCGCATGACGGGGAGGATGGCGCGGGTGACGTTGAGGGGGCCGAAGAAGTTGGTCTCCATCTGCGCCCGGAACTGCCCGGGGCTGATGTTCTCGAAGTAGCCGGCGTAGAAGTTGCCGGCGTTGTTCACGAGAACGTCGATCCGGCCGAAGCGGTCAACAGCCGATTTCGCTGCGGCTTCCGCCGCGCTGGGGTCGGTGATGTCGAGGGAGACGGCGAGCAGGTTCTCGTGCGCCCCTGCCGCGGCGAGGACGCGGTCGGCATCGCGGCCGGTCGCGACGACCCGGTGTCCTGCGGCCAGTGCGGCGCGGGTGATGTCGATGCCCATGCCCCGGCCGGCGCCGGTGATGAACCAGACAGTGCTCGCGTTCATGTTGTTGGCCTCCCGTTGTGCGATCCGGTCCTCACGGCCGTCCGGACCTGCGATGAGATCCAGTCAAGAGCGTTTCGCGGGCACTAGGGAGTCCCTGTCTATAGGGGTAAT
>Ga0210383_10003331_pt1 | contig 14403 bp, 11 predicted proteins | sample IncBWC14OmetaG_FD_160072 | JGI IMG/M metagenome (GOLD analysis project Ga0210383, IMG submission 160072) | Forest soil microbial communities from Barre Woods Harvard Forest LTER site, Petersham, Massachusetts, United States - Inc-BW-C-14-O ...
CCGGCCGTACCTGGTAATCACGGATCTGCGCATGGACAACATGGACGGCATCGGCCTGCTCAAAGAGCTGCAGAGCCGCTGGCCGGGTTTGAAGGTCATCATCTTGACGGCTCACGGTACGATTCCAGATGCCGTGTACGCAACGCAGAGCGGCGCGTTCGGTTTTCTCACCAAGCCCGTGGACAAGCAGGAGCTTCTCGATCACGTGCAGAAAGCGCTCAAAGTGTCGGGCTTTGCGCATGTGGACGAGGATTGGCGCGCAAACATCATCACCCGCAATCAACTGATGGAAGATAAGCTGGCGCAGGCCAACATGGTCGCGGGAACCGATGCGCGAGTGCTGCTTACCGGCGAGAGCGGCACGGGCAAGGAACTGCTGGCCCGAGCGATTCACGAAGCCAGCCCGCGGCGCAACGAGCCATTCGTCACCATTAATTGTAGTGCGATGGCGGAGAACCTGCTGGAATCCGAGCTGTTCGGCCACGAAAGAGGCGCTGTTGCCGGCGCCACGCGCGCCCAAAAAGGCCTGTTCGAGACCGCGGACGGCGGCACGCTGCTGCTGGATGAAGTCGGCGACATGCCCATGCGGCTGCAGGTGAAGCTGCTGCGCGTGCTGCAGGAAAATGCCATTCGCCCGGTGGGCGGCGCGGAAGTCGTACAGACCAACGTGCGCGTCATTTCCGCGACGCATCGCGACTTGCACGAGTTGATGGTCGCCGGCCAGTTTCGCGAGGACCTCTACTACCGTCTGAATGTGGTGCACATCGAGGTGCCATCCCTGGGCCGGCGCCGCGAGGACATTCCCTTGTTGGTGGCGCATTTTCTCGAACAAATCGCCAAGGAAAGCGGCCAGCGCAAGATCTACGCGCCGGAAGCGGTGGAGCTTTTGGCAACGGCCGAGTGGCCGGGCAACGTGCGGCAGCTCTACAACGTGGTGCGGCAGAATGTCGCGCTATCGAACGGCCCCATCATCACCGCGGAATTGGTGCAGCAATCCCTCGGCGGCAATCCCATTCGGCTGCCCTCCTTCGACGAGGCGCGCGATGAATTCACGCGCAATTATCTGTCGCAGATCCTGCAGATAACGACCGGCAATGTGAGCCAGGCGGCGCGCCTGGCGAAGCGCAATCGCACCGATTTTTACAAATTGCTGTCGCGCCACCAGCTGCTGCCGGACGATTTCAAGAAGGGCTGATCGCTCATCAGCCGTAGAACTCGCCGATCGCCGCGACCACGTGCTCAAGCTGCGCCGGCTCCAGTTCCGGATAAATCGGTAATGCCAGGGTTTCGAGTGCTGCACGCTCGGATTCCGGGAAATCCCCGGCGCGGTGGTGCAGATATTCGAAGCACTTCTGCAGATGCAGAGGAACCGGGTAGTAAATCTCGGTACCAACGCCGCGTTTCCCCAAAAAGTCCTTCAAAGCGTCGCGCTTTTGAACGCGCAGGATGTATTGATTGAAAATGTGCCTGCCGTCATCAGGGACTCGCGGGATGGAAAGCTTGTTGGCGAAATGCGCATCGGCAAAGGCTGCAGTGTAGAAGGCGGCGTTGCGCTGCCTGCCTTCCGTCCAGCGATCCAAGTATTTCAGTTTCACGCGCAGCACGGCGGCCTGCAGCTCATCGATGCGAAAGTTGCCGCCGATCACCGCGTGAAAATACTTCGGCTTCCCGCCGTGCACCCGCAACACCCGCATGCTTTCGGCAAGATCGGCATCGTTGGTGGTACAAAGGCCAGCATCGCCGAACGCGCCGAGATTCTTGGTGGGAAAGAATGAAAAGCAGCCGATGTCGCCGATGGCGCCCACGCGCACGCCCCTCTTATATTCCGTGCCGATCGCCTGCGCAGCGTCCTCGATGACCTTCAAGCGATATTGTTTGGCCAGGGCCATCAATGGATCCATGTCGGCTGACTGGCCGTAGAGATGCACGGGCATCAACGCCTTGACCGCCTCGCCGCTGCTGCGATTGATCAGCTGGCCGGCCCTTACCACGCACTGCCGGTCGATGAAATCTTGAACGGCCGCGGGCGAAAGATTGAAGGTAACTGGGTCGATATCGCAAAACACCGGCCGCGCGCCCAAGCGGGCGATGGTTCCCGCTGTTGCAAAAAAGGTAAAAGGCGTTGTAATAATTTCATCACCCGCGGCCAACCCCAGGGCCATCAGCGCGAGCAGCAGCGCATCGGTGCCGGAGGAGACGCCAACGCCGGCTGCCGACGCACAATAGCGCGCCACTTCGTCCTCGAACCCCAGCACCTGATCGCCGAGAATGAAGCGCTGGCTGGCGCAAACCTGCTCGATGACCGGCATGACTTCAGCGCGAATCTGCGCGTATTGGGCTTTAAGATCGAGTAATGGAACGATAATCATTGCCGCCTACAATATCACCGCAGCGGATCGACACCCGGTTCCCGCAGAGAGCCGCGATTTAACATTTGTCGGATCAGGATAAGACTAAATCGTTGGACTGGTGAGACAATGTGGGGTGATCATGCTGCGCCTAAGTCGCCCGTGCAGGGCGCAGGGCGTAATGATCGTCTCCCAAGGGATGCTAGATGACCCAGCCGGTCTTGCTGAAGCAGAGCTTTCTTGTCGCAATACTGATCGGCGTGCAGGCGCTAGTACCCGCCGTGGTTGCCATTGCTGCGCTGTACGCCACCGTCATTCTGTTTGGAAAAGGATTCGACCCCTCTTCCGCGGCCATTGTCATCGTGGCTGTGCTGTGTCTGGTCCTGATTCAGGCGCCGCGCGAAGTGAGCACACAGCTCGCCTCGACGCGCGTTTCGGCCATAGTCGATGTCATATTCCGCTGGCTGTTGCTGCTGGCAATCTTGCTGGCAGTGGGCTACGTCACCAAGTCGCTCAATGAGTATCCGCGCAGCATATTCCTGACTTGGGCATGCCTCACCCCCGTGGCGCTGATCGCTTTCACGCTGGCGATGCAGGAAATCATGCGCCGTTTTTTGATGAGCGCTTTCGATAATCGCAGGGCCATCATTGCCGGGTATAACCCCGTCAGCTTGGAACTCGCGCAGCGCTTGAAGAACAATTCGGGGATGCGCTTGACCGTGAGCGGATATTTTGACGACCGCAGCATCGATCGTCTGGGGATGGACGCGGGCAGCAAACTCGCCGGTTCCTTGAGTGACATGTCGCAATACGTGAAGGACAATCGCACCGACGTCATTTTCATCGCATTGCCGATTCGGCACATCAAGCGGGTCATGGATCTGCTTGACGAATTGCGCGATACCACCGCTTCGATTTACTACGTGCCGGATATCTTCGTGTTCGACTTGATTCAGGCGCGTTCGGGCGAAATTCACGGCATTCCCGTGATCGCCATGTGCGAAACCCCTTTCTACGGTTACCGCGGAGTTGCAAAACGAATCACGGATGTCGGTTTTTCCATTCTCATCCTCGCGTTGCTGCTGCCGCTGCTGGTCTTCATCGCCCTCTTGGTCAAAGTCTCATCGCGCGGTCCCGTCATATTCAAGCAGCGCCGCTACGGTTTGGACGGCCGCGAAATTGCGGTATACAAGTTTCGCACCATGCGGGTGACGGAGGATGGCGCGCAGATCAAGCAGGCGTCGAAGTACGACAGCCGCATTACCCGCATTGGCGCCCTGCTGCGCCGATCATCGATGGATGAACTGCCGCAGCTCATCAACGTACTGCAGGGGCGGATGAGCCTGGTGGGCCCAAGACCCCACGCGGTTGCGCACAACGAGGAGTACCGCAAACTCATCAAGGGCTACATGCTGCGCCACAAGGTACTGCCCGGCATTACCGGTCTCGCACAGGTCAGCGGTTGCCGCGGCGAGACTTCGGAGTTGGAGCAGATGCAGGCCAGGGTGAATTTCGATCTCGACTATTTGCGGCATTGGTCGCCAATGCTCGACATCAAAATTCTTCTATTGACGGTCGTCAGAGTGTTTCGCGACGATCAGGCCTATTGAGCCGCACCCGGCGTCGCCGACAATGCGATGCCGGCGGTCAGGTACTGTTGGTGAAGCAGGTACCGGCCTTGCAGGGGAAACGCGGCGCAGTCAGCGAGCGCAATACGCCTGGTCGCGTGGATTGCAAATGTCCCTCGTTCAGTTCCCCATTCAAGCACTTCGACATGGGCATCCTGAAAGCTCAAGCGTTCGCGAACCAGCGGGTACTGGCACTTGTAGAACGCTTCCTTGGCGGAGAATATCAATGTCGCGGCCTTGGGCCGCTGCGGCTCCGGCAACGAGCGCAGCCAATCGATCTCGGCAGGGGAACAAATGCCCGGCCAGAGCTCCGCCTTGACGCTGTCCGCGATCTCGCTGTCCAACCCCACGGCACGCAAGCGCGTTCGCTCCGCGACCACGGCAGCGCAGAAGCCCGCGGTGTGGGTGATGCTCCCGACGATGGAATCCGGCCACACGGGCTGGCGATCCTCGGCCGCTGCGATTGCAAAACCGCGCCAACCGAATTCGGCCAGAAGCCGGCGGGCGCACAGCCTGCCAGCGGCGAACTCCTGCACGCGTTTGAGCACCGCCTTGCCAAGGAATCGCGCCTCCGCGGGCAGCAGCAACGATGGATCGCCGGGCTCGCGCAGCTCTGCGGCGAGAACGCCCGGCGGAAACAGAGCAGTCAGGCTGGGTGATAATTTCGCAGGATTTGCAGTACTGATGGCGATGATGGGACTTCCGCGACCGACCTCAAGTGCAGAGATTTTACAGAATGCATTGCCAGCGCGCGGCGAACTTGGCAGCGGGCCGGTATACGATACGGTGATGCGCAGGGGAACGACGTTGCAGTGGATGGGCGCCGCGCTAGGTGTGGCGCTGATGATCGTGCTCGCGGTCGGCCTGTCAGCACCAGGCCACAAACTCAGCCTCGCCCTGCGCTTAACAGCGCGCTGGTCGTTCTTGCTGTTCTGGCTGGCATCCGCCGGCGGCGCACTGGCGACGCTGTTCGGTTCAAGATTCAGCGGCGTGGCGGCACGGGCCCGAGATTTCGGGCTCGCATTCGCGTCCGCACATCTTGCCCATCTCGGCCTGGTTGCATGGCTCTACTACGCCTACCAGGGCCCTGGTAGGTCGACCATTATCATCTTCGGCATTGCTGCATTCTGGACTTATCTTCTGGCGCTTTTTTCCGTGAAGCGCATGGCCGCGATGCTGACACCGCAGGTCTGGAAGGTCCTGCGCACCATCGGGGTCGAGTACATATCATTGGCATTCTTGTACGACTTTGCGCGCATTCGCTTGCAGGGCGGAATTTTGCATATCGTTGAATACCTGCCTTTCCTGATCCTCGCCTTCGCGGGACCGTTGTTGCGTCTGGCTGCGTTGATGAAAAGGCGTCAGCAGCGGGGGCTCGCGAGCGCAGGGGTCTGAGTCCGCTGCGCCAGCTTGCCGCTGCTTTGCTGCATGGGCGATAATGATGCGCGAGCACGACACCGCCTGCGCCAATGAGGATTCCTACTGATGACGGATGCCGCTCGACCTTCGCCGCGCGCCGCTGCGGGATCTTTGTGGGAATCCATTGCGCGCTCTGGCGCGCCTATCGCCGGCATTTTTCACGGTCGCGCCGCTTCCATCACTCTGCAGGATCTTGGCGCGGCGTCGATACTGGACGGAAAATTGGAGCTGCTGCGCGGCCGCTGCGTGGTGCTGGCGACTCGCGAACAGCTGCCGACCGCCGTCGCGCTGCTGGAACTCGACGGCGTCGCGCGACGCCTGGTCCTGTGCACGCCTGACTTGGGATCTGAGCAACTTGCCGCCGTGTGTGCGATCGCAGAAGCCGATGCGGTCCTCATCGACTCCGATCCAGCGCCAGAATTTTCGACACCCATTCTCACGCTCAGGACGACTCGGCTAAGTCGCGAAAATCTCGAGCGGCGGCGCACCGAGACCACCGAATGGATTCTTTTGACTTCCGGCACGACGGGCGTGCCGAAGCTCGTGATCCACGGTTTCGAGAGTCTCGCCGGCGCGCTGCCGCGCGCTCCCACCTCGGTGCGGCCCATGGTCTGGAGCACGTTTTATGACATTCGCCGCTATGGAGGTCTGCAGATCTACCTGCGCGCGGTGCTTAGCGGATCGCCATTGGTACTCTCCAGCGCCGGGGAAGCGACTCGCGATTTTCTACAACGTGCCGGGGCGGCGGGGGTGACTCACATTTCAGGGACCCCGTCGCACTGGCGCCGCGCGCTCATGAGCGGCGATACAGCGCTCATCGCGCCCGAGTATGTACGCCTGTCGGGGGAAGTGGCCGATCAGACGGTGTTGGACAACCTGCGTGCCGCTTTCCCGAACTCGCGCATTGCCCACGCGTTTGCATCCACCGAAGCGGGGGTGGCGTTCGACGTTCGCGATGGGCTCGCGGGCTTTCCGGCGGCCCTGGTCGACAATCCGGGTGGAGCCATCGAGATGAAAGTGCAGGATGGCACGTTGTGGATTCGCTCCGACCGCACAGCAACGCGCTACCTGGGTGCTGCCGCGGCGGCGCTCGCGAGCACTGACGGCTACGTCGATACCGGCGACATGGTGGAGCTCGTGGAGGGCCGCTATTATTTTCGCGGCCGCAAGGGCGGCATCATCAATGTCGGGGGCCTCAAGGTTTATCCCGAGGAAGTCGAGTCGGTGCTCAATGCCGATCCTCGAGTGCGCATGTCGCTTGTCAAGGGCCGCCGCAATCCCATCACCGGCGCCGTAGTTGTCGCCGAGGTGGTGCTGGCGGATGTGCAAGATATCGACGCGGCCAACGCGGATGGACTGAAGGATGACTTGCTGAATGCCTGCCGCCGCACGCTTGCGGCACACAAGGTGCCCGCATTGCTGCGCTTCGTGCCCGCGCTCGAGCTGAATGCCGCGGGCAAACTGGTACGTCCGGGTGCGTAACGTCATCATCACCGGCGGCAGCCGCGGGCTGGGCCTTGCAATGACGCGCACGCTTGCGGCCGCCGGCTATCGCGTCATCGCAGTCGCACGAACTTCAGGCGAGAAACTCGCGGCGGCAGGCAGGGAAGCGGCCGAGAGCGGCCGGGGTGCCATCGAATATCGCGCCTGCGACTTATCCGATTTGAATCAAATTGCGCCCTTGGTGCGCGCCTTGCGCCGCGACTTCGGCCCGCTGTATGGCCTCATCAACAATGCGGGATTGGGCTCCAGCGGCATCCTCGCCAACATGCGGGAGAAGGATATCCAGGGGTTGATTCAGCTCAATACCGTGGCGCCCATCGTGCTGTCGAAATACGCTCTGAAGTCAATGATGTCGCAGCGCGAAGGGCGGATCGTGAATATTGCCTCGATCGTCGCCGCCACCGGCTACAGCGGCCTCTCGGTCTACAGCGCCACCAAGGCTTCGTTGATTGGCTTTACGCGTTCTCTGGCGCGCGAGGTGGGGTCGCTCGGGATCACCGTGAACGCCATTGCACCCGGATTCATCGACACCGAGATGACCCATGAACTCGACGATTCGCAGCGCGAAGCCATCGCGCGACGCAGCGCCCTCAAGCGCATGGCCGAACCCATCGACGTCGCGCGCAACGTCGAATTCTTGCTGGGAGACGGAGGCCGCAACATCACCGGGACCGTGATCACAATTGATGCCGGGAACACGGCGTAACCGCGAGATGAGTCACGTCCTAGGCAGAGATACACGAGCGCAGCTCCCCGTGGCCGTACGCGGCGAAGGTCTGTACCTTTACGACTCCACCGGCAAACGCTACCTGGATGCCTCGGGAGGCGCTGCCGTCAGCTGCCTGGGTCATGACCACCCCGCCGTGCGGGAAGCCATCAAAAGGCAGGTCGATCAACTTGGCTATGCACACACCGGCTACTTTACGAACCAGCCCCAGGAGCTTCTGGCGGACGAGCTGATAGCCCATGCGCCCGCCGGCTTGACTCACGCCCTTTTCGTGAGCGGTGGATCCGAGGCAACCGAAGCCGCGTTGAAGTTGGCGCGCCAATACCATGTCGAATGCGGCAGACCGGAGCGTTGCCACTTCATTGCGCGCCGCTTCAGCTATCACGGCAACACCTTGGGGGCGCTATCCGTGAGCGGACACGCTGCACGGCGCAAGACTTATCTGCCGTTGCTCCAAGAGGTGACGCATATTTCCGCCTGCTTCGCCTATCGCGGTAAGCAACCAGGCGAGTCGGACAGCGACTACGGAAATCGAGTCGCCGATGAGCTGCAAGATGCCATCCTGCGCATCGGTCCCGAAAAAGTGGCGGCCTTCATCGCGGAACCCGTGGTTGGGGCTACCTTGGGCGCCGTCGCGGCAGTGCCCGGCTATTTCCAGCGCATTCGGCGGATTTGCGAGCGTTACGATGTCCTCCTCATCCTCGATGAGGTGATGTGCGGGATGGGGCGCTCGGGCACTCTGCATGCCTGCGAGCAGGAAGGCGTTGCGCCGGATCTTCTGCTGCTTGCCAAAGGTCTCGGCGGCGGCTACCAGCCGATTGGCGCGGTGCTGGTTGCCGGGAAAATCCATGCAGCCATCGCGCGCGGCAGCGGCGCCTTGAATCACGGCCACACCTACATGGGTCATGCGGTGGCCTGCGCCGCCGCGCTGGCCGTGCAGCACGTTATCAAAAATGAGGACCTGCTGAGCAACGTGCAGCAGCAGGGCCTTGCGCTGCATCAACTGCTGCAAGAACGTTTCGGCACGCATCCGCACATTGGCGACATCCGCGGTCGCGGGCTGCTGCGTGCCGTGGAATTGGTGCAGGACCGCGACTCAAAACAGCCCTTCGCGTCGAGCCTCAATCTCCACGCCCGCATCAAGCGGCAGGCGATGCTCGAGGGACTCATTTGTTATCCGGGAGGAGGCAGCGCAGATGGCGATTGCGGCGACCACGTGCTCATCGCGCCGCCGTTCAACGTGAACCGATCGCAGCTCGAACAGATTGTCGAATATCTCGCCTCCGCCATCGATACGACGCTTGAAATGATTCATGCGAAGTAGTTGTCCCCGTCCGAACCACGCAAAGTACCAGCGCTGTTTTCATCGATCTCGAACTCATACCCTTTGGCGGTTTTGAAAAAGGCGTCGAGTTGCCCGACGACGCGCATTCCCATTTTTCTGAGCGCCAATTGCAGGTCTGGTGAAGCGGTCGGCGTTTCTATGACGTGGGCTCCGAGAGCAATTGCTTCAAGCAGCCCTCGAGCGATCACAGACTGCTCCGAAAGTCGCGAACCCTGCAACACTCCCCAGTCCAGTATGGAAGCTATTTCGATGTTCTTGAAATGTCGTCGAGTTGCAGTGTAATACCTCTGCTTTAGCAAAACAAAACCTACGCTTTGACCTTCCTCCCGAAACACAAGCAAGGCCTGCTTTCGGGTCGGGTTAGCGTCAAATTGATTGTCCAATAGCCACTGGATCCTCTCAACTGACCGGCCTGGTGAAAATGGGCCACTCGAACCAAGGATCTTATCGAGATCTTGTGGGGCTTTATCGACCCTTTCCACTTCCAGGTGTCGCCAATCTGACGTAGGCAACGTCACCGCCCTTTGAAGCTGGAAACCCAAGTCGGCAAAAACTGAGCATACCGACGCAAGTGCGCCGTTTTTGAGGATGGATCGCAATACCGATTTGCTTTTCGCGACTGCAACCACTCTCGGCATGACGACTTGTTTCCATTTCAGACCTTGATAAACACCGTAAACCATATTCGAAACCCCAACAACGCCCACAATTGGGTGGCTCCGTTGCATTTGCATCAGCAGACCCAAGCCCGCCGCCAAGTGACGATAATCAGGATGAACGAACAGATTTGAGCCCCAAAGAATGGACCGCCGCTCACCGGAAATGAAGATTTCTCCTTCGAACATGTCCATGTTCCCGATGATCACGCCTTCCACAACGGCGACGATCTGCGCGGGCAATTCAAAGTCCCTTGCTAGAGGGTTGGTGTGCAATGCCTGTGCTTTTTGAGGGGTCGGAATCGCCAACGAATGCGGGTTGTCCCATTGGCTGTAGACACTTCCATCTAGCACTTGATTGAGGGTCAGAGTCTCCAGTTTTACCTTGCTGGCCACGGCTTCAATTTACCGCCTCGGCAATTGCGTCTTCGATCTCGCCAGCGGTGAGAAGGCCCGTGATTTGATCGGGTGTAAAACTCACGCCAAACTCTTCTTCGAGCGCAAGCATCAGGTTCATCTGCCCCAGAGAATCCCAGTTCTCAATGTCCCCGGCCTTCGAGTCCCGCGTAATACTTATTGGCGGCACGTCAAGCACGGCACTCATGACGGTGCGAATCCGGTCAAATCGTTCAGACACCAGCTGGCCCTCTGCGGTAGCGCTTTCCTGCCTCGTCTTGTGAGACGACCTCGAATCCGAACCTCTCCCAAAACTCAAGGACTTGGCTGTTTTTCTTGGTCACCAAGTATTCTGCCCGCCATTCCGTCGGGCGCCATTCCGCTTGGAGTTCGGCCATCACATGGTCCAAGAACCGTTTTTCGACCGCGCGGCCCAGGATGCGACAACTTAACAGCAATGTGTCTATCACGACGGCGTTGTCTTCTTTTTTGAAAATGCCAAGTCCGGTCAAACCATATTCGCCGTATTTGTCACTGACGTGAAGAGTGTAGACTGCCGAGTCAGGCGCATCCAAGAAAGCCTGGATCTCACCTTCGGAGTATCGGCGCGTCGTCAGATTGAATTGGTTGGTCTTTTGAATGAGTTGGGCGACCCTCGCGAGCGAGTGGACGGGGTCTCGCTCGATCTTGGTCACGATTTCAAGCGAGGCGATGAAGTCGTCCAAGTTCGTGAACTGAGACTTTTCGGACTGCCTCTTGGCTTCGGCCCTGTACATTTCAGTGCGGTTACGGTCCTCTTGGCTCTTGCTGAGCGAGTTGAACAGCCCGTCGCGGAACAGCAATTCTGGCAGTTGGACCAGGCTTTCAGGGACGCGCAACACTTCGACCATGGGCAAATGGTCGCGCACTAGTTGGCATTCGACGCCGCTATCATCGATGAACACAAAACTGTCCAGGCCCAAGTTCAACTCTGCAGCGATCTCGCGCAGGTTTGTGACCTTGTCTTGCCAGTTGATGCGAAAACAAGACAAGTGCTGGCGCTTCAAGAGACAATGCGGGTGATTGTCGAGCACTTCCCAGACGTCATCAAGATTGTTCTTGCTATTTAATACTACAGCGACGCCCTGGGTCATCAAATCAACGATCGATCTTTGAAAGGCGTAGAAGATGTTGCCCGGGTACTCGTCAGGATCAAGTTTGATGCCCTCGAGGCCGTCTTCGCCGACGACGCCGCCCCACAAAGTGCCGTCGCAATCGAGTACCAAGGCTTTCTTTGCCTTGCCCTTCAAAGCTCGCACGACCTTAGCGACCTCAAGGGCGCAAACGTCAAGGAATCTGTTCGTAAAGGGCATTTTGGCGAGGTACCAAGTGCGGGCATCGAGAGCGCTTTCTCGACCAAGGTTGGCGCACAAACGTTCCCAATCAATGAGGAAAAACCGGTCGCCGTGGTCACGAGCGTACACACGGACGAAGTGGTTGAGCCTCGAGATTTCCAAATCGCGAGACGGGAACTCTTTGGGTTGGACTGGGCCTGTATGCGAGACTGAGTCGGGAAGGAAGGTGTTGATCCCAATCATGGCCGTTGTTTGCTTGGTGGCGAGTTGAAACAAGTCCTGCAGTCGCTTTATCGCGCTGTCCGCAGACCAGTTGGGTTCCATCCAAGACTCGTCCAAACGCGCAAGCCAAAGTGCGAGCACCACTGCTGACCTCGGGGCCGAATGGACAGGTGACCCGGGGTCGAGCAGTTCCTGATGAACGTTGTCATAAGCCCCGAAAACGATCTCTGTTTTAATGTTACTCGTCAGAAGATGGTATTTGAGGTATGGCCCTATATTGTCAAGCGTGAGATTTCGAAGGATGACGACGCTGGCCTCCGATTCAATCGACTCGTCGGAGTCCTCGATTTGTCGGACCAGGCTGACGAGGTTGGAAAAGCTAGTCGGAGGGTTGGTCCTGAGGCTGTCTAAGAGAGTCCTGCTCATATCTGCCTAGCTTCATCGACTTCTGGACAAAAGGCTAGCCGGAAAATGAGAGACTTCGAACTGCTTTTGCGTGAGGCGGGTCAACCCGGTGTGGTCCATCAGCGAGGTATGCCCGCGGCGGCGTGAGGCCGCTTTTACCGCTGACGATCACTGGCTCGATGTGACGTGCTAACATACATCACATACAAAACCAAGAGGTGACGCGTACGCTTCCCACGTCTTCTCGAACTGACGGCACTGGTCAAAAACTAACAATCGGACTCATCGTAGGTTCAACGTTCGCCTCCAAGTATGTGTTCGATCTGGCCGCTTGGGGTCAATCGCAAGACGATTTATCGATTTCACACCTCATTCTGCAGAAGACTCCCAAGTCTCACGGGGGGATTCACAGCACTATCAAATTAATACGCCAGCACGGCGTGTTGGAGCTAATACGATTCACGTCATTCCTTCTGATCACGAGATTTGAAGCATTGGTGTTGAGGCGCTCCAAACATCACGCCGATCATCTAAAGAACTTTGATTTGATACAAGTCATAAGGCAATCAATTACCATTCAGTCAGTGATTTCGAAATCCGCTTTGGTCGCTCAATATGCGGATCAAGACGTTGAAAGCGTCAAGAAACTTAAGCTCGATGTTCTCATCCACTGCGGTTGGGGCATATTACGCGGCGAGATATTAAAGGCATCGCGGTATGGAGTTATCTCGCTGCATAACGGCGACAACAGAGTCAACCGCGGCGGCCCGGCGGGATTTTGGGAGATCTTTCTCAGGCAGGCCAGCACCGGTTTCATCATCCAACAGCTGACCGAGGAACTTGACGCCGGCAACGTTTTGTTCAGAGGGAATCTCAGAACGCGATTATTCTATCTTCTGAATCAAGCGGCCCTATATGCCAAGAGCAACCACTACCTGAAAAAGCTGCTCAAGGACATCGCTTCCACGCGAACACTGCCCGCCGCGGAACCTCCTCAAATATATTTCAATCCCCTGTATAAACGACCCACCTTGCGTCAACAGTCGTCCTACGTTTACCGACTTGCCATGCAAGTTTTAAGGCAAGTCAGCGACCGATTCGTACTACGCAAGCACGAGCGTTGGGACGTGGCCTTTGCGAGGAGCGACTGGAAGACACTGATCATGTGGCGGGCTAACAAGCTTCATAGCCCTCCCGGCCACTTCCTGGCTGACCCAATCGTAATTCGTGAAGGCGACAAGGACTACTGCTTCGTTGAAGACTACGACTATGCAAAATCGAAGGCCTGCATATCCGTATATCAATTGGGAAGCACAAAGGCTGATCGGCTTGGCGAAGCACTGGTCGAGCCCTTCCACATGTCTTTTCCGTTCTTGTTTCGTTATGCGAACAAGATATTCATGTGTCCGGAGACTAGCGATAAGCGTGAAATACGCGTTTATGAGTGCACGGATTTTCCGCTGGGCTGGAAGCTGTCCAAGGTTCTCATGGCAGACATATCCGCTGCCGATACGATGATTTTTGAACACGGCGGAAGGTGGTGGCTTTTTACAAATATAGACCCGATAGATCAGCGTGATCACAGTTCCGAGCTATTCATTTTTTACGCCGATACCCCGCTCACGGACCAATGGACACCACATGCCAAGAATCCGATCTTTGCTGATTCCACGAGGGCACGCAACGGCGGCATTCTGTTCGATCACCAGGCAATTTACCGAGTTTCACAAATACCGGGATTCAATTTTTACGGGAAGGGATTTGCCATCAACAGGATTCTGAGACTCACCCCTACAGATTACCTCGAAGAACGCCTGTTTGCGGTTGAAGCTAATTTTTTCGACAACATCACCGGTACGCATCATCTTCATAGTAACGGGACTGTTTGCGTGTTCGACTATTTCTCATGCGCTCGAGCGCGCTGAGCACGGAAGCTGAAGCAGGGGGCAGCATTCGATGTGGATGTCTCCGGTACAGACCCTACGAAGTGGCATCCCCACGGGGATTCGAACCCCGGTTCTCACCATGAAAGGTTGGTGTCTCCCGGCTCTCTAAATTGCGCGTGAGAATCAACGCTAAATAGATCATTTAACTCCCTAGCGCAGCGGAACATTTGGCCAAAAGAGTGATCTAACAGTAGGCGGCCGCTCGCGGGACCAATTGGAATTATCCGCAGCGGACTTGTACGCTCGCGTCCATACTGATCGGCGTTCGCCGAAGGTCGTCTACAAATGTCAATCCGCACTTTTCCAATAATCGCGTGAGCGCAACGATCCAGCCGTCCAAGTTGACGGCATTGTCGCCGCCGCCGCTGCATACCACGCGAGAGTGGCTGGACGCCCTGTGCGCCGGCTCCTGTGATCAGAGCACGTTTTTCCGCGCCGTGAGCGGCCTGCTCGAGCAGTCATCGGAGGACGCAG
>Ga0210383_10003332_pt1 | contig 14403 bp, 15 predicted proteins | sample IncBWC14OmetaG_FD_160072 | JGI IMG/M metagenome (GOLD analysis project Ga0210383, IMG submission 160072) | Forest soil microbial communities from Barre Woods Harvard Forest LTER site, Petersham, Massachusetts, United States - Inc-BW-C-14-O ...
ACAGCGGCCGGCCCACAAGCGTCCTTCCCACGAAGCCCCTGTCCCGGTCAAACGACCCTACGATCGCCACCGGACAGCAGGCCCAGGCGGTATTTCATACCCGTAGTCTGTCCGGGCTTGGTGCTGTGCGCCGGTCGCGGCGAAGCCGCGCAGGCCGGAGAGCTGCGAAGGTCGCCGCGAAGCGGGCGGCCGTGCTGGCTGCGGCGTAAGCCAGCAGTCCAGCGAGCAGACCGTAGGCCGTGAGGCGTGCAGTGCCGGGATCGGTAGTAGAGCCGACCGCAGGGAGGCTCGGTTACAGCGGGCGAAGCCCGCGTGCGCTATCTGGCTGTTGGTGGTCGGCCATGCCGGCGGCGGTCACGCAGTCGGTGAGCCGGTGTGGCAGCCACGGGCTGCCGAGCCGGGCGCGAGCCCGCGTGAGGGCCACCCCGCGGAGTGAAGTCGGGTGGGTGTCAGCTGGCGCCAACTCGCCGGCGGCGCTCCTTGACGTCAGCGCAGGGATCAAGCCGACGATCCGTGTCACGGAGACACTGCGTGGACGCGAGCTGGTGGTGCATGTGAGCGGACCCGCGAGCGGCAAAGTCCGCGTGGGCTTCACCGGCCGGCTGGGAGGCCGGACCATCGCCTCAGCCGCAAAGACGGTCGGGCTCAAGCGCGGGCGGCTGACGGTGGTGTTCAAGCTCGGTCCTCGCACGGCCGCGCACGCGCTGATCCGTGTCAGCGCGAAGCTCGATCACGAGCTGGCGGTCACGAGCACCCTTCGCCGCAGCACATCGCATCACAGCAAGCCGAAGCGGTAGCTCTTGATGCGGGGCGGTGATGCCCGATCAAGCCCGGTTCTCGTGGAGCAGCAGCTCCCAATCCTCGCGTAGTGGCTCTACTGCGAGCTCGTTGACCGCCAACGACACGATGTCCTCTAGCTCGATCGCGCCCGTAGGAAGGTGGACCTTGCCGAGCCAGCGCTCGCCGAGTTGGATGTTGGCCCGGACGTGTAGGTGCGGGTCAACAACCGGGCTCTTTCCGCGCGGATGCCAGTGATAGGCGAGCAGTTCGCCGGTGTCGTGAAGGCCAATGGCATAGAAGTAGGCGGCTCTGTGGACCTGCCAGCCTGCGTCGGAGTCCTCCGTGATGGTGTAGTGCTCGCTGACCGCCAGCGTCAGGCGACTTGCTCCCCGCAGGGCCACGGCATCGTTGCCGGCCATGATGAGGGCGTGCGGAGCAGCGGACGGCGCGTAGCCGCCTCCGACGTCGACGTGCGCAGTCGTGAGGCAGGAGAGTACGCGCGAGATGCTGGCGCGGTAAGCCTGTACGGCCTCCGCGGGAGTTCTAGCCGGCAAGGGGAAGCAGCATCGCGACCCGCATCACGTCCGGCTCGTCGTCGGCGTCTATCTCGCCGGCCTCCCAGCGGATGCGAAATTCCTCCCCGGAGATCCCGAGGTACTGACGAGCCTTATCGTCGAGGAGCTGCTGTCCCTGCTCGGGGGTCAGCTCACGGATTTCGTTGTCGGTTCGGGTAGCCATTGCAAAACGCTCCTTGGAAAGAGTCGGCCGCGCGGGCCGGTTCCTTGACCATCCATAGTAGGGGAGGATGCGGGTGGTTTCCATCGGTCGTCGCGCTAGGCCCGGCGGGCGTAGGCCCGCCGGGCCTAGCGGTGTCGTCAGGCAGCCGCGACCAGCTGCAATGCGCGAGTCTTCTCGGCTCCATCATCGAGGGCTCGGGCGAACCGCTGACCGTTTGAGCGCAGCGGGCGAATCCAGTCGCCGTACTCGATGATCGCGTTCACGGCGGCCCACTTCGAGCCGGGCGCGTTTCCCTGCGTGTCGCCGCGCAGGAACAGCTCGGCGATGCGGTCCTTCGTCTGCTGGCGTGAGCGGCTGCTCATCGAGTCGCTTGTCCCGTTGGGGTAGAGCTCCTAGAGGACAGTGCGGAGCTGGCGCTCGGTGCAGCGTTCCGAGGCGAGCTCGTCGCCGTAGCTCTTGAACTGCTTGTAGTAGTTGATCGAGAGGTCCAGCACTCGCCGTGCCTCGTGGACGCGCTGCGTGACGGCTTCGGTGTGGCGGATCGAGAACTTCTGGCGCGCGCTCTGGAGACCCCAATTGAGCGTGTTCTGGCAGACCACGCGGATCGGGGTCCCGCCGTCGAGCCATCGTGGCTGTTCATCAGCAGCACGTAGGGCCGCACGACGTCACCGCCGACTTCGACGTGATCGGGCAGCGTGGCGAGCACCCATACGCGGCGTCCGCCGTGCAGGCTTCCCGCCGTCTCGAAGTTGATCGAGCTCCCGAGCAGCTGGTCGACGAACGCGAACGCCTCGTGGTTCTGCACGATGCGGTAGCGCTCACCGACGATCCCAAGCACCTCGCGGGTGTCCTGACGGACGGTCGCATAGAAGCCGGGGATCTCCTCGCAGCGAGGGGCAGACCAATCGGCGACCGACGTCTCGCCACGGTCGATCGCGATGGGCTCCTTCGCGACATTCCAGCCGAGCCCGGACGCCTCGATCGCCTCCGAGAGGGTCGCGGGCGGTCGATCGAGCACGGCTCCCAGCCCGTGCCACGGTGTGACGCGCACGGAGAACATTGAGTCTGAGTCTGAGTCTGTGAGTCCAGCGGGCATTTTGTGCCCTCCTTTTGGATGGGTAGCCCCGCCCGGTGCGGGGCCTGTCGCAGCCCCGGCCGCATCCCCGTGAGGGGATGCGACAATGGCCGGGCAAGCGGGCTCCCGCACCGGCAGAGCGGCGCGCTCCTTCACTGATGTGTGGCCTCTACGTTGGGCTTCTGGCTGCCCTCGAGCCGAGTCCACGAGAAGGGGCCACGCAGGTTCGGGGGCATCTGCTCGTGTGAGTCGATGGCGTCGACCCACTCCTCCTCGTGGTGCTTCCAGTAGAAGAAGGCGATCTCGTCGGTCCTGCGATCACGCTCCTCACGAGTCGGGAACTTCTCAATGTCGATGTCTCCTTCCACGTCGACCGCGAGCTCGATCTCGCCACGGTGATAGACGACGACATACGGCCAGTTCCCGAGGTCCCAACCGTTGAGCCCCCAACTCGGGATCGCAGCCCATCCGAGACGGGGCGTGAACTCCATCCGCTCGTAACCTTCGTCTCCGGGCCAACGGGTGCGCGTGGTCATAGCGCCCCTCCTTTTGGATGGTTGGCCCCGCCCGATGCGGGGCCGGTCGCGGCCCCGGCCGCATCCCCCAAGGGGATGCGAGAATGGCCGGGCAAGCCGGCTCCCGCGCCTTTGGGGCTACTCAGCGCGATACGCTCGCCGCAGAGGCGGTCGCCCGAGAGGGTCGAGCTGGCGATCGGCAAATTCGTTGGCCGCTTTCGCCTCTTTGGGGTCACTTATTCGCATGACTGCCTACCTAACCGTGCGCGAGGTCGCCACGATCGCTCGCTGCGAGCACAAGTCGGTGCGGCGCGCTATCGCTGCGGGCAGGCTGCGCGCCTTTCAGCCCACAAACAAGCTGCTCATTCGGGAGGACGACGCCTGCGCCTGGATCGAAGGTCGGCCGGTATCGCTGACCGGCTCGGCTCCTAACCTACGTTCTGCCCCGAGTCGCCGGCGCCCAACGCCGGGGTCCCAACGGCCCGGTAGCGTTGCTGATCTTCGCGAGATTGAACGAAAGGCGGTGCGAGCATGAGTGTGCGCAAGCGCGATGATCGAGGTGGGCAATACGAGGTGCGCTGGCGAGAGGGTGGGCGGCAGCGCTTCCGATTGTTCGGCAAGAAGGGCGACGCCCAGGCGTTCGAGCTCGATGTCAAGCGCCGACGACAGCTTGGCCCCCTCGCGGCCGGCGTGATCCAGAGCCGGCTGACGTTGGCCGAGTACGTGAGGGATGAATGGTGGCCACGGTATGCCGTGCCGAATCTCAAGCCGTCAACGCGTCGCCGCTACCTCGAGGTTTGGGGCACACACCTTCTCCCGCGTATCGGGGACTACAGCTGCGCGAGATCACCCCTGCCTTGGTTGAGGATCTGTGTAGCCAGTTTCGCGCCGCGAAGGTCGGCGTGCAGACGCAGCGCCAGGCGGTGATGCTGCTGCAGGGCATTCTGCGTCGCGCCGTCGTGCGCGGCCTCATCCCGAGCAACCCTGTGAGCGTCGTGGACAAGCCGCGCCAACCCCCGACGAAACGTCCGCAGCCGCTCGCGCCGCTGACGATCGAGACGATGCGCGCGGGCATGTCGTTGCGCGACGCCACGCTGACATCGCTGCTCGCGTACGGGAGCCTGCGTCCCGAGGAAGCGACGAGTGCCCATTGGGATGATCTCGGGGAGCGCATCCTTCACGCGCACGCCGGGAAGACCGAGAGGGATCGAGTGGTCGACGTTCTCGCACCGCTCGTTCAGGACTTGGCGGAATGGAGACTCGCGCAGGGGCGTCCAGCTGGCAAAGCCCTCATCTTCCCGCGCCAGGGTGGCAAGGAGTGGCAGCTGCACGACTGGCAGAACTGGCGGAGACGGATCTACCAGCCCGCGGCCAAGGCTGCAGGAGTGACCGGCGACATGCGTCCCTATCGGCTCCGCGGATCGTTCGTGTCGTTGCTGCTGTGGGAGGGACGGTCATTGACTTACGTCGCCGAGCAGGCAGGGCACTCGGTTGCCACCCTCGCCAAGCACTACGCCGGGGTGCTGCGCGAACTCGAAGACAAGCCGCGGACACCGGCTGCCGAGGCGATCCGCAGCGCCCGCGAGCAGGTGAGGTGTGCGCCAAATGTGCGTCAAGCACAAAAATAAGGCGCGGGCACGGCGGCCCGAGTAGCCCACCCAAGCGCGGCGGAATTGGCTGCCTGGCGCGCCTCGCGCTTCATCTCGACCGCACGGCGAGCGGCTCGCCTACGGCTCGAAAGTGAAAAGCCCGGGCCGGGCGGCGCTATAGGCATAGAACGCCATTTCCGCAAACTGCGGAATGGCAAGCAGCGGACCATGTAGGTCCGCATGGGACTCTTGAAACCACTGCGCAATCACTTCGTCGGCGAACCAAAACCGGGTGTCGCCTTGAGCACCCGTTAGGCGAACGGTGCCCTCGTTCGGAGCTGCTTTGGCGAGCGGCGGCTGGATTTCCTCTTTGCCTTGCAGCCAAAGCTTCCGATCAGGTTTCGGGTAGTGGTACGTCGTGTTGCGCCGCGCGGCTAGCCATGACCCAAGATAGCGCGGCGATGCGGAGTCGATGCAGCTCAGGATTTCGTCGCACTTGTCTTTGGCGTCTTGCGGAAGCGCCTCGATGAACCCCATAACCTCTGGATGCTCGTGAATGGCTTTCCGGATGTACTCAGCGCCCTCCCAGACCATCGCTGCGTGCTGACGAAACAGCATGAGCCTGAGAGCGCCCGCATCAGGAGACTCCTCGGCGTCGACCATCAGCTCCACTGATCGTTGACAGTCATTGCTCATCATCGCCACCACCGTCACGAAGCAAGCAACGGCGTCATTGGACGGGAGCGCCGAACAGTCGAGGTGTGCGCCAGATGTGCGCCAAGCACAAAAACGAGGGGCGGACGACGGTGGACCGAGTGCCCCGCCTAAACGCAAAAACGCCCACAACGGTGGGCGTTTAGCTGGACCGCGACCTTCAATGGGCGATACTGGGCTCGAACCAGTGACCTCCGCCTTGTCGAGGCGGCGCTCTCCCAGCTGAGCTAATCGCCCTGGGATCGGGTGCTTAGGGTATCAACGAGCAAAGCCGGCCCTGCATCCGGGAGCATCATGCAGGCCATCCCACTAGCGCCGAGCCGAGCGCGGCGGGAAGTTGATCCCCTCCGCGCCCGGCTCCACAAACTCAAGGAGCGATGACGACTGTGCCTTCGCGCCCTTCCACGCCGGCTGCTTCGCCATACCGAGACGCTTCGCTCCGGCTGGCTTCACCACTCGAGCCAGACGCAGCTTCGGCTTCTGTAGCCTGCCCGCCTTCTTCAGCTTCGCTGGAAGAGCCGCGAGCTTCGTATGGCGAGGTGCTGTAGGGCGAGCTTTCGCCGTATCCGGCACCAGATTGTTCGGCGCTTTGCGTGACCGATGCGTAGGTCACGCCCTGTCCCGACTCGATCTTCTTGACTGCCGCAGCGACAGTATTGGATGAGATGGCAAAGCCCACGCCCGTGCTACCGGGCTGGGAGCCACCAGTCGTCGAGGCGTCGCTTGCGATCTGGGAGTTGACGCCGATCACATCGCCCTGTTCGTTGAGCAGCGGTCCGCCCGAGTTGCCAGGGTTGAGCGCCGCGTCTGTTTGGATCGCTCCGGTGATCTTGGAGCCATCTGGTGCTGATATTTCGCGGCTGAGCGCGGACACGATGCCTTTCGTGAGAGTCTCTTCGAGGCCGTATGGGTTGCCGATCGCGTACACGGAGTCGCCAACCTGAAGCGAGCTCGAGCTGACCAGCGTCAATGGCACTAGGCCGAGACCGGACGGATTGACGCGAATGAGCGCTAGGTCTTGGTTGGCTTCTTCTCCCACGATCGTTGCACTACGGGTAATTTTCGAGGAGCCACTGGCATCGATGGTGACGCCCGTGGCTCCCTTGATCACATGGTCGTTGGTGAGGATCAGACCGCTGTCGTTCAACACGATGCCGGTGCCCTCATCCTCCCCATCCGTGGTGACGGCCTTGATCGACACCACTCCCTTGGCGTCACGCTGGTAGATCTGGGTGGCGGACAGGGCAGTCGATGAGACATCGCGTCGGGTACCTCTCGATGTCGAGGCCGACGCGGTGCTCGCCGACGCTGTGTTGGATGTCGAGCTCCGTGCACGACCCCCAAACAGGATCACGGCTCCGCCGGCAACGAGCCCGCCGACGATTGCGGCCAGCAATATCGGTGCAAGTAGACGTTTCACAGATCACCTCTAGTTCTTCGGGGAAAGCTATCTTGCAACCACACACTCTGCGGGCGCTAACGAGACTCGAAAGCACCGCTAAGCAATGCCGAAGAAGTTGATAACGGCCGGCCCCGAACCAACAGCAGCGGCCCGATACGCTTAGAAGTCCTGGCGACGTGGCGGAGTGGCTACGCAGCGGCCTGCAAAGCCGTCTACACCGGTTCGATTCCGGTCGTCGCCTTCCAGAAAGCACTGCAAATAGGCACTTTCTTGGGTCTCCAAGTGTGCAGACATACGTCTGTCTCCCCAGGACTCTCCCCAAAAGCCGTCTACAGCTCCTCAATTTTATCGTGATTTGCAGGGATTTTGAACACGCGATCCGAAGTCTTTGAGGCTGGTTCTGGAAAGGCCGTTGACAGCAGAGCGAGACAACCAGTTCCTGTTGTGTCGCGATTTGCAGGTGTTTTACTGCCGGGTGCGTCGAACTCGGCGGTCTCCCCAAGAGAGCCGTTTACCGATTTTTACAGAACATGATCTGACTTCACAGAACCTCACAGAATTCTGTGATCGTCTGTGAGCTTTGCTATCTTTGCCGTGTGGCGAAGAATCCCTACAGCCCCGGAGTCGGCACGCGTCCCCCCTATCTCGCTGGTCGTGCTGGGGAGGTCCGACGCTTCGAACGACTGCTTGACGACTATCCGGAGAAGCGACGCAACGTGCGGATCACCGGTCTGCGCGGCGTCGGTAAGACGGTGCTGCTCAAGGAGTACGAGCGCATCGCACGACGGCGCGACTGGGTAGTCGTTCGCCGCGACTGGAGCGCGAGGCTGTGTGAGGAGAGCGACTTCGCGACGGCGCTCGCCGGCTACCTACAAGAAACGGTCGAGGCGCTCAGCCTCAAGGCCAAGCTCAAGAAGAGTGCCAGCGCTGCGCTGCAGGCGATCGGACGGATTGAGCTTCAGATCGCCGAGGACGTAACAATCGCGATTCGTCCGGGGACTTCGCAGCCACCGAAGTCGGTGCTCGAGGACCGACTTCGCGTCGCGCTTGCCGAGGTGGGCAGTTTGGCGCGCGCGCAGAACCGCGGAGTCGCGCTGCTCTTTGACGAGGCGCACAGCGTCTACGACCGCCCGGCCAAGCACCAGTTCCCTCTGGGCGCCCTTCTGTCTGCCATCGTCGCTGTCCAGGACCAGGACGAGCCCCCTCTGCCGGTCATGCTCGTGCTTTGCGGTCTGCCGCCTCTAACCGCCAATATCCACGCGGCACGAAGCAATGCGGAGCGATTGTTCCGCGCCGAGACGATCGAGAACCTGCCCCTGCAAGCCGCGCCGCCCGCGACGCTCAGCGCCGCAGCACAGGCGCTTGTGGAACCGCCTAGCGAGATCACCTACGACGAGGGCGTTGCCGAACGGGTAGCGCATGATGTGGATGGCTACCCGTACTTCATCCAGTGGTTCGGGGAGGCCCTATGGGACGCAGCCGACCTCCACGGCGAGCACACGATCAGCGACGAGCTTTACACGCGCGAGCGACGCGCGATTCAGAGCAGTCTCGACGATGAGTTCTTCGAGCCCCGATATCGCGACGCGCGACAGGCCGATCAAGGAACGCTTCGTGTCGCCGCTTCGCTAGGCGGTGAGCGATTCACCAAGGCCGATCTGGATACTGCGACGGGTCGCTCAACGGGTGCGCTGGCACAAAGCCTAACGCGCCTGATCGCCGACAACCTGACCTACCGCGACGATCACGGTGTGTATGCCTACACGGCTCCGATGTTCGGAGAGTTCATGAGGCGGCGCCACCCTCGTCTGTCTGATGACGCTTAGCATTTCGCCAACTCGTGCCGATCGCACATTCGTCGATCGAGAGGACCACCGCGCATCTTCCCCGTGTCAGCAAGTTCGAGCTCGTGTGGTGCGTCCGAGAGGCGGTAGGCACTGACGACGTGGACGCTGGTCACGCAGGACAGCAACCGCATCGTCTTGCCGCGGTAGTGCTCGACGGTCTCGACAGGTGTCTTACTTGTGCGTGGCATGGAGCGGGAGCATCATCGCAATGCGCGTCACGTCGGGGCTATCGTCAATGTCGATCTCGCCCGCGTTCAGACCCCGCTCGAACTCCTCGCCGCTCATGCCCAGGCGCTTGCGTGCCTGTTCATCTACTCGCCGGTCCCACTCCTCGGGACTCAGCTCGCGGATGTCGTTGTCAGTTCGGGTAGCCATTGCAAACGCTCCTTGGAAGGAATCGACCGTGCGGGCCGGCTCCTTGACCATCCATAGTAGGGGAGTACGCGGGTGGCGTCCATCGGTCGGTTTGGCATGCCCCGGCGAGCCCGAACGCCCGCCGGGCAATACCCTTTCACGCGGCTGCGACGAGCTGCAGCGCGCGGGTCTTCTCGGGTCCATCGTCCAGCGCACGGGCGAAGCGCTGGCCGCTCGAGCGCAGCGGAAACAGCCAGTCGCCGTACTCCACGATCGCGTTCACGGCGGCCCACTTGGAGCCGGGCGCGTTGCCCTGCGTCTCGCCGCACAAGAACAACTCGGCGATGCAGTCCTTGGTGTGCTGGCGCGACCTGCGGGTGCGGCCGCTCACGGAGTCCTCCGTGCCGTTCGGGTAGAGCTCGTCGAGGACCGCACGGAGCTGGCGCTCGGTGCAGCGCTCGGAGGCGAGCCGGTCGCCGAAGCGCTTGAACTGCTCGTAGTAGTTGATGGACAAGTCGAGGACTCGGCGGGCCTCGTGGACGCGTTGCGTGACCGCTTCGGTGTGCCGGATCGAGAACTTCTGCCGCGCGTTGGCGAGCCCCCAGTTGAGGGTGTTCTGGCAGACCACGCGGATCGGCGTGGTGGCGGCGACCACGGCGGTAGAGCCGTCGTGGCTGTTCATCAGCAGCACGTAGGGGCGCACGGCGTCGCCCCCGACCTCGACGTGATCGGGCAGCGTCGCGAGCACCCACACGCGGCGGCCGCCGTGCAGGCTGCCAGCCGTCTCGAAGTGGATCGCGCTGCCGAGAAGCTGGTCGATGAACGTGAAGGCTTCGTGGTTCTGCACGAGCCTGTAGCGCTCTCCGACGATGCCCAGCACCTCGCGCGTGTTCTGACGGACGGTCGCGTAGAAGCCGGGGATCTCCTCGCAGCGCGGCACCCACCACTCGTCGGCCAGTTTGTCGCCGCGGTCGACGGCGATCGGCTCCTTGGCGACGCTCCAGCCGAGCCCCGCCGCCTCGATGGCCTCCGCGACCGTCGCCGGCGGCTCGTCGAGAACGACCCCGAGACGGTGCCAGGGCGTCTCGCGCACCGAGAACATGATGTCCGAGTCTGTGAGTCCAGCGGACATTTGAGCCTCCTTTGCTGTGGGGCCCCGCCGGGTGCGGGGCCGGTCGCAGCCCCGGCCGCATCCCCGAAAGGGGATGCCACAATGGCCGGGCAAGCCGGCTCCCGCACCCAGGCGCAACACTGGCGGTCTGGGAGGGCGGCGGGGTGCAGCGCGCCCGTGGCCACCGCGAGCCGGGCGACATTGAAATGCGCGAGTCACGACGAGTCCGAGGAATGGATCGCGAGCCGCTCGCGATGCTATGTTCTCGGCCAATCGCGGGGAGGCTAGATGCAAGTCAGGGCGCTGCACAGCAGGGGATATCGCAACCTCGAGGGGACCGTCGAATTGTGTTCTCCGCTTGCCGTTCTCGTCGGTGAGAACAACGCCGGCAAGAGCAACGTGGTCGACGCGCTGCGGACGGTGCTGGAGCCCGAGGCTGGGCCACGACACCGCTGTTGGCTCCGTGCCGAGGACTTTGCCCACGACGGGTCCGGCGGTGATCCGCTCACCGGAGAGCTGGAACTGGCGGTCGAGCTGAGCGACCTGAGCGCCGCTGAGAAGGGCCGCATGGTCACCTGCTTGGCAGCGAAGGCTGGGGCTGATTCAGCGAAGATCCGGCTTAAGGCCCGACTTGGCTCCGATGACCGCGTGATCACCCAGTGGTTCGGCGGCGACTCGGAGCATGCCGACATTGAGCGCCATGCTCGATCGGCCGTGAGGTTCGTCTACCTCCACCCGCTACGCGATGCGGCTGCGGACCTGCGACCGGGCAGGGACAACAAGCTAGTTGGGCTAGTCAGCGCACTGGCACCGCGCGGCGATGCCGATAGGGAGGCGATCGTTGCTGCCGCGCAGACCGCGAACGCTGCGCTAGACGTGATCACCGCGATCGTCAAGGCCCGCACCGAGATCGCGGGACGCCTAGATGCGATGACCGGGGGCGGTCGCTTCGCTCAACAAAGCGATCTTGCGTTCGATGATCCACGCTTCGATCGTGTTGTCGGCTCGCTGCGGGCGAAGATCGGAGAACTCGCAGCCCTAGAGATGCGCGAGAACGGCCTCGGCTACAACAACCTGCTCTATATGGCCGTTCTGCTTGCAGCGATCGCGGATCATCCGCATGAGGAGGAGCCGACGCTACGTGTCTTGCTCGTGGAGGAGCCGGAGGCGCATCTACATCCGCAACTGCAGGAGTTGCTCATGCAGTTTCTTGAAGGACAGGCAGTCGCGCACACGCAGGTCGTCGTGACAAGCCACTCGCCCAACTTCGCATCCTCTGCGCGTGTCGAGCGGCTCACGGTCTTGACGAAGGCCGGCTCGGGGTCTCCGCAAGCGCGGGTGCCAGGGAACTTCGGACTCGAGGAGAAGCAGCTTCGCTATCTGCATCGGTTTCTTGACGTGACGAAGGCGTCGCTGTTCTTCGCGCGCGGAGTGATCCTCGTTGAGGGCGTCGCCGAGCAGTTGCTAATCCCGGTCCTCGCTCGTAGGCTCGGCCGGCCACTGGCACCGAGCGGCGTCACAGTGATCAACGTCGGGGGTGTCGCTTTCCCGCCGTTCACTGAACTGTTCGCGCCAGAGCGCCTGCCATATAAGCTCGCCGTCGTTTCCGATGGCGATCGGCAGAGCGAAGTTGAGGAGGGTCTGGAGGGGGCAGCGACCAGCTTGTCGCCAAGGGCCGCGGACCTCCTCGGGCACGCCGGGGACAATGTGACTGTCAAGCTGGCCGAGCGGACGCTTGAGTGGGATCTCGCTGCAACCGGCAACGTGGAGGTCATGTTGCAGGCACTGAGCGGGGTCAAGCCACGCATCGGATCAGCGCTTAAGCGAGAGTTGACGGGCATCGAGCCCCGCGAGGCGGCGAACGCGATTCTCTCAAAGGTTGCAGACGTCAAGGGGCGCTTTGCGCAGGAGCTGGCGGCACTCCTTGAGGATGAGACAATCGACTTCACTGCTCCCGACTACTTGAAGGAGGCGATTGCCTGGGTCGCTGACGAGGTTCCCGCAGAGTGACGCTCACCGACGCTCAGCGGGACGTGGTAAATGCCGACGGCAACTTCCTTCTGTTGGCGTGCCCGGGTTCTGGCAAGACCCGTGCCGCCGCCGCACGGGTCACAAAGATTGCCCGAACCCGCGTGAAGGTCGCCGCTTGCTCCTATACAAACGTGGGAGCGGAGCGAATCGCATCGATGCTCGAGCAGCCGCTCGGGCCTGAGCATTTTGTGGGCACCGTTCACATGTTGCTGCTGCGTTACGTGGTTTACCCATTCGCCTACCTGGCAGGAGCCCAGCGGGGACCCGAGCTTCGCCACGGCGAGTGGCCAACACTGACGATATACGGAGATCACAAACAACGGATCGCGCTGGACGCCTTTCGCTTCGATCCGGCCGGAAACGTCGTGCTGGCAGACCAGCCTAGATCCGTAAAAGGGACACCAGAAGAAATCCTCGCCTCTGTCGAGGACGAAGTGCGAGCGCGCAAGCGAGGGTTCTTCACGAAGGCGGGGGTGCTCAGCGCCGACGATGCAATGTGGGTAGCGCTCTCGCTGCTTCGCGGCCATGTGCAACTCGCGCGCGCCGTCGCCGGCCGGTTCGACGAGATGCTCATCGACGAGGCACAGGACACCTCGGAGTTGCAACTCGCTTGCATCGCGGAGTTGAAGAAAGCAGGCACACTACGATCACTTGTCCTGATCGGCGACCTAGAGCAGTCGATCTTTTCGTTCCAGGGTGCTAGCGCGGCCGGCTGCCGGGCGTTGGCCGAAGATCACGACTTGGATCAGCTCACGCTCAACGAGAATCATCGCTGTTCGCAGAAGATCTGCGACGCCGCGGCCCACTTCTGCGCCCGCGAGAAGCCTGACACCGCGGTTGGTGAGACCAGCGAGTGCGAGATCGACCCCGAGCTTGCGTTGTATCCGCCGCAAGATCCGGAGCAGGCGGTCCACCTGTTCCGCAGCCGCCTGGACGAGCATCAGATCGCTGTCGAGGACGCGGCCGTGCTTGCACGTCGACACACTATGGTCGAAGCGCTCGCCGGTACTGTCATCAAAGTTGAGATTCAAGAGCGTCCCGAACGGGTCGCGCGGATTGCCGTCGCGCTCGCCGAAGGCACACTCACGAGAACGGATATGCGCTACGCAGAACGAACCGTCGCTCGTTGCGCCTTCGGGGATGCGGTCGAAATTGAAGACCTCGACCACGACGATCGCACCAATCTGCGCACTGCTGCCTATGAGTTCCTGTCACACCTGCCGGCCCTAACCGGCGATCTGCGCGGCTGGATCACGGGAGCAAAGGAGGCTCTACACGCCAGCGCGAGCTTGCTCGTCAATAAGCCTGCGACCGCGGCTGGGCTGCTGCTGAAGTCCAAAGCCGAGCACCAGGACACCGCGGCCGATGCGGTCTTCACGCCACTTGCCAGGGATCTCATTCCACAGACTGTGCACAGCATCAAGGGCGAGGATCGCGATGCCGTGATGATGGTCGTAAGGAAACCGCACGGCGCCGATCCCACTCGGCAGTTCGAGCTATTCGACGCGATCGCGAGCGGTGCAGAAATCGGAAAAGAGGCTGAGGAGGAGCGGCGCATCACGTTTGTTGCCCTGACGCGGGCACGGCGCTATTGCCTGGTAGCACTGCCCGACACCCCACGCGGCCGTGAGGTTGCAGCAGCCTGCTCGGGCCTTGGTTTCATACGGATCTGAGCGAACCAGCCAGTCGGCCCCAACATGGCGATTTGACGGAACGCGGTTGCTCTGCGAGAGAGATGATGGGATGGCTTGCAGGCAACAGCAACCTGCGCCCGACGTGGCGCGAATCGCGCTCGCCCTAGCGGGGACAATCGTCGCGGTGGTTATGCCGCGTCGAGCGCCGGGGCCTCGACACGCTTGACCGCGCGCCTCAGGGTTGCGCCGAGGTATTCGGCGAGCAGTTCGAGAGCCGGCTCGCCAGCGAACACTTCTATCCAGGCTGCAAGCGCAACGATCCCGAGCAGAACTTGGCGGCGCTCGATCTCTTCGGCGCCAGCGTGACGGACGCTGTTGCCGGTGCCGCCAAACACCGCACGGCGCACGAACATCTCGACCTCAGCGGGAAGTCCCATGAGCCTGACTAGCTTCTCGAACCCGATCGCCTTCTTGGAGCCGACGGGGCGGGCAATGTTGCCAGTGGCGTAGGCGGCCTCCCGGTAGGCACCCTCCAGTCCAAAATAGAGCGGAGCGCTGGCGTCAATGTAGGCGTGCTGCTCAGCGTGCTCAAGCATGTGTGTCAGGTGCCGGC
>Ga0210383_10003333_pt1 | contig 14402 bp, 10 predicted proteins | sample IncBWC14OmetaG_FD_160072 | JGI IMG/M metagenome (GOLD analysis project Ga0210383, IMG submission 160072) | Forest soil microbial communities from Barre Woods Harvard Forest LTER site, Petersham, Massachusetts, United States - Inc-BW-C-14-O ...
CGCGCGAGGCTGGATCGCAGCGTCCTGGGGGTCGTCGGCGTCACGGTGGCGAACGCCCGGCAGGCCGTCGGCCTGCTCCGCGGAAGGCATGCCACCGGACTGAGCGTCTTGACGACGAAGCAGATCGAGATCACCGCTGATGCCCCGCAGATCCCGGTCGGCGTCGACGGCGAGTCGATACTGATGTCGACGCCGGTTAGCTGCGTAGTCTCACCCCGTGCGCTCCGCGTCTGGGTGCCTCGCGACCGTCCGGGCGTCCCCGCGCCGAAACCGCCCAAGGACTGGGCCAGGCTACGGTACCTCGCGGGCATCTCGAAAACAGCTCCGGCTACGCCCGATGACGGGATGGGCGCCATACCGGGACCGCCTTACCTTGACTCGGGGACACCACGCCCAGGTCACCGCATTGATCGGAGATAGCGACATGGCGAAGAAGGACGAGCGTGACCATCACGACCCGGCGGCCCGGCCGTCATCGACTGCCGCCGGGGCGGAGGCCGAAGCAAAGCCGGCCCCGAAGATGAAGCGCAAGCAGTACGAACGCCAGATGAGGATCCTGCACGGTGAGCTGGTCGCCATGCAAGAGTGGGTGAAGGACTCGGGAGCGAAGGTCTGCGTCGTCTTCGAGGGCCGGGACACCGCCGGGAAGGGAGGCACGATCAAGCGGATCACCGAGCGCGTCAGCCCGCGCGTATTCCGGGTCGTGGCCCTGCCCACCCCCACCGAACGCGAAAAGTCGCAGATGTACATCCAGCGGTACCTCCCGCACTTCCCGGCCGCCGGCGAGGTCGTGATCTTCGACCGCAGCTGGTACAACCGCGCGGGCGTCGAGCCGGTGATGGGCTTTTGCACACCGGAAGAGACCAAGCGGTTCCTCGAGCTGACGCCGGCGGTCGAGAAGGCCATGGCCGAGGACGGGATCCTGCTGCTGAAGTACTGGCTCGAGGTCAGCCCCGGCGAGCAGACCCGCCGGCTGGAGAGCCGGATCGACGACCCGCGGAAGATCTGGAAGCTGTCGCCCATGGACCTGAAGTCCTACAGCCGCTGGTACGACTACTCCAGAGCCAGGGACGCGATGTTCGCCGCCACCGATACCGCGTGGGCGCCCTGGTACATCGCGGACGCCGACGACAAGAAGCGCGCCCGGCTCAACATCATCAGCCACCTGCTCAGCCAGGTCCCGTACAAGCCGCTTCCCCACCGGGACATCACGCTGCCCAAACGCCAGCCGCGCGGCGGCTACCGGCAGCCAGACCTTCCGTGGCGGCGCATCCCGGAACCGTTCTGACCGGGCCGGAAATGACGCTGACCGCAGACGGGGTGTGGGCCGAAGATGTACTGCGGGCTTACGGCACCAGCCTCTATCCGGCGGCACTCCGGATGACCCATAATGCTCAGGATGCCGAGGACCTCGTGCAGGAGACGTTCGTGAAGGCGCTCGCGGCCTCGGAGCGGTTCCAGCCGGGCACGAACCTGAACGCATGGCTACGCCGCATAATGATCAACACGTTCATCAGCGGCTACCGGAAGAGCCGGGGCGAGCCGCAGTTCGTCAGCGGAGACGCCCTAGGCTCGGGACTGCTCTGGTTCCAGTCCATTTGCTCGGCCGAAGACCAGGTGGTAGGGCGCCTGCTGGATCCCGGCGTGATCGCGGCACTGCGGGAATTGCCGGACAAGCACAGGATCGTCGTCTATCTCGCCGACCTTGAAGGGCTCGGCTACCGGCAGATTTCCGCCCTTACCGGCATCCCGCTCGGCAGCGTGAAGTCACGCCTGCACCGGGCCCGCTACAGGCTCCGCGCCGAACTCGGCGCCTATGCATCTCGTGACTAGGCCGGCGTGCCGTGGCCATGGCGCTTGCCGACGTCGCGCGCTGGCTCACGCCTTAGCCTGCAGGTGAAACGGAAGCCGTTGACAGCGAAGAGAGGAGGGGTGACCCGTGGCCTTCGGGTGGATGAGCATGGGATCGCCTAGCAGGCTTCGGTCCTTCGATCCGCTCCGCATCGCCGACCTGGAGCACCGGATGTGGGTGGCCTACTACCTGCGCCGCTGGACCCATCTGCTGGCGGCTTCGGTCAGGCTGCTCTGGCTAGGCTTCGGCACGGACCTGGCGCGGATCTTGCCAGGCGCCTGGCTGATGCTGCGGGCCGTCAAGTTGTGGGCGCCGTTTCCCGACAACGACCCCGACGGCGCCCAGGTCCGCATGCGCGAGCTTTACGAGCTGGTCAGGCTCCGTTTCGGCGTGCCTGCGGACCCGGCGCGAGCGGCCAGCCTGGAGATCGACTGGTGGCGGGCGCACCGGCAGCGTCAGTATGCGCCCGAACCCGCGGAAACGGGCGACGAACTGGCCGAATCGGTGACCCGCCTGTACTGCTACCTCTTCGGCGAGACTGAGGCGGTGATCAGGCCAGCCGCCGTGCACCGAGTGCGGGCGATGGATCTGTCCGATCAGTGGGTCCGAGAGGGGTGCCGACCCGACAGCCCGCTGCTCCCGCTGGAGCGCGCCGCGCTGGTCCGCGCTTACGCCACGCTGCTCGCCGCCATCCACCACGAGGAACGCTGATTCGCATCCACCTCGGCACCTTCACCCCAGACGGACACTGACCTGCAGAAACGGAACCCCGGGCGGCTACTTTAGCAACTGCCGCGCCATGACCATGCGCTGGATCTGGTTGGTGCCCTCGTAGATCTGGGTGATCGTGGACCAGCGGGCAGTTTCCGCAGGTAGATGCCCATGTTCGGTAGCCTGTAGTCAGCACCGAATCAGCACCGAAATCCGGATGGCTGGCCGCGGTCGTCCTGGTAGACGTCATCCAACAACCGGGGGCATGTTCGAGCAGCACATTTATGGGGATCAAGCGCCGCTGTGAATATACGCCGCCCACGCTGATGGCCGAGCGGGGTTTAGTTGGCGGGCACGGCGGGTTGCCTCATGCAAGGATTCGGCAGCCGCGTCAGCGATCCCAGCAGTGTTGAGCAGTGAGTAGAAGTCACTGGCGACCCGGGCGGCTAGCCGGTCGTCGATCGGCCATAGGGTGGCGATCACATGCCGGTAGCCGGCCAGCTGGAATCCTGATGCCAGGTGAACTGCTTCATCTGCCAGTCGGAGGCTAGTGCGAACGGTCGTGCAACCCGACAGAAACGCCAGCTCAGCGTCGTCCAGCCGGAGCCGGGCCACGTCTACCACGGTTAGCGGCCGGTACTGGTGATCAAACAGCAACAAGCGGCTGGCAGACGGGTTGGCCACTTCGCTGGCGGCATGGCAGGCAAAGTGCGCCCACCTGGAACGTGGCAGCACCGCCAGCACCCTGGCGCGGGCGGCCTCCGGCCCGGTCAGGATCGTTGTTCGTCGCGGATACAGGTCACGTAGCGCGATAGCTTCGACCTCCGCCCCCGGCAGAGCAGGTGTGCCAGGAGTGTCCGGCATGGCCACCACCATCATGCCACCGTCCCCGATACGCCCACTGTCTTCAATGCCATCGGCTGAGCGATACCGACGGGCATAGATCAATGCCCGCACCGTCGGGGTATAGGACGATACCACCCAGTCCAGTACGGTCTCTGGCACGCTGTCGACGCTGGTGGCGTGGTGGCCGGCGGCGTGGATCGGCAAGAATGACAGCAGCCCGGACAGGCACCACCATATCCGCGGCCCCCGCCGATTGTTAGCGTCGACACCGACTGGCATGATCGTGGACTGGACGGCAGTTTCCGCAGGTAGATGGCGTTTTGGTTGGTGGGGTGTCAGCACGGGTTCAGCGCTGGGTTCCGGCTGGCTGCGACCGCTGGCTGTCCTGGTGGGCGTTGTCTAGGGCTGTGCGGGCGCGGTCCCAGGAGCTGGGCACGAGGTGGCCGTAGATCTGGTGCGTGACTTCGATGCTCCTGTGGCCGAGCCAGCGGGAGACCTGGGTGATCGGTATGCCCTGGGCTAGGGCAGTGGAGGCGTAGTAGTGGCGGAGCGAGTGCGGGATGAACTCCGGTGGTAGGCCGGCTTTCTCAGCGGCCCGTTGAAAGGCTTCCTGATAGCTGCGGCGGATGACCAGCTTGTACCTCCGTCCCTGGAATAGGTACCCGTCGCTGGTCGTGCCGTGCTCGGCGACGTGCTTGTCGATGGCCTCGCTGACATATACCGGTAGGGGGATGTCGCGGAACTCGCCGGGCCTGCGGAACTTCAGCGGCTTCAGCTGGGCGCCCGGGTCGGCCTGCTCTTTCACCCGCAGAGTCTGGTCTTTGTTGATGCGGCAGCGGAGGTTGACAGCGAGTGCCTCGCCGACACGCAGCCCGCAGCCGTGCATGAGCCACACGGTGGCGGCCCAGTCGGCGGACAGCCCGGCGGCCAGCGCCTGGATCTGCGCGTGGGCGGGCATGATCAGGTCCTTCTGGGTGACCACGGCGGGCAGGGCGATGCCGGTGCAGGGTGATTCGGCGAGCTTCTTGTCCCGAACCGCCTCGCCGAGCACGGCGTTGATGACCAGGTAGGCGCAGCCGATCCGGCTGGCGCTGAGGTTCTTCCTGCGCATGGCGGCGATCAGGGCCTTGATGTCCTCGCGGCGGATCGAACCAATGGGCTTGCCGCCGATCGCGGGGCAGATGTGGGCGCGTAGCACCGACCGGTAGGTCGCGATGCTGCTGTCCGCGCCGAGGTGCCGGTCCAGCCAGGTCTCCGCCTCGGTCTTGAACAGGGCGTGCCCGGCCTTGGGGTCGACAAAGACGTGTGCCCGCTTGTCGTGCTCGACCTTGAGCGCGAAGTTCTCAGCTTCGCGCAGGTTCCCGCCGAAGGACTGCTCGCGTTGCCGGCTGGACCGGCCGCCTGTGGTGCGGTAGCGGACCACCCAGGGGTGCGGGCATGCTTTCCACTGGGTGTCGCCGCAGTCGCAGCGCTTGAAGATTGCGGCCACGGTGGCTATTCCTCCCGGGACGAGAGCCATTCCTCCACGTGCCGCTCGCGGAACCTCAGGGAGCGCCCGACCCGGTAGCTCCTCAGCCCCCACTGCCGCCAGCGGTCGTAGACGGTCTTCTTCGGCACGCCCAGGTAGGCAGCCAGCTCCTCCACCGACAGCAGCCGGTTCGAGCCGCCCATGGGAGCCGCCGGCCGGGCAGCCCGGTGCCGGGTAGATCGACGCTCGACTCCGCCGCCCTGGTCAAGGCTGGGTTCGGGCCGCGAGCCGCTCATACGAAGCTCCAGCGGGTGTGCGCGGGCGCCGATGGCATCCCTGGGGTGAGCGGCAGAGAAACAGCCTTGGTGCCTAGCGCGCGCACGTGAGGTGCCGCTGCCCAGCCGAAGGCGGGTGGCGAGTGAGCTGGCGGGAGCGGCAGGGCATCACCGCGTCCAGCTCCGGCGTGGAACTCCCGCGGCGATCAAGGCGCCAGCATCACCGACGCGATGGCATGCTAGGCCCGCATGGGCTGGCGGGTGTTCATCTCAACCTCCTCACCTTCTTCCCGACCGATGTGCTAGCGGCGGTCTTCGGCGGCGAGCCCGTGCCCGAAGGGCTCGTCAAGCGGGTTGCGGTAGCCGTCCTCGCTGCCCACGCCGAGAAGAAGCAACCTGCTGCACTCGATGCGGTCGCCGCGGTCTTCAAGAGAGGCTGCTTCGTCGAGATGCCCGAGCACCCGCAGACGATCGGCTACGCCTTGACCAATGCCCCGCCGGGCTGGCGGCCTGGATGCTCGACCACAACGCCGACAGCTACCCAAGATCTCCCGCGCCTTTCTCGACGGGAACCCCTGGCGGCCTCACCCGTGGTCACATCCTCGACAACATCACCCTTTACTGGCTGACGCCGTATGCGGGAAGATCGCACGTACGGATTGAAAGGGGGATGGGAACGTGCCGCTCGCGGCACCGCGCCCTGACTACCAATGAGCGAATCCGGAGCTGGCCAGACCGAGCAACAGCGGTCGACTGAGCCAGACCGATCGACTGAGCGGCAGCGATCGCAGGCCGCGGATTCGATCAATAGTCAGGGCAAGGTCCCGCTCAGGCTTCGGATCGGTATTACAGGTCATCGCAACATAGCTCGTGACCACCCTGGCCTTGCCTCAGAAATTGCCAAGGCGGCCGAGTACATCACGCAGGTACTAGCGGCCGATTCGGAACGGCTGAGTTCAACAGACCTCGGACACGGGAAGCGGGGAGATGTCGTCGTTACCGTTGTCTCGTCACTGGCAGAAGGCGCCGATCGCGTAGTAGCTGGCGAGCTCCTCAAGCGCAAGGGCACACAGCTTGAAGTGGTACTGCCCTTGCCGCAAAGCGACTACGTGCATGACTTCGGCTCACTGGAATCAGTCGAGCAGTTCAACAGTCTGATTTCGAGGGCCGTCGACACGGACGTCTTGCGGACGGCCACGTCCCGCGAACAAGCGTACGAGCAAGCAGGGCGCGCGGTAGTGGACCGCAGCGACGCCATGATCGTGGTCTGGGACGGCCAGCCCGCTCGCGGCCGCGGCGGCACGGCCGAGATCTACACTTACGCTCAGCGCTGGCAGAAGCCAACCTTGCTGATCCGTGTCGATGATCATTCGGCCAGGTTGGACGCGGATCAGCTGCCGCAGGCGGCCAAGGACACGATCCCTTTGCCTACGGGCAGCATAAAGCGCCTCGACCAGTACAATCATGAGCGCCTGAAGGATGGCGTCTTTGACAAGGCGCCGCCGCTGCTGGCCCAGATCGAATCCAGGCCATGGCTCGAGTCGGCCGGCCCGCAGATCGGGCACTTCTCGCGCTACTTCACCCGCGCCGATCAGCTGGCGGGACGATTCCAGAGCCGGTATCTCTGGGCGATACGCTCGCTCTACATCCTGGCCCCACTCGCGGTACTCGTGGCCGCGTTGCAAGTGGTTTTCTGGCCCGACCACGAGCATTACGCCTGGTTCGAGTTCGCGATCCTGATTCTCATCACCCTGCTGTTCGCCGCGACGCGTGGCCTGCGCTGGCACGAACGATGGATATCTGCCCGGTACCTGGCCGAACAGATCCGCTCCTTGGTGTTCCTCGGGCTTATCGGAATGATCACGCCGGAGAAGTCGGTCTTGCCGGGCTCTCGCGAGACCGTCGGTGACTCGGGCTGGACCGAGCGCGCTGCCAATGAGATCTGGTTCGCCCGACCCAGATACGTGCCGCCAGCAGACATCAGCCTCCTCATCGAGGTGCTATGTGAGGAGTGGATAAAGAAGCAGCAGGAGTACCACATCAAAGTCGACCGCTCCTTTCGCAGGCAAAGGGACCTAATTCAAGCCGCCGCGATTGGCCTGTTCGGCCTCAGCGCTCTCTTCGCGTTGCTCCACAGTCTGACCGTGGGATCGACCAAGTCCCAGCCGTTCAAGTGGTGGGACTTGCTGGCTATCGCCATTCCCGCTATAGCCGCCGGGCTGGGCGCCTATGGCGCACAGCGCGACTACCTGCGCCATGCCGAACGGTCGAAACTTTTTGCTTCCGTCCTGGACGACGGAATCACCCAGTTGATGGCTGCCCAGGACCTGAGCGGCATCCAGCAGACCGCCGTGAGCGTGAGCCGGTCGATGCGCAGCGAGGCTACCGACTGGTATTCAGTCGTGCGCGTTCAGGACGCTGAACTGCCCTCATAGAGGTTCCGCGAACGTTATCCGACGGAGTCCTGATATTCCTTTTGTTCCAGTGCGGTTAGCGGTTGCGCTGCTCGCTGCTCCGCGATCCCCGTGATCTGTGCCATCCCTCCGGCCAGCTCAGTGGAGAAGATCCTGATTTGCCCGTCGCCGCCCGCCGTGACGACCTCTCTGCCGTCCGGGCTGAACTCGCAATCTGAGAGTGTGTTTCCGTACTGGAACTCTGTGAGCTGCTGGCCAGTCTTCTGCTGGCCAGTCTTCGCGCTCCATATAACAGCGGCGGAGCCAGAGCACGTGACGATCAGACCGTCATTCCTGCTAAAGGCGGCGTTAAAGACCGGGTCCCGGCCTGGTACGCCGAGGGTCTGCAGCAGGATCCCGGTCGCGGCACTCCAAATGCGAGCCGTACCATCGTTACTCGCGGTCAGGATCTGCACGCCGCCCGCGATGAACCATGCGTCGTTGATCGCCTCGCCGGTCGGTTCGGAGATCACTTGAAGCTGCCTGCGACTACTGATGTCCCAGACTCGGGCTGTCCCGTCATCGCTCGCCGTCAGGATCCGCTTATCATCGGGACTGAACACTGCCCAGCGTACGGCCGAGCCACCGACGCCAAGGCCGCCTGCGACACCACCGCTCACGCCCGCAGGCTCGGTGAACTCCTTTACGAGCTTGCCGTTGCTGGCGTTCCACACGCAGGCGGAGCCGTCGCTATCCGCCGTCACGATGAAGCTGCCATCACCGCTGAACGTGGCGCTATTCAGGGAGGGCTGATTGCCATTAGAGCTCGGGCAGCTCGACGTTTCGAGAACCTTAGCGGGTTGCCCTAGGTTGCTCATCCGCCAAACCGTCACCCGCTCATTACCGGCTGTTACGAGCATCTGCCCGTCGGAGCTGAACTCGGCGCTCGCTGCCCCGGGAACTGTAAGCACCTTTGCCCTCATCGGAGCGGCCGGGTCGCTAGTGCTCCAGATGCTCACCGTCCCGTCGCCGTTAGCCGCCGCCACGATATGTGAGTCGGCTGGGCTGAACGTAGCCGTGATGATCTGCTTACCTGAAGGGCCAGGAAGAAGGGCGCGTTGCTCGATTGGTTGAGTGTCCCAGATCCTAGCGGTGCCGTCCGAGCTCGCGGTTATCATCGCCGTTCCGCTGATGGCCACGGTGCTGATCGGGCCCGAATGCCCTGCGAATGCAAGCACCTGGGTCCCAGCGCTGGCATCCCATTCGCGCGCCGTACCGTCCGTTCCCGCGGTGACTACCGCAGAACCGTCTGGGCTGAAGACCGCATCGTGGGGAACGTTTGATCCGGGCTCCTGGAATCCTGTACTATACGTGGGCGTGGTTTTGGTAGCGTCCCAGATAGCTGTGAACCCGTCGTCCTCGGTAGTGAGGATCTCCTTTCCATTCTGACTGAACTCGGCGCCGCTCATCGAACTTCCGTAGCCGAACTTGCCGCCGATCTGCTTTCGATTGGAGGCGTTCCAGATTCGTGCGTACCCGTCGCCGCCCGCGGTCACTATTCGCTTTCCATCCATAGAGAAAGCGGCCGCATTCATACCCCAACCAGAAATGCCGAAGGGCTTGCCCACCTGCTGGTCGTTCGAGACCTTGAAGATCCTGGCATAGCCGTCGTTGTCCGCGGTCACGACCAGGTCGGGGTTGGACGGGTCGAACGCGACGGTATTGAGCGGCTGGCCTTCCGCGGACGTCCACTCGCCCCAGGGAAGCCCGCTCGGGACTTTCCACAGGTAAGCGACGCCGCTCTGGTTGGCCGTGGCGAGCAGCGTTCCGTCGTTGCTGAACGCCACGCCATTGACGGCGTCGCCTTCGGGCATGCTGATCACATTGATCTGCTTCCAGTCAGGCGACACGGAATTTGATGCGGGCGCCTTCCAGATCGTCACCGTCCCGAACTGGCTGCCGGTCACGGCGAACGCGCCATTAGGACTGAGGGCCGCGCTCCGCAGCCTGTTGGTGCTCCCTTCCGCGGTCAGCAGCGCAGTTTGTCCACCGTTGGCAACATCCCAGACGCGGACCAGGCCGCCGGCGCTCGCGGTCACGATCGACGTGCTGTTGGGGTTGAAGGTCGCCGTCTGGAGGCTGTCGTGGCCCAGCGTCCCGAAGGTGCGCACCAGTCGGTCGCTCGTGGCGTCCCAGATACGCGCCACCCCGTCTCCGCTGGCGGTCACGATCTGCTTACCATCGGGGCTGAAGGCGGCGCTGAAGACCATGTACTGATCACCTGGGGGGGTGAGGGCGCCCACCTGCTTGTGGCTGGCTACGTTCCAGATGTGCGCGGTCCCGTCGCCGCAGGCTGTGACGACGAGCTTGCTGTCCGGGCTAAACGTGGCCCCCAGCAACCCGATCGAGCCTGGCAAAACGCCTTGCTGCCCTCCGGTCAGCACATCATAGATCCGCGCATTTCCGCTCGAACTCGCGGTCACGAGGAGCCTGCCGTTAGGACTGAACGCGGCACTGAGCAGCTTGTCCCCCTGCTCCGCAGCGAGCGTGGGACCCAGCTGCTTATCGGTACGGGCGTTCCAGATACGCGCGGTGCCGTCGGCGTAGGTGGTGACGATCAGCCTGCCGTCAGGGCTGAAGGCGGCGCTGGACACAGCGTAACTACCACCGCCAGACGGGGTAAGGAGACCGATGACCTCGCCGGTGCGATCATTCAGCACGCGCGCGGTGCCATCGTCGTTGGCCGTCACGATCTGAGTGCCTGCGGCGCTGAACGCTGCGCTGTTGAGCGACCCGAATCCAGGAAACGAGACGAGCTGCTTGTCACTGGCCGAGTCCCAGACGCGGATGATCCCGTCGGCTGTCGCGGTCAGGATCCGTGTTCCGTCGGCACTGAAGACCGCGCTTCGCTGCGGCGGCAGCGGCGCGAGCGTGGCCTTGAGCTGCAGCTGGGGTAGCGCGTCCCGGAGCGCCGTTTCTGCCTGAGAGGTGTCGTCCGCGTGCAGCGCGCGTAGCGCGAGCACGGTGGCCAGCTCAGGATCCTGTCTCAGCACGGCTTCGGCGCTTGCGGCCATGCCACGCGACGTCGCCTCGGCGTTAGCGCTGTTAGCAACCTTTTGAGCGTTTTGCGCCCTGACCCAAGCGACAATCGCAACGATCAGAAGGACGGCCGACCCGATGGCCAGGGCGCGGAACATGCGCGCTCGTCTTTTTTCGGTCTGGACCTGCCGCTCGGCAGCCTCCTTCTCGTGCTCCAGGCGAACCGCCCGGCGCCGCCTGCCCCAGCCCAGGATCGCCGGCGCGAGCAGATCGTGAGAGATCTCGAATCGCGTTCCGCCCGCCCCGCCCGGTGGCGGCGGGACCGGACGCAGGATACGGATGTCGCTGCCGGCGAGCCGCTCGAGCAAGACGTCGGTCTCATCGGGGGAGCGGCTGGTGTACTCGGCCAGGTCGGACGCGGCCAACGCGATCTTGGTTCCGGACGGTGTGACGAGATGATGGAGGATATCGACCGCCGCCTCGCGGTCCTCATCCGTAAGGCTCCCGAGAGCCCGGTCGACGTGCGTCCGGACGATTGTCTGCGCTCCGCCAAGTTCCTCAAGCGTCTCCAGGCGCAGCCTTCTTGAACATTTCTCTAGCTCCGCATCCCAGAGCCGCTTCATGACGAGCTGCAAGTACGGTGCGGCTACTTCGTCGCAGACAGGCCCGGCACCATTCCCATCGGCAAGCCGACCGACACCGCCCTGGTCAAACGCAAACTGATCCGGCCTGAGCTGATCGAGAACCACGTCGACCAGGCCCGGCTCGATCTCGACGGGTGCCTGGTCCGGGAGCAGCTCGTTAAAGCTCGCTACTGGCTTCTCGATCGCCTCCCGCGCGGCTTCCCTGGTCAGATGCTCCAGGTGAAAGTAGTTGCCGTACACGTTGCTGATCCGGCCCTTGAACAGGTCGCCCAGCCCGGAATACGCATCCTCCCGGATGGAGACAAGAAAGTGCACGCGCAGATCAGTCCGGTTGATGCAGGCAGCGAGCTCGTCGGCAAACGGCCGATCCCGGACTTCTCTCGACCGGTAAAGGAAGTACTCCTCAAACTGGTCGAGTATCACCAGCAGCGTGGCATCGGTCGCTATGCTCGCGGCCTCGATCGCCGCTTCCAGCCGGTCCGGTGCGGACGCCTGTGGCGGGACTGCCCGCACGAACGGGGCGATCGCGTCCCGTATCTCCCCGATCCGCTCCACGGTGGGGTCATCTCGCCAGGAACTGAACACCACCGGGATGTTCCGAGCCGTGCCGCGTTGGCTAAAGCTGCGCTGCGCCAGTTCCGCCAGCCTCGACGCCACCCCCGCGCGAAGGAGGGAGCTCTTCCCGGCTCCGCTCTGGGCGTACAGCAGCGTGAGCCGGGAGGCGCGCAGATTGCTGATCAGCACCGTCTGCTCGCTCTCGCGCCCGAAGAACATCGCAGCGTCTTGCTGGGTGTAAAAGGTCAGTCCGATGTAAGGGCTGTCAGGCGCCCTGACGTCTGGAACGGTGTCGACGGCGCTCACAGCTCAGCGCCCACGGGCTCGGTACTCGCGGGCGTGCGCGACGAGCCGCTTCTGCAGCTGGTCTATATAACCCGCGAGGTCGGCCGCGTAGAGAGCCACGTTGGACAGCGACCACAAGTCCTTGTCGACATCGTCCGGGTCGGGCTCGACCGCCCAGGATCTGGCCTCGATGCGTCCCTCCCAAATCCGCTTCAGAAAGACGCGCAGGTTCCAGTCGTGCACCGTATAGCCGAGGAATAGGCAATGGCTATCTTGGAGCTTGTCGAGGACCTGCACCGGAACGAGGCTCTCGATCGGACTTCTGCTCAGGTAGTCGATGTAGTGGTCCTCGGTGACGACATAGTTGTCTTTCCAGCGGTAATCGCCCAGGCTACCGTCGACCGCTCCGTGGATCTTCACGATCAACGTTCGTTGGAGCCCGTAATCGCGCCCGATTGGAAGCTTCGTATATGTGTTCGGTTCAGCGATAGCCTTGGGGACTCCCTCGGATGGGAAGTGGACGAACCTGCCCTTGTCCCGCCCGCTCGCCATGTAGACGGCGAGGTCGTAAGGCTCCTGCTCAGCGTCGAAGGCCTGCTCCAGCAGAGTGTCGAAGCTCGTGCTGACGATGAGCTGATATCTCTTGTCAAGGCCCAGCTCTTTCAGGGCCCTCGGGAAGCGCGCCAGGAACTTGTGCACCGGCCCCGGCTCGCACTCGGAGGTGAGGAGGTTCCTCAGCTCGCGGTAGAGGTCGGGACTACCTTGCCGCACGTACACGTACTGGGCGACCTTGGGCAGATCCCGTCCCGCCGGGTCCAGGTCGAACCGTCTGGCTAGGGTCGCGGCAATCTCTTTCGACCCAGGACCCTGCAGCGGGCCGACCTGCCCAGCGGTCAGCCGCGATCCGAGAAACACCACCAGGTTGCCCTCGTCGACCATCTGACGAAGGACGTCTTCGAAGTGCCCGGTGTCGGGCGGCGGCACGCTAGCGCTCTTGGCGCCGTCTTCGCCTGGATCAGCTTGCTCCTCGGTAACCAGTCGCTGGCCCGGCTCTGGCTGCTGGCTCGCAACGGCTTCGAGCCTGCTGATCAGGTCCGCGACGTCCTCCTCGAACCGCTTTTGCCGAACCTGGGCGACTTCGATCTTCGTCAGCGGCTGGAGCGACTTAGGCAGCACCTCACCGGTAAAGGGCACGTCATCGCCCATGAGGACCGGAATCACGCAGATTCCGGAGTCTGGCTTGAGCGCGTACTCGATCTCGAACCGCACATAATCCTCGGCCGGCTGGACAATGGCCTCCTGATCTCGATCCTTCAAGATCGATACCCAGTGGGGCCCGATCAGCGCGAGGAGCGCATCACAAGAGGCGCGATGCGACTTGATCTCCTTCAGCCACTCCATTCCCGGCTGCAAGTTGCGTGCATCTAGAAACACGTTCTCGCTGCCGAACCTATTCGCGAGCCGTTCGTAGAGGAGCTGCGCCTCGGCCCAGGCGTCGGCCTTACGATAGCTGATAAATACCCGCTTCTGCCGCGCAATCTCGTCCGCTTGCCGCTGCTGGAGGTCATCCGACGTTGCATCCATCGTAGCCATCCCCCTGACCACCTTGCGGCAATAATACAACTCGCCGTACGCGGCAGACTATGGCGTCTACCCGATAATTTTGTCCGAGACCAGGGGCGCGACAAGATTCTGCGGTCTTCTAAAGATCGGTTCCTGAATCCGGATTCTGCGGGCGGTCGCCTACCGGATGCTGCGCTCGGTAAGAGCCTGCGTTAGCTGCGGCACTCGCGTCCCCGGATCAGATGGAGCCGCGCGGGCGCTCTCGCCATGATCACGGCGACTCGTGAGCCACGCGCGGGCCAGATCCGCAGGTTCTGGCAAGCCCGGAGGCACGGACATGACCGCCAAAATGTAGTCAAATAACCACTGACAGTCAAAGCGAGCGGTTTTGCGCTCCGCTCGTTCCGCCCGGACGCTGTCCGCTATATGTCCGTAACCACTGCCATGCATCGACGCACGGTGACGCACCCTGATACAAGCCGTGACAAGCAGGAAACGGCCCGCCGGGCCGCGCTTCCGCAGCTAGCGGGCCGTTTTCGCAGGTGGTGGCAGGTGTTGGGTTCGAACCAACGTAGGCTGAGCCGACGGTTTTACAGACCGTCGGCTTTGGTCGCTGTCAACGGCGCCGTGCCCAGCACTCACCTGCCGTCAGCACTCATTGGCCTTGCCTCCCCGTGACCCAGCAGTCCCGGACGCACCGCTCTGTCGCCGTCGTCCCTCCGCGAAGCAGGTCCCATCCGGGCTAGCGAGCCCGATCGTAGTGGCCATCCG
>Ga0210383_10003334_pt1 | contig 14402 bp, 12 predicted proteins | sample IncBWC14OmetaG_FD_160072 | JGI IMG/M metagenome (GOLD analysis project Ga0210383, IMG submission 160072) | Forest soil microbial communities from Barre Woods Harvard Forest LTER site, Petersham, Massachusetts, United States - Inc-BW-C-14-O ...
GTTCGGGTACGCAACGAACGAGACGCCGGAGTTGATGCCGACTCCAATCTCGCTGGCGCACAAGCTGGCGCACAGGCTGAGCGAGGTTCGCAAGTCGGGGCTGATGTCTTATCTCCGGCCGGATGGCAAGAGCCAGGTGACGGTGGAGTATGACTCCAACCATAAGCCTGTGCGCGTGGATGCTGTCGTCATCTCGACGCAGCATGCCGAGAACATTGGCAACGATGAGCTGCGCGCGGACATTCTGAAGAATGTGATTCAGGCTGTGATTCCGGCAAACCTTCTGGATGAGGACACGAAGTACCACATCAATCCGACGGGGCGGTTTGTTGTCGGTGGGCCTATGGGCGATACGGGGTTGACGGGCCGGAAGATCATCGTCGACACGTATGGCGGCATGGGGCGGCATGGCGGCGGAGCGTTCAGCGGTAAGGATGCGACGAAGGTCGACCGTTCGGCGGCCTATATGGCGCGGTATGTGGCGAAGAACATTGTTGCCGCTGGGTTGGCTGACCGTTGCGAGGTGCAGCTCGCTTACGCGATTGGTGTCGCTGAGCCGGTGAGCGTGCTGGTGGATACGTTCGGCACCGGCAAGGTTGATGAGACCAAGCTGGAGGAACTGGTGCGGAAGAACTTCTCGCTGACGCCGAAGGGCATTATCGAGGGGCTGGACCTGCGGAAACCTATCTTCAAGGCGACGGCAGCTTATGGCCATTTTGGACGTAAGGGCGACACGTTTACGTGGGAGAAGACGGACAAGGCTGCTGCGCTGAAGGAAGGCGCCGCTCAGTTGGCCTCCGCGAAATAAACTGATCTGGATAAATCAAAGAGCGTTGTGGTTGTTCTCTTAAGAGAATGGCCACAACGCTTTTGATTTTAGGCACTGGTTACGCGTGAGACACTGGGATCATTTGGTGGTTAGACCGCTACCTCAGGTAAACGAAGGATGACCATAGGGTCGATTTCTGTACGCTACCGGCGATGGTTTGGCTTGTATCTGCTTTTCGTTGCGACGGTCTCTACGGCGTATGGGTTTCTGAACGCGCGACGGGGCAGCGGTTGGGCGATGGGCGAGTGGCTCACGAACTATAGCGCTGGCTTCATCCGGCGCGGCCTCGTGGGCGAGGCGGTGTTGCTGCTGGGACAGGCGACGGGGATAAAACTGATTTGGATTGCGTTTGGTCTTCAGGTCGCGGTTTATCTGATTTTCTTGTGGTGCGTGTACCTGTTGACCGAGAAGTTGCGGTGGGGATGGATGGTTGTTGCTCTGCTGCTCTCACCTGCGACTCTGAGCTTCATCGTGCTCGACCCTCCGAATGGGTTCAAGAAAGAGATATTGCTGTTCGCCGCGCTCGCGTTCGTGATTTGTGTGTTGTTATATAGCAGATCGCGGGATTGGCAGTTGGCGGTTTTGCTGTCAATTTTGGGCGTCGTTCTTGTGTTGTCGCATGAGCCGTTGGTGTTCTATCTGCCATATTTTCTCGGGGCTGTGGCGATTCGCACCGGAAGCCTGCGACGAACGGTGGCTGTGGTAGCCTTGCCGACGATCCTTTGCGGAATTGCGGCGGTCACGGTGTTACAGCACCCAGGAAACCGGGCGATGGCGGAGAAGATCTGCTCTTCGGTCGGAGGAACGCTGGGGCCGTTTGGCGTTGCGGATGACAGCATTTGCGGGGGGTCGATTGCGTGGCTGCAGCAATCACTTGCGGAGGCCCATAACAATGTTATGGTGGCGGCGCGGGTGCATCATTCCTTTGCCCTCTACGGCCTGCTGGCGATATTGTCCCTGCTTCCTGCATTCGCGGCGCTGATGATGTTATATCTGCGAGAAGGGGCGCAGCGAGAGGCTAGGATCATCGCCGTCTGTGCGAGTGTCGCGTTCGCCGGATCGCTCGTGGTTTTCTACAGCGGACGCGATTGGGGCCGGTGGATCCATATCCATGTCACTTGTCTGATGTTGCTGATCCTGATGGTAGACCGGGACGAACAGCCTGCGGCGATTTCGCCAATCCAACTTCACGGAGCGAAGCGTTGGGCAGCAGTGGGGGCGCTTTTCCTCTACGCGACGTGCTGGACTTTGCCGGCGGTGGATATCTATCCCGCGCGAACCGGGTATTACGGCTTGTGCCGGTATTTGAAGGGATATAATCAGGTCCACCCAAACTAGAATCGCGGCTCGGCGCAAACGATTTAGGATTTTGGTCCCTCCTCTGAATGTAACAACAGGCTGCCGGTCATCGCCAAATTGCATCTTATGAAAGATGCAACCCCTGTCACGATGAGGGTTTTTGATGCTTATCAAGAGCGAATACGACATTCAATTTCATCTTCCGATACCGACTCCTATGGTCGCGATGCTGCATTTGCATCCATTGCTGGAGCCTCACGTACGTAAGGGTAATGAGCTGAGGGTTGAGCATATCGATCGTGATACGAAGACCGACATTGCCATGTCGGAGTTTCGTGATGTGTTTGGAAACCGGTGCACTCGGTTCATGACGCCGACCGGCGCGATCCGTCTGAGTGGGTCGAGTGTCGTCGAGATGGAGGAGTTGACAGACCCGATCAACGCTTATGCGCAGCAGCCTCCGGTGGAGGAGCTGCCATCGGAGGTATTGCAGTTTTTGCTGCCTAGCCGGTACTGCCAGGTAGATCAGTTTGGGCCGATTGCGCAGGATCTGTTTGGATGGATGACGCCAGGGTGGACGCGCGCTTCGGCGATTCGCGATTGGGTGCATGAGAAGGTGGCGTTCAACTATAAGGCGGCACGGCCTACCAAAACGGCGATGGATGTATTTGTGGAGCGGATCGGGGTGTGCCGGGACTATCAGCACCTGGCAATTGCGCTGTCGCGTTGCCAGAATATTCCGGCACGGTATGTGACAGGGTATCTGGGGGATATTCGCTGGCCTTATAGCGGACCAGGGGATTTCAGCGCGTGGTATCAGGTGTTTCTTGACGGACGCTGGATGACGATGGATGCGCGGCACAATGAGCCGCGGATGGGACGAGTCCTGATGGCCACTGGGCGAGATGCTGCGGATGTGGCGATTACTACTTCGTTTGGGAATGCAATTCTGACTAACTTCTATGTCGACAGCTATGAGGTGCTAGCGGATGGGACGAAGGTGCCCTTACTGCCCGGGATCGCAATGGAGGAACAGGTTGTGACGGCAGTGAATCGTGCTCAGGGCATGGCCGTTCAGGGTTTGGCGGAGTAGAAGGTGTAGGTGGCCGTGTAAGGAATGCGGGTGGTGGCGTTGATGTGTTGGGCGTCGCAGCCGGTGGTTGGGGCGATGCCGCCGCGGGTGTCGGAGCGGCGAATGAATTCAACCTTGGTGAGGATGCCGGAGCCTGAGACGGGAGTGGCTCGGAGAAGAAGCCATGGGATCGCGTCTGGTTCGGAGGAAGCGCTCTTCTGGAGGACTTCTCCCTTGATGGTGCTGCCGTCTTTGGATTTCCAGATGGGGCCGGCACTGTGAGTGCCGACGGGTTTACCGTTTGCGTCAGTGAGCGTGGCTTCGGGAGCTTGGAAGACCCACTGCGGGCTCGTGGCGGACTGCTGGCAGGTGTAGATCTGCACGCCTTTGCCGGTCACTGTGAAGGCGACGTGCTGCGATTCTGGTGGGTCTGTGGGATTCTGGGCGGCTGCGGGGGCGGCGATGGAGAGCGTCGCGGCGAGGGTCAGGAGAATAGCCGTTTGTTGCATCATGGCCGCATTTTACGCTTGGGGCATCGCGAGTTTGGGTGAGCGAAACGGAGTGTGCGAATTTGCGACTGGTGGGAGGATACTGGAATGACGATGACGAGTGCAGCAAAGGCAAATGAAGGCGCGATAGTCGTTCCCAGCTATTTTCCCGGCAAACAGTGGCAGCAGGTGCTGGAGCGGGATACGCGAGCGGATGGGCAGTTTGTTTACGCGGTAAAGTCGACAAAGATTTACTGCAAGCCGAGCTGTGCGAGCCGACGTCCCGGACGGAGGCAGGTGACCTTCTTCCCTTCCTCGATGCAGGCTGAGGCTGCGGGCTATCGGCCCTGCAAGCGGTGCGAGCCGGACCGAACAGAGGCGAAGGCTGATCCGCAGGCTGGCGCGATTGCCGCGGTCACGGAATATATGAAGGAGCATGCGGATGAAGGTATTCGGCTAGCCGACGTCGCGAAGGCAACTGGGGTGGGGAAGCTGACGATTCTGCGTGGGTTCAAACGGGTGCTCGGGGTGAGTCCGGGACAGTATGCGAAAGAAGCCCGGATGGAGAGGTTCAAGGACAAGGTGAGGGAGCCGAAAAAGGGGAAGGCCCCGATTACCGAAGCGATGTATGAAGCTGGGTTTGGGTCGAGCAGCAGGCTCTATGAGAAGAGCACAACCGCTTTGGGAATGACGCCACGTGTGATGCGAGAGGGCGGCGCTGGGCTGTTGATTCGGTATACGACAGCGTCGAGTCCGCTGGGGAGAATGTTGGTGGCTACGACCGATGTGGGGATCTGCTCGATTGCGTTTGGGCGCGATGACGAGGAGTTGGTTGCCGGGTTGCGTGAAACGTTTTCGAAGGCACAACTGGCCGCAGCGAAGGGAAATACTGGCTGGCTGGCGGATGCGGTTGCGTTTGTGGCAAGCCAGTTGGGCGAGCATCCGCTGGCGGCGACGTTTCCGATCGATGTGCGGGCGACGGCGTTTCAGCAGCGTGTATGGAAGGCGCTGCAGGCGATACCGCGTGGAGAGACGCGGAGCTATTCGGAGCTAGCGTCGCAGCTGGGCGCGCCTAAGGCCTCACGCGCGGTGGGTGCGGCGGTTGGAGCGAATCCAGTGGCGATTGTGGTGCCTTGTCATCGCGTGGTGGGGAAGGATGGTTCGCTGACGGGATACCGGTGGGGCGTCGAGCGGAAGCGAAGACTTCTGGAGGCGGAGAAGAACTAGACAGGGCATGCTATCGAACGGGTAGAGTAGAGCGATGGCAGAGGTTCTGGGAGAAGCCGGGGTCGATGCGAGAACACTGTATTCAAAGATCTCGTGGCGGCTGATTCCATACATGTTTCTGCTATATATCGTGGCGTACATGGACCGCGTGAATGTGGGTTTTGCGGCGGGGGATATTCAACGTGACCTGCATTTCAGCAACACCGTTTATGGAACAGGCGCAGGGATATTTTTTCTTGGTTATGCACTGTGCGATCTGCCTAGCAGTTTGATCCTGAGACGGGTGGGGACGCGGGTTTGGATTGCCCGGATCATGATTTCGTGGGGGTTGGTCTCGGCCTGCATGATTTGGGTGAAATCGCCAGCTTCGTTTTATTTGCTGAGGTTTCTGTTGGGAGTGGCCGAGGCAGGGTTTGTTCCTGGGATGCTGCTCTATCTAACTTTCTGGTTCCCCTCTCATGAACGCGCTCGGGCGGTTGCGAAGTTCATGACGGCGACGTCGTTAGCCGGCGTGGTTGGGGGTCCGCTTTCGAGTGCGCTGCTGCGACTGAATGGCGTGGGCGGACTGAAGGGGTGGCAGTGGCTCTTCCTGCTTGAGGGTCTGCCGACGGTGTTATTGGGATTCTCTGTGCTGTTTGTGCTGAAGGATGGACCGCAGTCGGCCGAGTGGTTGTCGCAGGATGAGAGGACTTGGCTGAAAAACGAGCTGAAACGGGATGAGAGTTTGTACGGTGCGGCGCAACACCATCATCTGCTGGATGCTTTCAGGCTGCCGGCGGTGTGGCTTCTGGCTGGTGTGTACATCGTCATTCAGATTGGGGTCTACATCGTCAATTTGTGGATGCCTCTGATTCTGAGCGAACTGGCGCACGGTGGGAGAGACGACTCGAGTTTGATTGCGCGATACGCAACTGTGCCCTACATTATGGCCGCGGTTTTCACGGTTTTGGTGGGATGGAGTTCCGATCGATCGAACGAGAGGCGAGGCCATCTCGCTGGGTGCATGGCTCTCGCGGCCGCAGGGTTTGTGTGGGCGGCGAGGGCGCAGAGTATCCCGGTGGCACTGTGCGCTATGTCGGTGGTGGCGATTGGGCTCTGGAGCACGATGGGGCCGTTCTGGGCGCTGACGACTCGCATGATTGGAGGTGCCGCAGCGGCCGGTGGCGTTGCGATGATTACGATGCTGGGGGCGTTTGGAGGTTTTCTTGGGCCTTATGCAACTGGTCGGCTGCGCGACGTAACACATAGCTTTGCGGGTGGCTTGTATTTGATGAGTGGGTTGGCTCTGGTCGCGGCGGCTTTGAGTATGGTGGCACGGAGGCAGCCGGCCACGCATTGAGGAGATGTCGCGAGACAGGTTCGGCCTAGAAGTGAGTTGGCTTGCTAAGTGGGTTGCGGTCTGTGACTCCGCTGTAGTTCGGCGTAGCGTGATTCCTCGAGGAGAAAGGTATAGTCGCCTCGCCGTTTATGGATAATTCGATAGCCAGCGCGATAGAGTCTTATGATTGTCTTCATGGTGCCGCCTGGTCTGAGCCAGTCATGGAATTCTACGCAAATCTGTCGAACTGGAAGGCGTTCGTCGAGTAGCCTGTTGACGATGTCGTACTCGAAGCCCTCAATATCCATCTTCAGCAGATCAATGGAGGAATCGCCGTTCCTGCTCATGATCGTCGGCAGGTCATAGCATTCAAAGGAGATCGTTTTGATGCCATCCTGCACGACAGAATACGATCCTTCTGCAGCATCTTTCGGCAAAGAAAACTCGATGGAACCCGGATGTGCCGCGAGGCCGACAGGAAAAAACTCGAGGTTCCTGGTGTCGCTTTTGGCGATTGTAGCTATACCTGTCGGTGACGGATCGAACACCAGAACAGGCTGTTGCATCGTCTTCGCCAACTCCAACTCGAAACTGATGCCGAGACCCACGCCTGCGCAATAGGCGACCCGTGGCGGCGGAATGACGCTGATTACCCAGCCGCTATGCTCGTCGCCGACCAACTTGATGTCCGGGGAGGAGGAGCAGAAAAGTCCATCCACAGTGGTGCGCGCTTTGGCTCGAAGCCAACTTTCGAATGACATGGTCTTTATCTTAGACACTGGCGACGGCAGCAGAGCGAATAAATTTCACAGGAATGAACCCGGCCCGTGCTTGTCCGATCCACAATTCAAAAAGACAGGTTGCAACCGAAGTACGACTCATGCTTGGTCCTGGTGAAAATGATTCGCAAGCTTCATTGATGTTATGCACAGAGGTTGGTAGTCTAGCCTTAAGTGAAATCAGCATCAACAGTAGGATTTACCTACTTAACTCCAGAGATATCGAGGCTTCTATGCCAACTGCGACATTAGAAAATTCTACGAAGACAAACGCGCTCGACTACAAAGTAGCAGACATTTCGCTTGCGGATTTTGGCCGCAAGGAGATCGACATCGCCGAACAAGAGATGCCCGGGCTGATGGCGATCCGCAACAAATATGCCGCGGGAAAACCGCTTGCCGGAGTTCGCGTGACGGGCTCGCTGCATATGACGATTCAGACGGCTGTTCTGATTGAGACGATGGTCGCGCTGGGTGCGAATGTGCGCTGGGCGAGCTGCAACATCTTCTCGACGCAGGACCATGCGGCGGCTGCGATTGCAGCGGCCGGTGTGCCGGTATTTGCGTGGAAGGGCGAGACGCTCGAGGAATACTGGTGGTGCACGAACCAGGCGCTGAGCTTCCCGGGCGGGAAGGGACCGCAGTTGGTGATCGACGATGGCGGCGATGTGACGCTGCTGATTCACAAAGGGGTCGAGTTAGAGAAGGGCGACAAGTGGGTTGATTCGCCCTCGGGCTCGCATGAAGAAGAGGTCATCAAGGATCTGCTGAAGCAGATTCACAAAGAGACTCCGACGCGCTGGCAAGAGGTTGCCAAGGAGTGGCGCGGCGTGAGCGAAGAGACGACGACAGGCGTGCATAGGCTGTACCAGATGCTCGAGAAGGGCCAGCTGCTGGTGCCGGCGATCAATGTGAACGACTCGGTGACGAAGTCGAAGTTTGACAATCTCTATGGCTGCCGTGAGTCGCTTGTGGACGGCATCAAGCGCGCGACGGACGTGATGGTTGCGGGCAAGGTGGCTGTGGTCTGCGGTTATGGTGATGTGGGCAAGGGATCTGCCGCTTCGCTGCGTGGGCTCGGCGCCCGGGTGCTGGTGACGGAGATCGATCCGATCAATGCGTTGCAGGCAGCGATGGAAGGCTATGAAGTTACGACTCTCGAGGAGACGCTCGGGCGCGGTGATATCTATGTGACGTGCACGGGGAACGTGGACATCATTACGGTTGACCACATGAAGCTAATGAAGGACCAGGCGATTGTGTGCAACATCGGCCATTTCGATAACGAGATCCAGATGGAGCCGCTGAATGCGCTGAAGGGCGTGAAGAAGCTGAACATCAAGCCGCAGGTGGACAAGTACACCTTCGAGAGTGGCAACAGCATCTTCATCCTCGCCGAGGGGCGTCTGGTGAATCTGGGTTGCGCGACCGGGCATCCGAGCTTCGTGATGTCGAACAGCTTCGCGAATCAGACACTCGCACAACTCGATCTTTGGAAGAACAAGGATACCTACAAGGTAGGCATCTACATCCTGCCGAAGAAGCTGGATGAAGAGGTTGCACGGCTGCACCTCGAGAAGATCGGCGTAAAGCTTACCACGCTCTCGAAGAAGCAGGCGGATTACCTTGGCGTTTCTGTAGATGGGCCGTACAAGGCCGAGCATTATCGGTACTAACTTTCGTTAGAACAGACAAGAATGGCCGCTGGAGATGTTTCTCCAGCGGCCATTTCGTTTAGGACAGCCCATGGGGCCAGCTCTACACCAGGCCTTTCTTGGGTTGTGCTCGGCGGGTATTTCTGCCGTCTCACAACCTCGCTTATCACCAAAGTTGCAGAAGACCAGCTAATGAGAATGAGCGGAGTAAGAATCTGGCCGGTCCGTGGAGGGAGAATTGGACTCTGCTTCGAGGAATGACGAAAATTCGATTTCTGAGCGGCTAGCTGGTGGCGCCCGGGGGTTCGAAGTCGTCGGCGGTGACGACCTGCAGGCCGGGCGTCGAGACGAGTTGTTGGTCGATGAGGATAATGGTGTGAGCGGAACCGGCGCTGTAGGTGGCCTGCGGGGAAGAATAGGTGGCGATGGTCGTGCTGACAGGAATGGTTCCCGTTGGGACCATCACGACGCTGTAGGTGCCGGTGGGAATGTTAAGGTAGCCGGTGTTAACGCCGAAGGCGATGCCAGTGATAAGCGGAGTGACTGAAGTGAGCTTTTGGCCGCCAGGAACGAGATAGATGTCCACCGCACCAATGCGCGTGGCCTGATCGATAAAGCGGAGAGCAATCTGACCGGTGGGCGCGGGCTGGCTCTGATCCGTAAGGGTGATTTGCTGGAGGCTGGCGGCGGCGTTTCCGATGAGAACGGTGTACTGGGTAGATGCGGCGTAGGTGGACTTGGAGGAGGTGAGTGTCTGCTTTGTTCCGGCCGTATCGGCATTGATGGTGAAAATACCGGGAGCGAGCTGAATGTACGACGTGACGGTCCCAAAACCGAGATTGTAGGCCAACGCGGTGGACCCCTGATAGATGTCGAGACCTGGAGCGTCGGGCGAGGCAGCGATGACGCGGACCTGCGCCACGGGCGCGGAATTGTCGATCGCCTGACAGCCGGTCAGGGTTCCGATGGTCGCGAGAAGCAACGCGAACCGGGGGATGGAGCGGTCGGATTGAGTGGGCCTTGAGAGCATGGACCGTCGGTCGTGTAGAGCAGCGTGGGCTAAACACCAAGATGCATCAACTCTAAACGAATTCAAGGCGGCAGGCGATGACGGAACCCGATGTGCAAATGGCGAATTTGTGGGAGAAGATAGATGCCCAAAGAGGCGCGCCGTGCCCGTCGGAAAGGCGGGCCGCGCCTTGCCATCCGTGCCTCAAACCATTTGTTCGCAGCTACTTCTTGGGATGACTGGCGATGATCTTGTCCTTGATCTTGTCGTAGGTCGCCTGGGGGAGAATGCCGCGGGTGACGAGTTGGTTCTTCGCGGTGTAAGGACGGCCGTCTATGATTCGCTTGGAGTAAGCGTCTCCGATGCCGGGAAAGGCCTTGAGCTGGTCGGCTGTCGCGGTGTTGATATCGAGAGGAGCTGCGGTCGCGGCCGGCGGTTTGGGAGTCTGGGCGACATTGAAGACCGGGGCAATTGCGAATAACAGGGCGATGGCGAAGAGCTTGTGGCGAAGGTTGAACATGCAACGTCTCCTTGGACAAGATGAGGGCCTTATTGCGGAAGGGTACGGAAGTGCGTGCTCGCCGTCAACGAACAAGTTTGCGCGACGGCATGATCGTATTTTTCGGGCGAGTTGACTTACCAAAGCTGAGAAGCTACTCTAAAAATGAGATGAGCACGCTGCGCCATCATCATGGGCACCACCATCACCACGCGGAGAGCGTGTTGGCGGCAATGTCCGGTGTGGCGAAGTAACAGAACGCTTACTCAGGATTTCGAAAGGCCCGCTAACGCGCATACCGCGAGCGGGCCTTTTTCCATGCACAGAAGAATCGGGAGGATGAAGATGGGAGAGATGGTGAAGATCGATTTTGCGAAGATGGATGGCCTGGTTCCGGGCATCGTCCAAGATGCGAAGACGGGCGAGATGCTGATGCTCGGCTTCTTGAATGAATTGAGCTATGCGAAGACGCTCGAGACGGGTTTTGTGACATTCTGGAGCCGGACGCGGCAGAAGCTGTGGATGAAGGGCGAGACCAGCGGAAACCGGCTGCGGGTGGTTGAAGCCTCGACAGATTGCGACAACGACGCCCTGTTGTTTAAGGTCGAAGTTGAGGGCGATGGCCTTGTGTGCCACGAGGGGACGGTAAGCTGTTTCACGAAGAACATTGCCATGGAGGCGAAGTGAGCGAGACGACATCTGGTACGACCGGCAAACTAAAGCTGGGGATTCCAAAGGGCAGTCTGCAGGACGCGACGATCGCGCTGTTTGAGCGCGCTGGATGGAGGATCTTCGCGAATGGACGAAGCTACTTCCCTTCGATTGACGACGCTGAGATTGAATGCATGCTGGTGCGTGCGCAGGAGATGGCGCGATATGTCGAGCATGGTGCTCTGGACGCTGGATTGACCGGCAATGACTGGGTGCTCGAGAATCAGACCGATGTCGAGTATGTGACGAGCCTTACCTACTCCAAGCAGAGCAGACAGAAGGTGAAGTGGGTGCTTGCTGTGCCCGAAGACTCGCCGTTTCAGAAACCTGAGGATCTGGCAGGAAAGATTATTGCGACGGAGCTGGTTGAGTTTACAAAGCGGTATTTCGCGGGCAAGAACATTCCGGTGACGGTGGAGTTCAGCTGGGGTGCGACTGAGGTGAAGCCGCCGACTCTGGCTGACGCGATTGTCGAGGTGACGGAGACAGGATCGTCGTTGCGGGCTAATCGGCTGCGGATTATCGAGACGCTCATGGAGAGCGAGACGCAGCTGATCGCCAACAAGGCGGCGTACAAAGATGATTGGAAGCGGAAGAAGATCGAGAACATCTCACTAATGCTGAATGCTGCGATTGCGGCTCAGGGACGCGTGGGGCTGATGCTGAACGCACGGAAGGCTGATTTGCAGAAGGTGATTGGTGTTCTGCCTGCGCTGAACTCGCCGACGGTTTCACAACTGAGCGATGCCGATTGGGTGGCGTTGAATACGATTCTGGATGAAGCACTGGTGCGCGAAGTGATTCCGAAGCTGAAATCTGCAGGAGCTACGGGGATTGTGGAGTATCCGCTAAGCAAGGTTGTCATTTAGGAGTCCTGCACGATGAAGCTGGTAAGGACCTTCGGGCGGGGCAGAGCCGCGACGATGAGGTTGATCGAAACGCTGGAACAACGGGGCGCGACGAATATCGCGCGCGTTGAGCCTGCGGTGCGTCGTATTCTGGCGGATGTCCGTAAGAACGAAGATCGCGCGGTGGAGAAGTATGCCGCTCAGTTTGATGGGCTGAGCGAAGGGCAGGCGCTGCTTGTCTCGCGCGAAGAGATGAAGGCGGCGTGGGATTCCACAGCACCTGAGCTGCAGGCTTCGATGATGGTCGCGCGGGGAAACATTCTGTCGTTTGCCGCGGCGCAGATGCCGCAGGAGTGGATGGGTTCTCCAGCGGCGGGTGTGACGACCGGGCAGATCGTTCGGCCGCTGGATAGCGTGGGTTGCTATGTGCCGGGAGGGCGTTATCCGCTGCCTTCTACTCTGCTGATGACCGTGACGCCTGCTCAGGTCGCAGGCGTAGAGCGGATTGTGATTTGCTCTCCGAAGCCGGCGAAGGAGACGATGGCGGCAGCGTGGTTGGCGGGAGCTACGGAGTTCTACCGAATTGGCGGAGCGCAGGCCATTGCGGCGATGGCGTATGGAACGGCTACGATTGGGCGCGTTGATAAGATTGTCGGACCGGGGAATCTGTATGTCACGGCGGCGAAGATGTTGGTTTCGGGTGAGTGCGGAATCGATATGCCGGCTGGCCCAACCGAGATCGTCGTGACCAGCGAGGCAGGAGATGCTGCCGGGATCGCCGCGGACCTGGTCGCGCAGGCTGAGCATGATCCTGAGACTTTGGCTGTTCTTGTTACGAGCAATGAAGTACTGGCTCGGGATGTCGCGGCTAACGTGAAAGTGCAGGCGAAGGGAAATACCATCGCAAAACAATCGCTGGGGGCGCAGGGTTGCATTTTTGTAACTTCCACGGTTCGGGAAGCGCAGGAATTGACGAATCGTTTGGCGCCGGAGCACTTGACCGTTGACAAGATGAGCGACCTGAAGTGGGTTCGCAATGCGGGATCGGTGTTTGTTGGAGATTATTCTCCGCAGTCGATGGGGGATTATGTCTCCGGACCGAACCACGTGCTGCCCACGGGAAGAGTCGGGCGAGTGCGCGGTGGGTTGAGCGTGATGGATTTTGCGAAGGTGATCACCGTACAACAGTACACACGCGAGGGATTGCGGCAGATGGGACCGCATGCGATTGTACTGGCAGAGGCAGAGGGCTTGGCCGGACACGCAGATAGCGTGCGAGTGAGGATGAGATGATTGTTACTGATACCGCTACAAATTCGAAGACGGTGAAGCCGCGCAAGGCTGTGCTGGAGATGCCCGAGTATCATCCGCCTTTGGCAAAACGCACGGCGCTGCGGCTTGACTTCAACGAGAACACTTTTGGGTCGTCTCCGCGTGTCATTGAGAGATTGCGCGCTGCCACAGCGGAGGACTTGACGAAGTATCCAGAGCGGGAACCGGTTGAACAGATCGTCGCACAGCATTTTGGGCTGCAGACACAAGAGGTGTTATTGACCAACGGTGTCGATGAGGCGATTCATCTTATGTGTTGCGCTTTTCTGGATGCGGAAGATGAGGCGCTGATCGCGACGCCTTCGTTCTTCATGTATGACGTGAACATTCAGATGATGACGCCGCACCTGCGGAAGGTACAGGCAGATGCGACGATGGAGTTTCCGTATGAGCGCTTTATGGCGGCGATTACGGAGCGGACGAAGTTGATTATTGTGGCTTCTCCGAATAACCCCACTGGGGCGGTAGTCAGCAGAGAGCATCTGCTGGCGATCGCTGCGGCAGCTCCGCAGGCTGTCCTGATGGTCGACGAGGCTTACTACCACTTTGACGGTGCAACCGTGATGGACGGCCTAGCGGCAGTGCCGAACTTGATCGTCGCGCGAACTTTTTCGAAGGCTTACGGACTCGCGAACCTTCGCGTTGGCATGCTGGCCGGCAACGCAGGACTGCTGAAATATGTGCGGAAGGTCAGCTCACCCTATAACGTGAACGGTGTGGCGCTGAATGCCCTGTCCGCTGCGATTGAGGATGAGGCTTATCTGGCCTGGTATGTCGAGCAGGTGCGTGAAGGGCGTCGACGGATGACGGCTGGCCTGGACAAATTGGGCGTTCCGTACTTTCCGAGTGCGGCAAATTTTGTGTTGATGAAGATTGGGACTAAACATAAGGAATTAGTGGGTGCGATGCGTGCGCACGGCGTGCTGCTTCGCGACAGGTCTACCGACCCGGGATGCGATGGGTTTGTGCGGATCACGATCGGACTTGAGGAACATGTGACGCAGGGGCTTGAAGCGTTGAAGGTTTCGCTTGCTGAGATTGGTTGGAAGACGCAGCAGGTTGGCGAATCGGCGAGTCAGCAAGTCGTCGCTGATGAGAGGGAATTTGAGTAATGGCTAAGAGCGTGAGAACGGCGACGATTAAGCGGAATACTACCGAGACGCAGATCGCGTTGAAGCTGGTTGTCGATGGGCAGGGTGTCTATAAGGTGTCGACCGGCATTCGGTTCTTCGATCACATGCTGGAGTTGTTTACGCGGCATGGCGGGTTCGATCTGACGCTGAGGTGCACCGGCGATCTGGATGTCGATCAACATCACACGGTGGAGGATGTAGGG